>VFQN01005879.1_pt1 | contig 14582 bp, 13 predicted proteins | sample 3512371 | NCBI WGS metagenome assembly VFQN01 (sample SAMN10412370, study PRJNA504923) | tailings metagenome | isolation source: Replicate 2 from Balatoc abandoned mine | place: Philippines: Itogon, Benguet | collected 2017-08-28
TCCAGCCGGCATGGACGCCATTGCGCCTTCTGGCTGCGGCTGATGAGGCCGGCCGCCTCCAGTACCTTGAGGTGGCGCGACACGGCCTGCAGCGACATGTCGAACGGTTCGGCCAGTTCGTTGACGTTCGCCTCGCCCTCGGCCAGCCGTGCCAGCAAGGCCCGGCGCGTGGGGTCGGCCAGGGCTGACAATGTCGCTGAGAGTGGGTCACTCATATTCAACAATCCTGTTGATCAACAAGTATGTTAAATAACGGCTTGGCGGATCGGAGTCAAGGCGGGCAAGGTCCAGGCGAGGTCGAACTGGCAGGAGGGGAAAATCTCCAGTCTCGACCGGCCGGAACGCAAAGACTTTGCGGCGACCTCGGTGTTTCCGATAACACCTCCCGGAAAAATGCACCGATGCTGCCTCAGCCGGGATCAATCGGAGACCGACGGGAGTTGTGATGAGCGTCCTCCACGCGAGGCCATTCGAGGCCAAGGACATTTCTGTTCTGACGGGCTGGTTCTCAAGCGCGGCGGAAGTCATGCAGTGGGCCGGGCCCCGCCTGCTCTGGCCGCTCGATGTCGGCCAGCTTGCCCAGCTCTTGCGGCCAATCGACCTCGAAAGAGACGAATGGTCGGCATGGAGCGTCTGTACCACCGACGGCCACGTCGTTGGACATTTCCAGCTTCGCTTCGATCTGCTGTGCCGGCAAGTGACGCTCGGCCGGGTGGCCATCGCCCCGTCACAGCGGGGCAGTGGTCTCGCCTTGCCGATGGTGCAACTCGCTTTGGCAAAGGCCTTCTCCATCCCGTCGGCGCATCGCGTCGAGCTGCGGGTCTATGATTTCAACGAGGCGGCGATCCGAACCTACGCAAGAGCTGGCTTTGTCAGGGAGGGCTGCTGCCGGGAATCGATGCCGGTCGGCGGCGCGTTCTGGAACACGGTGATCATGGGCATACTGCGGCCCGAATGGCAGGCCGGAACGGCATGAGGCTGTTCTATTCGCCGACGTCGCCTTTCGTCCGCAAGGTCATGGTTACGGCCTTTGAGATCGGCTGTCTCCACACCATCGTCAGTGAAAGGGTCGTGGTCGCGCCCGGCCTGCGGAATCCGGGGCTAGCGGCCTTCAATCCCCTGATGAAGCTGCCGACCCTGGTGACGGACGATGGGATGGCGCTCTACGGCTCCCAACTCATCTGCGAATATCTTTGCCAATGCCGGGCCGAAGGGGTGTCGCTGCCAGTGCATAGTCGATGGACAGACGGAAGGCTGCAGGCGCTCGCCGACGGTATGCTCGAAGCCGGTCTTCTGTGCCGCGAAGACGAGCGCCGCTTTGGCACCGGACGGTCGGATGCCTGGTCCGAGGGGCAAAGGTGCAAGATCCTGCAGGCGCTCGACCGGCTGGAGGTGGAGGCTGAGAGCTTCTGCGGCGTCACTGTGGGCACGATTGCGGTTGCCGTTGCGGTCGCCTGGTTCCGTTTCCGCGACGTGGTGGGAGATCCGCTCCTGGGCAGGTCGCTACTGTCGGCCTGGTTCTGCGACTTCGACGCACGCCCGTCGATGCAGGCGACCCGGCCGCACGAGGACGCCGCCCTTGCGGCACTTGCCGATCGCCAGGGACGGTGACTTCCAAGTCATTCGCGCCGGCAGCCGCCGGCGACCTTCGTCCGAGGCCGCCATCATCAAGCCGACGTGGCCGTTAACTTCGTGAAGCCAAAGGCACGCGCAGGCTAGCCTTCAGGCATTTGAGCGACACGATCGTTCGGAAGCGCCGCACGTTGCTGTTCTCGTGGAACAGTTCGCGCGCGATCTCCTCATACTGATCCATCGATCCCACATTGATGATCAGCACGAAGTCGGACTCTCCGGTCACGTAATAGCAGTGTTGCACATGAGGGCATTTCAGGAAGCTGCGGCGTGTCGCGTCCAGCAGGTCCGCACGCTCGTTCTCCAGCGATACTTCCACGATGAGGGTGGTGAACGGGCCGATCTTGCCGGGATTGAGCACCGCGGTCACGCTGTCGATAAGCCCCTGCCTTTCCAGCCTCTTGATGCGGCGCTGTACCGCGGCAATCGAAAGATGCACCTGCTCGCCAATCTCCCGCAGTGGCGCGCGGGCATCCGTCTGCAACCGGTCGAGGATGCGAAGGTCGTAGTCGTCGAGATCGGGATAGGCCAGCGCCATCGTGGTCACGCCTCGTTTCGGGGACTTGTCTTGGAACGGTCGGAAATGCTGCGGAATCGCAAAAATCTTGCGTCCGCAGCCGGGAAAGCGAGAACCATTCGCCGCGCCCGCGCCATAGGCTTCGCAAAACTCGAGCCCGGAGGAGGGCCGTCACGATGCCCGATCCGCTGCTCTTCATCCCCGGCCTTGCCTGCACCGGCCGGCTGTTTTCGGCCCAGATCTCTGGTCTCGCCGCTGAGCGGGATTGCCTGGTGGCCGATCACTGCAGCCACGACGATCCGGTCGAGCTCGCTGCCGCGATCCTTGCGAAAGCGCCGCCGCGCTTTGCCTTGTGCGGTTTCTCGATGGGCGGATATCTGGCGCTGGAGATCATGCGCCAGGCCCCGGCGCGGGTTTCCCGGCTGGCCTTGCTCGACACCGCGGCCGCCACCGACACGGACGAGCAGCGTGCACGCCGACTGTCGCTCATCGATCTCGCCGGCAAGGGTGGCTTCGACGAAGTTCGTGAACTGCTTATGCCGCTGTTCCTCGGCAAGGTCGCCGGGCGCGACGTCGATCTTCAGGCTGTCGTCGCTGCGATGATCGCCGAGACCGGGTCGGAAGCGTTCATCCGGCAGCAGACTGCAATCCTGCGACGGCCAGACTCGCGGCCCCATCTCGCTGCGATCGACTGTCCGACGCTTGTGCTCACTGGGGCCGACGACATGCTGACGCCGGTTTCCGCCGGCGAAGCGCTGAAAAACGGAATTCCGGGCGCATCCTTCCTCGTCCTGCCTGATTGCGGCCACCTGACGCCGCTCGAGGCGCCGGGCGCCGTGACGGCGGCTTTGCGGGACTGGTTGACCTGGGACGTCCGGGGCCATGGGCTTGCTCGGCTTGCGAAAAAACATTATACCGATGATGTTTATTGTATATCATCGGGAAGATCGAAGATGCAAGACAGGCCCCGCGTCCCCGTCCGCCGCCGCCGCACCCAGCAGGAACGGCGGGAGGATACCCGCGCCGCACTTATCGAAGGAATGCTCTCCGCGCTGATCGACGTTGGTTATTCCCGCGCCACCACAGGCGAGGTTACCCGCAGGGCCGGGCTCTCGTCGGGGGCGCTGCAGCATCACTTCATGACCAAGGACGATCTCGTCCTGGCTGCGGTGGAGTACCAGTTCAGCGAGGTCCGCGCGCAACTGGAGGCCGTGTCGAACGACAGCGCAGCCGACTGGAAGCACTTCATCACCCGGCTGAGGGACATCTTCGCCGGCCGCCGCTACATGGCAATCTGGGAGATCGTGCTCGGCACCAGGGCCGATCCGACGCTCCATGCCAAGGTGCTCCAGCACAGGGTCCAGTCGCTGAAGATCCTGCAGTCGCTTTGGGAGAAGGTGGTCGCCGATCGGTTCGACGACAAGCAGCGCTGCTCGGACGCGATGCACTTCACCATGTCCGTATTCCGGGGCTCGGTCTTCTACGACACGATCGCGCCCGACGGGAACTTCGCCGAGCGGCAGAAGGAAATGCTCTTCGACTTCCTGGAAGGCCAGATGAAGACGAGGTCGACGGGCTGAGAGCCCCGGCGGCCGAAGGGCTATGCCGCCGGTCATTTTCAACGAACAGGGGAACATGATGTCAATCAAATCGAGGGCGTCCGTCGCGGCGCTAGCTTTCTTGTTGTCCGCGGCAGGCGCGGCCGCCGAGGATCTGCGTATCGGCATGAGATCGGAGATCGTGATGGATCCCCATTTCATGTGGAGCAACAGCAACGCTGCCTACTATGTCCAGACCTACGGTTATCTGCTGCAGCCCGACGAGAAGGCGCAGATGAAGCCGATGCTGGCGACGTCCTTCCGTGCCGTCGACGACACCACCTGGGAATTCGAACTGCGCAGCGACGCAAAGTTCCATGACGGCTCGCCGGTGACGGCGGACGACGTCGTGGCCTCGTTCAACCGCGCTTCCAACATGCCGAAGGCAGCGGCTCCTTATGCCGGCGCGCTCGGCGGCATCAACGGAGTGACCGCGAGTTCGCCTTCGACCGTGCGCTTCAAGACCGAACGGCCCCTGCCACAGCTTCCCTACCAGGCGGCCCAGGTTCCGATCATTCCGAAGCGCATCGCCGAGACCGCGGCCACCGACGACTTCACTAAACTGACCGCGGCCATCGGCTCAGGCCCCTACAAATTCGTGAGCTATACGCCCGGCGACAGCCTCGTCGTCGAACGCTTCGATGGCTATTTCGGGCCGAGGCCGGAGTGGGACAAGGTCACCTTCAAATTCATCACCGACAATGCCAGCCGCACAGCCGCGCTGCTCGCGGGCGACATCGACGTGATGGACGCCGTGCCGACGGCCGATGTGCGCCGGCTGGAGAAGGACGAGGACATAAAGATCCACACCGGCGCGTCCGACCGCGTCATCTATCTCATGATGGACACCGAGCGTGACCGCTCCCCCTTCATCACCGATGCCGACGGCGCGCCGCTCGACCGGAACCCCTTCAAGGATCTCAGGGTACGGCAGGCGGTGACGCATGCCATCAATCGTCCTGCCATCGTCTCGCGCATCATGGACGGGCTCGCGACGCCCGCCAGCCAGATGGTCCCTCCCGGCTTCGGCGGATACAACGCTCAGATCGAGGTTCCCGCGCACGATCCGGAACTGGCGAAGAAGCTCCTGGCCGAGGCCGGCTACCCGAACGGCTTCGGCATCACCATCCACTGTCCCAACGACCGCTATGTCAACGACGCGCGCATCTGCCAGGCGGCGGGCCAGCAGCTTGCGCAGGTCGGGCTGAATGTGAAGGTCGAGACGATGCCGCGCAACGTCTATTTCCCCAAGCTGCTCGACCACAAGGGCGAGCGCTTCAGCCTGTTCATGTTCGGCTGGGGCAGCTCGTCCGGCGGCGAGGCCGAGGCGCTCTGGCAGATCATGCACAGCTATGACCCCGCCCGGAAACTGGGCGAGGTCAATTCCGGCCACTACTCCAATCCGGAGTTCGACCGCCTGGTCGAGGAAGCGCTCGGGGTGCTCGATCCGATGAAGCGCCATGCGCTCGAACAGCGCGCCATGGCCGTGGCGATGAAGGATGTCGCGACGGTGCCGCTGCACTATCAGGCCGTCGTCGTCGCGACCCGGGGCGGGCTCGACTACGCCATCCACGCCGATGAGAGCACCCTCGCCACGGCCGTGACGAAGGCTCGCCAGCCCTGACGTTCAGTCCGTATCCCGGCACCCCAGGCGCGCCGGGATATCCATTGGGGAATATCGATGGAATTCATCCTGTCCCGCCTCGCGCAGGCGATCGTCGTCCTGTTCGTCGTCTCGGTCCTCGTCTTTGTCGGGGTCTACATGATCGGCAACCCGGTCTATGTCCTAATCGATCCGCGCTCCTCGCAGGAGGTGATCGATCAGGCGATCAAGTCACTCGGCCTCGACCGTCCGGTCTGGGAGCAGTATCTGACCTTCCTTGGCGATGCGCTGAGCCGCAATTTCGGTGTCTCCTATGTGCACAGCCGCCCTGCGCTGCAAGTGATCACCGAGCGGCTGCCGGCGACGCTGGAGCTCGTGCTGGCGGCGCTGCTGATCAGCGCCGTCGTCGGCCTCTCGCTCGGCCTGGTCGCGGGCATGGCCAAGGACTCCGCGTTCGGCAGGGCGATCTCCGCCGGCTCCATCGTCGGCTTCAGCTTGCCGACCTTCTGGGTCGGGCTGCTGCTGATCATGGGCATGTCGGTCCATCTCCATCTCCTGCCGTCGAGCGGCCGGGGCGAGGTCGGCCTGTTGTTCGGCATTCCGACCAGCCTTGCGACCCTCGACGGATGGAGGCACTTGATCCTGCCGGCCATCAACCTGTCGCTCTTTCCGACGGCGCTGCTGATCCGGCTCGTCCGGTCGGGCGTGCAGGAGAATCTGCGTGCCGACCATGTGATGTTCGCCCGTTCCAAGGGCCTGTCGCCGCGCCGCATCCTGGTCGCTTATGTGCTGCGCAACGCGCTGATCCCGGTAATCACAGTAATGGGGCTCGTCGCGGGCACGCTGACCGCCTTCGCGGTGGTGACCGAGACGGTGTTCTCCTGGCCGGGCATGGGGAAGCTGATCATCGATTCCATTCGCATGCTCGATCGGCCTGTCATCGTCTCCTATCTGCTGTTCACCGTCGCGCTCTTCACGGGCATCAACCTCGTCACGGACATCGTCTGCGCCCTGGTCGATCCCCGCATCCGGGTCGGAGGCGCGCGCCGATGACTCCTCTGCATCAACGGCTCCGGCTCTACGCCAAGAGCCCGACCGCGGTGGGTGCCGCCGTCGTCTTCGGACTCCTCCTGATCCTGACGGTACTCGCGCCGCTCGTGGCGCCGCAGAACCCGCATGCGCTGGCCGATCTCAACCTGCTCGACAGCCGGCTGCCGCCCTTGTCTCACGGTTCCGAAGGGAGCTTCTACCTGCTCGGCACCGACGACCAGGGGCGGGACCTCTTCAGCGCGATCCTCTACGGTCTGCGCATCAGCATCGGCGTGGCGTTCCTCAGCGGGGCGATCGCCCTGGTGATCGGCACTGCTGCGGGTACGCTGGCCGCCTATGCGGGAGGTGCGACGGATGCGCTGATCATGCGCGCCGTCGACATCCAGCTTTCTTTCCCCGCCATTCTCGTCGCCCTCGTCCTGCTGGCTGTCTTCGGTCCTGGAATGGACAAGGTGGTGATCGCGCTCGTCACGGTCCAATGGGCCTATTATGCGCGCACCGTGCGCAGTGCCGCGCAGGTCGAGCGCTCCCGCGACTATGTCGAGGCGGCGCAATGCCTGGAGATCGGACGGTTTCCGATCATGTTTCGGCATATCCTGCCCAACTGCGCTGCGCCGCTCTTCGTGGTGGCGGCGGTGGAGGTGGCCAATGCGATCGCCCTTGAGGCCACGTTGTCCTTCCTTGGCGCCGGCGTGCCGATCACGGAGCCCTCGCTCGGCCTGCTCATCGCCAATGGTTATGCGCTCATGCTCAGCGGCGAATATTGGCTGAGCCTCTATCCCGGCCTGGCGCTGTTCGCCCTGGTTGCCAGCATCAACCTGATCGGCGACCGCGTCCGCGTGGTCCTGAATCCGCGGGACGGCCACTGACATGAACGCGATGGCCAACACGCATCAGCCGGTCCTTGCCCTCCGCGATCTCGTCATCGAGATCGGGACCGCGGCCGGAGCCTTGCGCCCGGTGGACAAGGTCTCCTTCACGGTCGGCCGGGGCGAGATCCTCGGTCTCGTCGGCGAGTCCGGCTCCGGCAAATCGATGACCGGCCTTGCCATACTGGGCCTCCTGGACGCTCCGCTTCGTATCGGCGGCGGGTCGATCGGGTTCCTGGGGCGTGACCTCGTGGGCCTCGACGAGCGCGAGCTTCGGAGGCTGCGCGGCAACCGCCTGGCGATGATCCCGCAGAACCCGATGTCGGCGCTCAACCCGACCATGCGCATCGCCGACCAGATGATCGATGCCATCACCACCCATGCGCCGATCCGGCGCCGCGCGGCATGGGAAAGGGCCCGGGACGCGCTCGGCCGCATGGGCGTGCCCTCGCCCGAGGAGCGGCTCGCCTGCTATCCGCACGAATTGTCCGGAGGCATGCGACAGCGCGTCGTGATCGCCACCGCCCTGCTCAACCAGCCGGCATTGATCATCGCCGACGAGCCGACGACGGCGCTCGACGTGACGATCCAGGCGCAGATCCTCCATCAGGTCAGCAGGCTATGCCGGGAGGAGCACACGGCGATGGTGTGGATCACCCACGATCTCTCGGTGGTCGCCGGGCTCGCCGATCGGATCGCTGTCATGTATGCGGGCCAGATCGCCGAGATCGGCACGGTAGACGACGTGCTCGACCGCCCCGCCCATCCCTATACGAGCGGTCTCATCCGTTCCGTGCCGGCCAACCGAACCGAAGGACGCGAGTTCTTCCAGATCCCAGGCGGCCTGCCGAGGCTCGACGGCCCGCCGCCGGGCTGCCGTTTCCAGCCGCGCTGCGAGCGTGCGACCGCCGCCTGCGGAATGCCGCCTCCGATCCGCCAGGTCGGTACGGGGCGGACCGTCCATTGCCATCACCATATCGAAGGCGTCGCCGACGCCGCGACCCAGGATGCGACGCCATGAGCGATGCGGCAGTGCTCGAATTGATCGATGTCTCGAAGCGCTATGACGGGCGCGCTTCGCGGATAGGTGGCCTTCTCGACCGGATGCGGGGACGGAGCTCCGGTCGTGTCGTGCGTGCCGTGGACGGCGTCTCGCTCGCCCTGCGGGAGCGCGAGATGCTGGCGCTCGTCGGCGAATCCGGCTGCGGCAAGAGCACGGTCGGCCGCATCGCGACCGGCGTGCTTGGGGCCAGCGAGGGGGAGGTCCGTTACGACGGCGTTCCGCTCGGCGGTCTGACAGGCGCACGCGCCCGGGCCCAGCGGCTCGCGGTCCAGATGATCTTCCAGAATCCGCGCGAGGCGCTCAATCCGCGCCACCGTATCGGCTGGATCGTCGCGGAACCCGCGCTCCGGCATGGCTTCGTGCGGCCCCACGAAGCGCAAGCCTATGTGGGCGCGTTGCTCAGCAATGTCGGCCTGCATGCTGATGTCAGGACGCGTTTTCCCCATGAACTGTCCGGCGGCCAGTGCCAGCGCGTCGGTATCGCCCGGGCCTTGGCGGTGCAGCCGCGGGTCCTGGTCTGCGACGAGCCGGTGTCGGCGCTCGACGTTTCCGTCCAGGCGCAGATCCTCAATCTGTTCCTGGAGATGCGGCAGAGCGGATCGCTCTCATTCGTCTTCATCAGCCACGATCTGTCGGTGGTGAGGCAGGTCAGCGAGCGGGTCGCCGTCATGTATCTCGGCCGGATCGTGGAAACGGCGGCGACGCCGCGGCTGTTCTCGTATGCGCATCATCCCTATACGCAGGCGCTGATGGCTGCAGCGCCGCAAATCCACCAGCGGCGGCAGATCTATGCGCCGATCAAGGGCGAGGTGCCCTCACCTCTGCGCCCGCCGGCCGGCTGCCATTTCCACCCGCGTTGTCCCCTCGTCATGCCGCGCTGCTCGGTCGAGGCGCCCCGGCCGCGCGAGATCGCGCCCGGGCACTGGTCGGCCTGCCATCTCGAACCGAACCATCCATCCCTCCCGAAGGAGAAGAGACATGACTAGACGACTGAAGATCAGCCTGACCAGGCGCGGCGTGTCCGCGATCGCCCGCATGAACGAGAGCGCGGCTCCCCGGCTCTGCGAACTCGTCTGGTCGGCATTGCCGCTCGACGGTCCGGCCTTCCACGCCAAGCGCTCCAACAACGAGGTATATACGCTCGCTGCACCGTTTGCGCCGGAGGCGCCGATGCAGGAGAACGCCACCATCTTTCCAATCCCCGGGGACATCGCCTATTTCCACCTGCCCCCGGTCAAGGTGGTGAACTATGTCGCCGCCTTGAAGGCCTACCTGCCGGCCGAGCTTTGCGAGCGCGGTATCGAGACGGGGCTGGCCGACATCGGTGTGTTCTACGGCCGGAACAACTTCCTCTTTGGGCCGCTCGGCCCTGGACCTGGCAGCGTCTTCGCGACGATCGAGGAGGGGTTGGCGGAGTTCGCGGCCGCGTGCAACGACGTCTGGTATGCCGGCGCGGCCGGCGAGCGGCTACGCCTCGAGCGGCACGCTTAACAATAACATTATGATGTTAATGTATAGGTTAGGAACGTGAGATATCATATCGGGATCGATATCGGCGGCACATTCACCGACGTGACGGTGCTGAAGGAGGACGGAGCCGTCCTTGTGTTCAAGACGCCGTCCACGCCGCAGGCCCCCGAGCTGGCGGTGTTGCGCGGGATCGAGCTGGCGCTGGAGCGAGGCGGCGTACGCGGCGAGGATTGCGCCGACCTCGTGGTCAGCGCAACCGTCGGGCTCAACGCCATCATCGAGCGCAAGGGGGCGGCGGTCGGCTTCCTCGTCACGGCCGGCTTCGAGGACATGCTGGAGCTCGGCCGGGTGAAGATGAAGAACGTCTTCAGCCTGACGGAGGTGCGCCAGCCGCCCTTGGTGCGCAAGACATGGGTGCGCGGCATAACCGAGCGCATCGATGCCCGGGGCCGGGTCCTGCGGCCGCTCGACCCTGCGCAACTTGTTGCCGCCGGGCGGGAACTTGTCGAGCAGGGGGCCGAGACGCTCGCCGTGCTTACTTTGCACGCCCATCGCAACCCGGTCCATGAACGGATGGCGAAGAGCCTGCTGTCGGAGGCCTTTCCTTCCATCCATGTCGCCGTGTCGAGCGAGTTGTGGCCCCAGATCCGCGAATATGAGCGCGCCACGGTGCTCGCTATGAACAGCTACATCGCACCCAAGGTGAGAAGCTATGTCGGTGCGATCGAGGAGAAGAAGCAGGGGCTGGGCCTCTCCTGCCCGGTAGAGGTTTCGGCCTCGAATGGCGGCCTGGTGCCGGCGACCGATGCGAAGGAGCGGCCGATCGCGACGCTCCTGTCGGGTCCGTCGGCGGGTGTGGTCGCCGCGGTCGACCTGATGCGCCGCACCGGCATGGACCGCGCCATCACCTTCGACATGGGCGGCACCAGCGCCGACATCTGCGTCCTGCAGGGCGACGACATACCCTATGCCTGGGGCCAGGAGATCGAAGGCCTGCCGATCGTCATGCCTTATGTGGACGTCTCCGCAATCGGCTCGGGCGGCGGCTCGATCGCCTATGTCGACAATGTCGGGCTGCTTCGGGTCGGCCCGCAAAGCGCCGGTTCGGTTCCCGGCCCCGCCGCCTACGGGCGAGGCGGCACGCGTCCGACGGTCACGGACGCCTATCTGGTCAGCGGCTTCATCGATCCCGGCAATGTCATCGGCAGCGAGATCAGGCTGGACCGGGAGAAGGCCGCTGAGGCCATCCGCACGCTCGCGGCTCCGCTCGGCATGGACCTCGAAGCGGCGGCCTCTGGCGTGATCAAGGTGACGACGTCGGTGCAGGTCGCCGAGCTGACCCGGCTCGCCGCCAAGAAGGGCATCGACGTCAGGGACTTCGTGCTGGTGCCCTTCGGCGGCGCAGGTCCGACCCAGGCCTGCCTGCTTGCCGACGAGCTGCATATCCGACGCATCGCGGTACCGTCCTCACCGGGAGTCTTCTGCGCACTGGGTTCCGTTCTGGCCGATTTCCGGCTCGACTATGTGCGCACGCTCTATGGCCGGCTGGACAGGCTCGATGAGGCCGAGGTCGAGGACTGGTACGCGTCGACGGCGGCGAAAGGCCGCGACGCCCTCGGCGGCAGAGCAGGCCATATCGAGGCCATCGACGTGCTGCGAAGTGCCGACGTCCGCTACCAGGGACAGAGTTTCGAGGTGGCGATTCCGTTTCGCCGGCTCGACGAGGTTCCGGAGCGTTTTCGGAGCGAGTACCAGAAGCTCTATGGCATGCGCGACGACGCACTGGCGCTGGAAATCGTGGGTCTGCGCGCCACGGTCGTCGGCCGTCGCCGCCGTCCCCAGCCGGCCTGGAACGCCGCGCATTCGGCGCCGGCTCCGATCGGAGAGCGTCATATCCTGCTCGACGGAGAAGCACGCCCGGTTCCGGTCTTCCAGCGCGGCGATCTGCACTCCGGCTGGCAGGCTGACGGCCCGTTCCTGATCGATCAGCCAGACACGACCTGCCTCGTCACGCCGGGCTGGCACGCCCATGTCGACGCCACCGGAACGCTCCATCTTCATAAGGAAAGCAACCATGCCTGACCCGTCCCGCTCCCGGGCGCCCTTCAAGGCCAGGGATCCGTTCGAACTGGCGGTCTTCGCCAATCTGGTCACCGCCATCACTGAAGAAGCCTGCGGCGTTCTCGCCCGCACCGCTTACACGACCTTCATCAAGGAGGCCGAAGACTTCTCGGTCGCCCTGGCGAAACCCGACGGAACCTTCTTCGCCTTCCCCGCCCGTTCCGGCGTGCCGACGGCGGTTGCCCTGCCGATGGAGGACGTCATTGCCAGGGTGCCCCATTGGGAACCCGGCGACGTATTGCTGACGAATGATCCCTATGCCTCCGGCGGCATGGTCACACATACGCCCGATATGACCATGATCGCTCCTGTGTTCTTCGAGGGCGAGCTCGTCGCGTTCCGCTGGAGCTTCCTGCACTCCTCCGATGTCGGCGGTGCGGTGCCTGGAAGTCTCGCCGCCTCCTTCACCGAGGTTTTCCAGGAGGGACTTCGCGTTCCGCCGACCAAACTCTATCGAGCGGGCAGGCTTAACGAGGAGCTGCACGCCCTGATCACCACCAATGTGCGTGTGCCGGAGCAGCTCTGGGGCGACCTGAACGCCATGGTGTCAGCCTTCCATGTCGCCGGCGAAAGATTGCTGGAGCTCTTCGCCAAATACGGCCTGGTGCGTTGCCGCGAACTGATCGACGAATGCCTGGACTATGCCGAATCCAAGGCGCGCGCCGTCATCGCGCGGATTCCCGAGGGCACCTGGCATTTCGTCGACTATCTGGACGACGACCTCAACACGCCGCATCCGGTGCGTATCTGCCTCGCCTTGACCAAGGCGGCCGACGAGATCCATGTGGATTTCACCGGAACCGACCCCCAGGTCATGGCCGCCATCAACCTGGCGACCGCCGGCAAGCCGACCCATACCTGGCTCACCGTGGGCCTGCTGCAGTTCCTGCTGACGGCCGACAGGGAGATGCCGGTGAATGGCGGTGTGCTGCGCCCGGTTTCTGTCCTTGCCCCGGAAGGCACCCTGGTCCATGCAGTGCCGCCGGCCTCGCTCGGCGGGCGCGCCGTCAGCGGCATCCGGGTCATGGACGCGACCTTCGGCGCTCTGGTTCAGGCCCTGCCGAGGGAGGTGCCCGCGGCCGGCAGCGGGCAAGGGCTGCTTCCGGTGATCTCCATGCCCAGTTTTCACGACGGCCGGCGGCGGGTGAACATACTGCAACCCATGATCGGGGGCACCGGCGCGCGCTCCGGCGCAGACGGATATGACGGCACGCACTATTCGCTTGGCTTCATGAAGAACACGCCGGTGGAGATCATCGAGACGGACATGGACATATTGGTACATCACTATGGCTATGTTCCGGATTCCGGCGGCGCCGGCGAGTTCCGTGGAGGCCTGGGTGTCGGACTGCGGGCCGAGGCGGTGGCGCCCGACACAACCCTCGCCATCCGCGGCATGGAGCGCGTGCGCTTCGCTCCCTGGGGAGTCGAAGGCGGCCACTGCGGGGGGCTGACGCAGCCCTTGCGGGTGAGCCAGGATGGCTCCGAACCGCGCATCTGCCCGAAAAGCATGGACTTCCTGCGCCTTGCGCCGGGCGACGTGTTCGAATTCGCGACCTCCGGCGGTGGCGGATTCGGCGATCCGCTGGGACGGCCGGTGGCACGGGTGGCCGAGGACGTGCAATTCGGCTTCGTCACGAAAGCGCAGGCCGAGAGCACCTACGGGCTCGTCTTCCGCCCCGGGGCCATGGTGCCCGACGAAGAGCGCACGCGAGCGCGTCGCGTGCAGCTTGCCGCCGGCCGGACGGACGTGCCGCTTTTCGCCTTTTGCGCCACCCGGCGTGCCTATGAGGAAAAATGGACCGCAGAGGCTTATGCCGCTCTGAACCAGATCCTGGGCGACCTACCCCTGCACATGAGGTCTCACGCAAAGCAGGCGGTCATGGACGCGGTGCTCGACTTCGATGGCAGGCTCGGTGCCGACTCTGTCGAGGCTGCGTGGACATCCGCCCAATCCCGTCTTGCCCTCGCTTCTTCCTGAGCGGCGCATAGCGGTGCCAAATCGGCCCGGCGGCCTCTCTCCCCGGGCACCGGCCGATCTCCATGCATCGGGCGTCGCCTTGCCCGGGACCCGAATGGACTATTTTCGCACGGCCTTGGCGGAGACCCGATCGAAATCGCGCTCTTAGAAATCGGTTAGCCATCGACATGATCTCGCCGATCGATAAGATCGATCGGTGAAGCGCGACCGCGCGCCGTGCCTGTTGGCGGCAAAGCCAGGCGGCCCGGAGGAGCCGCGCCGGCGATTGAGGCAAGGCGGATGCATCGGCGCCATGCCCACCGGCATGACGGATTTCCGCAATTTGTCTTGTCCCGAGGCATGGACAGGCGGCGCCGCACCGAGGCCTTGTTGCGCCTCCCCCATCGCGCTGCGCCATCTCGAGGCGGATGCGCAGTCCCCCGTGCATGGGTGAGTTATTGTTTCGCGACATGATGACTTCTGCGTCTGTGGCGACGATCGCAATGTGTGAAATGTCGGACAATCCGCATCGGCCTCTCGCACGGTGTATTTAACCAAGCTGCAGCTTGACATATTCGCGAGATCCTTTACCAAAGGAAATGCTTGGAAAAAAGATCTCCGCAAGGGCTCGACCCTACTGCGGCCCGAAGCGCCCGGTGCGCCTGAAAGGAATCGCGATGACCTTCGAACTTCCGACAC
>VFQN01005880.1_pt1 | contig 14582 bp, 15 predicted proteins | sample 3512371 | NCBI WGS metagenome assembly VFQN01 (sample SAMN10412370, study PRJNA504923) | tailings metagenome | isolation source: Replicate 2 from Balatoc abandoned mine | place: Philippines: Itogon, Benguet | collected 2017-08-28
AAGATCACCGATTCGCTCGGCCGCGAGCAGCAGATCAAGCTCTACAAGGCTTCGCTCGGGCTCTAATACGCAGCGTGTGAATCGTGTCGGCCCCCGGCGCCCGCGGGGGCCGTTTACCTTCGGCACCAAGGTAGGGCGAACGTCGCCCGATTAGGGGATATCGATGCAGCACTCGTCGTCCTTGACGAGCGATCCGGGCGTCGAGGTCCGGCAGGATTCCACGGCCCGGCGCCGGCGCATCGGGCGTGCGCTGCTCTGGGCGGCGTCGGCCCTGCTCCTGCTCCTTGCCCTGATCCAGATCCTCTACCGCAGCGAGGTGATCGGGTTCGGCTTCGCCAACTGGCGGCCGGTCCTGTACGGCTACCTGCTCTGGTCGGCCGCCTTGTGCGCCTGGATGGTGCTGACCAAGGGCGAGCGCGGCCACCAGGCGCTGTTCGTGCTGCCGGCGGTGCTGTTCACCCTGGCGGTGGTGATCTTCCCGACCTTCTTCGGCCTGTTCATCGCGTTCAGTGAATGGAACCTGAGCTCCTTCACGGGGCGCCAGTTCAACGGCCTCGACAATTTCTACGCGATGATGAGCGACCCGTACTACTGGAACGCCATGGGCAACATGGTGTTCTACGTGCTGTTCGTCTTCGTCCAGTACGCGATCGCCTTCGGCCTGGCGCTGCTGCTCAACGCCGACATCCGCGCGCGCAAGTTCTTCCGGGTGGCCTTCCTGCTGCCGTTCATGCTGAGCCCGGTGGCGGTGAGCTGGATGATCGGCAAGTCGATCATGGAATACCGGTTCGGCCCGGCCGCCCAGCTGGCGCGCCTTCTGGGCTGGGACAGCCCGGCCTTCTTCACCACGCCCTGGATCGCCCGGATCAGCATCATGGCGCTGGACAGCTGGGTGTCGATCCCGTTCATCATGATCCTGCTCCTGGCGGGCCTGCAGGCGCTGCCCAAGGAGATCCAGGAAGCGGCCAGGATCGACGGCGCCAATGGCTGGCAGGCCTTCTGGCGGATCACCTTTCCCCTGATGCTGCCGGTCAGCATCACCGCGATCCTGCTGCGGACGATCTTCCAGCTGAAGCTCGCCGACATCGTGATCAACACGACGGCCGGCGGGCCGGGCGGGGCGACCGATTCGATCACCAGCTTCATCTACCGCGAGTACCGCGACCGCTCCAATGTCGGCTACGGGACGATGCTGGCGGAATTCTACTTCATCCTGATCGTGATCTTCCTGACCATCGTGCTGGCGCTGGTCGCCCGGTGGATGAGGCGCGCGACATGACCTGGGCCGAGCAAGGGAGTGGCTGCATTGGCGAGTGAGGCGAGCCTGCGCGGGCAGCAGACGCCGGCCGGGCGCGCGCGGCGCAAGGGCCCGGCGGCCGGCCGGGTGGCGGTCTATGCGCTGCTGATCTTCTGGACGTTCGTGTCCCTGTTCCCGATCTACTGGACCCTGACCACGTCCTTCAAGGTCGCGGCCGACGTCACCCAGGGGCACCTGATCCCGTGGGTCGACTTCATGCCGGACTGGCGCGGCTGGCGCTCGCTGGGCCTCTCGCCGGACACCTGGGGACGCACCTCCACGGTGCGCGACGAGTTCCTGAAGCGCTTCGAGAACAGCATCATCGTGTCGGTGGGCGCTTCGCTGCTGGCCGTGGCCATCGGCTCGCTCGCCGCCTATGGGCTCACCCGGTTCCAGTACCGGTTCGGCAGGCTCGGCAACAAGGACATCGCGTTCTTCTTCCTGTCGCAGCTGATCCTGCCGCCGGTCGTGCTCGCCATGCCGTTCCTGGTCCTCTACCGCGAACTCGCCCTGCTCGACACGCGGATCGGCCTGATCCTGCTCTACACGCTCACCGTGCTGCCGATCGTGATCTGGATCATGCGCGACCAGTTCATGACCATCCCGATCGAGCTGGAAGAGGCAGCCTTCATCGACGGCGCCTCGATCTGGGGCGCGTTCTTCCGCATCATCCTGCCGATCGCCCTGCCGGGCATGGTGGCGGCGTTCATCCTGTCCCTGGTCCTGTGCTGGAACGAGTATTTCTTCGCAGCACTCCTCACCAGCACGGATGCGAAGACCCTGCCGGTGATGGTGGCGAGCCAGACCGGCTCGCAGGGCGTCAACTGGTGGTCGATGGCGGCGCTCGCCACGGCGGCGATCCTGCCGCTCGCGATCGTGGGCATCCTGCTGGAGCGCTACATCATCAAGGGACTGTCGGCGGGTGCGGTGAAGTAACGGATCGTGCCGCCTCTTGCGCACGGGCGCCGGCCGACCGAAGCTGCTGCGTCGAGGCGAGTAAAAGCTTCGGGGAGGACGACGACCGATGCGGGTCCGATACCTGGTGGGGGCCTTGGCGCTGGCCGGCTCGATTGCGTCGTGGCCGGCCGCGGCCAATGATTTCTGGGGTGGTGCCGCGGTGGGCGTCGGCTCGACGCTCCTGTTCCAGGGCGTCAAGAATGCCTACGAGCGGCACGAGCAGGAAAAGCGCGAGGAACAAAGATATTCCTACGTGCCGCCGCCGCCACCCCCGCCGCCGCACCGCTCCGTCCAGGAGCAGCTGGAGCTGATCAAGAAATACTGCGACGAGGGCCTGTTCACGCCCGAGGAATGCAATGCCAAGCGCCAGAAGATCCTCGATGCGCTCTGACCCCATCATCGCCATCGCCTTGCTGGGCCTCGCGGGCATGGTCGCGCTGGCGGCGGGCCCGGCGGCGGCCGCCGCCACGGACAATGCCGAGGCATCGGTCCTGCAATGCACGCTGACCGGGGGCGAGAAATGCCTGGAAGGCAAGTGCGACCCGATCACCAGCGTCAACAAGATCAAGCTGCCCCTGAAGGTGGGCGTCGAGATCGCGGCCGGCGTGATCGCGGCCACCGACGTCGAGGGCTGGCCGATGGTCTCGCGGATCAGCTCAATCGCCCATGAGCCGGGCCAGCTGGTCCTGCAGGGGACCGGCTTCGGGGTCGGCTGGACGATGGCGATCGAGGCGATGGGGCAGCGCGCCACCGCGACCCTCTCGGCCGCGGACGGGGTGAGCGTCCTGTTCGGGACCTGCCAGCCCGAGCCCTAGGCCGGCCCCGCGCTTTCGCCGAGGAAGGCCAGAAGGTCGGCGTTCACCCGCTCCGCATGGGTCAGGAAGATGCCGTGGGGCGCGCCCGCGTAGACCTTCAGCCGGGCGTTCGGCAGGAGCGCGGCGGTGGGCTCGGCGGTGAGCGCCAGCGGGCTGGTGACGTCCTGGTCTCCGTGCAGGAGCAGCACGGGCAGGTCGATCCGGCGCAGCTCGGCGCGGAAGTCCGCCGTGGTGATGGCAACGTTGCAGTCATGCAGGGCCTGCAGCGACGACTGCAGGCACATCGACCGGATCCAGTCGATCATCTCGGGCGTGGTGTCGGGGGTGACGAACGGGCGAACGTTGTCCTCGATCCATTTCGGGAAGTCGCGCAGCAGCTGCTCCCTGCGGAACCCGTCGAAGACGGAGGGCGGGATGCCGTCCGGATTGTCCGGGGCCTGCTGGATCATCGGCGTGATCGTGCCGATCATGACGACGCGGGCGACCCGTGTGCTGCCGTGGCGGGTCAGGTAGCGGACGATCTCGCCCGGCCCCATCGAGTGGCCGACCAGAGTGACGTCGTGCAGGTCGAGCCGGTCGAGCAGGGCGGCCAGGTCGTCGGCCAGCGTGTCGTAGTCGTAGCCGCCGCCCGGATCGTCGGAGCGGCCGTGGCCGCGGCGGTCATAGGCGATGCATCGGCAGCCCTGCTGCACGAGCGGCAGCATCTGGTAGCCCCAGCTGTCTGAGGTCAGCGACCAGCTCGCCACGAACACGACCGGCCGACCCTGGCCCCAGTCGCGGTAGAACAGCGAGGTGCCGTCCTTCGTGCGGATCGTCGGCATCACGCGGCCTCCTGGTCGAGGAAGCCCGTGACCATCTGCAGGCGGCCATCCTCGGCAAGGGTGGCGAAGTCGGTGCCAAACGCCACCGGCGCGCCGTTCTCCGGCGCCAGGGTCCAGGAGAAGCGGATGCGGTCGTGGTGCAGCTCGGGCGCGCCGCGCAGCGCGAAGCACAGGCCGGGGAACTTGGCCTGCACGGCGGCGATCATGCCGTCCAGGCCGGCATGGCCCTCGGCTTCCAGCATCGGGTCGAGATAGCTGCCGTTCTCGGTCCAGGCCCTGGCGACGGCCTTACGGCGCAGGGCCGGGTCGGTGGCGTTCCAGGCCGCGAGGTAGGCGGCGGCGATGTTGTTGGCGTCGAACATGGCATGGTCTCCTCGGCTGTTCGCGAGGAGACCATGCCGCCGCCAATATGCCCTGGTCGATTACGCGCGAGGTAAGGGAAGCCTTGTCAGGCCGGGGACAGCGGGATGCTCTGCGGGAAGCGGAACAACCCGTCCGGGTCGTAGCGCCGCTTGACCGCCGACAGGCGCTCGAGGTTCGGCCCGTAATAGGCCCGGCTCCAGTCCCGCAGCTCGCGGTTCGGGAAGTTCACGTAGGAGCCCGGCAGGAGGAACTTCTGCATGTCCTCCATGTAGGCCGACAGCCAGTCCTGCTGGCGCCGGACCGTGTCCGGCCCGTCCAGGGCCGCCCAGGAGGCCTCCATCTGGAAGATGAAGTCCGCGGCCCGATGGGGATAGGCGGTTTCCTCCGGCTTCCTGGCCTTGACCATGCCGCCCGCGGCGAAAAGGATCCCCATGTTGGCCTGGCGCTGCGCGCCGCCCGGCCAGCGCGACATCCAGCGCAGCATGGTTTCCAGGCCGGCCTCGCTGAGCGCGCCCTGGACGTAGCGCGAGCGGATGTCATAGCTGCCGGTCGGGTCGTCGGTGACGAGGTAGTCGCGGGCGACCCAGTACTCCAACTCCTGGATCTCCGCGATCTGCGGTTTCAGCAGGGCCAGGGCCGGCTGCAGGATCTGGCGCAGGTTCTGTTCGCTGCCGAAGTACAGGCCGAGGGTCTGGGCGAACAGTTCGCCCATGGTCGGGGACGCGCCGGCGCGGGTGGGGCTGACCTTGCTCCGGGTCGAGATGCTGGTCGGGTTGGCGAGCTGGATCGATTGCAGCAGCGCCATCAGCTCGACCTGCCTGCCCGGCGGCCAGACGATGTTGAAGGCGGTGACCCGGCCGACCGGGTGAAGCTTGAAGGTGAAGGAGGTGTGCACCCCGAAATTGCCGCCGCCGCCGCCGCGCGCTGCCCAGAACAGGTCGGGCTCGTCCCGTTCGCTGGCCACGAGCTTCCTGCCGCTGGCGTCCACCAGCTCGGTGGAGAGCAGGCTGTCGCAGGTCAGGCCGGCATGGGTGGCGGCGAAGCCCCAGCCGCCGCCCAGCGTCAATCCGCCAGCGCCGACCGTCGGGCAGCGGCCGGACGGGATGGCGAAGGGCAGGCTGCGCAACGCGTTGGCCATGTCCTGGTTGTTGGCGCCGCCCTGGACGGTGGCGGTGCCTGCATCGAGATCGACCGTCACGCCGCTCAGCGCCTTCACGTCGATCAGCAGGCCGCTCGTCGTGGAAAAGCCGGCATAGTTGTGGCCGCCGGAGCGGATGGCGAAGGGCATGCCCTGGTCGCGTGTCCACTGGATGCAGCGCCGCACGTCCTCGTCGTTGGCACAGGCGGCCACCGCCTGCGGCAGGACGCCGGACCAGCGGGCATTGTTGGGCCAGGCGGCCGGGGCGTAGCCGGCATCGTCCGGCAGCAGGAGGCGGCCGTCGAGGTCCCGGCCGAGCGCGGCCAGGCCATTGGCCGGCGCATCGGCCCAGGCAGCCTGCCACAAGGGCGAGGTGCCGGCCGCACCCATAGCCCAGCCGCCCGCCTGGAGTAGCCGGCGCCGGCTTGTCCTTGGACCGTTCAATCTCGTTCCCCCGCCCATGCGTGGGGAAGAGCTTATGATCCGGAAATGGCATAAGTCGAGGCGCGCCAGCGGCGCTTCGGTGCGATGCCAAACGCTTGGCCTTGTTTAGCCCGGATCTCTTCGCGGACCGCGAAGGCGGGCGGGCCATCCAGCAGATGTCTGACGGCATCGAAGAACTTCTTGCCGGCGGTCGCGTCGTGCAGGTCTATCGCATCCCTGTCGACGAAGCGCTCGCAGGTCGTGAAGGTCGTCGGTCATCTTGTCGACGATGTCGTAATGCGCCAGACCCGCCGGGAAGGACGCGAGGTGAAGAGCCAGGTCCTCGTCGGTGAAGGTCATGCCGAGCCCGGCCGCGACCTCCCGAAGCTGCTCGGTGGTGGGCGCCTTGACCGTGTTCAGCGTCATGGGTGCGCTCTCCGGTCGTGATCGCTGGTTGCGTGGCAAAGGGTCCGGCCCGGCGCGCCCGCGTCCCGGCCGGACGGGTGCGCAGGCGGCGGCGCGGATGCCGGCGGATGAAGGGGAGCAAGGGCGGGCATGTCGGCCGGTTCAGGCAGCCGGGAATCCTCGCGCGGCGCGCGCCCGACGCCGGCGATGATCATCGCGATCGCGCCGTTCGGGCTCCTGTTCGGCGCGCTGGCGGCCGACAACGGCTTCAGCGTCGTCGAGGCGGCGCTGATGAGCGCGCTGGTCTATGGCGGGGCCAGCCAGATCGTCGGGGTGGAGCTGTTCGGCCAGCACGCGGCACCCTGGATGATCGTGCTCTCGATCTTCATCGTGAACACGCGCTCGATCCTCTACTCGGCGGCCGCCGGCCGGCTGATCAGCCATTGGCCCGGCGTGCAGAAGGCGCTGGCCTTCTTCCTCCTGGTCGACCTGCAATATGCGGAAGCGGAGCGGGAGGCCGAGCAGGGCCGCAAGCTGACGTTCGCCTGGTACCTGGGCCTGGCCTTGCCGATCTACCTGACCTGGATCGCCGAATCGGCGGCGGGTGCCGCCTTTGGCCGGCTGGTCACCGACCCGCATGCGCTGGGCCTCGACTTTCTCGTGCCGATCTATTTCCTCAGCCTGGTCATGGGCTTCCGCAGGCGCGCGAACTGGCTGCCGGTGGTGGCGGCCAGCGCCGTCGTCTCGATGGTCGCCTATGTGACTGTGGGCTCCCCCTGGCATGTCTCGATCGGCGCCCTGGCCGGCATCCTGCTGGCCGCCGCCATGCCGCTGCCGCCGTATGCGGAGCCTTCGCGCGGATGAGCACGACGCTCTGGATCATCCTGGCGGCGGCGGCCGTGACCTATCTGGCGCGCGTCCTGGGCCATCTCGTCCTGTCGCGCTTCGCCTATGTGCCGCCGCGCGTGCAGGCCGGGCTGGACGCGGTGCCGGCGGCGGTGCTGACGACGCTGGTGGCCCCGGCGGCATTGTCCGGCGGCGTGCCGGAGCTGGCGGCCCTGCTGGTGACCGGCCTGGTGGCGCTGCGCGGCGGCGGGCTGGTCACCTTCGTTGCCGGTGCTGCCGTCCTGATCGCGCTGCGCAACCTGTCCGGCTGACCGGGACTGCCGGCCACACACCGGCGAATTCGGTGGTCAGGTCGTGGTCGTCCAGCTGGGAGGGGTAGAGCTCGCGGGCGATCACGCTTTTTTGGATGGTGAAGATCCGCTCGGACAGGCCGCGGATGAATTCCAGGTTCTGCTCGACCAGGAGCAGGGTGGGTTCGTGCTTGGCCCGGATCGCATGGAGGCGCTCGACGCCATCGATCTCGGACATCATGCCCGCGGCCGCCCACGGGCGATAGAACGAGACAGGGGCGCCGCCCACCAGCAGCGAGATCACCATGTCGGGCTTGGCCACCTGGATCTTGCGGATGGCGGCGCCGAAGCCGGTGACGTCCAGCGGGAAATACTGGTCGGCCGGTACCGCGTCACCACGGCGGCGGTGCCGTCGTTCCGGTCAGGCTGCCGGGAACGACGGCACCGGCCGGAATGGCTCAGGCGGCGTCGCGTCCGCCCACGGTGCGCAGGCCGGGCTGGCTGCTGCAGCGCCAGGCGCGCTCGGTGTCGACCATGTAGTCGCGGGTGAGCGGAACGGCGTGGCGGTCCTTGGCGATCTGGATCTGGAACACCATGCCGCGCTGGCGGCGGAAGAACAGTTCCGAGCCGATCAGGTAGATCTCCCACATCCGGCAGAACCGCTCGTCATAGAGCGCCTTGGCCTCGTCGCGCCGGGCCATGAAACGCTGGCGCCAGTGCTTGAGCGTCTCGGCATAGTGCAGGCGCAGGATCTCGACATCAGTGACCCACAGGCTGGCCCGCTCGATCGCCGGCAGCACCTCGGACAAGGCCGGGATGTAGCCGCCCGGGAAGATGTATTTGCGGATGAAGGCTGAGGTCCAGCTCGGCCCTTCCATCCGGCCGATCGCGTGCAGCAGCATCACGCCGTCATCGGCGAGCAGGTCGCGGACCTTGTTGAAGAACTCGTCATAGTGGTGAACGCCGACATGCTCGAACATGCCGACCGACACGATCCGGTCGAAGCGCTCGCGCAGGTGCCGGTAGTCCTGGAGGAGAAAGCGGACCCGCTCGGTCACGCCCTTGTTCCGCGCCCGCTCGTTGCTGACCTCGTGCTGGCGCTCGGACAAGGTGACGCCGGTGACGTCGGCGCCGCCCAGTTCGGCGATGGTGAGGCCGAGCCCGCCCCAGCCCGAGCCGATGTCCAGGACCTTCTGGCCCGGCTTGAGCAGGAGCTTCGCGGCGATATGGCGCTTCTTGAGGAGCTGGCTTTCCTCCAGGTCGATGTCCAGCGAAGGGAAGTAGGAGCAGGAATATTGCTGGTCCTCATCCAGGAACAGCCGGTAGAACTCGTCGGTCAGGTCGTAGTGGTGGGCAATGTTCTTCTGTGCGCGTCCGACCGGGTTGTATTGCTGGATCTTGCGCAGGCCAAGACGGATCTTGTCGACCAGCGTGCCGCGCTGGCTCTCCCACTGGATCTCCGCATTGATGATGCAGAATTCCATGAAGTCGTAGAGCGTGCCCCCGACGATCTCGATACGCCCGTCCATATAGGCTTCGCACACGACCAGCTCGGGATTCTTCATCAGGTCGCGCTCGACCCGGTCGTCGGTGAAGCGGATCTTCGGCTCGGGACCAGGCTTCGACCCCTGCCAGCTCCTTTCGCGGCCCTGCGTATCGATGATGGTAAGGGCGCCGACCTTCACGAAGCGCTGCAACATCGCGTCGAGAAGCATTGCGCGGTCTCCTACCTGAAGTTGAACAGCCCATTGGTGGGCTTTCGGTCTTTCCCGAACCCTATGCTTTGTAACAGCGCCTGCAACAAAAAAGCGGCTTGATGTTACCGTCGGAGGCTGCGTCAGCCTGATTGGGACCGCGTACGGCCCATGGAATGGCGGACAAGATCAAGAAAATTTGTCAGAAAATCTGGCTATGCCTGTGTACGACAGAAATGATGACTGGCGGAAACGTGCAGTGGAGCGATCAGTTTTTATTGCTGACATGATGAAGATTTTGGAAGCCTGCCGGTCGATCTCCTGGTGATGCTCCATCGGCATCAATCATGTTGCTCAAAGCCATCACGTAAGCGCCGAGAGAATCGCGACTTTTTGAAAGCTTTCGTCAGACATATACTTGGGCAATCTTATTGTAGCGATACAATGCGGGTCCGGCTTTGCCGGGCGGATTACTTTCCGTCGTCGGAGCCCACCTGCTTTGTGGCCTACGTGGGTGTGGCTTCTTCATCCTGATGGCGCCGCGCCAGGTGCAGGCGGGATGGCCGGGTCCGGGCGCTGGAACCGCTGCCGCCCGTGCCGGTAGGAAAGGCCAGCTATCGCTCTGCAGGACGTCCGCGCTTGGAACCCGCTACCACCATCTCCGCGCTGCCCCACCCGATCGCCCGCGCGCAGTTGCCGGCCGACACGGTGGCGATGGCGCGCTGGCTGATCGGCAAGACGCTGGTGCACGCCCATCCGGAGGGCACCGCCAGTGGCCGGATCGTGGAGACCGAGGCCTATGTGGCAGGCGACGCCGGCAGCCACGCGTTCCGCGGGCCGACCCCGCGCAACCGCTCGATGTTCCTCGAGCACGGCCACGCCTATGTCTACTTCATCTATGGCAGCTGGTACGCGCTCAACGTCAGTGCGGAGCCGCCCGGCATCGGCGCCGGGGTGCTAATCCGCGCGGTCGAGCCGTTGGAGGGGATCGCGTTGATGCAGCGTCGCCGCGGCACCGTGGTGCTCGAGGATCTGGCACGCGGGCCTGGCCGGCTGGCGGCGGCACTGGCGATCGACCGGACGCTGGACGGGCTCGACCTGTGCGCGGGCGCGCCGCTCTGGCTGGCGGACACGGATCGCCCGCAGGGACCGATCGGCGAAAGCGTCCGGATCGGCCTGTCCAAGGAGGTCGACCGGGTGCTGCGCTTCTTCGAGCGCGGCAGCCGCTTCGTGAGCGGCCCGAAGCGCCTCCAGGTGTGACAGGTTCGGTTGGGCAAGGCCCTTGGATTGGATATTGTATCCAGTCGGAACTGTCCGCCTGTTTCCCCCGCTGCACGATGGTTCTGCTGACTTGGTTTTTGGTCGCGCAGGGAGGACCGGTGCTTACTGCACAGTAAGGAGGTGTACCTGCAGCCGGGCGGGCACCAGGAGCCTGTGCAGCCGGAGGGCGGCCTCAGCCCGCCTGGCTGGGAGGCAGCTCGAACGGGGTCGGGTCCAGGAAGCGCTTGAGCACGTTGCCGGTGATGCGGGCGACGTTGTTGTCGTAGCCGTTCCAGGACAGGGAGCCCGCCCAGGCGATCGAGCCGGTGGAGAACACCGCGCCGCCCGCGGACGTCTCGAAGAACACCATGTCGGCGCGGACCTTGACGTTCTGGTCGCCGCCGGCCGCCGCCGGCATCACCAGCACCTCCTCCTTGGTCACCATCGTCAGCGGCGTGTGGCCTTCCGAGGTCGCCAGCCGCAGGGCGTGGTGGGGGGTGCCGAGCCGGCGGTTCATGGCGTCCAGCTCGATCCCGGCGGCCCCGCCGCCGATCAGGCCGAAATCGCCGATGATCTCCTCGGGCACGCCGTCGAAGATGAAGCCCGCGCGCGGGTCGTCCGCACCTTCCCGGCGGCGGAAATAGCCGGACATGTCGAAGCCCTGCGCCACGAAGCCGATCCCGGCGATCTGGTTGGGCGGCCGGCCGACCCGGCGCCACAGGCCGCCGAACTCGCCGTTGAAGCTCTGGTAGTACTCGCCCGGCTCGGCCTCCCAGGTACGCGTGCCGTCCTCGGCCCGGCGCACCTCGATCACGCCCTTCAGGTCCTGGTGGAAGCCGACCCGCCAGTACCAGCCGTTCCCGCCCATGTAGACCAGCCGGCCACCCTGCTCCAGGAACGCCTTCATCGCGTCCCACATCGCCGTCGAGTGGTATTCCGGGTGGGTCCCGGTCACCACGACGTCGTAGTCTTCCAGCAGCTCGAACCCGTCCGCGTGCAGGTCCTCGTCGGTGACGATGTCGTAGTCGAGCCCGAGATGGTCCAGCCAGGCGAAGATGTGGGTGTCGCCGTTGAACTGGTAGAGGGCGGAGCCGTGGCTGCCGAGCCAGGAATGGTAGCGCGGCCGCATGTTGAGCACCGGGCGCAGCCGGCTCGAATAGCAGACCCCGCTGCCGTCGGCATGCTTGTCGTAGAGCGACGCGCAGAGCTCGGGGTGCCGGTGCAGGTAGACGTCGGCATGCTGCAGGTTGAGCAGCCGGTTCATGCCGGTCTCGGCACCCCGGTCCATCAGCACCTGGCTGTCGTTGGCATAGGCGATGTAGGAGTTGGTGGGTGCGAGGAACACCAGCTTCGGCCGGTTCCGGCGCTGCGCCTTTTCCCGCGGCGGCCGGACGTAGAACGGGATGAAGTCCTCGTTGGTCGCGTACTCGCTGTTCTCGCCGGCCTTCACGTGGACCGCGTAGGGCCCGCTCGGGAAGTCCGCCGGCACCTTCCAGGTGAACGAGGTCGTCCAGGCGGCGTCGTAGAGGTCGTCCTGGTGGAAATGGACCGCGCCGTATTCCTCGGGCCGCTCCTTCCAGTCATGCACCTTGCCGGTCCAGTTGAACCCGGTCATCGCGCGCGCCGGCAATTCGCGCAGCTCGCCATGCTGCCGCCTGAGCCCGATGTCGACGGCGCGCATGCCCTTCATGTCGAGCGAGAAGTCCCAGGCCGCGATCACCGCACCGCCATGGCCAGGCGGCAGCGGCCGCTCCAGGCAGGGCTGCTGCAGGGCGGCCTCGACCCGCGCCGCCAGGAGCGTCGGCCGGTCGATCTTGCCGTTGAAGTGCTCGTCGACCCGTCCGCCCTCAGCCGGCGCGCCCGCCAGGTAGAACGCGGCATCGGTCAGGTCGAGGGGAGCCGCCAGCCGGGCACGGGCCGTCTCGGCCGCCTTGCGTACCGGGAAGTCGCGCAGCTGCTCGGCGCAAAGCTCCACGTCGTTGCCGTCCACCGTCACCGCCACCCGGTACCAGTGCCGGTCCAGGAGCGGCAGGGCCAGCGCCACCCGCGTTGCGCCCGCTTCCAGCACCAGCCGGCCGCCGGTCTCGGTCAGCAGGCGCAGCGACCCGCCGGCGGCTTCCAGGGCCAGCACGACCTGGCGCTGCGGGCTCTTGATGTAGGTGGGCCAGATCGCCGCCAGGAAGGTGAGGGGTGCCCCCTCCGCGATGCCGCGGAGCCTCGGCACCACCATGTAGGATCCGGCATCGGTCGACTGCCGGCTGCCCTGGTACCAGCCCTCGATGTCGCTCGGCACCGGGTCGACCCGGAAGCCCGGCCCCTCCGGGTTGCAGTCGCCGTTCACCAGCCGGACGATGCGCGCGAAGTAGCGCTGGTTCTCTTCCGCGGAGACCTTGCAGGCGAGCTCCTCGCCGGGCGCTACCGAGATCTCCTGCGTGTAACCGAGGATCTTGAACAAGGGCGGCTCCAGGAAATTCTGCTGCGGCGGGCTTGAGGGCGCGAGGGAATGTCAGCGGTTGTCGATCTTCTCGCCCGTCGCCGCTTCCCAGCGACGGCAGAACACGTGCCACTCGGCCTCTTCGCGGCTCTCGAACACGATGCTGTCGTCGATCTCGATCGGCTCCCAGCGGTGCTTCGGCAGCCAGGCGATCACCCAGCGCTGGAACGGTTTCGTCATCAGGATGGTGAGCTGCCGTCCGTCCGGGCTGCGCCGCAGCGTGTTCAGCACGCGCTGCAGGCCCGGGCTGTGATGGCCCATCAGGTTCTTGCGGAACTCTTCGACATAGACCCGGTCCTGCTCCGGATCGATCTTGTAGGCCATGGCGTTCCTATCCGGCTGCAGCTGGCGAGGTCACGAACGCGAGCACGTCCTCCAGCCGGTGGATCACCCGGTCGGCCAGGGCATGGAACTCCGGCTTCGCGTGGAGATGCGGGTTGGAGGCGAACCCGATCGTGAAGAGCCCGGCCGCGCGCGCGGCCATCAGCCCGGTGATGCTGTCCTCGACGGCAATTGCCCGTTCCGGCGGCACGCCGATCAGCGCACAGGCACGCGCATACGGGTCGGGCGCCGGCTTGCCGTTCGCCACGTCGTCCAGGGTGACGGTGGCGGCGAGGTAGGGCAGGATCCCCAGCGTCGCCAGGTTGGTCGCGACCACCTGGGTGCCGGAATTGGAGGCGCAGGCCTGGCGCAAGCCCGCCGCGTGCAGGGCCTGCACCACGTCCAGGGCACCCGGCATGGCGACCAGGCTGCCCTTGTCGGCCAGATATTCCGCGTCCAGGTCGGCCAGCCAGGCGTCGCGGCTGACCTCGGGCGGGAAGCGGTGCGCCACCGCGTTCCACACGTCATATTGGTGGACGCCGACGAACACGCCGGCGTCCAGATCGGACAGGTCGACCCCGTGCCGCCGGCAGACGGCGTAGAACACCCGCTCGTGCAGCGGCTCGCTGTCGATCAGGGTCCCGTCCATGTCCCACACGACCGCCTCGGCGGCAAAGGTCGATCCCTGCATGTCAGCGCAGCGTCCCGACCTTGTCCATGAACCGGCGCACCCGGTCCTTGTCGACGGCGTTCCAGGTGTTGCCATCGACCTTGAAGTGGGTGCCGATGATGCAGCCATCGGAGATCTTCAGCGTCTGCTCGACATTGTCGATGCGCACGCCGGTATTGGCGAACACTGGCGTGTCCGGCAGGGCTTCCCGCACCTTGCGCAGATCGGTCTGCTCCGCCGCCTGGCCGGTGATCGCGCCGGACACCAGGATCGCGTCGGCCAGGGAGGAGAACACCGCGCTCTTGGCGCGCAGCTCGATCGGCCGCTTGTCGAGCGAATCGGCGAACTCGGCGTTGATGTTGAAGAACAGCTTCAGGTCCGGCCGGCCCAGGTTGCGGCGGGCCAGGAAGGCGCTTTTGCAGTCCGGCTCCCAGATGCCCATGTCGGATGCATAGACGCCGGTGAAGATCTCGCGCACGAACTTGGCGCCGGTGGCGACCGCGATCTCGACGCTGGCGGTGGGGTCCCACAGATAGTTGACTCCGAACGGCACCTTCAGCTCCGGCTTCACCGTGGCGATGATCGAGCTCATCGCGACCGCCGAGGCGAGCGGGGCCTTGAGCGAATACGGCCGGTCGTTCTCGTTGCCGAACATGACCGCGTCGACGCCGCCATCCTGCAGCGCGTGGATGTCGGCCAGCACGCCGTCGACCAGCTTGGCCATGCCGCCCTTCTCGTCGTAGAGCGAGGTGCCCGGCAGCGCGCCGATATGCACCATGGCGATGACG
>VFQN01005881.1_pt1 | contig 14581 bp, 18 predicted proteins | sample 3512371 | NCBI WGS metagenome assembly VFQN01 (sample SAMN10412370, study PRJNA504923) | tailings metagenome | isolation source: Replicate 2 from Balatoc abandoned mine | place: Philippines: Itogon, Benguet | collected 2017-08-28
TCTCCCGAGTGGGACGGGGCTGGGCCCTGGAAGGGGACCAAAACTGTAAATCCATACATACATGCACCATGGGGTGTGGAACTGTGGATCCCATCACCGCTAACCGGTAACTGCCTTCAAAGGCGCGTAGGCGCCGCTAGGCACGATCGCACGAAAGCTATCTGGGTGCTTGCCCTGCACCATGTGCACGAGTGGGGACAGGATACGGTTGTGACCACCGTTCACTCCCGAACGAAGGGAAGGATCAAGGCCCCAACGGTGAGGGGCAGGGTGCGGCAGGGGTTCTGGTCGCCAGGTACCGTATCACCCGTCCCTGATAATGAATCTCTCGTGTGGGTGAACAAGCAGACACGCACAGTCCCCAGTCTACCCTGTCCTCTGTTGTCGACTTGTCCTCATCCATTTCCATGTCCCGTGTCCCAATCGTCCCGTCCGTACAGGGGCAGGGGGCGTACACGGACATCGGTGCGTAGGGATGGATGCCCCCCAAAAGGCACGTGGCAACAGGGCAACGTGGTGCCCACGCGCCAACGCCAGGTGTTACATCGCGCTGTGCGCAACAACACACGCATGCGTAACAGGGTTCTGCATGGTAGCAGGCCCACCGTCTACGTCGCATGCGGAGCCAGGAGGAGCTGGGGAAGGACGGGGCCCCGAGGCCGGCGCCGGAGCAGATTGCCGAGCCTGATTACATGAAAATTTACGTTCATGCATCCTGCACGTCAACGCGGCTGCTCACAGTTCTGCGTACAGTACAGAATCGATCGCCAAGGGCTCCCGAGCGCCAGCGGCCTGTCAACCACCCCGCAATGTGTCGACACAGCCCTGTGCGAGAGAACAGGGCTACACGAATCCACGGAAATTGCGAGTTCATTGGCAGCCACTTGCTGGACGACATAGGGGTGCGCTAGAGCAACGTCATGCGTGCATAGTCAGAAGAGTTTATGAGTTAACCCACGTCAAGCAAGGAGTAAGCTTTCTTGTTATAATGGCAAAATCCATATGAAGTTTATTCGTTTGTAGTAGAGCTGTCTGGTACCTGGTACACGGTTATGACGCTCGGCCTGTGCTGGGCGGGGTACATTGGTGAATGGTACCCCATACAGTGAAGCCCGATGGTGTCGCCTGCGATGATACTCCTGCGACAAGTGGTAATCAGTTTTCCTATGTTTGTCTTCGTGCATACAGGCACAGGATGACACAGACACGCGGCGCGATGGCGCTTCCTCTGCTGCTGCTGCTGCTCAGCGCGGCAAGCGCTTCCGCTGTCGCGTACCCTCCTCTGCAGTTGCCTGCGTTCACGCTCTCCGACCTCCAGGTATGTAAGACGAAGTGTAATTTTGTCACGCGCCGTGACATATGGCTGTGCTCCTGCTACTCTCGGGCACACGCGCTGCTCGGACACGACGGTCGCCGGTCCAAACCGCTTGGGCCCAAGACCACGCTACGGTTCATCGATACTATTTTGACAGCCGCTATGACCCTAACCTGTCACTTTGCAGACGCCAAGCGCAGCTACTGTCCAGCTCGTCGGCGATGCCATTACCAAGCTCGGCATGTTTGCCGTCACAGGGCTCCACGCCGACGAGGTGGCACATGACGCTTTGTCGCACTTTGTTCCTTGCGCAATGAGTGGCAACGTCAAGCTTCGCGACGTAAGTTCGTCGTCGCCGCGAAGTGGCTAGCACGGGGCTGCCTTGGGTTGGTCCGACCCGCGGGCCTGACTCACAGCAAGAGCACTTCACTGACTCAAACACAAATCATGTGCTAAGACACCAACACCACGACTTACACCTTCAGTCATAGTTAGAATTGCTCTATTCACGACCACATCGCACTGATATGCTTCCCGGCAATGGTGCTTCTGCACAGCATACGCGTGCGTCCCTGCGCCGTGCTCGCAACATGCCCAGCCCCGGTCATGTACGCATGCGCACCTGCACAACCTCAACCCGTTGCCCCTTGATCTCATAGTATTTACGACGCCTATCTCCCAGCTGCGCTACCCCAAACCTCTGTAACCGTACACAGTAACCCCTGGCCCGCGTCACACGCGCCCCACTGCATCCCACCTGCCCACACCTGCCTTTACCTTAACCCACCCTCCTCGCCCTCCCACCGATCCGCCCCATAACCCACACCACAGGTCGCCATGGACAACGGCGCCACCCGCCGCACCCTCGCCACCGCCACCAACGCCAGCGTCCCCCAGCCCCTCCCCTCCGACGCCCTGACCCACTGCCCCGCCTTCGCCTCCGCCGCCTACCGCCTCCGCTCCGCCGTTGCCGCCGCCGGCGCCGCCTACGCCGGCGTCCTCGACACCCTGCTGTACGGCAGCAACGCCTGCGCGTCGCCCGATACGTGCTTCGCCGGCGCCGTACGCGAGGCCGAGTCCCTGGAGCACTTTCACCTGTTCGAGCCCCCCGCCCCCAAGGCCTCCGCCGCCACCTCCTCCGCCCAGGACCACATGCTCGCCATGCACTCCGACATCGGCCTCTTCCTGGTCATGACCCCTGCTGAGCTCTTCGACCGCATGCATAAGGCCGCCGCTGCCTCCGCCGCTGCCTCTGCCTCCTCCTCCTCCAGCCGCCTGGTCTCTGCCGCTGCTGCTTCCGCCTCCAAGCCCGCCGCTGCCCGCCGCTCCCAGGACCTTGTCGTACAGCTTCCCGACGGCTCCTTCGTCACCCCCGTACTGCCCGACGGCGCGCTGTTGGTCATGAACGGCGAGGGCCTGACCCGCTGGATGCGCATGCCGGCCGCGGGCTCCGGAACCACCGCGCGGCCCCTGCCGTACAGTCCGCTGCACGAGGTGCTCTCGAGCGACATGAATGGCGGCGTGCGTGCGTGGTTTGGGCGCATGTTCATGCCGCTGCGGTCCGCGACGCTGCAGCCGGCCGCTGTTGCCGATGTGGAGAAGGAGGCGCTGCTGCTCCAGGCCGAGGCCGGTAAGGCCGCCGAGTACGGCAGGCACGTGATCTCCGTGTCTAGCGCCGTACGGCAGGACGACGGAGATGACGAGTACGAGGATGACGTGGATGGGGAGGACGAAAACGAGGTCGTCCAGCAGCAGCTGCAGCAACAGCCGGGTGTGGGTGTGCTGACGTTTGGGGAGTACTGGCAGCACACCTACGCGGCGTTCAACGGGGGGCAGGGGCACGTGGCATCGGCGGCGGGCTGCTCGCCCACGCGCCGCCTGCTGGTGGACGAGGGCTCCTGCGGCGCGGATGAGATCTACTGCTGGCACAGCTGCATGAAGGTCGCCGTCGGCAACCTGACCTGCACCAAGTCCGAGGCCGTCTGTGCGAACGCCAAGAACACCTCGATGCTCTGGCCGCGCGACTACCTGCCCCCGGGCGCCTCCAGCCCCGGCCATTGCATGGACTGCGCCGTCATGTGCCCCGCAAAGGACGGCGGCCCGCCCGTGCTGCCCCCGTCCCGCTCGTCCTTCTGCAACACCAACCTGGGCCCCACCACCATGTGGATGACCGGATTCCAGTTCGCAAAGGGCAACGAGAACGACCCGTGCGTGGTGTACCTGTTCCCCGAGTGGGTGTTGGACACACACGGCAAGTTTGCAGGTGCCTGCATCGGCACCTTCCTGCTTGGGCTGGTGGTGGGCGCGCTGGGTGCTCTGCGCACGCGGCTCAAGGACGGCTGGGCGGCGGAGGGGCTGTGGGCGCCAGACTACGAGCCGCAGTGGCGCACCTGGACGGCGGACGCGACCATCATCTTTATCATTGCTGTGCAGGTGTGCCTGGGCTACTGGCTCATGCTCATCGCCATGACGTACCAGGTGAGGGCGGGACGGTCGGGTGGTTGGGGACTTGGTGTGGTGCGGTGGATGGTGACTTGGTGGAACAGGGGTACACGGGGATGTGATGTGGGTTGTAGGCCAGGCGGGCGTGGCGGGCAGCTAGGGCGCGGAGACGTTTGCGGAGGTTGCGAGTGAAGCGGGTTTTTTGATGAGGTGGGCAAATGGGTGCATCGAGCTGGGGGAGCAGGGGTGCGGGGACGAATTGGGCTGGGGCTGTGGGACTGGAGTGGAAGCAGCGGACAGGGCGCACCGCGGGGCAACAACCAGGCCAACTTTTACGCGTTGCACCGGCTGCAATAGTATATACAGCTAATGTCCTGGTTTGCTACGTCTGCTCGCCCTTTTTCCGCAGGCTGAGCTGTTCATTATGGTGGTGCTGGGCCTGGCGTGCGGCCACCTGTTCTACCGCCGGGGCAGCGGCAGCAGCCGCGGTAACGCCTACGTGGCTGGAGACGGCGCCGCCGCCGGGGGCAAGGGCGGCAAGGGCGCCGACAACTATGATGACGGGGAGAAGCTGGAGCCGTGCTGCAGCGTCTAATACACACACTGTACGGAACAGGGCACATCTGTTGCTAAGACACATGTATGTGCACGCTGCGTGGGGCACCTACCGCACATGTACAGATACGAATGTGGCCTGTGCACGCCACGGCCGTAAATGGTGTGGCATAGCATCGGTTGTGGCTTTTATTGGATTGGAGGTGCAGTTGGGGATTCCGGCGCTCGTTGGGTGAGGGCTGCATACATGCGTAGGACAGGAGGTTTGCGTGAGGAGGCATCCCTGCTGGATGTACGGGTATCACTTGTGCGTTAGCTAGGTTTGAGAAATTCAGTACAGTATGCTGCTGCTTCGACGGTGCCTGGGTGATCAGTGACCCGTTGGCGGATGCAGCGGATGCATCAGAACTTGCCATGCGAATTCGGCCAACGCGCATACGGTAACTCGCTTGCTTGCTGTTGTGGCTTGTGGGATGTGCGTTGCATTGTGGAGCGTACCTGGATAGGCGGGATGGCTCGCCTATCGCCATGAGTATCGTATGCGCTTGAACCTTTGCAGCTTTTAGTTGCTTTGCAGCAGGCTGTTTACACAGCATCTGCTGCTGTAGCCAGTGACCAAATAACTGTCTGCACATTGTGCAACCGACGTACTGCTAAAGCGTGCCTGGTGTTATACCGCAGAACACTCAATCCGGGGTGTTGTCGCGTGTTGATTGGAGGCCGATTGCGGGGCGCGGCCGGCGGGTGTGTTTGGTAACTGGGAGCTTTTGTGTCGGCATCCATGGATGGGTGTTCGTGGGGGTGCTGCTGACTCGTTGGCGGATGGCGGGGTGGGACCCACGCGCGGGAATGCATGCCTGCAAACGGACAAGCATGAGCCAGGCACTGACTCATTATGGTCGTAAGCACGACTTCCTGATGGCTTGCGGCATGCTTCCTCCAGTACCGGTAGTACAGTACGTACGACACGCGCTCTCCTTACAGTACGGTGTTCTCCGACACAGGTCCAGGAATCTCACCCCGCCGTACACCACGCGTCCACGCCGTACAAGGGTCGGGCACATGCATGCCAGGAAGGGACGGAAGGAGCCAGTCCATCCAAATTAAGCGGGACTGATGATCAGGGTAAAGGCAGCGGAGCCAGTACGACGAAGGCACGGCTGTGGTCCACGCGCCCCCGAAAATGTCGTGAGTCATGGCTAAGTTGTGCCGTTCAAGGTACGGCAAGAAAACTCTGGCCCAACATATGCTGTGATGCACATTTTGGGCCTACCAGCAACACCTCGTCCGGATGCGCACCAACGTGAAACACGTGCAAACCCAGTACGTGGAGGGGTCCACGTACCGCTTACCGGTAGTGCATGCGTCAAGGTATCCCGTGGCCTCACCCTACCTCATCACCTGGAGTGCAACACAAAGTGCCAAAAATTCCAGCGGAGCCTCAGCTCTATCCCTCCTGCGGTAGTTACCGCAGCTGTACATAGGGTAACAATTTCCTTGCAGCAACATGCCCCGGCTTCACTTCGTATCCACACACGCACCGTAACGCTGCACCCACAACAGCAGTGCCCCTGTCCCAGCAAACGGCCTCACGCAGCATCGGCCTCGCCCTCTTTGTCACCCCCTTCGCACTCCTGCTGCTGCTCCTCCTCCTCCGGGCGCTCCCGCACACCCTGTTCCTCGTTGCATTCCTCTTCATCTGCGCCCTTGAGCTGCTGACCACCACCACCATCGCCCCCGCCGCGGCCCTCCTTTCTCCTCTCACGCTTGCTGCTGCTCCTGCCCCGGCCGCTCCTCCACAGATACGTATGGATTTACACACAGATAGCGGCACAGCCGCACCGCCAGCAGTACCCCTGGCACTACGCTGGTGCACCAAACCAGCAGCAGCTGCGCGTTAAGACAAGCACACGGACGTTATTACCACTCGTCAGCAGGTACGGGGGCAACAAATGGCAAGGGCATGTTTGAAGGCCATTGCGTCATACTTGGTTGAGAGTACCGGTAGGCGAGCCTGATGCTCAGCCCGCAAGCCCCAGCCCACATTCAGGTGCACCAGGTTCGAGCGCTAGCTCCAGCAACCAAGTCCTACCCTATCGAAGGGCATGTGTCTTTACCACAAGCCCGCACTGTGTCTTAGCGCCCACGTACGCGGCACCAGCAACCCACCTGCAGCACCAGTACCAGCAGCTCCAGAACGAAGATGCTGCTCTGCACGTGCATGGGCCAGCGCCGAAGTGGCCCTTGAAATGTGTATGTGAAGCGTACGAGTGGGTAACACACTGTCGAGCGATCAGTGATGGCCGCATACGTACGCGTAATTCCCGTGACCCTGCAATGCAGCCGCGGCGCCACGGCATCCGTACACCCTGCGCTTTTGGGCTCAGGCAGCAGGCACGCACCTGTGCGGCCCTGTTGGTCCCTCGCTGCAGGTCCAGCAGGCACACCACCGCGCTGGCCTGCGGAGGGGGAGGGGTTGAGAGGAAAGGCAGCCCTCTCGAAACCGGCTCGAACAAAATGAAAGATACGCCTGATGCGGTATGAACGCGGTCCTGCAGTCTAGTCTGCGTGGCCTGGACGGGGTTGAGCCACATCCAGCAACTCCCACCCCCACCCCCACCCCACCTCCATTGCCTGGCTGGCGCCCTCTGCCCCCACCATGCCTGTGTCTTGCACTTATTAGGCACGCACACCACACGTATACACAGACAATGCCCGTGTTCCTCCTCCGCTCCATCCCTCCCTCCTGCGCACCTCCATGGCCTGGCTGGCCCCCTCTGCGGCCAACTCCACCAGGTTGACGTGCGGCCGGACCACCAGCAGCCAGCCGCAGAACAGGAACTGAAAGGGGGGACAAGGGGCAAGGATCGATGCATACGTGTGCGTGGAGGCACGTGTGTATGGAGGCACGTGCAGTGGGTAGTGCTGCTACCTGCTAGTATTGGCACGGGCGTACAGGCACGGGTAAGCGCACGGGCGTCATGTAGGTATTGGCGACAGCAGCAGGGGCAAAACAATGAGGCGCATTCTGGTTGTAGTAAGTTGTGCGTCAATGGCCTGCACCCACCTTGATTGCAAAGAGCGCCACGGTTGTGGCCAGCGCCGCCCAGCTTCCAGGCGTGACGTCATCGCCGGCCTTGGGGGAGAGAGCGGGGGAGGGGGCGGCACGTGGTGCATGGCACGCACGAAGGCGACATGCAAGACCTAAGTCAGCTTGCACGGTGAGCATTACGGTACTGCACTGCGTAGACATTGTAATGCCTTCGCAGCACCCGTACCCGCACTGACAGGCCGACCCATCTGCATGCCAGGCAGCCTGGTGCCGCTCCATCCATGCCAGCCACCGCCGCCATTGCACGTGCTCCTAATAGCTCCTGAACTCCTCGTTTCTTCACTAGGCAAATGGTTAGGGACTTTCAGCCCAAATGCACGCCCAGCAGCAGCGCCGTCGCCACCGTGCTGACCACAGCCACCACCATGTATGACAAACGCGGTACCTACGTGCCCTCATGTGCATTGACCAGTGGGAACCTTCAATCACGAATCTGCAGCCCACCTGCACGCCCAGCAGCAGCGCCGTCGCCACCGTGCTGACCACAGCCACCACCATGTATGACAAACGCGGTACCTACGTGCCCTCATGTGCATTGACCAGTGGGAACCTTCAATCACGAATCTGCAGCCCACCTGCACGCCCAGCAGCAGCGCCGTCGCCACCGTGCTGACCACAGCCACCACCATGTATGACAAACGCGGTACCTATCTGCTCTCATGTGCATTGACCATTGGGAATCTTCAACCACGAATTTGCAGCCCACCTGCATGCCCAGCAGCAGCGCCGCCGCCACCGTGGTCCCCACCGCCACCACCTTGAAAGTGGCGGCCGCCCGCCGGCTGCCCCTGTACCCCATGAACAGCTTGCCGTACCGCTCGTACAGCTGACACGTGTTCAGCGCGGCGGACAGCTGCTGCTCGTTGTGGCCGTCAGGGTGGTCATGGCCGTCAAAGCCGTTATGACCGTTATGACCGTTGTGGCTGTCACGGTCCAGGTGGGGTGGGCAGGGCCCGCTGGAGCCTTGTCCGGAGTCCGGAGGCGCAGAGGTTGCAGGTGGCGGGGGGTACGCCGCGGCCGCCGCTGCTGCTGCTTCGAAGGGGCTTGGGAGCTGCTCGGTGGCTCGGTATGGATCTTCTTGAACTGGTCTGGCCTCAGTGTCCTGCCGCTGCTGCCGATCGTAGGGCTTTGCGGCGGCGCCTGAGTCAGGCTCCATGTGCAGCGGCTGCGCCTGCTGCTGCTGTTGTTGCTGCTGCTGCTGCTGGTCCTGGTCCCGACGTGCACTGCCCTGCACGTCATCGAGGCTGCCATCCCTGTCGCCGCCCTCTGCTGCATAGCCACCCTTGCCGCCCTTGGCGCCGTCGTTCGTGTCGGTATCGAGGGGCACCTGCGTCCGTTTCCCGCTGCTGGAGCAGGTGCTTGCGGCCCCGCCCCCGCCCCCACCTGCAGCCCCGCGTTCGCCCCAGGTCCCCTCGCCCCCGTCTGCCCCTGCTATCTGTGGAGGTGGGGCTGCGGGGGCAACAGCCGCAGGAGCTTGTAGCGGGCGGGGGTCGTGGCCGGCGGGTGCGCAGGCGTGGTATGGGCCCGCGGCCGCTGCGGAGGTGGTCCTTCCTTCCGCTGCCTCCGAGTCCAGTGCGCCATCGCTGGTGGTGATTGCGCAGGCTGTTATCTGTTCCTGCTGTGCGCTGCGCGCCGAGGTAGCCTCTTGGTTATCGACAGCGGCGCGCTGCGTCGGGCATGGCAGCAGGGCATGCATTGGGGATGACACGTGTCAGCTCAGGGTGCGAACCGTTGGGGCCACGTACGGGCTTTGTGTCCGCTGCCCACCCGAGTCCTTGCCTGCATATGGCTTGGGAGTCTCCGCACGCGGCAGAGCAGGTAAAATAGTTTTACGATTCAGATGCCACTACTGTGTGTGCCTCGCAACTGGAGTATAAGTTGTCATGTTGGACGAACTGCACACCACCTACCTGTGCCGGCACAGCCACTCCCCGGAACGGCCCCACCAAGCCCCGCCAGCTTAGCCCTGCGCACAGCAGCACAACAGTTGACATGCACAGTCAGCAGTACACAGGGCGATACAGAGCCAGCAATACATTACAGCACAGGCACTTTCCAGGCACCCACGACGAACGGCGTTTCAGTGTGCGCTCCTCTCTGCACCGAACAAACGGGCATGCGGACACAACGTACGAAGGAGCAGCACGGTCACAGTGCATGGCTGTGTGCGTGCTACTTCATCATGCACCTATCAACCCACGCACCTTGCTCCAGGTACAGCTGCGTCCTGGCCGGCTCCAGCTGCGCCTGCCCCCACCCCAGCTCGTCCAGCCGCACCCACTCCCCCGCCTCCGCCCGCTCCGCCCACTGCACCACCGCCCATACCGCACCGCGCGTGCACCCCACAATCGCTGTCGCGCCCTTTGCAGCTCCGGCGCCGCAGCCCACCCCGCCGCCATCAGCCGGGCCGCCGCTGCTGCCCCCACAGCCGCAACCGCCAAAGCCAACGTCACTGCCCGGCGGTGCCTCGTCCGTGGCTTTGATGCTGCTGCTGCTGCGCTCATCCCAACGGCCTGGACGATCGCCGCTTGCAGCAGGACCTGCGGCCGTTGCCTCTGGGCCCCCCGAGTAACCCACCGCTCCCGCTCCCACGGGCCCGATCGCCCCTGCCCCCATGGGCCCCACCGCAACGGCGTGCCGCCGCTGCTGCTGCTCCTCCTCTTGGAGCTGTTGCTCAGGCTGGTTGAACAGCTCCTGCGAGAGCGTGTCCACGTGGCCAATGCCTTCGCCCGTGTCGGCAGACGGCATGGTGGAGGCAGTTCCTGCACCCTCTCGGTCAGCGTGAGCTGTTACGCTGCCTGTAAAAACACCACCAGGTGATGCTGCTGACCCGGCGGACGCAGCGGGCGCAATGGACGCACTTGCAGCGTCCTTGTGGTCATCAGCAACAGCTGCTCCGCCGCCACTAGCACCACGGGGAGGGGCTGTTGCGCCCGCCGATGCAATGGGCGCAAGGCCCAAAGCAGCGGGCAGGGAGTGCGCCCTGGCCGGGCCCCGGTGCTGCAGGTGCGCTGTGCTCCCTCGGGGTGAGGCCTTGCGGTAGGAGAGGGGCAGGTAGGGGGCCATGGGCTGCTGGGGGCGAGATGCGGTGGACCCTGCGGGGCGCAGGCTGGGGCTCAGATGGAAGGAGGGAGGGAGGAGAAGTGATAGGCGGCTACCCCACGAGAAGAGTGGGGTGAGGAGTATCGAAGGGTGCGGCGCAAAATGGGAACGCCTGTTGCCGTGTGCGGTTGCAGCTGCTGCTGGTGCTGCTGGGGGAGACGGTAGTGCGTTGGGTAGGGGCGCGCTGGCGCTGGGGAACAGGGTGGAGGGCTGGGCGGCGGGTGTGTGATCGCAGCTACCGCTGGCGCTGTCCACTGCAGCGCCCGACAGCGCGCTGCCTCCACTGTCTCCAATGTGTGCAGCACCCCGCTGCGCCTCCGGGGTGCCGAAGGGGGTAGCTGCTCTTTGAGCTGCGGCCAGCGAGGGCCCACCCACGTCTTCCGCAGCAGCCCCAGCCGCCCCTGGTGCCATTGACGCCCACGTGGTCGCTGCCGCTGCCACTGGCTCAGGGCCTTGCTCCTGCTGCTGTGCGGTGCTGCCGGCGGGCGCCAGCTGGTTGCCCTCAAGCGTGTGGGCTGACGAGGTGTGGACTCCACGCGTGCAGCTGCCGCATGCCCAGGGGCGGCTAACCCACACCCACACCCACGCGTGGCGGTCCCTCCAGCTGCCTTCCCCGTGCTGCCGTGGCCCGAACCTGCACCAAGGGAGATCCCACGTCAGTACCGGCGGGTCGCAGGTCGGGGTGCTAGCACCGTCCAGCTCCCATGGTGCTGACACTTCGCTGATTTTGAACCGTCTGCATTACACGCGTACAAGAGACAGGTTAGGCCGCGGTAGTTTGCCCCGCCCGCAAGACTCACAAACCCGCAACCCTCACCTGGCCCGCCGGCGGTCTATGGCCGCCACCACCGCCGCCACGCCCACCACCACCGCCGCCAGCCACAGCCACATCAGCGCCGCCACGGCGGCGGCGGCGGCGTGGCGGGCGGCCGCCGCCACAGCCAGCAGCGTGCCGGCGGCGGCGGCCACGGGCGTGAGGGACACGTCCAGCAGCATCAGCTCGGGACTGTGCGGGTGTACGGCAGTGTGGGTTACGCGCGGATGTTAGGGTCGGAGCTGGTGGTACGGCATACCGTACAGCAAAGGGCTAATACTGCACGCCCAGTAGCAGTAGCTCGGGACTGTGTGGGTTTGAGTGTGGGTGGTGTCTGTGTTGGAGCTGGTGAAAACCAGTGCAAGGGGGGTACGACGGGCTAGAGGGTTACGCGTCCCCGCAGCAGCAGCTGCTGCACGGGTCGTGCTGGATAGTGTGGCTCGGAGAGGAGAGAAGGCCCGGGCTGGGGACATGCTACTCATCCTATGGCTTGCTATGACTACCGATACAGTTTACAGCACCACTGGGTGCACTTACTTGGGGAAGACGATGGGGGGCGGCAGGGGCGTGCGGCGCAGGGCTGGCACCACCCGCCACGCGGCCAGCAGCAGGGCGTGCATTAGCAGCACCCCACACGCCACGGCCATGACCACCACCTGAGCACCGCGCCATGGGTTCGCATGGCAACACACGATGACCCAAGTTCAGTCGTGAGGAATCAACAGTCACAGGCATGTGCACAAGTTCCACGTACGTGCGCAAACACGCAATGGCCATGTGCCTTGTTGCACCCGACCATAGCCCCCCGTCGCTCACCAGTGTGTTGTACGACTTGGCCTCGGCGGGCGTTACGCTGCGCCCGCCACCCGCCGTACCGCCTCCTCCACCTCCGCCCCGACCACTCCCCTGCAGCAGCTTCCTGCACCCCCCACCCGGCTGCGTCGCCACCTGCTCCTGCCCCTGCAACAGCCTGCGGGACCCCGCCTGCGCCGCCCCCACCGCCGTCGTACTGCTGTACAGACCGCCCGCCGTCTGACTACTGCTGCCATACAGCCCTGTAATGTCGTACCGGAAGTTGATCCAGGCCAGGTTCTGCGCCGCCAGGGCGTAAGTAGGGCCCAGGTGTGCTGCGGCGTCCCCTGTGAGGGCGAAGAACTGTGCGTGGCCCACCAGGGCCAACAGCGCAGCGGTGGCCCTGTTGCGCACAAGAGCACAGGGGAGATGCTATGGCGTGTTGGACATGAGGCATGAGATGGCAAGAACTGCAGGTGGCCCACCAGGGGGACCAGCGAGGCGGTGGCCCTGCGGAAAGCATGGCACGTGCATCTACACCGAGCCAGACTGGCGGCGGTTGCCTTGCGGCGTGCCGGAGAACGAGCGGACATACTAAGACAGGGTAGTTGGTACCGGTATGAAAAGGCGGCGACACCCGCAAGTGGACCATCTAGTGTGCTCCGTGCGAGGTTGCGAGGACGGCGTTTGGCCTACGTGTACCTGCTGAATGCACGGCCGCACCCACCCGCCCGTCGCTGCCCCGTAGGTCGCTACGGGGCTCGCCGCGGCGAGGCCCGAGGCGGCGCTGGCGGCGGTTGCGCCCACCATGGCGGTTGCGGTGGTTGCAGCGACCGTTGCGCCAACCGACGCGCCAACTGACGCCGCCAGGGAGGTTGCGACGACGACGGTTGCTGCGCGGCCGGTGCTGCTGACGGGCTTGGGTGTGGAGGTCAGGTTTGGCTGATTGTGGAGGGACGGGGTTGGTTGCGGCGGCGCGGGAGGGTAAGCTGCAGGGGCAGCATGGGGAAGGGGCGGCTGAGACGGTATGAGGCCTGTGGAAGGTGAACAGGGCAGGCAGCTGGGGGTGTGACCCGTTGCACGCACGGATCTAGGGCTCATGTGCTCAAGGTTTGTGCGTGCTGGAGGTGGCGGCAGAGGCGAGCAAAGCATGCCAGCACTGGAACCCACAGTAAGAAGTACCGTACTAGTCGGCAGCCACGCAGTTGCGTGCGCACCACGCCCTTAGGGTCCCCACTTGGGCCCGCCGGACGCACCTCCCAGCCTTCCGTGTAGCTCCGCACGCTGCCAAGTACACAAGCAGCCACTAGCCCTTTGCCCCTTGCCAAGTGCAGCGACCCCACTGCCTGATCCAGGAGCGCCCACCTGTGCCCGCGAGGGTGGCGTTCCAGCCCTCGTCATAGCTCATCACGCTGGCGTTGTAGCACAAGCCCAGCGATCGGATGACCCGCGGGTCACCTGCGGGCGTTACGGCAGTGCCGTACGGCCCCTGCGGCCCCACGGTGACGGTGGCGGAGCAGGAGTGGTTGCAGCACTGCCTGCAAGGGGCCCCGGCGGGCGTTGGGCGGGCAGAGAGGACGTCTTGTCATGTGCCCGGTGGCACGTGTTCCACAAGTCCTGTCGACACCCACAGCGACAGCGACACGTGCTGCACTGCCTGTCAGGGGGCCAATGGGAGGCTTGGGGCTGGGGCCGGGAACATTCTTTTTGCTACGTGCCCGTGCACAAGGGGGCGCGCCAGCGCCCAGGCCCAGGCGATTACAGAACGCACCAGGGCTGCAACTTGAGCGGGGTGCCGCTGGTGATGGACACATTGACCTTGGCCTGCGCTGCCCCGGGGGCCTGCATGCGCCGAAAGCAACACACCAACGTGTCGGAACGTGCCGTGAAATGGTGCGCAGGGGTGCCAGAGCCGGTACTGGGCGGCGCGGAGAGCACGCGGAATATCCAGCTGCGGTACAGTTTAGTACGCCATGGCCTACGGGGCCTCAAGGGGCGGCCGTTACCGGTATGCACTTTGTCATATTTGTAAGCGGGGATGTCCAAACCAGTCCTGCTGACGGCGTGGCATGCAGCAGGGAAGTGTACAGTACAATTTTTCCCGAGTATACGTAGGACAGCCCGTAGGCCGCTCACCTCCAGGGTGTAGAACCAGGTCATGTGCTGCGCCTCCGCAAAGTAGTCCTTGGGACAGTTGCAGGACAAGCGCGCAAACTGACCCGCGGGTCGCGGCGCTTCGTTGGCGAGCCAGGAGCCGCCGCCGGGTCCAGCCTGGTGCACAAGGGAGGTTCGATGGTGTCTGCGTCACGCAGCAGCTATCACGTGCGTAGCGAACCGAAGCAGGAGGCCCCTTCTGTTAGGAGGCCGGCATCAGGAGGGAAGCACAGATGCTATGTAGTACTTATCACACGGTAGTGGGCTGATATGGAAGTTATCGCACGGCCGGACG
>VFQN01005882.1_pt1 | contig 14576 bp, 14 predicted proteins | sample 3512371 | NCBI WGS metagenome assembly VFQN01 (sample SAMN10412370, study PRJNA504923) | tailings metagenome | isolation source: Replicate 2 from Balatoc abandoned mine | place: Philippines: Itogon, Benguet | collected 2017-08-28
CGATCTCGTGGCTGGTGAACTCGATCACCTTGCCGGTGTCCACGTCCACCATGTGGTCGTGGTGGGCGCCGCGGTCGAGCTCGTAGACGGCCTGGCCGCCCTCGAAGTTGTGCTTGAGCACCAGGCCGGCGGCCTCGAACTGGGTCAGCACGCGGTAGACCGTGGCCAGGCCGATGTCGTCGCCGTTGTCCAGCAGCTGGCGGTAGATGTCCTCGGCCGTGAGGTGCTTGGGACTGCTGTTTTCCAGCACGTCCAGGATGCGCATGCGGGGATGGGTGACCTTGAGGCCGGCCTTGCGCAGGTCCTGCGATTCCATGGCGTCTCCTGAATCCTCGGGCGTTCCGACCGGCTGGCGCCGGCGGGGCTTAGTGTATCATCGGGCCCGATCACGACCCGGACCCCGACCTTCATGCGCAAGGCTTTCCCGCTCCTGCTCGCCGCCCTGCTGGCCTCCGGCTGCGGCATCGTCTACCGACAGCCCGTGTTCCAGGGCAACCTGCTGGAGTCGAAGAACGTCGAGCAGCTCAAGGAAGGCATGACCATGCAGCAGGTCTTCAGCCTGCTGGGTTCGCCGCCGGTGGCCGATCCCTTCCACCAGTCGCGCTGGGACTACGTGGCCACCGAGCGCCGCCGCACCGGCGACACCGAGATCAAGAACCTGACGCTGTGGTTCGAGGGCGAGACCCTCGTGCGCTGGGAAGGCGAGTACTTCCCCGAGGCCGACCTCGAGCTGTCGCAGGAGGTCCGCAAGTTCGGCCCGAACCTGCGCAAGGACGAAGGCGGCCGCCGCGGCCGATGAGCCCCGGCGCCGGTCGCCGGCGCCCCGCTAGCCTGCCCTGCCCCCGTGCCGGCCATCGCCGGCACGGCGCCGCCGCGCAGTTTTCGGATCGGCCAGCAAGGGCCTGAGCACCTCGACGCGATCGCCCGGGTGCAGGCGCGTCTCCGGCGTGGCGGCCTGCCCGAACACGGCCAGCGCGCCGGGATCCACCACGACGCCGGGGATGCGTGCGGGCAGGTCCGCCGCGGCCAGCGCATCGGCCACGGTCGCGCCGGCCGGCAGCCGCAGCGCTATGCGCCAGGCGCGGTCGGGCACCGCGTAGGCGACCTCGACCTCGAGGACGGCCTCGCTCACGGTTTGTCGGCCTCGCGGCAGAAATCGTCCACCATGCGGTCGGCCAGGCCCTGGAACCCGAGCGCCAGGGCCGAGCCGATCAGCTTGCCGGCGACCTCGAAGTCCAGCTGCAGGCTGACCTTGCAGGCATCCTCGGCCAGGCTGTGGAAATGCCAGTGGCCGCCGAAGCGGCGGAACGGCCCCTCCGCCAACGCCAGCTCGATGCGGGTCGGCGGCGCGAGCGTGTTGCGGGTGGTGAAGCTGGTGCGCAGCCCGCCCAGGCGCAGGTCCAGGCGCGCGAGCATGTGCGTGTCGGACTGCTCGAGCACCTGCGAGCCCTCGCACCAGGCGAAGCGCGCGGGATAGGCGGCCACGTCGTTGACCAGGTCGTACATGCGCCGGGCCGAATGCCGGACCAGGGCGTGGCGGTGGATGCTCGTCATCGGGGCTCGTCGCGACACCCTCCCCCGGCCGGCCCGCGATGGGCGACAATGCCCGCCAAGGAAGGATCATGTCCAAGAAAAACAGCAGCAAGAATAGCGCAGGCGGCCAGGGCGAAGGCCAGAAGACCATCGCCCTGAACCGGCAGGCGCGCCACGACTACCACCTCGAGCAGCGTTTCGAGGCCGGCATCGCCCTGCAGGGATGGGAGCTCAAGTCCATCCGCGCGGGACGCATGAACATGGGCGATGCCTACGCCCTGGTGAAGGGCGGCGAGATCTTCCTGTTCGGCGCCCAGATCACCCCGCTCAGCCAGGCCTCCACCCACGTGGTCGCCGACGACCGGCGCACCCGCAAGCTGCTGCTGCACCGGCACGAGATCGACAAGCTGGTGGGCAAGGTCGAGCGCGACGGCTACACGCTCATCCCCACCGCCGCCTACTGGAAGGGCAACAAGGTCAAGCTCGAGCTGGCCCTGGCCAAGGGCAAGCAGAGCCACGACAAGCGCCAGGCCGCCAAGGACCGCGACTGGGAGCGCGACAAGCAGCGCGTGATGCGAAAACACAACCGCGACGCGTAGTTTTCCCCCCTCTCCCTCCGGGAGAGGGCCGGGGAGAGGGCCGGCGAGAGCGCCGCAACCTGAACCCCTCGTCTCTCCGCGCCTTGTGATCCCCCCGCCCCACCCCCATACTTGCCGCGTCGGTTGATCCAACGATTTCCGTGATCCGGGGGTGTCCTGGCTTCGACGGGGGTTGCAAAGTCGACTGGCGCATGCCGAGGGGGCAGCTTTCCTCGTTAATCCAGCGGCAAAACCATAGTTGCCAACGACGACAACTACGCTCTGGCCGCTTAAGGCCTAGCCCCGAACCCACTTGTGCCCGTGCTCGTGGATGTAGGGTCACTATCACGGGATGGCCAGTGGCGGCGACCCGCCAACCCCTGGCGAGACTTAGCGGGTGTGTCCGTCGGTGCGCCTCGCGCGTTGTGTTGCCGCCGGACGAGAACGAACAACGCGCTAAGCATGTAGTGCCGGAGATGGCGTGCTCTCGGACGGGGGTTCAACTCCCCCCACCTCCACCACCTCGCAAGGGCCGCCCTCGGGCGGCCCTTGTTTTTTCCGGGGTGACGAACGCCGGTGGGCGGCCTATCGTGGCGGCATTCCACCGACGGACCCCACGCCATGGCCTTCGACCCGACCCGGGACCTGATGATCACGCGGGACGTGGACCTGCCGCCCGAGCGGCTCTGGCGCGGCTGGACCGAGCCGGAACTGCTTATGCAGTGGTTCACGCCCGCGCCCTGGCGCACGATCGCCTGCCGGATCGACCTGCGCCCCGGCGGCGTGTTCGCCACCACGATGCAGTCGCCCGAGGGCGAGACGTTCTCCGGCGAGGGCTGCTTCCTCGAGGTGGAAACCGCGCGCCGGCTGGCCTGGACCACGGTGCTCGGCCCCGGCTTCCGCCCCCAGTCCCCGGGCGAAGGCGAACTGCCCTTCAGCGCGACCATCACCTTCGAGCCGATTCCGACCGGCAGCCGCTACACGGCCACCGTCGTCCACCCCGATGCCGCCACGCGCGACCGCCACGCCGCCTACGACTTCCATGCCGGCTGGAACGCCGCGCTGGACCAGCTGCTGGCGCTGATGCGCAGGACCTGAGCCGCATGCACGCCGACGACCTCTCGCGCTGGACCCCGCCGCACGACTTCCACGACGTCAACCGCGCCGGCGAGCGCGGCACCCGACGCGTGCTGTGGATCACCCTGGCCACGATGGTGGTCGAGATCGGCGCCGGCCTGGCCTTCAACTCGATGGCGCTGCTGGCCGACGGCTGGCACATGGGCTCGCACGCGGTGGCGATCGGCATGGCGGTGCTGGCCTACGCCGCCGTGCGCCGCTATGCCGACGACCCGCGTTTCGCCTTCGGCACCTGGAAGATCGAGGTGCTGGGTGGATACACCAGCGCCCTGCTCCTGGTCGGCGTCGCGGCGCTGATGCTGGCGGGCTCGCTCGAACGCCTGCTGTCGCCGCGACCGATCCACTACCCGCAGGCGATGGCGGTGGCCGCGCTCGGGCTCGGCGTGAACCTGGCCTGCGCGCTGATCCTGGGCAAGGCCCACGCCCACCACGACCACGGTCACGGCCATCAGCACGACCACGGGCACGGGCACGGCCACGGCGACGCGCACCCCGACCTCAACCTGCGCTCGGCCTACGTGCACGTGATCGCCGACGCGGCCACCTCGGTGCTGGCGCTGCTGGCGCTGGCGGGTGGCTGGTGGGCGGGCTGGGCCTGGCTGGATCCGGCGATGGGCGTCGTGGGCGCGGTCCTGATCCTGGCCTGGGCGCGCGGCCTGCTGCGCGACACCGGCAAGGTGCTGCTGGACCGGGAAATGGACGCGCCGGTGGTGGCGGAGATCCGCGAGGCCGTCGAAACCGGGCCGGAGGCCGGCGACACGCGCCTCGCCGACCTGCACGTCTGGCGCGTCGGCCGGCTCGCCTACGCCTGCGCGATGGCGCTGGTCACGCACGATCCGGCGCTGACGCCGCAGCGGGTGCGCGAGGCGCTGTCGGTGCACGGGGAGATCGTGCACAGCACCATCGAGATCCACCTCTGCCCCGACGACCACGGCGCGCCGCCGCGCCCGGCGGCATGACCTGCGCCGGGCCGCGCCCGGCATCTCAGTCCACGTAGACGGTCTTGATGTTGGTGAACTCGCGGATGCCGTGCTCGGCCAGTTCGCGCCCGAAGCCGCTGGACTTGGTGCCGCCGAACGGCAGGCGCGCGTCGCTGCGCACCAGCGCGTTGACGAAGCAGGCGCCGGCGGCGAGGCGGCGGGCGACGGCCTCGCCACGCGCCCGGTCCTGCGTCCACACGCTCGCGCCGAGGCCGAAGGCGGTGTCGTTGGCGATGCGGATGGCATCGGCCTCGTCGCGCGCGCGGATCAGGCTGGCCACGGGACCGAACAGCTCCTCGTGCCAGGCCGGCATGCCCGGCGCGACGCCATCGAGCACGGTGGCGGGATAGACGGTGTCGCCCGGCCCCGGCTCGCCACCCAGCAGCAGGCGCGCGCCTTTCGCCACGCTGGCCTGCACCTGCCGGTGCAGTTCGTCGCGCAGGTCGGCTCTCGCCATCGGCGCGAGGCCCGTGGCCTCGGCGTTCGGGTCGCCGGGCTGCAGGCGCGCCGCGGCCTCGAGGAAGCGGTCCCGGAACGCATCGGCCACCGCATCGACGACGATGAAGCGCTTGGCCGCGATGCAGGTCTGGCCGGCATTGCCGTAGCGCGACATCACCGCGATGCGCACGGCGGCGTGCAGGTCGGCGTCCTCGAGAACGACGAAGGGATCGCTGCCGCCGAGCTCCAGCACGCATTTCTTCAGGTGCTGGCCGGCGGTCGCGGCCACCGAGCGGCCGGCGCGCTCGCTGCCGGTCAGGGTGACCGCCTTCACCCGCGGGTCGGCGATCACGCGCGCGGCCTGGGCGTTGTCGACGTGCAGCACGCCGAACACGCCCGGCGGCAGCCCGGCCGCGGCCAGGACGTCGGCGATGGCGTCGGCGCAGCGCGGCACGTTGGTGGCGTGCTTGAGCACGGCCACGTTGCCGGCCATCAGGGTCGGGGCCAGGAACCGGAACACCTGCCAGAACGGGAAGTTCCAGGGCATCACCGCCAGCACGCAGCCGATCGGCTCGTAGGCGACGAAACTGCGGCGGGCCTCGGTGGCCACCGGCTGGTCGGCCAGCCAGGCGCCGGCGTGGTCGGCGTAGAACTCGCAGGCACCGGCGCACTTGTCCACTTCGCCCAGGGCCTCGCGGCGCAGCTTGCCCATTTCGGCGGTGATCAGGCTCGCCAGGTCCTCGCGACGGGCGCGCAGCGCGGCGGCGATGCGCCGCAGCAGCGCCGCCCGCGTGTCCAGGCCGGCGGCGGCCCAGGCCGGGAAGGCGCGTTCGGCCGCGGCCAGGCTCGCCTCGATCCCGCCCTCGTCCATCATCGAATACGCGTACGTCGCCCCGCTCCAGGGGTCCCGGTTCACCACCGACATGCTCAACCCTCCTGCAGCGCCAGCTGGATGTCGTGCTGGCGGCGTTTTTCCTCGCGCGTCATCACCCACCAGCCGACCAGGGCGGCCAGGGACACCACCAGGATCATCAGGGTGGCGAGCGCGTTGATCTTCGGGCTCACGCCCAGGCGGACCGAGCTGAAGACCTTCATCGGCAGCGTCGTCGAGCTCGGGCCGGATACGAAGCTGGCGATCACCAGGTCGTCCAGGCTCAGCGTGAAGGCCAGCAGCCAGCCCGAGACCAGGGCCGGCGCGATGATCGGCAGGGTGATGACGAAGAAGACCTTGACCCGGTTCGCGCCCAGGTCCATCGCCGCCTCCTCCAGCGACCGGTCGAGCTCGCCCAGGCGCGAGCTGATCACCACCGTCACGAAGGCCATGCAGAAGGTCACGTGGGCGATCCAGATGGTCATCATGCCGCGCTGCTCGCCGATGCCGATGACCGGCCCGATCGACACGAACAGCAGCAGGATGGACAGGCCGGTGATCACCTCGGGCATCACCAGCGGCGCGGTGATCAGGCCGCCGAAGACCGTCTTGCCCGGGAAGTGGCGCATACGGGTCATCACCATCGCCGCCAGCGTGCCCAGCACGACCGAGGCGCAGGCGGTCCAGAACGCCACCTGGATGCTGACCCAGGCCGCCGACATCATCTGGTCGTCGCGGAAGAGCTCGAAGTACCACTTCACCGAGAAGCCCGACCACACCGTGACCAGGCGCGACTCGTTGAAGGAATAGACCATCAGGCTGAGGATGGGCGCGTACAGGAACACGAAGCCCAGCACGAGCATGGCCTTGGTGAAGCCGGTGGTGCGGTGCGCGCTCATGCCAGCCTCGACTCCATTTCCTTCGACTGGTAGCGGTGGAAGATCGTGATCGGCACCACCAGGATGGCCAGCATCACGATCGCCACCGCCGAGGCCACCGGCCAGTCGCGGTTGTTGAAGAACTCCTGCCACAGCACCTTGCCGATCATCAGGGTGTCGGCGCCGCCGAGCATCTCCGGGATCACGAACTCGCCCACCACCGGGATCATCACCAGCATCGAGCCGGCGATGATGCCGGCCTTGGACAGCGGCAGGGTGATGGTCAGGAAGGCCTTCCACGGCGGCGCGCCCAGGTCGTTGGCGGCCTCGATCAGGCGCTGGTCGTGCTTGACCAGGTTGGCGTACAACGGCAGCACCATGAACGGCAGGTAGGCGTAGACGATGCCGACGTACACCGCGAACGGCGTATGCAGCATCGGCAGCGGCTGGTCGATCAGGCCCAGGCCCATCAGCGCGTTGTTGATCAGGCCGTTGTTCTTGAGGATGCCGATCCAGGCGTAGATGCGGATCAGGAACGAGGTCCAGGACGGCAGGATCACCAGCATCAGGGCGATGTTGCGCGTCGCCGGGTCCATGCGGGCGATGCCGTAGGCGATCGGGTAGCCGAGCAGCAGGCAGAAGAAGGTCGAGATGACGGCGATCTTGAGCGAGCTGAGGTAGGCGTTGACGTAGAGGCTGTCCCGCACCAGGTACAGGTAGTTGCCGAGGTTCATCCGCACCTCGAGCACGTCCTTGTCCCAGGCCAGCAGGTCGGTGTACGGCGGCATGGCGATGGCGGCGCTGGCGAAGCTGATCTTGAGCGCGATCGCGAACGGGATGGCGAAGAACAGCAGCATCCACAGGTAGGGCACCGCGATCACCAGCCAGCGCGGGCCCGGCAGCCGCTTGCGGATGGAGGCGGCCAGGCGCTTCACGAGGTCAGCACCACGCCGGCCTGGTCGTCCCAGCTCAGCCACACCTGGTCGCCCCAGGTGAACTGCTCGCTGGCCCAGCGCCGGCTGTTGATCATGTTGGCCATCAACTTGGTCCCGCCCGGCAGGCGCACGTGGAAGACCGAGTGGCTGCCGAAATACGCGATGTCCTCGATGGTGCCGCGCGCCTTGTTGTGCGGCTGCGCCGGCTCCTCCTTGGACACGTGGATCTTCTCCGGCCGCACCGCCAGGGCCACGTCCTGGCCCTCGAAGCCGGTGACGCCGTGGCCGACGTAGCACAGGTGCTCGAGCGCCGGCGCGGCGATGGTGATGAAGTCCTTCTCGTCGTCCTTGATCTTGCCCTCGACCAGGTTCACCGAGCCGATGAACTCGGCGGTGAACCGGCAGCTGGGCTGCTCGTAGATCTCGTCGGGGGTGCCGACCTGGCGGATCCAGCCCGAATCCATGATGGCGATGCGGTGGGCCATGGTCATGGCCTCCTCCTGGTCGTGCGTCACCATCACGCAGGTCACGCCCAGCCGCTCGATGATGTTCACCAGCTCGAGCTGCATCTGCGAGCGAAGCTTCTTGTCCAGCGCGCCCATCGGCTCGTCGAGCAGCAGCAGCTTGGGGCCCTTGGCCAGCGAGCGCGCCAGCGCCACGCGCTGCTGCTGGCCGCCGCTGAGCTGGTGCGGCTTGCGCCGGGCGTACTTGCCCATCTGCACCAGGGCCAGCATTTCCTCGACCTTGCGCTTGACGTCGGCCTTGGCCATGCCGTCCTGCTTGAGGCCGAAGGCCACGTTCTGCTCGACCGTCATGTGCGGGAACAGCGCGTAGGACTGGAACATCATGTTCACCGGCCGCTCGTAGGGCGGCAGGCCGGTCAGGTCCTGGCCGTCGACGACGATGCGCCCCTTGGTCGGTTTCTCGAAACCGGCCAGGCAGCGCAGCAGCGTGGACTTGCCGCAGCCCGAGGCGCCCAGCAGGGCGAAGATCTCGCCCTTGCGGATCGACAGGCTGACGTCGTCGACGGCGACGAAGCCGTCGAACTCCTTGCGCACCGCCTCGATGCGCAGGTAATGCTCGGCGCCGAGCTTGTCGGTGCGGGGTGCGCCGGCGGGCGCGGCGTTTCCATTCGATGCCATCGGTGATCCTGGTGCGAGGGGGCGACGCGGGCGCGCCGCCCCGGGGCCGCTTACTGGCCGGTCTTGATGGTGGTCCAGTGGCGCGTGAACAGGCGGTCCACTTCCGGCGGCAGCACGGCCAGGGTGAACAGCTTGGCCTTGGCCTCTTCGGTCGGGTAGATGCCCGGGTCCTCGAGGATGGCCTGGTCCACCATCGGCAGCGCGGCCTGGTTGGCGCTGGCGTAGGCGACGTAGTTCTGGATGCCGGCCATCACTTCGGGCCGCAGCAGGTAATCCAGGAACAGGTAGGCGTTGTCGACGTTCTTCGCGTCCTTCGGGATCGCCAGCATGTCGAACCACATCGGCGCGCCCTCCTTCGGGATCACGTACGCGATCTCGACCGGGGTCTTGTCCGGGTTGGCCTCGGCGGTCTCCTCCGCGCGCGCCTGCGCCTGAATGATGTCGCCCGACCAGCCCACCGCCACGCAGATGTCGCCGTTGGCCAGGTCGTTGATGTACTGCGAGCTGTGGAAGTAGGTGATGCTCGGGCGCAGCTGCATGAGCCGGTCGACGCCCTTCTGGATCACCGCCTCGTCGAAGCTGTTGGGCTCCTCGCCCAGGTAGTTGAGCACCGGCGGGATGATCTCCGAGGGCGTGTCGAGGAAGGCGACGCCGCAGGCCTTGAGCTTCTCGAGGTTGGCCGGCTCGAGCACCAGGGCCCAGCTGTCCACCGGGGCGTCCTCGCCGAGCACTTCCTTCACCTTGGCGACGTTGTAGCCGATGCCGGTGGTGCCCCACAGGTAGGGGATGGCGTGGGCGTTGTCCGGGTCGTTCTGGGCCAGCAGGGCCATGAAGGCCGGGTCGAGGTTGCCGTAGTTGGTCAGCCGCGACTTGTCGATCGGCTGGAACACGCCGGCCTGGATCTGCCGCGAGAGGAAGGTCAGCGAGGGCACCACGATGTCGAAGCCGGTGTTGCCGGCCATCAGCTTGGCCTCGAGCACCTCGTTCGAATCGAACATGTCGTAGTTGACCTTGATGCCGGTCTCCTTCTCGAAGTTCGCGATCGTGTCCTCGGCGATGTAGTCCGACCAGTTGTAGACGTTGAGGACCTTGGGCGGGGCGGCCGGCGCCTCCGCGGTTCCCTCGGCGCCGGTGCCGGCGTCGCGCGAACACGCGGCGGCCAGCAGGGCGATCAGCAAAGCGGACATCCTGAGTTTCATCGTGCACCCCTCGTGGTCAATGAATCATCGTGGAACCGCGGAACCATGGTAGCGCGCCCCGCTCCCCCGGGGCAGGCCGCCGGCCCCCGCTACCCGGTGGCCATGCCCAGCTCCCGGGCGGTCAGGTCCAGGGCCTTCCAGGCCTTGGCGAACAGTTCGTCCACCTGGGCCCGGGTGAGCACCAGCGGCGGGGAGAGCAGCATCGAATCGTAGGTGGCGCGCAGGATCAGCCCCTCCTTGAGCGCGAAGTCGCGGCACATCACGCCGACCTTGCCGCGCTCGTCGAAGAAGGCGCGGCTGGGCTTGCGCGGCACCAGCTCGAGCGCGCCGACCATGCCGGCGATGCGCGCCTCGCCGACCAGCGGGTGCTCGCCCAGCTGTTTCCAGCGCTCGGCCAGGTAGGGCGCGACCTCGGTGCGGGCGCGGTCGACGATGCCCTCCTCCTGCAGCAGCCGGATGTTCTCCAGCGCCACGGCGGCGCAGACCGGGTGTCCCGAATAGGTGTAGCCGTGGGCGAGCTCGCCGCCCTGCGTGGCCAGCACCTTCGCCACGCGGTCGTTGAACATCACCGCGCCCAGCGGGATGTAGCCCGAGGTGATGCCCTTGGCCAGGGTCATGACGTCGGGCTGGAAGTCGTAGTACTGGCTGGCGAACCACTCGCCGGTGCGGCCGAAACCGCAGATCACTTCGTCGGCGACCAGCAGCACGTCATGCTTGCGACAGATCCTCTCGATCTCCTTCCAATAATTGCGCGGCGGGATGTACACGCCGATGGCGCCCATGATCGGCTCGCCGATGAAGGCGGCGACGCGGTCCGGGCCCAGTTCGAGGATCTTGTCCTCCAGCCGCTTCGCGCAGGCCAGGCCGTACTCTTCCTCGCTCATGTCGCCGCCGTCGGCGAACCAGAACGGCGGGTCGATGTGCACGATGTCGGGGATCGGCAGCCCGCCCTGCTTGTGCATGCCCTTCATGCCGCCGAGGCTGGCGCCGGCCACGGTCGAGCCGTGGTAGCCGTTGTGCCGGCCGATGAAGATGTTCTTCCGCGGCTTGTCCTGCACGGCCCAGAAGTGCCGCACCATGCGCAGGATGGTGTCGTTGGCCTCGGAACCGGAGTTGGTGAAGAAGGCGTGGTTGAGGTCGCCCGGGCACAGCTCGGCCAGCTTGGCCGACAGGCGCACGGTGGGCTCGGTGGTGCACTGGAAGAAGCTGTTGTAGTAGGCCAGCTGGTCCATCTGCCGCTTCGCGGCCTCGCCCAGCTCCTTGCGGCCGTAGCCGACGTTGACGCACCACAGGCCGGCGAAGGCGTCGAGCAGCTTGTTGCCCTCGGCGTCCCAGACGTAGCAGCCCTCGCCCTTGACCAGGATGCGGGTGCCCTTCTTGGCCAGCGCGGCGTTGTCGTTGAACGGGTGCAGGTGGTGGGCGGCGTCCAGCTGCTGCAGGGTGCGGGTATCGATCGAATCCATGGTGGCTCCGGGGTCAGACGTTGAGCAGCAGGAACTCGCGTTCCCAGCTGCTGATGACGCGAAGGTAGGTCTGGTGCTCCTTGCCCTTGACGGCGGCGTAGGCGCGCACGAAGCGCTCGCCCAGCAGCGCCCGCAGCGGTGCGCAGCCGCGCAGCTCGTGCAGGGCCTCCTCGAGCGAACCGGGCAGGTCGTAGCCCTTGGCGTGGGCGCTGCCGGCCAGGGGCTCGGTCGGCTCGAGCTTCTCCTTGATGCCGAGGTAGCCACAGGCCAGGGTCGCGGCCATGGCCAGGTAGGGATTGACGTCGGAGCCGGCGAACCGGCTCTCGACGCGGGTGTTTTCCTCCGTGTCCAGGGGCACGCGGAGCCCGCAGGTGCGGTTGTCGTAGCCCCACTGCACGTTCTTGGGCGAAACCTCGCCGAAGGCCAGGCGCCGGTAGGAGTTCACGTTCGGCCCGAAGAAGGCCATGGCCGCCGGCACGTACTTCTGCAGGCCGCCCAGGTAGTTCATGAACAGGTCGCTGTGGCGCTTGCCCTTGCCGCCGGCGAAGACGTTGCGGCCCGTCTTCGCGTCCACCAGGCTCTGGTGGATGTGCATCGAGCTGCCCGGCTCGTTCTCCATCGGCTTGGCCAGGAAGGTGGCGTAGATGCCATGGCGCATCGCCGCCTCGCGCATGGTGCGCTTGAACAGGAACACCTGGTCGGCGCGCGACATCGGGTCGGCATGCTCGAAGTTGACCTCGAGCTGGGCGGCGCCGGACTCGTGGATCAGGGTGTCCACGTCCAGCTCCATCGCCTCGCAGTAGTCGTACATGAGGTCGAGGATGGGGTCGAACTCGTTGACCGCGTCGATCGAGTACGACTGCCGGGCCGTTTCCGGGCGGCCGTTGCGACCGGCCGGCGGCAGCAGCGGGAAATCGGGGTCGGTGTTGCGCTGGACCAGGAAGAACTCCAGCTCCGGCGCGATCACCGGCTTCAGGCCCATCCCCTCGTACAGGGCCAGCACGCGCCGCAGCACGTTGCGCGGGGCCAGCTCGTGCGGGCGGCCTTCCTTGGTGAAGCAGTCGTGGATCACCTGCGCGGTCGGGTCGGTGGCCCAGGGCACCATGCGCACGGTGTCGGGGTCCGGGCGCAGCACCATGTCCGAATCGGAGGGGCTGACCAGGTCGTCGTATTCGTCCGGGTAGTCGCCGGTCACGGTGGTGGCGAAGATGCCCTCGGGCAGGCGCGTGCCGTAGTCGTGGGAGAACTTGGCCGCCGGGATGATCTTGCCGCGGGCGTTGCCGGTGATGTCGGGCACCAGGCACTCGACCTCGGTGATGCGCCGCTCCTTGAGCCAGCGCTTGAGGGTGCTTTCCTGCTGTTCCTGCACGCTCGGTCGCGCGCTCTTCTTCTTGCTGGCCATGTCAGGCGTTCCGTTGCTGGGCGCGTTCGCGGCAGGCGGCCGCGAAGGCCTGGAAGATGCCGAGGTAGAACGGGTTCTCGGTGACCCGCCACTCGGGATGCCATTGCACCGCCAGCAGGAAGGGCCCGGGGTCCTCGAGGCGCACCGCCTCCACGAGGCCGTCGGGGGCCGTGGCTTCCACCACGAGGCCGCGGCCCAGCTCGCGGATGCCCTGGCCATGCAGGGAATTGACCATCGCTTCGCGGGCGCCGGCGATGCGCGCCAGCCAGCCGCCCTCGGCCAGCTCGACCCGGTGCGAGGGCGCGTACTGCACGCCCAGCGGTTCGTCCGGGTCCTCGCGATGGTCGCTGAAGCCGATGATCTCGTGCACCTTCTGGTGCAGGGTGCCGCCCAGGGCCACGTTCACTTCCTGCAGGCCCCGGCACAGGGCCAGCACCGGCACGCCCATCGCGATGGCCAGCGGCACCAGCGGCAGCGTGGTCGCGTCGCGCGCCGGGTCGTGCAGGTTGCCCGGCCAGCTGGACTCGTTCGAATAATGCTGCGGCTCGATGTTGCTGTGCGAGCCGGTCAGCAGCAGCCCGTCGAGCTCGGACAGCAGCGCGCGCAGGTCGAGCGGCGGCGAAAGCGAAGGCAGCAGCACGGGCAGGCAGCCGGCGCCATCCACCACCGCACGCACGTATTTCTCCCCCACCGCCTGGAACGGGTGGTGACCGATCTGCTTGCGGTCCGATGGCATACCGACCAGCGGGATCCGGCGCATAGGAAGGCTCGGCGAAGGGATGCCCGACCTTACCCCGGGCGTTTGATTTTTACAACGCGGAACCCCGGCCGATTGGCGCGGGCGGTGCCTGCTGCCGCGCAGCAATTCACGAAAATGCCTTCATTTCGGCCAGATGGTGCCGTCCCGGCTCGCCCGGGTCCCGCCCGGATGATGAGTATTTTTTACAAGCTTTGGCCCAATGCTAGACTCCGGCAACTTTCGCGGATGCCCGTGCCATGAACCAGCTCGCCCTGCCCGCCCAAGACGCCGCCCAGCTCGACGCCCTGCGCGACGTGGAGCTGGTCGACCTGCTGCTGCCTGACATGAACGGGCTGCTGCGCGGCAAGCGCATCACCCGCGACGCGCTGGAAAAGGCATACCGCGACGGCATCTGCCTGCCGATGTCGCTGATCGCCACCGACATCACCGGCAACACGGTCGAAGAGACCGGCCTGGGCTACGACATCGGCGACGAGGACCGCATCTGCCGGCCGGTGCCGGGCACCCTGCGCCCCGTGCCCTGGCAGGACATGCGCATGGCCCAGTGCCTGCTGCAGATGGAGGACGGCCAGGGCGGCCTGTTCGAGGCCAATCCGCGCGAGGTGCTCAAGCGCGTCGTGCAGCGCTTCAAGGACCGCGGCCTGACGCCCGTCGTCGCGGTGGAACTGGAGTTCTACCTGCTCGACCGCGAGCTCGACGCCGACGGTCGCCCGCGGACCTCGGTGAACCCGGCGACGGGGCAGCGCAACCGCAGCACGCAGGTCTACTACATGGAGGACCTGAACGACTACCAGGCCTTCACCGACGAGGTCACCGCCGCCTGCCAGGCCCAGGGCATCCCGGCCGACACGGCCGTGGCCGAATACGCGCCCGGCCAGTTCGAAATCAACCTCAAGCACCGCGCCGACGCCGTGGCCGCCTGCGACGACGCGCTGATGCTCAAGCGCGCCATCAAGGCCGTGGCCGCGAAGCAGGGCCTGCTGGCCAGCTTCATGGCCAAGCCCTTCGTGGACCAGGCCGGCAGCGGCACCCACATCCACGTCAGCCTGCTCGACGACGCCGGCAACAACCTCTTGGCCTGCACGCCCGACGCGCCGGCCGCGGCCCTCAAGCACGCGGTGGCCGGCCTGCAGCGCGCCAGCACCGACTGCATGCTGATGTTCGCCCCGCACGCCAACAGCTACCGGCGCTTCGTGCTCAACGCCTTCGTGCCGCTCAACGACGCCTGGGGCTTCAACAACCGCACCGTCGCCATGCGCA
>VFQN01005883.1_pt1 | contig 14575 bp, 10 predicted proteins | sample 3512371 | NCBI WGS metagenome assembly VFQN01 (sample SAMN10412370, study PRJNA504923) | tailings metagenome | isolation source: Replicate 2 from Balatoc abandoned mine | place: Philippines: Itogon, Benguet | collected 2017-08-28
ACCGGCTCCCCGCTGTCGCCGGAAGGCTTCCGTTTCGTCTATGAAGGCATCAAGCAGGATATCCACCTCGCTTCGATTTCGGGCGGCACCGACATCGTCTCCTGCTTCGTGCTGGGGGTGCCGACCGAACCTGTCTGGGAAGGCGAGATTCAGGGGCCTGGACTCGGCCTCGCCGTCGACGTCTGGAATGACGACGGACAGCCGGTACGGCAGGAAAAGGGCGAACTGGTCTGCGCCAGGGCGTTCCCGGCCATGCCGATCGGCTTCTGGAACGATCCCGACGGCAAGAAGTATCACGGCGCCTATTTCGAGCGCTTCGACAATGTCTGGTGCCACGGAGACTTTGCCGAATGGACCGAACATGGTGGCATGATCATCCACGGCCGCTCGGATGCGACGCTGAACCCGGGTGGCGTGCGCATCGGTACTGCAGAGATCTACAACCAGGTCGAGCAGATGCCGGAAATCCTGGAGGCGATCTGCATCGGCCAGGATTTCGATGACGACGTGCGGGTGGTGCTGTTCGTGCGGCTGGCTTCCGGGGTCGTCCTCGACGAGGCGCTCGAGAAGAAGATCAAGGCCAAGATCCGCACCGGCGCCAGCCCGCGCCACGTGCCGGCCAGGATCGTCGCCGTCACCGACATCCCGCGCACCAAGTCGGGCAAGATCACCGAGCTTGCCGTGCGCGATGTCGTTCATGGCCGCGCCGTCAAGAACAAGGAAGCACTCGCCAATCCCGAAGCGCTCGACCTGTTCAGGGATCGGCCCGAACTGCGGAGCTGAATGGATAGCCGGGTGAAGAAGATGGTAAACAAAGCGTAGCGCCCAAATTTACCGCGTTTTCACAAGTGGTACACTTTCGTAAATTTTTCCGCGGTCCGGTAAGGATTTGTTTACGACCCGGCCCGGATAGTCATGGGTAACTTGAGGGAGAAATCCCATCCCGCCAGGCGGGAACAGTATCGCTCAAGCCCGTTGTGACAAATTCCTCTTCAGGCGCCCGCTGGGCGCCTTTTTTCTTAGAGGCCGTTTGAAACTCCACAGCGCCATTTTCAGGTTTGCGGGAGCGTCCTTCGAGGCTCGCCCGCTGGGTTTTGCCATCTTTCCAATGTCTTGCGGGCTCGCACCTCAGGATGAGGATCGTCGTGTCGCTTCGGGAGAACTCCGAGATGCCCCGGAACTTGGGCGTCGTTAAACAACGACCCTCATCCTGAGGTGCGAGCCCGCGGGTCGGTGGAAAGTAGGCGCAATCGTAGCCGGGCGAGCCTCGAAGGACGCACCAAAGCACCGCTATTTGACGCGCTGTCGCGAGTTTCGAAACCGGCTCTTTATACGGTCTGTCAGTCGGCCAGGACGCGGGTCGACGGGAAGGCCACTTCCACCAGCGTGCCTTCGCCGGGCGTCGAATTGATGGTGAAACGGGCACGGTTGGCCTCGACCATTGCCTTGGTCAGCGGCAGGCCGAGGCCGGTGCCGTCGCTGCGCCCGCGTTTCAGGGCGTTGACCTGCTTGAAGGGCTTCAGCGCGTGTTCGATCTCGGCCTGGGTCATGCCAACGCCGGTATCGCGCACCCGCATCACCACATCACCAGAGGTTTCATAGGCGGTCGAGACGATCACCTGGCCGCCGGCCTGCGTGTAGCGGACGGCATTTGACAGGATGTTGAGTGCGATCTGGCGGATCGAACGCAGGTCGGCCACGACCTCCGGCAGGCGCGAGGCGAAAGACGAACGGATGATCACCCGCTCGCGGTTGGCCTGCGGCTGCATCAGCGCGACGGATTCGGCCAGCGTGTCGTTGAGCGACACCGCCTCATAGTCCATTTCCTGCTGGCCTGCCTCGATCTTGGAGATGTCGAGCAGGTCGTTGACGAGGTCGAGCACATGGTTGCCCGAGCGGTTGATGTCGCGCAGATAGTCGCGATAGCGCTCATTGGCGATCGGCCCGAACTTCTCGTCCACCATCAGCTCGGAAAAACCGATGATGGCGTTGAGCGGCGTGCGGATCTCGTGGCTGATGCGGGCAAGGAAATCGGTTTTCTGCGAGGAGGCGCGCTCGGCCACCGCGCGCGCCTGGGTGAGTTCTTCTTCGGCCCGTTTCCATTGTGTGATGTCGCGCACCACGGCGCAGTAGCCGCTTTCGCCTGGCAGGCGGCCGATGGTCATGAACAGCGGGATGAAACGCCCTTCGGCCTCGCGGCCGATGACTTCGCGGCCGTCGTTGAGCACGCTGGCCACGCCATTGTCGGAAAGACCGGCAAGGTAGTCACGCGCTGCCTTCTGGCTTTCGATGGCGAACAGCGAGGCGAAAGGCTTGCCGGCGACGTCATCGCTGTCGAAGCTGAACAGGGCCTCCGCCGGCCGGCTGATCGAGCGGATGGTGCCATCGCGGTTGATCAGCACCACGCCGTCGGTGGCGGTGTCGATGATGGTGCGCATTTCGGCGATGCGCGCCTTGAGCTCGGCATTGTCGGGCTGTGCCGTCTCGGCGGCCGGAAAGGGCAGGACCTGCGCCGACCGGTTGTCCGTCGTGCCGTTCAGCACCAGCATCAGGGCCTTGCCCTTGCCCCACGGCACGGAACGCAGCACCGCATCGACCGGGACCTCGTCGCCACCGGCTTTCCTGAGCCGCAACTTGTGGTCGGAATGGTCGGGCGCATCGTCGCTGGCATAGGCGTCGGCAAACAGCGCATCCAGGCCGCCGGCGGCCTCCAGCGCGGCAAGGTCGGCATAGCCGGTCAGGGCCAGGAATTCCGTATTGGCGTAATGCAGCCTGTCGCCGGAATGGATCAGCAGCGGCACCGGCAGGCGCGCCACAAGCGAGGTGTCCGGCACTGTTTCGCCGGTTGAGAAGGCCGCGGGCACGAAACCGCCGGCCTGCAGCGGCGGCGCTATACGCGGTACCATGGCGACCTGCGCCGGCTCCGCGCCGGCAAGCGCTTCATCCTCGTCGCGTGGATGCGTCAGATCGCCGTCATCTGCCAGGCGGGCGAGATCGGTGTCTTCCGCTGCGTCGTCCGCAAGGGGTGTCTCTTCGGGAACCACGCCACGACGCTGTTGCGTTGCCTTCGCGGCGGCGGCCCTGACGTCACCTGCATCGTCCAGCGTCGGCGCTGTCTTGTCATCCGCCTCACCGTCATCCTCGGTGGCAAAGGCCAGCAGCGAGCGCGGCACCGCCAACTTGGCGTCGGGTTGCACGGCATCGTCCGATCCGGCAGCTTCGGTTTCGGTCAGCTGGCTGGACAGCGCAACGGGCACTTCGGAGCTCGCGACAGAATCCTCGATTTCGGAAACCGTCTCGGCATCCGCGCCGTCGAGCCGGGTCAGGTCCTCGACGTCCTCGGCTTCCTGCGCTTCGATCAGCGTGGTGCTGTCGTCTGCGACCGTCTCTTCCCGCGAAACGACATCATCCTGCGCGCCAACGGTTTCGGGCTCCGCTGCGTTTTCCTTGTTGTCCAGGGCTGGTTGCTCAACGGCGACGACAGCAGGCAGGATCGCGGTCTCCGGCTTGTCCGGGGTTGCGGGCGCAATCGCGTCGGCCGGCTTCGTCGCTTCGACGTCCTTGCCGGGTGCCGCGGTCATTTCGACATTGCCTGGTGACGCAGCGGCGATATCCGTCTGCGATGCGGCAGGGATCGTCTCTTTCGGCGTGGCGGAAGCAGCCTTGCCGGATTCGACGGCGCTGTCCTTCTTCAGGCGCTCGCCGATCTCGCGGAAGGCGGTGCGCTCCACGTTCGAGAGGCCCTTGTCATTGGCCGGTGCCCGGTGTTCCGCCAGCCGGATGACCTTGTCGGTGAACCGGCGTTCCGGCGTCGGCGCAATGGTCAGCGCGGGCGTCTCGCCCTGGAAAGCGTTGTGGCGGCTCGTCTCTGCGCCAGGTTGCTTTGCCTCCGGTACGGCGGGCGGTGCGACGACTGCAGCGGGCGGCGTTGCTGACGGTGTCCAGTCGGGCGTCAGCGCCTCGCCGACTTTTTCGTGGTCTTCGGTGGCATCGGCAACCCGCGCGACGCCGAAACCACGGAAACCTTCGAAGTTGCGGTTACGGTCGTAGACGGGCAGGGCGGCGAGGTCGACCGGCACCTTCAGGCTGCTGCCGGCGATCGGCCAGGCGACCGAACGGCCCGACCACGTATCGCGTCGGTCCAGGAGCCCCGCGATTTCGCCGGAAGGATCGAAGCCGAAAGTGGTGGCGACATCCTTGAAACGTCGGCCGATGACATCGGCTGCGGCTTCGCCGACAACGGCGGCGAACTCCGGAGAAATCGCGCTGAAGCGGCCGGCTGCATCGGTGCGCCATACGAAACGCACCGGCGCTGCGTTACGAGCGATGGCCGGCAACGCGACTGCCGCGGTCTCGGCAGGCTCCGACCCGGTCGGCGTCTGGTTTTCGCCATTGGGGCCGGCGTCGCTGAAATACCAGCCGTCATGATGGTGTTCGCCGGATGCGGTGCTGGCGGACGCGCTGTCGTCAGCCGCGCGCCAGCCTTCCGCGGCGGGTGGTTCGGCCGAAGCCGTGGGGCCGTTGCCGGCAGGGATCGCCGCTGTGGGTGCTGCGTCAGCCCGATCGGTGCTGCCATCGTCGATCACCACCAGCAGATGGCGTTCCGGATCATCCGTCAGTCTCGCCATGCCCGCGGGCAGGGCGCGCTTTCCAGCCTGCACACGCCGCTTCAGCGTGCGTTCGTGATCGCGGCCGGTTTCGCCCGCCAGCGTGGCAAGCTTCGCGGTGGTGATTCCGAGTTCCGGAAAACCCCGCGATGCGGCTTCGACATTGCCGCTGCCGTCGATGAAAGCCAGGAACTGGCCGTCGGTGGTGAAGCCGCTGATGGCGCGTTCGGCGATCTCGGCCACGCTGCGCGAACCGGTCTGCTGGACCGGTACCGAAAGCAGGACCGCCGCTTCGCCGTCCGGCATAGTTACGGCGCTGGCCTGGAAGCCGATTGCCTGCGTTGCCATGCCCCGGGAAAGCCGGACCAGCAGCGCGCGGTTGCGGCCAATGGCCGGGAAGCCGGCGGTGGCCGTGATTTGGCGCTTCGCCACGGGCGGCAGATCGGCCGGCGCCTCGATCGCCGCCTCGATGTCGGCATGGCCGAGCACGGCAGCACCCGGGCCGTTCGCCCACAGCACCTGGTCGAGGTCGGCCGACAGGATGAGGAGCGCGTCGCCGGCAGCGAAACGCGTCCGTACCTCGTCGAGGACGGCAACATCGAGGAACGAATAGTTCTCGGACGGCATGCGCTCTGGCGATCCTCCAGGAGATGGCCGCGGTTAATTCTTCGTTAATAAATGGGTGCCGCAGCAAGGTCCACAAGCCAGAAGATAGCCCACTTGAAAAGTAAGGCTTTTGGTTAACGCGGGCATCCCCTTGTTTCTTTTCACTAATGTTGCGTCGCAACATAAATATTGCTCTGCACAATGGAAAATGCTATGGTGTTAACAGAAATGAACGAGACGGCCCGGCGCCACAGAGTGCGAACGTGCCCGTCCACACCGAGGATGGAAAATGACCAAGACGAAGACCGCCGAGACCACTGAATTCCCGACCTTCGATGCTTCGCAGGCTGCTGACCAGGTTCGCGCTTTCGCCGAGAAGGGCGTCGAGCAGTCGAAGGAGACCTTCGCCAAGCTGAAGACCGGCGCCGAGGAAGCCAAGAAGGCTTTCGAGACCAGCTACGAGACCGCCAAGACCACCTCGAGCGACCTGTCGCTGAAGGCGATCGCCACGCTGCGCGCCAACGCCGAAGCCAATTTCTCGCACCTCGAGGCCCTCGTCGGCGCCAAGTCGCTGTCGGAAGTCGTCGAGCTGCAGACCTCGTTCCTGCGCAAGCGCGTCGAGACCGCCGTCGAGCAGGCCAAGGAATTCCAGGCTGCCGCTTCCAAGGCTGCCGAGGAAGTTTCCAAGCCTTACAAGGCCGCTTTCGAGAAGGCCTTCAAGGACGTCTCCAAGGCCGCTTGATGCGTCGGCCCGAAAATCGGAAGCGATTTTCGGAAAGTACGCATGCCTGAAAGTGCGGCAAAATGGCAAGGGCAGGCCGGGGTCTTGTAAGCGTCAAACCGGCTTCCTAGCTTTATGAGGCAAGAGATACCTGGGGTGGTTCCTCCTCCCTCCGCTCCAGGCAAAAGCCGGCTCCTCCTCCCGCCGGCTTCATATCGGAAAAAGGCCGGCTCCTCCTCCCGCCGGCCTTTTTCTTAAAAAAGGTAGGACCTCTCCGAAAACTGGTACTGCGTCTCGGTTGAGGCTTGAGTTTGATTGGAATGCGTCGGCAGCCCCAGCGTTTTGTCGGGGGCCGGGCGTCCGGGTGAACACGGATGTGGGTGATCGGGCCTTTGCCTTAGCAAGAGCCTTGAATTACGATCCGATTGCCCGTATGGACGCTTCGCCGGATGACGGAGCGCGGCTGACACGAGTGGAGCTGGCGTTGCGATCATCGACGGGCATGAGTGCCGTTGTAGCTCAGATGGTTAGAGCGCCGGATTGTGGATCCGGAGGTCCTCGGTTCGATCCCGAGCAACGGTACCACTTCTTTTTCGCCGGGTGGATGCCCCGCAAACCAATCACTGAAATCAGGTCTTGTTCTTTGGGTAGCCCTTAAGGTTGCCGTGAGCTTGCGACTCGGTTTCAATTGAAACAGAGCAATTCCAGCAAAAGTGCCTAGCGGTTTTGCGTCCGGAATTGCGCCAAAAAAGATAGAGCGTTTCCGCGCTTCCGTGAAAGACGGAAACGCTCTAAAGACACCGGCCCGCCGCGCCGACAAGCGCTGGTGGCCGGAAAGAACCGAAACGGGTAGTTCAATTATGAGCGTACACGCGATCGAATTTCTGCAGGACTGGATCGGCAAAGAGTGCTGCGCCCCGTCCGAAGCGGTGAAGATCGAAAAACATGCCGAGGTTTTGGCCAAGCAGTGTGCCGCCAAGGCCGCCGAAGCGGGGATCCCGCTGGAAGACCTCCAGGAAGAGGTCGGCGATATCCAGGAACTGATCGCTTCGCGCCTCGAAGAGGCCGTCGAGGCAGAAACGGACGCCGACAAGGCGGCCTGAGGCCGTCTCGCTTCTGCGCTGGGCGGAGAGGATCCGCACATCAAAACAGTGATCGAGACTTGCGGTGAATGGCTCGCCTTGACAGGAGAGCCTTCGGTGCAGTCGAGTCGTCCCGAAAACCGCCCCGACGGGGATGCCGTCGGGCCATCGATGTTGTCGGGAGCAACGATGCCGCTTGGCCGGGTTGTGATCTACGCCAGGGATGTCGAGGAAACGGCTCGCTTCTATGAGCGGCATTTCGGCTTTACGGCAACCCGCTCACCCGGAGACAGGATTGTCGAGCTGGTCGCCAGGGATGGCGGCGCCAATATCCTGCTGCATCAGGCGGCAAAAGGTCAGCGCGGCGGCCAGTCGATCGTCAAGCTGGTCTTCGACGTCGAGGATGTCGAACTGTTCTGCAGGCAGCGCGCCGAAGACGGCCTCGATTTCGGCGCCATCCACAAGGCCGATGGCTATCTGTTCGCGAACGCGAAAGATCCCTGCCAGAACCCCATCTCCGTCTCGAGCCGCGCTTTCCGGAAAAGCGACTGAAGACGCGGCCGCATGGCGGATCGATCCTTCCCAGCTGCCTAGAACAACGATCCCTGGCCGCTGGGACCTTTGTCTTTTGGCGCAGTTCGGGCCGTTTTTGACATGACGGGGCCCGTCGACGCCGGCGCCGGTTCGCCGCCCTCGGCGGTCGCATGGGCGGAACCATCGGCAAAGCGCAGTTCCAGTCCGGCGCCCGGCGTCACGTCCGCGGCCCGCCTGACCAGCGTTCCATCGGCATCGAGCACCAGCGCATAGCCGCGCTCCAGGATCGCCTGCTCCGACAGTTTCAACGTCGACAGCAGCCGGTCGGCCTGCGTGAGACGGGCGCGCAAGCGCTCCAGCCGTACCGTCATCGCCTGGCCCTTGCGTCGCGCCAGAGCCAGCAATGCATCTCCCTGCAGCTTCTGCCGGCGTGCGATCGGCGCGGGCGAAAGCCGTGCCGCCGTGCGCATGAAGCGCGCGCGGCGCTCGCGCACGATGCCGAGGAAAGCAGCCTGCGCGCGGGCCAGGTCGCGCGCGGTCAGCCGCCGCGCCTCATCCATGCGCCGGGCCAGTGTCGCGGGTGTCAGCCGGATCGCGCCCAGCCGGCCACGCTTGCGTTCGATCGCCACCGACAGCGCGCGGCCCAGCCGGTTTTCCGCCTCGTCGAAACGGCGCCTCGGCAATGCCAGCAACTGGTCCGGCGAGGGCAGAGCCCGTGCTGCCGCGCGGGCCGCCTGGCGGCGGCGGTCGATGCCGCGCGAAAGCGCTGCCGCAAGGCGCGCCGACAGGTTGGCAAGCGTCGCCTCCAGCTCACCCTTCACCGGTACGGCGATTTCGGCGGCACCGGTCGGTGTCGGCGCGCGCACGTCGGCGGCAAGGTCGATCAGTGTCCAGTCGGTCTCATGGCCGACGGCCGAGATGATCGGAATCCCGGAAGCCGCGACGGCCCGTGCCAGCCCTTCATCGTTGAAGCCCCACAGATCTTCCAGGCTGCCGCCGCCGCGAGCCACGATGATCAAGTCCGGCCGCGGGATCGGCCCGCCCGGCTCCAAGCTGTTGAAGCCCTCGACCGCCACGGTTGCTTCCATGCCGGCCGTTTCGCCCTGCACACGCACCGGCCACACCAGCACATGCAGCGGGAAGCGGTCGCGGATACGGTGCAGGATATCGCGGATCACCGCACCGGTGGGCGAGGTGACCACGCCGATGACAGAAGGCATGTAGGGCAGCAGCTGCTTGCGACCCGGGTCGAACAGGCCTTCGGCGGCGAGGCGGCGCTTGCGCTCTTCCAGCATCGCCATCAGGGCGCCGGCACCTGCGGGTTCCAGATTGTCGATGACGATCTGGTAGTTCGATTTGCCGGGATAGGTGGTGAGCTTGCCGGATGCGATCACTTCCATGCCCTCTTCGGGACGGAAGCGTAGCCTGCTCATCGTGCCTTTCCACACCACGGCGTCGAGGCGGGACCGGTCGTCCTTCAGCGCGAAGTAGGCGTGGCCCGATGAATGCGGGCCGCGATATCCGGAAATCTCGCCGCGCACGCGCACATTGCCGAACGTGTCTTCCACCGTGCGCTTCAGCGCACCGGAAATCTCGCTCACCGTATATTCGGTGGCGTTGGTCGCGTTCGGCCTCGAATCGTCTTCGAAAAAGTCACTCATGTACCGATTGGCGCGCCGGAGGGGGCATGGGTCAAGCCCCTGCAGCCTGAGTGGGCGTTGCTGGACCACATGAATGCGATGGACGTGCATGGCCGGTCGGCCTATCGATGCGCAATTCCTGAAATCAAGGCGTCGCCATGAACATGCAGCAATCCCGGCCGCCTGAAGCCGTGCCCGTTATGCGTAGCGCCGGAGAACGTCCGTTCGAGCCGCTCGACTATGGTCTCTATGCGCTCACCGTCATCGCCTGGAGCCTGTCCTGGTACGCCATCGAGTTCCAGGTCGGCACCGTGGCCAACGAGGTCAACATCGTCTGGCGATTCGCCCTTGCAACTGCCCTGATGTTCGGCTGGGTGGTGCTGAAGCGTGGCCGGCTGCGTTTCGCCTGGGTCGATCACATGCGCTTCATGGCGCTCGGCATCCTGATGTTCTCGTCGAATTTCCTGCTGTTCTATTACGGCGCCGGCTACCTGGTCTCCGGGCTCCTGTCGGTGGTCTTCTCGCTGGCCTCGGTGATGAACATGATGCTTGGCGCCATCGTCATGCGCGAGAAGCCGTCGCCGCGCATCCTGCTTGGCGGGTTCACCGGCTTCTGCGGCATCGCGTTGATGTTCCTGCCCGAGATCGTCGGCCATGATCTCGGCGGCGGCACGCTGCTCGGCCTTGCCTTCTGCGTCGCGGGCACGCTCTCCTTCTGTATCGGCAACGTGATCTCGGCCGCGGGCATGCGCAAGGGCCTGCCGCTCGTCTCGATGAACGCCTGGGGCATGTTCTACGGCACGCTGTGGTCGGCGATCCTGGCCTTTTCGATGGGCCGCACCTTCACCGTGGTGCCGACGCTGGCCTATTTCGGTTCGCTGCTGTTCCTGGCGGTGGTCTCCACCATCATGGGCTTTGCCGACTACCTCACGCTGCTCGGCCGCATCGGCGCGGCGCGCGCCGGCTATGCCACGGTGATGTTCCCGATCTTCGCGCTGCTGGTCTCGACCGTGCTCGAAGACTATCGCTGGACCGCTTTCGCCATCGTCGGCCTGGTACTGGTCGCCGTCGGCAACGTGCTGGTTGTGCGCGGTGGCCGGCGCTAGCGCGTTTCTGCTTTAACGAAACGCTGCCCGCAGCCGTTACCAGCCCGGCATGATCTGGCTGGGCTTGGTCCGCTTCATCTTGGTGAAGGCGAGCGAGGCGAAATCGAAACTGCCGGGCTCCTCGTTCATCGGCACCGAGATGTTGTCGAGGCTTTCAGCGATGTGGCGCGCCAGCGCCTCGACGATTTCCGGCCGGCTGGTCTGGCCGCGCATCAGGCCGATGCGGCAATCGGGCAGCAGGCCGAAGCCGTCGGCTTCGCCCAGCACCCGCATGCCGGGCCGCAGCGCGCATTCCGGCAGCACCGAGATCGCCAGTCCCGACAGCACCGCGGCGGCAATGACCGTTGCCGAGAAGGAGGAGAACAGGATGCGGTAGTCGCGCCGCATCTCGTCCAGCACGTCGCAGGCGGCGCGGCGCCAGATGCAGTTCGGCCGGCCGAAGGCCATCGGCAGCACTTCTTCCTCATGGGTGGCGTGGTTGGCGGACGTGACCCACAGTAGCGGTTCGCGCCGCACCACTTCCGACTGGCCGCGCGCGTCGTTGTGGGTGACCAGCGCCAGGTCGAGATGGCCGCGCTTGATCTGTTCCACCAGCCCGGGTGTCGGTTCGCAGGTGACGGTGAGTTCCACGCGCGGATTGGAGCGCGCGAAGCGCGCCATGATCTCCGGCAGGAAGCGGTCGGCATAATCGTCCGGCGTGCCGATGCGGATGGTGCCTTCAAGCCGGTTGTCGTCGAAGGCGGAAAGCGTTTCGCGGTTCAGGTAGATCAGCCGCCGGGCATAGGACAGAAGCCGGTCGCCATCCTCGGTCAGCTTGTTGGTGCGGCCGTCCTTTTCGAACAGCGGCTTGCCGATGCGCTCCTCCAGCCGCCGCATCTGCATCGACACCGCCGACTGCGTGCGATGCACCTCTTCGGCAGCGCGGGTGAAGGATCCTGTGTCTGCGATCGAGATGAAGGTCTGCAACTGGTCGAGGTCGAGCGGCGCTTTCATCGTTATGATCCATCATCGTTTTTGATGATTTTGATAGAAACCATTCGTCGAAGAAATTGAGCTGTCGGTTCCATTCATCATCAGAGTTGATGATAGAGATTAAAAACATTCGTTGGATTAATCAATCGCGACGTGGCATTTATCCAATTGTCCATATGAGCGCGTGTGAAACGGCTTCGGACCGCCTGTTTCGGCGGTGCGGAACCCTGTTGCGCGCGGTTTCGAGGAGAAGACCCATGACCACGTATGATTTCGCCCCAGAGAGCGCGCGCATCACCGCGACCCCGGCTGCTGCGACGCGTGTGTTCAACCGAGTGATCGGCTTTTTCCATGCCTGGCAAAACCGACGCACCTTCTATCGCCTCGGCGAGATGTCCGATGCGGAACTGGCCGATATCGGCCTGACCCGTGCCGATCTCTCCGTCGCCATCGACCTGCCCTTCGGTTCGGATCCGACGGTGAAGCTGCGTTCGATCGCCAGCGAGCGTATCGCCTCGATCGAGGAACTGGCCCGCAGGGTGGCCTGATCTCTCGCTTCGCGTTCCGGCCTCCAGCGGAACGCAGGTGGAAAGAGTTGCTGCAGGTTTCCCACTCCCTTCCGGCTCGACCCAGCCGGGACCTGCGCACCGCCCGGTCCCCCCACGGACCGGGCTTTTTCTTTTTGGGGGGAGCCGCATTGAAGCTGCTTTCTCGCCTCGTTTACGGGGAGAGATGCCCGGCAGGGCAGAGAGGGGCAGAGCCAGCTTTTGCTGGTTCTCCGCTGCCCCTCATCCGGCCCTTTGGGCCACCTTCTCCCCGTGAACGGGGAGAAGGGAAGCTCACACCATCGCCGGGTTGAGCCGCGCGAAACCTTCCTGCCGGCGGTAAGGGAAATGCGGGTAGGGCGCGGTCACGCTGCTTGCCGCATCGAGCCTGGCGACCTGTTCCGGTGTCAGCGACCAGCCAATGGCGCCGAGGTTCTGGCGCAACTGCTCCTCGTTGCGCGCCCCGATGATGACGGAGGACACCGTCGGCCGCTGCAGCAGCCAGTTGATGGCGATCTGCGGCACGCTTTTGCCGGTCTCCTTCGCTACCTGCTGCAGCGCGTCGACGACGCGGTAGAGATGTTCGTCCTCCACCGGCGGGCCGAAGTCGGCTGTCTCATGCAGCCGGCTGCCGGCTGGGATCGGAGCGTCGCGGCTGATCTTGCCGGTCAGCCGGCCCCAGCCGAGCGGGCTCCACACCAGCGCGCCGAGGCCCTGGTCCTGGCCGAGCGGCATCAGGTCCCATTCATAATCACGGCCGACCAGTGAGTAGTAGACCTGGTTTGCGACATAACGCGACCAGCCATGCCGGTCCGCCGTCGCCAGCGACTTCATGATCTGCCAGCCGGAAAAATTGGAGACGCCGATGTAGCGCAGCTTGCCGGCCTGCACGAGACCGTCGAGCGTGGAGAGCACCTCCTCGACAGGTGTGTGCGCATCGAAGGCATGCAGTTGGAAAATGTCGATATGGTCGGTGCCGAGGCGGCCGAGCGCGGCATCCACCGCCTCGATCAGCCGGCTGCGCGACGATCCCCACTGGTTCGGTCCGTCGCCCAGCGGCAGGCTGGCCTTGGTCGAGACCAGCACGTCGTTGCGCCGGCCCTTGATCGCCTCGCCGAGCACCGTTTCCGACGCGCCGTCGGAATAGACGTCGGCGGTGTCGAACAGGTTGACGCCGGCTTCCAGGCAGATGTCCACCAGCCGGCGGGCTTCCTCGATGCCGGTATTGCCCCAGGCGCTGAACAGCGGCCCTTTGCCGGCGAATGTGCCGGCCCCGAAGGAAAGCACGGGGACCCTCAGGCCCGATCTGCCGAGATTGCGGTATTCCATCCTGGGGGTCTCCATCTGCCAATGATGGCTAGATAGAAGGCTGTCGTTTCGTGAACCAGAGTGGCCAAAGGCACAGGATTTATGACTTCAAGTCATATCTTGTTCCAGCCGTTCGGGAGACAGCGTTAGGCGATCTGCTCTACGCGGCATCGTGCACACAGAGGATATGCCTGCAGGAACGATCCGACCCGCTGCCGCATTTCCTCGAAGTTGCGTCCATACATGTAAAGGGCGGTCTCGGTTGGCCCCTGCCAGTGGCTCGCGACGTGGCCGACGCCTTCGAGCAGGCGCTGACATTCGGCGTAGACATGGTTGGAATCGCAGGTCCGATAGACCTCGTCTGGAAGATCGGTGCCGTTCAGGTAGAGGGCCAGACCTTCATGCGTTCCGAAGGCGATGCGCTGGTTGTTCTGGCTCGGCAGCAACAGATGCGATCCCCTGGGCGCCAGCATTGCGCCAAGAACACCCTTCACGGTATCGACCGCCTTGTCCGAGAAGTCATCGATTTCGATCTCGATGTCGCATTGGCTGACTTCGCCATTGGCCTCCAGCAAGGTGCCGCCACCCACGGTGCGGATGCCGAAGCCCTGTTCGGACATGGCCGTGTCGAATGCGTCTTCGATCTCGCCGCGGTCCAGCGGCTGCAACCTGGCATTCAGCACAGCCACCACGCGGACAGGAGCGGCTTTTTTCTTCCCAAACAAGCCGAACATGCATGGTCCCCTCGATCCAGCGCCGTGGAGACTGCCGCACACTCGTTAAGGAATTGGCTTACCGGCGGTCCATGCCCTTGAGGAACTGGTCGAAGATGCTTTCGACGCCCTGCTGGTAGTCGTCGCGCTGCTGGCGGCCGCTTTCGAACATCTTACCGAAGATGTCGTCATAAGGGTTGCGCGCCCGACCGCTCGGGTTCGGTTCGGGCTCCGGAGCGCGGCGCTGCGGGGCAGGATCGGGCGCCTGCTGTGCGCCGCCCAGCATGTCCTGCAGGATCTTGCCCCAGGGATTGTTGTCGCCGAAGGGGTTTTGTGGCTGTTGCGGCTGCGGAGCCTGTTGCTGTGCGCCGCCACCGAACATGTCCTGCAGCACCTTGCCGAGCGGATTGTCGCCCAGCGGGTTGTTGCCGAACGGATTCTGACCCTGCGGCGCCTGGCGTTGCTGCGGCTGTCCGCCCATCATGCCGCCGCCTTGCCGCATCATCTCCTCGATGATCTGGCCGAGCGGATTGTTGCCGCCGCCGAAACCGCCGGCCTGCATCTGGTTGGTGGTCTGCTTGAACAGCCCGCCCATCACCATCGAGGCCAGTACCGGCAGCATCTGCTGCAGCACCTGCTGGCCGACGCCGCTGGCCTGTGCGGCCTGAGCCGCCACGGCGCGCGACAGGTCCTTGGAACCAAACAACTGGCCGAGCACATCATTGCCCTGGTTCACGCCCT
>VFQN01005884.1_pt1 | contig 14572 bp, 12 predicted proteins | sample 3512371 | NCBI WGS metagenome assembly VFQN01 (sample SAMN10412370, study PRJNA504923) | tailings metagenome | isolation source: Replicate 2 from Balatoc abandoned mine | place: Philippines: Itogon, Benguet | collected 2017-08-28
GCGCGCCGTGGCGTCGTTGATGACGATGATCTCGATCTGGTCGGCATGGCCCATCGAGTCGCCGCCATGGTAGTTGGCGAACTTCTCTCCGCCCTGCCGCACGCCCGGCTCGTTGACGGTGACCTTGTACGGGCCGGCCGAGATGCCCTCGGTCGGGTTGTCCTTGCCGCCGTTGGGCTGGATGATGAGATGGTAGTCGGCCATCAGGTAGGGGAAGTCGGCATCGGCGCTCGCCAGTTCGACGATCACCTCGTTGCCGCTTGCCTTGACGCCGGTGATGTTGGTCAGGATACCGAGCGCGCCCGACTTCGAGTTGGCGTCGGCGTGGCGGGTGATGGTGGCCGCAACGTCTTCGGCGGTGACCGTCTTGCCGTTGTGGAACTCGACCCCCTGCTTGATCTTCATCGTCCAGGTCTTGGCGTCGTCGGACGCGCCGATCTCCTCGGCGATCTGGTTCTTGAGCGAACCGTCGCGGTTCAGGCGGACCAGGTATTCGCCCCAGCACTTGCCGAACGAGAACGGCACCTGGCTGAGGAACGTCGCCGGGTCGAGGCTGTTGGTCGCCTCGCCGCCCTGCAGGCCGGCCTTCAGGATGCCGCCCTTGACCGCGCCCTGGGCGCGCGCAGCGCTGCCGAGGAGGGAGTTCGCGAATGCGGCGGACGCGCCGAGCGCAGCCGCCCGGCCGAGAAAGTCGCGGCGGCTCAGGCGGCCTGCGACGACATAGTGGCTCAGGAATTCCAATTCATTGGACATGGTAAGCTCCTCACTCGGATTGTGTTGCCCCAGGGCCAATTAGAAGGCCTCTTTGTGACACCGATATTGGCGCTGAAAGCCGGGATGCGGCAAGGCCGTATGCGACATTCCGTGGCGTTAAATGAATGCAGACAAGCAAACGCCCTTCGCGAGGGCAATTGTCAGAGACGCCGTCGCGGGATCGTTGCCGTGAAATCCCGCCCGAAAGCCGTCGCCTCGCCTTCCCAGGCATCCAGCCGGGCGGTGACGTGGAACGCACCTGCGTCCGAGCGCATCGAAGATCGCGCCTCCGTGCGGACCGACCAGTCGCCACGGCCAAGCGTCTGCTCCCACCAGATCTCCGCGCGGGCCGAGAGCGGATCGTCCGGCCTAATCGTCCACCGCTCCGACATGCGCGAGCCGGTGACCAGCCCGTGGTCGAGGTCGCGCAGCTCGCCGAAGTCGTTCGCCACCACGACGGCCACCAGCCCGGTCTCCAGGTCGCGCTCGATGCGGCGCTCGGAGGAGGACGGCCGAAGCTCCTCGACCTGCCATGCCGGCGCGGCTTCCGGTTCCTCGAAGTTCCATTCGTCGCTTGCGGCCGTGGGGCGGACCGGCAGCGACAGTGTTCCGGCGGTCAGCTCGATCGATGCCGCTTCCGGCGATGGCCAGATGGCAGGCCAGTAGGCCGTCGAGATCGCGATGCGCAGGTGATGTCCCGGCGGGACGCGATAGGCGCACTGGTCGAGGACGACCGTGGCGGTGGTCGGTTCCCCGGGAACGAGAGGTTCCGGGAACTCGTGCGAATTGCGGTGCGTGAGGTTGAGCAGGCCGTAGCTGACCAGTTCCGACGCGCCGTCGGGATGCACGTCGCAGAGACGAACGCAGACATTTGTCTGCGGCCGGTCCGGGATGAAGGCGATGTCGATCGACGGCGCGCCGACGATGTCGAGCGCCTCGTCCAGAATTTCGCCGTCGAAACAGACGGACAGCGCATCGTCCGGCCGCTGGTCGCCGGGAAGCTCCGGGCCGAAGTTGAAGGGGAAGTATTCACCGGTAGCGAGGCCGCAATCCTGCGGCGAGGCGACGAGGCGGGAGAAGCGGGACGGCGTGTCCGCAAGCCCCGAGGCCGCAAGGTGCAGCGTGCGCGTCGAGATGCCGGGTGCCGGCCATTCGGCCTCGGCGATCCAGCGGCCGGGGCGCTCGGGGTGCCAGTAGGCCGGGCGCACGCTGTCCATCAGCCAGAGCCGCATCGCCGGATCGTTCTCGGCACCGGCGTCGATATCCTTCAGCCACCGGTCCCACCAGCGCAGGGCTTCCTGCAGGAAGCCGATCGCCGGTTTGGGTGCCGCGAAGTGCGGGTATTTGTGGATCCACGGCCCGACGATGCCCTTCACCGGCGCGGAGACATTCTCGACCAGGTGGGAGATCGTGTTGCGGTAGCCGTCGTGCCAGCCGCCGATCGACAGCACCGCCGCCTCGATCGCCGCATAGTCCTCGCAGACAGAGCCGTGCTTCCAGTACGCGTCGCGGGTCTGGTGCGTGAACCAGGTCTCGGCGAGGAAGGGCATATTCTCCAGCCGCTTCAGCCACATCTCGCGCCAGCGCTCGCCGACAAGGGCGGGGTCCGGCGGGCGCGAGGAATAGGACAGCATGTTGGCCGCCCAGCCGAGATTCTCATTCAGCAGGCAGCCGCCCTTGTAGTGGATATCGTCGGCATAGCGGTCGACGGTGGAGCAGAGCGTGATGATGGCCTTGAGCGCGGGGGGGCGCAGAGCTGCGACCTGGAGCGAATTGAAGCCGCCCCAGGAGATGCCCATCATGCCCACCCTGCCATTGCACCACGGCTGGGCGGCGGCCCAGGCGATGACGTCGCAGGCGTCCTGCAGCTCCTGCGCGGTGTATTCGTCATCCATCAAGCCGTCGGACTCGCCGTTGCCGCGCATGTCGACGCGGATCGACGCGTAGCCGTGGCCGGCGAAATAGGGGTGGGTGAGTTCGTCGCGCGCGGTGGTGCCGTCGCGCTTGCGATAGGGCAGATGTTCGAGGATCGCGGGAACAGGATCGTCCGCCGCATCGGCAGGCATCCAGATGCGCGCCGACAGCCGGCACCCGTCCGGCATGACGATGCCGATGTCGGGATGCTCGACGATCGCGCGCGGGAAGGACGTGACGGTCTTCATGGCCGCATCCGACTATGCGGCGCGCGGCCAGGCAAGAGCTGAATGCGACATGGGCTGGTGTCCCCCGCGCAGTCTGTAGGGGGGGAGCCGAAAGGGGTGGTCGTCAGCATCCCTTGTTATTGTGCAGTGCAGCAACGATATTGCTGCGACTGCGTTGCAGAGATTGCGTCCATCCCGGACGTCACAGAAGGGACGTCTCAAGTGCGAAAAATCTCCGACACGATCACGCGGCTCGCCGCGCTGCAGGCGCGGCTTGCGCCTCACGCCGCTGGCCCGGGCGTCTCAGACCGTCTCCATACCCTTGCCCGTTTCGGCACCAATCCGGGCGCGTTGGCAGCCAAATTCCACGTCCCCGACGGTGTGGAAAAAGGTGCTCCGCTCGTCGTCGTGCTGCACGGCTGCACACAGACCGCAGCCGGCTACGACCATCATTCCGGCTGGTCGCAGCTCGCGGACGAAGCGGGCTTCGCGCTCCTGTTTCCCGAGCAGCAACGCGCCAACAATCCGAATCTCTGCTTCAACTGGTTCCTCCCGGGTGATGCCAGGCGCGGTTCGGGCGAGGCCCTTTCGATCCGGGAGATGATCGAGACGATGGTCGCGACGCACGGTCTCGATCGGAACCGCATCTTCATAACTGGGCTCTCGGCGGGCGGCGCGATGGCCTCGGCGATGCTCGCCAGCTATCCGGAGGTCTTCGCGGGTGGCGCGATCATCGCCGGGCTTCCCTATGGCAGCGCGACCACGATACCGGAAGCCTTCGACCGAATGCGCGGCCATGGCGGCCCGTCCGAGGAAAACCTGCAACGGCTCGTCCAGGACGCCTCCACGCACGAAGGTCCGTGGCCGAGGATCTCGATCTGGCACGGTTCGGCCGACCCAACCGTGGCCCCTTCGAACGCTGAAGCCCTGGTGGCCCAGTGGCGCGGTGTCCATGCGCTTGAAAAGCACCCGACCCGCTCCGAAGCATCTGGGCGCCATACCCGACATGTCTGGCACGACGCCGAGGGGCTGGCTGCTATCGAGGTCAACATCATTGCAGGCATGGCCCACGGAACGCCCCTCGGAGGCGATGGCCTCGGCGCTCCAGGACCGTTCATGCTCGATGTCGGCATCTCCTCGACGCGGGAGATCGCCCGCATCTGGGGCATCGCGGATGCCGGCAAGCTCGAACCCGCGCCCTTGAGGTCTGACGCACCCGCCGAAGGAGAGCGACCGTCATTGAGCCTGCCCGATGCAGCAGAAGCGAAGGTCGATGCTACAACGCGGCAACCGCGTTCCTCCCCGGCCGCCAACGCGCCGGGCGTGAAGACGATCATTGAAGATGCGTTGAAGGCCGCGGGATTGATGCGATAGGAGCGGCGGCCGCTGCCTTGCCCGCTTCAGACAAAGGAGCGAGGTGGGGGCGGTCGCGGTTGCCGATGGCGCCTAGTTCAGCGGGATGTCGTTGTCCTGCTTCTGCGCCTGATAGGTTGCCGAGAGCCGATCGTAGGTCGCAGCCAGCGCATCGGCGCGGGCGGAGAGGCGGGTGCGGTCGGGTTCGGGCAGGGCCGCGATCATGCGGCGCAGCGACCGGCCGGTCCAGAAGGCGTTCTGCGCATTGTAGCCGCCGGGGTCGAGCGTGAAGACCTCCTTCAGGATCTTCAAATCGTGCGGAATGGCGAAGGCGTCGCGCGAATCCTCGTGGCTGAAGAAGTAGTAGAAATTGTCGAAGCCGGTCCAGGTGATGGCGGAGAGACAGAGCGAGCAGGGCTCGTGCGTGGCGAGGAAGAGGCAGTCCTTCGTCTCGGGGCGGGTGGCCTTCGGCAGTTCGTAGAAGCGCTTCAGCGCGTGGACCTCGCCATGCCAGAGCGGGTTCTCCAGCTCGTTGTTGGTCTCGGCGATTACGACGGAGAGGTCGTCCTTGCGCAGGATGGCGGCGCCGAACAGCTTGTTGCCCGCCTCGACTCCTGCGGCGGTCTTCGGGACGATGTCTTGCTCCATCACGTCGAGCAGGCGTTCGATCAGGGCGGTGTCGGTCATGCGTGGCCCTCCGGCAAGGTGATCGTCCAAGGTTCGGGGAAATGGTGCTCTTCGAGGTTCTTTTCCTCGCCCGCGCGATCGACGACGAGGAAATCCTGCGGCGCGCCGATGGGGGTCAGCACCGCGTGCCACAGGTTGCACGGATAGTTCACGCCCTGGCCGGGAGCGGTGACGAAGGCGTGCGGCTCGCCGGGAACGCCATTATTGTCATCGGCTACGACGACGAGGAAAGGGCGCGGCGACAGCGGCATGAAGGCCTGGCTGCCGAAAGGGTGGCGCTCCATCAGCGTAAGCGTCAGCGGGAAGGCGTAGGGTGTGGCGCGGAAGATGGAGAGGATGACGCGCGCGTCGGTGCCTGCCGCTTCGGCGGTGGCGAGGTCGTGGTAGCGCTCGCACTTGCCGGCGTTGATCGGATAGTGGTTCGGCCAGTCGGTGTCGAGCACGTCGCCGAAGGGGGCGAAGGCTTCGCGGGTGAGGGGGTGGGCGGTGAGGCGGCGGGTCATCGCATGCCGCCGATGGTTTGAGGTCGGCATTTCTTCGCGCCCCCCTCTGTCCTGCCGGACATCTCCCCCACGAGGGGGGAGATTGGCCGATGCGACAACCTTCGCCAATCTCCAAAGTTGCAGGAAAGGCGATGCGAATGCAGCTGCCGATCTCCCCCCTCGTGGGGGAGATGTCCGGCAGGACAGAGGGGGGCGCCGTAGAGCGACAACATCACGGGCTGATCATCGCCGCCACAGCCTAGGATGCCGGTTCACGTCCTTGTAGAGCAGGTAGCGGAATTTTCCCGGCCCGCCGGCATAGCAGGCCTGCGGGCAGAAGGCGCGCAGCCACATGAAGTCGCCGGCTTCCACCTCCACCCAGTCCTGGTTGAGCTTGTAGACCGCCTTGCCCTCCAGCACATAGAGCCCGTGCTCCATGACGTGGGTCTCCATGAAGGGGATCACGGCGCCCGGCTCGAAGGTGACGATGTTGACGTGCATGTCGTGGCGCAGATCCTCGGGGTCGACGAAGCGGGTCGTCGCCCATTTGCCGGCGGTGCCGGGCATGGAGAGCGGCACGACGTCCTGGTCGTTGGAGAACAGCGGCGGCGGCATGTCGATGCCGTCCACCTTCTCGTAGATCTTGCGGATCCAGTGGAATTTCGCCGGCACGGTGCCGGTGTTGCGCAGCGTCCAGCCGCTGCCGGGGGGCAGGAAGGCCCAGCCGCCCTTGAGCATGCGATGCGCGGCGCCGTCGACGGTGACCGTCAGTTCGCCGTCCATCAGGAAGATGACGCCTTCGGCCTCCGCATCCGGCTCGGGCCGGTCGCTGCCGCCACCAGGGGACACGTCCATCACATACTGGGTGAAGGTCTCCGAGAAGCCGGAGAGTGGCCGCGCGATGATCCAGGCAATGGTGCGCTGCCAGTGCGGCAGATAGGAGGTGACGATCTCACGCATCACGCCGCGCGGGATGAAGGCATAGGCCTCGGTGAACGCCGCGCGGCCGGTCAGCAGGTCCGTCTGCGGCGGATGGCCTCCGGGAGGGGCGACATATTGGGGTCCGGCCATCTTGATTGTCCTTGCTAGGCCGGCAGCAGGTCGCGCAGCCGGTACCAGGCGATGCGCTCCACCTGCCGGCAGGCTGCGGCGAATTCCTCGGCACGATCGTTGGCGAGCCGCGCGCCGAAGGCTTCGAGGATCGTAGCCTTGGTGTTGTCGCGCACCGCGATGATGAACGGGAAGCCGAATTTCGCGACATAGTCGGCGTTGAGCTGCGTGAAGGTCTCGCGCTCGGCGTCGGTCAGCGCGTCGAGGCCGGCGGAGGCCTGTTCCGAGGTCGATTCCGCGGTGAGCCGCTTTGCGGCGGCGAGCTTGCCGGCGAGGTCCGGATGCGCCTTCAGCACGCCCAGCCGCTCGTCCTCGCTCGCCGAGCGGAAGGCGCGGCAGAGCGCGTTGTGCAGGCCGCCGGCGGAATCGTGCGCCGGGCCGAGTTCCAGCTCGAAGGCGCGCTCGGCAACCCAGGGCGAGTGCTCGAAGATCGAGCCGAAGCGGGCGACGAAATCCGCGCGGTTCATGCGCGAGGGCCGAAGCGCTGCCGGCTGGTAGGGGTGATGCTCGCGCCAGTGGCGTGCGATGTCGGTGCGGCGCGTGATCCAGACCCGGTCGTGGGACTGAACGTAGTCGATGAAGCGCTTCAGCGCCGCCGCGCGGCCCGGACGCCCGACGAGGCGGCAGTGCAGGCCGATGTTCATCATCGACGGCCGGCCGGCGCGGCCTTCGGCGTAATGCGTGTCGAAGGCGTCCTTGAGGTAGGTGAAGAACTGCTGACCTTCGGCATAGCCCGCCTGGATCGCGAAGCGCATGTCGTTGGCGTCGAGCGTGTAGGGCAGGATCAGTTGCGGCGGGATCGGGTTGCCGTGGCCGTCATGGTCGAGCCAGTAAGGCAGGTCGTCGTCCATCGTGTCCGACACGTAGTCGAAGCCGCCCTCGGCGGCGGCAAGCCGCACGGTGTTGACCGAGGTGCGGCCGGTGTACCAGCCGCGCGGCCGCTCGCCGGTCAATTCGGCATGCAGGCGGATCGCTTCTTCCATATGCGCACGCTCGACCTCTTCGGGCGTGTCGCGGTAGTCGATCCATTTCAGCCCATGCGAGGCGATCTCCCAGCCGGCGGACTGCATCGCCGCGACCTGGTCGGGGGAGCGCGCAAGCGCGGTTGCGACGCCATAGATCGTCAGCGGGATGCCGGCCGCGGTGAACATCCGATGCAGCCGCCAGAAGCCGGCTCGGGCACCGTATTCGTAGATCGATTCCATGTTCCAGTGGCGCTGGCCTGGCCAGGGCTGGGCGCCGGTGATCTCGGACAGGAACGCCTCGGAGGCGGCGTCACCGTGCAGGATCGAGTTCTCGCCGCCTTCCTCGTAGTTCAGCACGAACTGGACGCAGACATGGGCGCCGCCGGGCCATTTCGGATCGGGCGGATTCGCCCCGTAGCCGCGCATGTCGCGCACATAACGTCGTGGTTCGGTCATCGATGTCCTGCCGGGAGTTCAACTGCTCCCATTCAACACTATCAAAGGGGATCAGTGCGATACCCCTCGAAAATTTTGAAAGTCTTTGTGTAGCCACACGCCGCGCCAGGGCTTATCCATTCCTTTGAAATACCGCACAATCCGCAGGCACGGCGTATGCCGTGCCTGGACAAGAGGCAGGAACGAATGGCGCAAGGCAGCGGCGGAAAGCTGACGACCCACGTGCTGGACACGGCGACGGGCAAGCCGGCGGCCGGCCTGGAGATCTGGCTCTACCGGGTCAGCGGCAATTCGCACAAGAAGATCAAGGCGGTGACGACCAATGCCGACGGGCGTTGCGACGAGCCGCTGCTGGCCGGCAAGGATTTCAAGGCCGGGCAGTACGAGCTGGTGTTCCTCGCCGGGGACTATCTGCGGGCGCAGGGAACCGACCTGCCGGACCCGCTGTTCCTCGACCAGGTGCCGATCCGTTTCGGTATGGCCGAGGAGACGCACTATCACGTGCCGCTGCTCATCTCGCCCTACGGCTATTCGACCTACAGGGGGAGCTGATCCGCAATGCCAGCCATCCGCTCCACCATCCGCTTCCTGCTCAACGACGAGACGGTCGAGCTCGCCGACCTCAGGCCGGACGAAACCCTGCTCGACTGGCTGCGATTGCGCCGGTCGCTTCGCGGCACGAAGGAAGGCTGCGCGGAGGGCGACTGCGGCGCGTGTACGGTGCTGGTGGGACGGCTCGCCGGCGACGGGCTGGTCTATGAGAGCGTCAATGCCTGCATCCGCTTCCTTGCCAGCCTCGACGGCTGCCATGTGGTCACGGTGGAGCACCTGAAGGGCCAGAACGGCCGGCTGCACCCGGTGCAGCAGGCGATGGTCGATTTCCACGGCTCGCAATGCGGCTTCTGCACGCCCGGCTTCGTGATGTCGCTCTACGGTTTGTGGATGCGCGAGCCGTGGCCGTCTGAGGCGGCGATCGAGAAGGCGCTGCAGGGCAATCTCTGCCGTTGCACCGGCTACGACGCGATCGTCAAGGCCGCCAAGGCGATCTCGGAATACGGCGTCGCCGCCGACAGCGAGCTCGCCGCCGAGCGCGGCCGGATCAGCGACGCGCTGTGGGAGATGCGCGACGGCTCGCGCGTCGAGATCGGTGCGGGCAAGGACCGGCTGGTCATTCCCGTCTCGGCGGATGATTTGGCCGAGGTGCTCGACGCAGAGCCGGGCGCGCGGATCGTCGCCGGCTCGACCGATGTCGGCCTGTGGGTGACAAAATTCATGCGCGACATCGCGCCGGTCGTCTTCGTCGGCCATCTCGACGACCTGAAGGGTATCGAGGAGACGGACGGGGTGCTGACCATCGGCGCCGGCGTCACCTATACTGAGGCGCGTGAGGCGCTCGCCGCACGCATTCCGGCCTTCGGTCCGCTGATCGACCGGATCGGCGGCGAGCAGGTGCGCAACATGGGCACGATCGGCGGCAACATCGCCAACGGTTCGCCCATCGGCGACACGCCGCCGCCGCTGATCGCGCTAGGGGCCTCGATCACGCTGCGCAAGGGTTCCGCGCGGCGGACGATCCCGCTCGAAACCTTCTTCGTCGCCTATGGCAAGCAGGACCGGCAGGCGGGCGAGTTCGTCGAGGCGGTGCATGTGCCGCTGCCGAAGCCGGGCGCGCATTTCGGCGTGCACAAGGTCACCAAGCGCCGCGACGAGGACATCACCGCGACGCTCGGCGCGTTCCATGTCGAGGTCGAGGGTGGGCGCGTGACCTCGGCGCGCATCGCCTATGGCGGTATGGCCGCGACGCCGAAGCGGGCGAGCGCGGTCGAGGCCGCGCTTGTCGGCAAGGAATGGTCCGTCGCGACTGTCGAGGCGGCGATGGCGGAATATCCGAAGGATTTCACCCCGCTGTCCGACATGCGCGCCTCGGCGGACTATCGCATGATCGTGGCGAAGAACCTCCTGCTGCGCTTCTATTTCGAGACGACCGGGACGAAAAAGCCGATCACTGTCACGCGGGAGCGCGCGGCATGACGCACCACGCCCCGAACCTTCGCGCCGAAAAAATCTCCGGCGGCGTCGCGACCGACCGGTGGCACGATTCCGCCCACAAGCACGTCACCGGCACGGCGGTCTATATCGACGACATGCCGGAGCCCGCCGGCCTACTGCACGGCTGCCTGGGCCTGTGCACCGTGACGCACGCCAAGGTGCTGTCGATGGACCTCGACGCCGTGCGCACCGCGCCGGGTGTGAAGCTGGTGCTGACCGGCAAGGACATGCCGGCCTCCAACGACATCAGCCCGACCGGCCGGCACGACGAGCCGGTGCTCGCCGACGGCCTGGTCCAGTTCTACGGCCAGCCGATCTTCGCCGTGATCGCCGAGACGCGCGAGCAGGCGCGGCGCGCCTGCCGGCTGGCGAAGGTGGAATACGAGGAGCTGCCGTTCTTCACCGATGTCGGGGAGACGGACCGCAGGAACGGCAAGATGGTGACGCCGCCGCTGAAGCTGGAGCGCGGCGACGCCGAGGGCGCGATCGCATCCGCCCCGCGCCGGATCAGCGGCCAGATGCGCTGCGGCGGACAGGACCATTTCTATCTCGAAGGCCAGATCGCGCTTGCCGTGCCGGGCGAGGACCAGGACGTCACGGTCTATTCCTCGACGCAGCATCCGAGCGAAGTGCAGCACATGGTGGCGCATGTGCTGGGCGTGCCTTCGCATGCGGTGACGATCGAGATCCGCCGCATGGGCGGCGGCTTCGGCGGCAAGGAGACGCAAGGCAACCAGTTCGCGGCCATCGCGGCGGTGGCGGCGAAGAAGCTCCATCGCGCGGTAAAGATCCGCCCCGATCGCGACGACGACATGACCGCGACCGGCAAGCGGCACGATTTCCTGATCGACTACGAGGTAGGCTTCGACGACGAAGGCCGCATCCTCGGCGCCGACTTCCACTACGCGGCGCGCTGCGGCTTTTCCTCCGACCTGTCGGGACCGGTGACCGACCGCGCGCTGTTCCATTGCGACAACGCCTATTTCTACCCGGCGGTGAAGGCGACATCGGCGCCGCTCTACACCAACACGGTCTCGAACACCGCCTTCCGCGGCTTCGGCGGGCCACAGGGCATGGTGGGCGCGGAGCGCATCATCGACGAGGTGGCGTTCGCGCTGGGCAAGGACCCGCTGGAGATCCGCAAGGTCAATTTCTACGGCGTCGGGACCCGCGACGTGACGCCCTACCACCAGACCGTCGAGGACAACATCCTCGAGCGGATCGTCGGCGAGCTGGAAGCGAGTTCGGACTACGAGCGGCGTCGGCGCGAGATCGCGGCGTTCAATGCCAACAGCCCGATCGTCAAGCGCGGCATCGCGCTGACGCCGGTCAAGTTCGGCATCTCGTTCACCGCGACCTTCTACAACCAGGCCGGCGCGCTGGTGCATGTCTACACCGACGGCTCGGTGCACCTGAACCATGGCGGCACCGAGATGGGGCAGGGGCTCTACGTCAAGGTGGCGCAGGTGGTGGCGGAGGAGTTCCAGATCGACATCGAGCAGGTGAAGATCACCGCGACGACGACGGGCAAGGTGCCGAACACCTCGGCGACGGCCGCTTCGTCCGGCACGGATCTCAACGGCATGGCGGCGCAGAATGCGGCGCGGCAGATCAAGGACCGGCTGATCGACTTTGCCGCCGAGAAGCACGGCGTGCCGAAGGAGCAGGTCGTGTTCCTGCCGAACCGGGTGCGGGTCGGCAACCAGGAGATCGCCTTCGCCGACCTGATCCGGCAGGCCTATATGGCGCGCGTGCAGCTGTCGGCGGCAGGCTTCTACAAGACGCCGAAGATCCACTGGGACCGCGACAAGGGGCAGGGGCGGCCGTTCTACTACTTCTCCTACGGCGCCTCCTGTTCCGAAGTGTCGATCGACACGCTGACGGGCGAATATGTCGTCGAGCGCACCGACATCCTGCACGAGACCGGCCGTTCGCTGAACAAGGCGATCGACCTCGGCCAGATCGAAGGCGGCTTCATCCAGGGCATGGGCTGGCTGACGACCGAGGAACTGGTCTGGGACGACAAGGGCCGGCTGCGCACCCATGCGCCCTCGACCTACAAGATCCCGCTCGCTTCCGACCGGCCGAAGATCTTCAACGTAGCGCTCGCCGACTGGGCGGAGAATGTCGAGCCGACGGTGCACAAGTCAAAGGCCGTCGGCGAGCCGCCCTTCATGCTGGCCATGTCGGTGCTGCACGCGCTGTCCGACGCGGTCGCCAGCGTCGCCGACCATCGCGTCTGCCCCCGCCTCGACGCGCCCGCCACGCCCGAGCGCGTGCTGATGGCGGTGGAGCGGGTGCGGCGCGAAGCGGGGATGTAGCGAGGGCGCCGACGCGCTATCGTGCGGATATGTCAGCGTTCCTTCGCGCCCCCCTCTGGCCTGCCGGCCATCTCCCCCTCAAGGGGGGAGATTGGCAGCTTCCGTGTCGGCGCCCCTATCCGAACGTCGGAGGTTGGCGAAAGCAGTCGCGACAGCCAATCTCCCCCCTTGAGGGGGAGATGGCCGGCAGGCCAGAGGGGGGCGTGACGGGGCGCAATGGCTTCAGGCAATTCGACCGGTTCCGCCGATGACGGCCTCCCGTGCCAATCTCGCCCGTTTCCTCGACGCGCATCCCCAGGTCGCGCTGGTCGAGGTGGTCGAGGCGCTGGGTTCAACTCCGCGCGAGAAGGGGGCGCGGATGCTGGTCTCGCCGGGTGCGACCTTCGAGACCATCGGCGGCGGCCAGCTCGAATTCATGGCGATCGACCGTGCGCGGGAGATGCTGGCCGGCGGCACAGCCGCCCCTCATCCGCCCTTCGGGCACCTTCTCCCGGCACGCGGAGAGAAGGGAGAACGCCTCTCGATCCCTCTTGGGCCGGAGATCGGACAGTGCTGCGGCGGGCGGGTCGAACTGTCGATCCGCATTGCGGACGACGAGATCCGCGCGGATCTGCTGCGACAGGTGGCGACGGCCGAGAAAAGACTGCCACGCATCCTGGTCTTCGGCGGCGGGCATGTCGGCCATGCACTCGCGGCGGCATTTGCGCTCTTGCCGGTGAAAGTGATCGTGGTCGACGTGCGCGCCGAGGCACTCGACGGCATGCCGCCGGCCGTCGACACGCTCTTGACGCCGATGCCCGAAGACGCCGTTCGCGATGCCCCGGCCGGCTCGGCCTTCGTGGTGCTGACGCACGACCACGCGCTCGACTTCCTGATCGTTGCCGAGACGCTGAAGCGTGACGACGCGGCCTATGTCGGCATGATCGGCTCGAAGACCAAGCGTGCCACGTTCAGGAGCTGGTATCTGAAGGAGGCCGGCGGCGACGAGGCGGCGTTGTCGCGCCTCGTCTGCCCAATCGGCGGCGACAGCGTGCGCGACAAGCGGCCGGCGGTGATCGCCGCGCTGGCGGCCGCCGAGATCATGACCGCGCTGAGCAGAAACTCAGCGGCATAGCCTTCGTCGAGAGCTGGACCGCCGGACGGCATGTCGCGAATGTGGCGGAACCTTGTCAGCGCACGATTGTTACTCCTCCGCAATCAATTGGAGGGCCCAACATGCACGGCATCATCTATCTGGTCGGCCTCGTGGTCGTGATCCTGTTCATCCTGTCCGCTCTCGGCCTGCGCTGAACTCGAGAACAGGAGACAAGACATGTCCATCAGCGAAGCCCTCGCCACCGTCGTCGTCTCGGAAACAGGACCGGCGGACGGAACATCCTATGTCGACTGGCCGGCGATCTTTGCCGGCGTCGTCCTCGCCAGCGCCCTGTCGCTGGTCCTTCTCACCTTCGGATCGGCGATCGGTCTGTCGATGACGTCGGCGCGCGAAGGCCAGTCGGCCTCTATGTTCTGGATCGCCGTCGTCGGCGGTCTCTGGATCCTGTGGGTGCAGGTGATCGCCTCCTTCGCCGGCGGCTATCTGACCGGGCGCATGCGCCGGCGCATCGGCGATGCGAGCGAATATGAATCGGACATCCGCGACGGCTCGAACGGCCTCGTCACCTGGGCGCTCGGCACGCTGGTGGCGGGCGCGATCGTCTATTCCGGGGTGATGGGCGCCGCCAATGTCGCCGGGCAGACCGCAGGTGCTGTGGCGTCAGCGGCCGGCAACACCGCGGGGGCGGTCGCCGACAGCGTCGATCCGTCCGATCTTCTGATCGACCGGACCCTGCGCGGCCGTCCAGATGCCGCACCGCTGTCCGATGCGGACCGGGCGGCAGTCGGCCGCATCCTCGTCTCGGCCGCGACGGGCGATACGATCGATCCGGCCGATCGCGACTACCTTGCCTCGGTGGTCGCCGCGCGGGCCGGGATTTCGCCCGAGGAAGCCGGCCAGCGCATCGATCAGGCCGTGGCGCAGGCGAGGGAGATCGAGGCCCAGGCGCGCGAGACGGCCGAGCAGGCAAGGAGAGCCTCGCTCGTGGCGGCCTTCCTCGCGGCCGCTTCGCTGCTGGTTGGTGCGGCCGTGTCCTACGGCGCGGCGACGATGGGCGGCAACCATCGCGACAAGCAGACCGTCGTCGAGGGCTGGTATCGCCCCTGGTAGGCGATCTGCACAGAACGGGAAAAGGCCGCCGCGGCGGCCTTTTTCGTTT
>VFQN01005885.1_pt1 | contig 14570 bp, 22 predicted proteins | sample 3512371 | NCBI WGS metagenome assembly VFQN01 (sample SAMN10412370, study PRJNA504923) | tailings metagenome | isolation source: Replicate 2 from Balatoc abandoned mine | place: Philippines: Itogon, Benguet | collected 2017-08-28
TGGACTCCCGCTGGCCTGTCCCTTCCCGTCTCCTTACCTGTAAACCTTTCCACAGAAAAAAAAAAAGCTTCACAGGCCCCTGATCAGTGCTTGACACGTGACAGTGCACGCATTCTCTTGTGCACCAGCCCACCAAGCCAGCAACCCAGTATGGACACGCGTATCCTTACAGGCTACCTGTTCCACGGCCCACCGAAGGGTCACGCGTCCAGTTACTGGAGCATGAGAAACCGCTGCAGTCCCTGCCCAACCACAGCAGGGCTGCAGCAGGGTGAGGGCAGGGGAGCTGGATGGTGCTGGACGGAGGCTTCCAGCGTCTGCACTATCTCATAGTGTCTACTTGAATTGTAGCTGATGCAGACGTGTCTTCGCGGGCTGCGGCAGACCGAGGTCATCTGGAGGGCTCGACGCGACCACGTGCGCGACCATCCTCGAACTCCTTGTCGTATACTGCGAGTAGTATCATAACACCAGCCGCTGAAACTCGCAGACAGTCGAATGTGCATACTTCTGAGAGTGTATTTTTTGTCCGGCGTATGTTTGTATGTGTTTGCAAGTATTGAGCTCGCAAGCGTCGAACGAAAATGTATAACATACTCAGCTTTTTCACAGGATGGACATGAACCATTCCATCAACATGTCAGATCATTAATCCTCGTATAACTAATTAGCTGAAGGCGGTCCTGTGTACGCGGTGGGCCCGACCATCGTTTCATGCTCCGCCTGCGGCTATGGCGAATGAGGACGATACTCCTCTGTGGTATGTGATATCATACGCTGTATGCTATATGGGGGATAGGGAGCGTGCTCCATGTTGTTGTTAGGCGTGGCGCCTCAACGCCGTCCGTTGCCCTTACCCCTCCCGCACCAGCAGCGGTCCTGCTGTTGGCTTCCCGTGAGGCTGGGCGCGCCCTCGCGGCCCGCCACCTGCACGCCACCGATGACGCCACGGGCTGCCCAGTGGGGGTTACCCCTGCTCGGCCCAGCCCCGGCCTGCCCGCCCCGTGGGTGCGGCTGGAGGGGGTGCTGGACTACATCGTGGCGGAGGGCAGCGACACCTACCTGCTGGTGCGTGACCTGCATGGCACCACCGCAAAAGGAAAAGCCAGGTTGCGACTTCTGAACCCACATGAAGGGAACGAAAGCGAAAGGAAAGAAAGTAGAACGCTGTGTTGATTAGGAAGGAGTAGCAATTCTGGTCGACGCACAGCCCACAGGTGCCGACCTCCCGTGCCCCTGTAGCTATTGCACGCCTCCTGGGCGGGGTGAGAAGCAGTGGCGTTCCTAGGCGAGCCGTCGCGTGTCGTGTGGTGATGCAGGATAGGCCAAGCATATTTACCCGCTTGCTTGCTGTGCCCTGCTGTGCCCTCAATTTGTGTAGGTGGTGCAGGACACCTGCTCCGGTGGCCCTGTGACGTACCTCCTGGGTCCCACCGCCAGCGTGGTGTCGGGGCAGCTGGACGCCGTGGCCGCAGCGCCCGGGCACGACGTGACCCTGGACTGCGAGCTGCGGGACACGCAGGGGGAGGGGACGGAGGGTGCAGGGGACGGCCAACCTGGCCAGCTGTCCATCCACAACTGTGCCAGCGTACTCAACGTGGTCAGCAACGTGCAGCTGAGCAGCACGGAGGTGGTGAGCGGCGGGTTCCTGACGGGGCAGGCTGGCGGCAGAACCCCCCGCTAAACCTCGCACAGCGCACAGCGTGGGATGGCCTCGTGCGTTACTGCGTGCCCTCAGCAGGCGGGTACCGCAGCTGCTACCTCGCTGGCAGCAAACTCCTGCCCCTAATCGCACGTGACGCCACGGCTATACGCATGTTCCCGGCGTATATCGCGTAAGCAACGCTCGATATTGGCAAATGTAACAAGCCGCCGGTCTGGCCTCGTTAACGCGCCACTGGCTGCCACGCTGCTCAACCGCAGGGGCTGCAAGGGCGCACGGTGGCCGTGGCGGCGCGGCTGGCATTTGCGTGCGCGGACGGCGCCAGCACCAGCGAACCGCAGGTATGCATGACCTATTCGACAACAGCTGAGTGAGTACCGCAGCGCCCGAAGGCTTCTGTGCATTGGCACCAAACCGCTTCACCAGTGCTGGCTACATTCCTCCTGGCCGCGAGGGTGATGGGCCGAACTGTGCGGCCACCTGTACGGGTCGTCCGCCGCGCCGCCATGATACCACTATGCCTTACACGGTGGCCGCAGGTGCCGGACGACGTGTTTCGTCAGCGCCTGAAGCAGTACAAGGACTTCTTCCTTCGGTGCAGCCTGGACGTATACAGCGTGGAGTGGGAGGAGGTGCTGGACGAGAGCCTGGGGTGCGCCCTCAGTTGGTGCCGGGACATATGGCTGAGCGACGCGGCGGAGAAGCAGCTGTCGGCTCGCAAGGCGTACGCGGAGGCGCAGGCCCGCTCCGTGTTCCTGCCGCAGCAGGAGACGGCGAACCGCGGCTGCCCCTGGCAGGGCATGGCGCGGCCCCACCAGCAGCAGGCGTTCTACCGCCTCAACATGCCGCCAGAGTGGCTGGTCATGCATGTAAGTGCCGGCCAACCCTCCATGGCTCTAGTACAAGGCTATGGCGCGGCTATACAGGATGCCCACAGTACGCCTCGCAGCCCAGCGGCATTGTTTGACCTTGTTCCACATGCCCCTTGTTCCACATGCCCCCCCCCCCCCGCAGGAGATGCTGCACCTGTTCGGCGTCCGCCACGCGGGGCAGGGCCAGCCCCTGGTCCCGGGGCCCGAATCGGACGAAAGCGACCCCACCAGCTGCATGGGGTGCGCGCAGTGCGCGGGGAGCGGGGCAGCATTTGTATGCCCCAACGCGCCACAGGTGGGTTAGCCTCAACTGCCGAACGGTGGTTGCCATCAGCTGGGAGGTTGCTGATGTTCTTTCGCGGTGGGACCTGGTGTCCACCCGTACAGATGGAGCTAACCCCTGTGCCTGGTTGGCTGCATACGGAATGTCCAACTTGCTTCACCATCTATCGTGTTGTCCTTGCTGATCAGCATCTTGGGGTGATGGCTGTCGGTGTGTCGGGTTGGGTTGGCTCTTGCGGGTTGCACCCTGGGTTGCTCCTTCGATGCTGGCTTTCTCCAGAGAGGCCATGGGGCATCGGATGGAGTCACATGTCTCATTATCACATTCTTCGCTGGTCCGTACCCTGCAGATGTACTACCTGAGCTGGCGCACGGCTGTGCCGGGTGGCGACCTGGACGGCCGCACTCTGCTGGTTGGACGACCGGTAGAGTTCGAGGTGCGCGGGAGTGCTGGTAACGGACCCACGGGAGGCATTCCGTCATCAAACTGCCGCTACTGTCCCCGTTGACTCATCGCCAGTTGGTTTTAGACACAGCCCTCCCGCACAACCTGCTGCGGGCATCCTTACAGGTCCCCTCCCAGCACAGCACCCAGGCAAGCTTCGTCCGCATCCAGCCCACGTGGCTTGGGGCGCAACAAACCCACAACCTGTACATCAGCTATCGGAGGTCGGAGGGAGCTGACCGGGACCTGGAGCTCGTGGGGGACGGGGCCTTTGCTGGCAAGGTACGGACAGTTGGGTTGCATTTAGAGAGAGGCCACAGTATGCTGCACAGGTGGCCAAGGCAGAGTCATGTAGTTGCGCGTGCGTTTGCATGGCTGCGTTTAGTCAAAGTGGTGGCAACCAGCTGGGAATACGGCCTCCCAGGGGCTGGGGCCTGCCTACAGCTGTTTCCGGCCGTTTCCCGGGGTCACAAGTGAAGCGGGATTACGGTTTCCGTACGAAACCGGCTGTGTCACAGGGTCTTAGGTGAAGGGGGACCAGAGTTTAACGCGACTGCTGAACGACCCACGGGTCATTACCGGGCATAGCTCAGCTGCAAGACATCAGTGCACGTACGACATCACGAGCATAGCTAGCGTGCTGCAGCGTGCTGCAATGTACAGCGCTCTCATGCAGGCCCATTCATGTTGTTTAATCTCACAGCCTGTGACCTTCTTGCCTACGCTCCCTGCAGGTGCTGCTGCACCAGGTCGACCAGGCCTTCGACTCGCGGTACAAGGGCCCGGCAGGGGTCCGCCACGCGCCCACGCAAATGCTCAAGGACCTTGCTATTCCGCCATCCGGTGGCTATATCCAAGTTCAGTTGTACCGCCTGGTTCTCAGGACGGCAGGTGGGCGTGAGTTGCCCAGCAAGCCAGGTCCACAGCCTTAGCCGGATATCTGTGTTTCATCGCCCAGCCTTGGAACTCAAGTAGTGAGTCGTGTCTCGTCCGTACCGTAGGCTCCGGACCTCCCGTCCCCTTCTACCTTACTCATAGTGCCCCTTATCTTGTTGCTGCCGTGTGCACCCCAGGGTTTGCTTCTGGGGACAGCCAGGCCGTCCGCGTGGTGGTCTGTCGCTTCATAAATACCGCAGCGGAGTGCCCCGTCTACCCCCCGCCCCCGCCCTCGCCGCCACCTCCCCCGCCGCTCCCACCCAGCCCCGCGCCTCCCCAGCCTCCCCTTCCTCCCTCCCCGCCGCCCCCGCCGCTCCAGGCCAAACTTACCGGCCAGCTAGCATACATGTCAGGTCTCTTCTATCCCAACAATCCAGGCCTTTTCCCAGGCGCGTCGGAGTACTTCGTGCTGGTCCTGCCCTGGGACACCACCGCCCTATGGCCCCAGGGCAGCACCTACGCACCCACCCGCTACCTGCGCCTTGACCGGCGCTCCTTCCTGTCCGCCGCCAACGCCACCACGCTGGACGCCGCGCTGCCGCTGCTGCAGTCCACCGTGGCGCTGCAGTGCGAGCTGGACCCCGCCAGCCGCACGTGTGTGCGCGTGTGGGACGTGCAGGTGCTGCAGCCGGGCCCAGGGCGGCGGGCGCTGCTGGGCGCACAGCAGGTGGCGCTGTACCACGTGTACGGGTGCGGGGCGGACGCGGAGGCGGTGGCGGACGGGAGAAAGGTGAGCAGCGCACACAAGTACACAAGTACGCCTGTGCAAGGAGGGAGTCTGCAGGGAGCCGTGCCCCAGCCGCCGTTTTGCGGGGTATTCCACAGCGTCCCATAATGCAGGCCTGGGGCCTACTGCGTTTGCGCGTCACGCAAGCTGCAGTCACCGCCGCTGCCTTGTTTCACTTAGCGTCACTGTGTGTGCCACTGTGCGCCTATTGCACCCCGCAGTACTCCCAAAACTGGTTCGCGCCCATTGGCGCCAGCCCCAGCGCCAGCCTGTCCGCGGCCCTGGACGCCTGCTGCACGGATTCCTTCGCCCTAGCCCGCTGTGACCTGCAGCCAATTACGCTGCCGTGCGATCTACCAGAGGCGACGGACGCGCTGAGGACGTGCGACGCGGAGCGGGTGGCCGAGCTGGCCGAGACCGCACTTAGGGTGAGGAACACGAGAATGGCAGGAGTCATAGTACACCATTTTTCACCGTTTGCCTGTGCAATGCTAATGTGTCACTGTTCTGCAGCTCGTCGCGCTTGCTGCTCGTGAACCCTGCACTCGCTCACCCTCCATTTGCCCGCCAGCGCCTGGGCGGCGCCCCCGACAAGTGCGGCCTGCGCGTGTTCGTGCTGCCCGACCTGCCCGCCTGCGCCTGGGCGGGCCGGGCGTACGTGGGCGGGCCGGCGGTGTGGCTCACGGCGGGGGCGGCCAGCGCGGGGAGCGACAGGACGGCGATCAAGGTGCGCATAGGGGCACTGGATACTTTGCCACGTCTCAGCAGCGGCTGCTGGTCTTGGGTTGCAGCCATGTGCCATCCTGAACCAATTGCACACAGCAACGCATCCGCCCTCCCGGAGGGCAAGATAAAGTCTCCCAATATATGCCCAAAGGGGCCCCAATATATGCCAAAGGTTGCTAAGCACATGTGAAGCAGTCTTGGACTCCCCCACTTCTATGAAACGGCACGTCGCGCTGTCCACGTCCAACCCTTGGCCCCATACATCCTGCCGCAGAGCCTGATGCTGGCGTGGGGCATGTATCCCTCACTGCGGGCCGTGCCGCCGGGCAACGACCCCACCACACCGCTGGGCAGCGCGGAGTCACGGCTGACATGGTGCGTGACTCTGGGTGGGCCTGCCGCCCTAGCTTCAACTGAGCTGTTAACTGATGGTTTCCGCATGTAGCGCAGCGGAGTAGCGGAACCCAAGGTTTCCTGCGTTCGGCTTGTTAGTGGAGTCTCCCCCGGTGGGGGGGGAGGCCTGTACGGCTGACATGGGGCCGTTCGGCCCAGGTGTCAGGTCGGGGCGCCGCTTGGCGCCGGTTACTTCGCGAGTTTTGGTCAGATCTGACACCACCGTCACTAACTGCGCTTTTCTATGGCGCGGTTACACGGTGGAACCCAGGCTCGCCTCCCATCCCGCGAACAGGACAACCTTCTTGCTTGCAGGTACCCCTTCCCGTGGCGGCTACTCGCCGCCTGTCGTGGCGGCTGCTCGCCGCCCTAGCGGCTCAAGACGCAATGCTGGAAACCTTTCGTTGTTGGATCCAGCAGATCCTGTGCAGCTACAGCTTTACGCTTGGTCCGCATATGCGTGTATACTTGCCTGTCTAAGCGCGATCAACACGCCCTGCCCCACTTCCTGTGCCCTCTTACCCGCTTCCTCGCAGCCCTTCCGCCCCCGAGATGTCCCGCCTGGGCTGGGTGCCGCGGGAGGAGCAGCTGGTGCTGGACGGGGGCAGCCTGCAGCTGGGACGCAGCCGTGCGGTGCTGGTGGGTGACAGACATGCCGTACAGTACTCTGTGATCTTGGAATGCCAGGCAACACCGAAGGCTGTGCCCTGTACCAATAAGCGTCTGAGGGCAGTCTGCCCTGGTCTTCGTGGCCTTGGTGGATCCATTGCACACGCCAGGTTGTGCCCGTTGCTTCACCAATAATTGCAACACGCCGTACGTGCATTTGACAAAATGTGATTTTGAATCTTGCGTTCTTTCATTCCCCGTTTGGGTGTGCCCTGCACCCGCAGCTTGCACCGCTCCCCGCGACCCCCATCGACCCTGGCTCTGTGCGGCTGGTGCGGATCGACGCCGACTGGCTGTCCAGCAACACACGCGTCCTGTACGTGTCGTACCGCCGTGAGACGTCCCCCTCGGCGGTGGCGGACTCGGTGTACAACCTGACGGACTACAACGGGGCGGTGAGTCTGCGGACGCCGCGCGCCGTCCACAGTGCTACTCCTATGCTGTGCGGCACATGCCACTCGGTTGATGATCTATCCCCGCTCATGGTCGTGTCCGGATTGGGGGCCATAACAACTGCTTCAAAAACCGCGCAACTTCCAACGGCGCGTGTAGCCCCGTCCTCACATATGCATGAGTACCCTTCATCGTGACGCCATTCCTTTTTTCCCACCAACAGATTACGGTGCACGCGGTTCGGCGTTCCGTGGATGTGCTGGGTACCGCCAGCTGGGGCGACCCGCAGGCGGTGCTGTTCAACACCCTGCAGTGGGACGGGGGCGTCAGGGCCGCCACCATCAGCAGCCATCAGCTGGTTTTACACGCTGCTGGTGTGCGGGGTTTCCATGCGAGCAGCGTTGTGCACGTGGTTGGCATGCGAGATATGTATGTCACGAGGGTTGGCCCAATCTCCGCGGCTGCGTTGGGGGCTCATTCTGGGGTCCCTGCGCAAGGGTGCTCTGCACGGGCATTGGGAGGCTGGTCTTGCACAGCTGAAACTGCGTGGCTGCTGCGTGCGGGGCTGTTGGCATCTGCCCATACATACCATGTGCCATTGCAGCGGTTCATGCCAGTCAGAAATTAACATCCCACACCTTGACCACTGACCGCAGGTCTGCCTGGTGCCTCCGGTGCCGCCCTGACCATCTGCCGCTACAACCCTAGCAGCAGCCAGCCGCCCGAGAGCCAGTGCCCGGCACCCGCCTCGCCCCCGCCGCCGCCCTCACCACAACCCTCTCCACCACCGCCCTCGCCACCACCGTCGCCCCTGCCGCCGTCTCCCCCACCGCAACCCCCAAGCCCCCGGCCCCCGGCCCCCTCCCCTCCGTCCCCTCGCCCTCCCTGGCCTTCCCCGCCTCCGCTTGCCCCGCCCCCTCTAGCCCCCCGTCAGCCCCCGCCGCTGGCGCCGGATGCGCCCACACCGCCGAGGCCATTCCCTCCACCCCCGCCACGCGAGTTCTCGGCCCTGCCCCCGTACGCAGGTGCGGTGTGCCCTACTGGCTCTAGGTTCTTCTGGTGTTGTTGGTCCACCCTTGCGCCCAGGGTTTTGCTGCGTGTTCCCACCCCCGCAGGTACCGTACGCAGTCATTGATCCTTCCATACGGAGATCACCTACGGAGATGCTGCCTGCAAAACAAGCAGCGCTGCGCTGCACTCTTAACCCTTGTGAAGCACCTACCTGGTTGCCCGCGCGTGTCAATCGATGCATAAGTCGTGCAGCCGCCCCGTACCACCTCTCCCTCCTCCCTGTAACACCGCAGGCTCCAGCCCTTCCTTCTGCGACCTGGCAGCTGGGTCCGTGCTGCAGGACGACTGGCCCGCCGTGTGGGCGGCGGCGGGGGGCACGTGGCCTGTGCCGCGCCTGGAGGGGATGGAGGCGTGGCTGGGGGACACGTCAGCCGGGGCACGGCTGCTGCAGTCGCTGGCAGTAAGGTGGGAGGCCCTGCCAGTCAAGGGCACTGTTGGGGCCGGCTCCATGCGCTCTCCTGTCTACCCTGCAGGTCGGCATGCCACATTTTCGTTTCCTTGTCCCCGCAGCACACTACATGCAACCTGACAACAGTCGTGACAGTTGTACACACTACTGCATCGTCGTTACGTCACCATCTCCCCGATGCAACCACTCGTGTCTGCAGCTACCCGAGCCAGGACGTATACCATGGGGAGATCGCTCGCGGTGTTCCAGATGTCTCAACGCCGCCCCGCGACGACATCAGCGTGCGCCGCGTTGGCGTGTGCTGCGGCACCGACCCACGGGACGGCCAGAAGGCGGTGGCAGGTGGGGACGGGTAGCGCGGGTGCGGAGGCCTCGCTGTTGTCTTCCGTACGCCGACAGTAAGAAAGCATGTTGACCCACTGTTCGGTACCAACAGCCATAAAACGTCACAGCGTACACATTTACCCGTGCTGCGTGCAGGCCTTGTCTTTTCCGTTCGCGACGATCTGGGGTTCAACATTGTGGTTACCTCTGACGGCTGCTCCCCCGACACCGTCTCCGGCTGGGCGGAGGTGCCGGAGGGTGCGGAGCTGGTGGCGGTGCGGAGCACCAGCGGCAACGGCGTAATACACAGCCTGGCCTTCGTGTGGGCTGGCATACCCCAGCCGGGTAAGGAACGCATCCAAGATATGCGGTTCCTTGCTGGTAGTGAATTGGCGCTGCGGTACACGTATGTCAAGGATAACCCTACCTTTGCAGCTGTACGCATTCCTGTGCTGCTGTCCCCTTCAAGCTCCCCTGATTCCGTTGACCTTGTGCCATGCGCAGGGTCACCACCCGCCCTGCCCTCGCCTTCTCCTGTGGACTCAGCTGCCCCCAAGCCTGCCGCAGTGCCGGGCCCCTCAGGCTCCTCACCTTCCACCCCCTCCTACGCCCCAGTGCCAGCCTACGGATACGGCCCAGCTACACCTACCTCCCCGCCCACCTACACATCACTGCCTCCTCCCCCGCCGTACTACCACGCACCTTCGTATGCCCAGATACCGCCAAACCCCGGGTCCCCCATGGCACCCACACCGCCGGGTCTGGAGCCGCCGGCCGCACCAGACACATCGGCCCCGGAGCCACCTGCCGCACCGCAGCCCCCACCTCCAAGCTTCCCCAACGCGCCAGACCCACCAGGGCCACTAGCCCCGGAGCCGCCGTCTGCACCTGAGTGGCCAACCGCCGAGCCGCCGACCCCGAGAAAGGTTGTCCATTAAGCGGGATGGGGCGATGCGGGCGAAGGTGTCATTGCTGTATGGCTGTATGCATGCTGGCCTGCGAGTGCAAGGACGGCCGTGCCTCACATGCCTCCGCACCCAACGTCTTCACATCTCCACGCACGCGCCGCAGGCGTGCACTACGTCGGCCCCGTCTGCGATGACGCCATCACCAGCACCAACCTCACCTGCCCAAGCGGGGACGTTATCGTGTACATCTCGTCGGCCTTCTTCGGTCGATCCGACGCCACCACCTGCCCCTTCCGCGATCCGGGGGCCATGTCCAACACCACGTGCTCCCTGGATAACTTCCGCTCCAGCCTGCAAGAGCAATGCCTGGGCAGGGCTTCTTGTGCCTTAGCCGCCGCCGTCAGCGGCGACCCCTGCAAGGGGACCTTCAAGTGGGCTACCGTGGTGTACACGTGCAGGCAGAACGCTCCGGAGAAAGGTTGGTCAATAAGCGGCATGGGGAGATGTGTGCGAACGTGTCATTGCTGCGTAGTGGAGGGCTGTATGTATGCTGGCCTGCGAGTGCCAGGATGGCCGTGGTGGGTGTGTTGACTTACGCTCCTCTCCCATGCATGCCTCCGCACCCCAACGTCTTCACATCTCCATGCACGCGCCGCAGGCGTGCACTACGTCGGCCCCGTCTGCGATGACGACATCCCCAACACCAACCTTACCTGCCCAAGCGGGGACGTTATCGTGTACATCGCCTCGGCCTTCTTCGGCCGCTCCGACACCACCACCTGCCCCTACCGCGATCCGCGGGCCATGTCCAACACCACGTGCTCCTTGGATAACTTCCGCTCCAGCCTGCAAGAGCAATGCCTGGGCAGGGCGTCTTGTGCTATTGCTGCCGCCATCAGCGGCGACCCCTGCTGGGGGACCTACAAGTGGGCTACCGTCGTGTACACGTGCAGGCAGCCGGGTGAGTGCGTGCGTGAGGGTGCCGGTGGTAGAGGTTGTGGCTGGGGGCCTGGGGATAGGAGGATGGTTGCTGCGTGCACGCGTGGGCGGCTAGGGCCGACGTGGCACAGCGCAGCGTATGACCTCCTCCCGCCAACGCATCTACATGTGCGTCAAGCAGTGTGTAGAGCCACTGCGCCGGACCCACTATGACCGCTAGCCCGGAGCCACCGACCGCACATGAATGGCCAACTGCCGTGCAGAGGCGGGGACAGGCTGTCCGATAACCGCCAATGGCAGCTACGCGCTGACTTGTGGCAACTGCTTCATGGACGGCTGTACGCTGGCCTGCATTTGCGGGGACGGCCGCGGCGGGTCGCTCAACACGACGCTGGACGTGCTGGCGTGCAAGTACGGCTCGATCTGGAACGAGTGGGAATCTCTCCGATGCAGCGCCGCAAGAGGTACGGCACGCATGGTTGGTGCGGCGCATCAGGCACGTTTTGGGTTAAGAAAGATGCCTTAGGGTCGGAGGGGAAGTTGGTGGTGCACGGGGTGACAAAGCGGTAAAGGTCATGATTCAGGTGCGTATCGTACCAGCTGAGTACAGGGTCAAGGGTAGCAGTGCCATGCATGCACTTAGTTCCCCCGACCGCCAGAGTACTCAGTTTTCCCTGGCACTCACTACGTCCCTGGCATTTACTACGTCCGGCCACCTCAAAGATGGACATAGTATGGTGGAGATCTGTACACTAATGGCTCAGATCTGCAGCTCACACCCGGTCCACACTTCCACCCCTATCCACCTCCTGGCAAGCTCAACCGACCCATGGGACTTCAGACAGCTGGGCGTCTCCCCCACACTGCTCGTCTATTTACAGTCGCATTGTTAAATCCCGCTCGACGTTGTGTACAACCCCTCCCGCCATAGGCTCCACCGATCCGTGGGTCCTGGCCCAAGGCGACGTGCTGTACCCCACGCAGCGGATGGTATCGCCGTCAGGGAACGTAACCCTCACGGTGACGGAGGACGGCAACGTCGTCGTTAGGGGCCCCAGGATATATGCAGGTCGAGACTCGAGCGCCTACAGCCCTGATGTCGTCCTGTGGGACCTGCGGGAGGCGTGGGGCATTCCCTCCGACCTCACCCCGCCCGTGTGGCTCACCCTGCAGGTGGGAGGGGTGTTCTGTGACTGACACGGAGGCACGCACACTTGTGAACGGCTCCGTGGAACGTTGGGTTGCTGACCAGTACCTACTAGGCTGCCCCCAGGCACCAGTACTGAACAAGTCTGGTTGGGTTCTGAGAAGCGGGAGATACACCCTGACGTGAGGTTGAGGCTAGCCGTGACGACAGCCCCTGGCTTGTGCAACTCACAGGTTGGTAGGCTTGCGAGTGATGCGCGCTGCAAGCTAAGCATACCCGCCGATATGCCGCCCCTGCCTTCCGCAGCTCGATGGCCGCCTAGTGTTGACGGCGGCGGGCAGCGTCGAGGTGTGGAGCCTGGCGCTGGGCTCCCTACCTTCCGGGCCCTACACCACCGTACTGCAGGACGACGGCTGGCTGGCCCTCACAGCAGGGGACGGCACAGAGTACTGGAGGAGCGGTGGGTGGGTGGTCGAAGGGCTGTACGCACGCTGGCGCTGTTTGGCAGCCTCGCATAGACGCTTTTTTGTTACGCCGTGGCGCCGTGTTGCGGGGGACGGGGTGCTGGTGCGTGCACACGGGAGGGGGCCGGTCAGGGGCATATAGGCGGAGCGTCGGTCAAGGCAACACCAGACCAAACGTCACAGGTCGATTTGTGACGTAAGAGATCAAACTCGTGGAGATTGAAGTGCTGTACTCACTAGCGGAGTGCCGCCGCTATCGCCACGAGCCGGACCGTGCCTCCTGCTTTACCGGCAGGGAGGACAGTGCGCACCTACATGCGCTGCAGCATAGTTATCCCATGCTGGTAGCTGCGTTCGTGCTGTCGCTGGATGATGGTGACGCCCAAGCTAGGATCCCTGCGTGCTGGCGCACTCGTGGCCAATGAAGCCAACAGCGTCGTGGTGCTTGAACGTACGGCGTTGTGCTGCCGGTATGGCGTGTGCCCCTGACCCTTTTGCATGCCCCCTGCTTGCCCTGCAGTGTGTGGAACAATCCCCGAGGGCTACACCCTCCTGCCCAACAAGGACCACAACTGGGACGACATAGGGTGGGAGGACGTCTCGTCCGGCGTTGCTCCCGCCCTTGATGCATGCAACCGCGATTGCAACTGCAAAGCGTTCAACTCAGGTACGCAAGCGATCGGCCCACCGCACCACCAGATACATGCCGGGACACGTTTGGCGCCTGGCTACCTACCAAAGAGTCCCTGTGCCCCTTGGGTCTTATTATGTGTAGCATATGCAGATGCGGGAATGGGTTGTACTGAATCTCTGACAAGCAAGCAAGCCACACAGCAGGCAGACACAATTGTCACTGACTGCCATATCCTGGACACTTCGAGGCGACGATGCTGAGTAGGCGGCTGCCGTGGAAGTCCCGCCCTGGGTCTTACTCTGTGTGCACGCATACTGCTTGCAGCGGGGTGGTACAAGACCCAATCTTCGGTCAACGACCCCAGCGCCTGGACCGGCAACCCCTGCTTTGGCCTATTCGTCCGTGACGTGCTGCCAGCCTGCCCCTCGCCGCCGCCGCCACCACCACCGCCGCCACCGCCACCACCACCACCACTATCACCACCACCACCGCCACCACCGCCACCGCCGCTCATCCTCCCTGACCGGGGTAAGCAATCTGATCGCCCCTAGTGACACACTAACACCCTGCTTGTTGCCAGGTATGCTGGTATACTACCGCCTGTATGGTTGCAATCTAGCACATGCAAATACACTTACCAGCCATGTTTATTGTTTAGAAGCGCGGGAGTCCTGTGAACCGACCGACGCATGCCACCCCGCCCTGTAAATGGGGGGTATACCGAACGAGAGTATATGGGCCAGGGTATACCGGTATATCACCGCCTACTTGGTGCATTCTGGCACTTGCAGGTACGCTTACCACCAGCCATGTCCATCCAAAAAAGTCATACGGACTGCTGACCGCCGCATGCAAATCCCGCCCTATACATGCGTGCAGACCAATGCGCCGACATGCTCAGGGACGAGCTCTGCAGTTCAACCCAGTGCTGCGCCGACCTGGCCAGGCCTCCCAGTGATCTGTGCGACCCATCCAGGTCCACCGTTACCCGCAGTGTCGATGGTGTGCAGCAGCAAGCGGACTTCCGTACCACCGTGTGTCCCTCATCATGCGCGACGTGTCTTGGTGAGCAGCCGGGTCCGTTCGGTGCCGCTCTTGTCGCCGCTGATATGCCCTGCTGGGCTCTTCCCTACCTGAAACCACAAATAGAACGAACGGCGCCTTTGGGTCCGCAAAAGTTTATACGTAGCGGCAAGGCACCTTGGTGCGCGTCAATTGCACATCATAATACTCGTGGCAAAGCCGGGCGTATTGTTTCAATGACCGTCTCTGGGCCCGCTGCGCCCATGCTGCCGTGCGACATACCGGCCAGCCTGATAGCCCCCTCGCCGTCCCAACCACAAAGCAAGCACGTGACAACCCGTGCCGCTGCTGCCGCATGCTTTTTACCCAAACCGTTCACACCAGAGTACTCGCCCCGGCTCTGCCACGTGCCGGGTTACTAGCCACCGTCCAAACCACAACGCCCGCCGTACCTTACCGGGTGCGGGATGCAACAGTTTATATGGGGGAAGATGCCGCCGCTGCCCTTCCGAGGCCAAAGCGGCGGCCCAACATCTGCAGCGCTC
>VFQN01005886.1_pt1 | contig 14570 bp, 15 predicted proteins | sample 3512371 | NCBI WGS metagenome assembly VFQN01 (sample SAMN10412370, study PRJNA504923) | tailings metagenome | isolation source: Replicate 2 from Balatoc abandoned mine | place: Philippines: Itogon, Benguet | collected 2017-08-28
CCGCCTGAAGTTGCCGAAGTCCGTGTTGCAGAAGGCGCACAAGTATCTGAAGCGCCGCAAGGGAAAGACGGGCGAGCTGGCACGACTGCAAGAGCTGCGCGAGGAGGCCGAGAAGGCGAAAGAGGCAGCACTGGCCGCAGCACACGAGGCGATGCGGGAGAAAGAAGACTTCGAGCGCCGCAAGGCGCAGCTCGACCGTGAGGCCGAGGCGGTGGTGCAACTCCAGCAGATGCGAACCGGGCTCAAGGCCGGCGACGTCGTGCTGGTGTCGCGGTTCGACAAGACCGGCAAGGTAGTGCGCGTGGACGCCAAGAAGCAGACCGTGACCGTCGGCATCGGCATCGGCCAGTGGGAGGTGCCGTTCGACGAGATCTTCCCCGCCGGCTGACTGCGTCAGCCGTTCAGCATGTCCGGCCGCACTTTCTCCAGGTAGCGTACGACCACTCCGAGGATGAGACCTTCGACGACGACCACCGGCAGGTGTGCGAGCAGCACCAGCCGCGCGAGCGTGGACCAGTCTTCCTGCCCACCGAGCCACAGCGCCAGGAAGTTCAGTACCGCCGCCCCCGCGACGGCCGCGCCGCCGAGGAGCACCCCGCGTCCGAACGGCGGTACACCGGCTCGGCGCAAGAGCGGGTACGCTGCCCCCGCGGCGACGGCCGGCAGCGCGATGACGCACGTGTTCAGGCCGAGTGTGGTGAGCCCGCCGTGCGCGAGGAGCAGGTATTGCAGCGCCAGCCCGACCGCGACCGCGAGCGGCGCCCGCACCCCGAGCGTGACGCCGACCAGCCCGTTCAAGATGAGGTGAACGCTCGTCGGTAGGAGTGCCAGCTTGATGTGGATGGTGCTGGCGATGAAGAACGCCGCCGTCAGCACGCCGACTCGGGGGACGAGCTCGTCCCCGAGACGCAAACAGGCGACGGCCACGAGCACCGCCGCCCCCGCGAACCCTCCGGTCAGCCACGCCGGCGTCACCGCCCCGTCGGACAGGTGAACGGCGAAAAGTGACAGCGGCATGTCGCTCACTTCCCGCCGACCACCGCCGCCCGCGCCGGCGAGCCGGGCACGTCGGTCAGCTCGACGTGAAGGTCGTCGGTGCGGCGGGCCCGGTCGAGCACGACCGTGACCGTCTGCACGCCGGTCGGGAGGTCGAGCGGCGTGTCGGCGGCCGGCTCGACCGCGCGGCCGTTCACGAACAGCTGCACCCCGGCGACCGAGTTGAACCGCAGCCCGACCTTGCCGGCGGTGGTCACGTCGAGCTGGAAGCGGGCGACGGCGAGCGGCTCGTTCCCGCTCCACACCACGAGCCGCGGCAGCTCCGCGACCGGCAGCGCACCCGACACCTTCGAGTAGAGCGGGGTCCACGCGAACGGCGTCCCGGCCTCGGCGGCCGCGGCGAGGCGGGTGCGGCGGGCGAGGTTCATGTTGTCCGGCGTCCCCTCGATGATCTCCCACCGGCGGACGACCCGCGCCGGGCTTGCGGCGAACGGGCCGACCTTGCCGAGCTCGCTCAGGAACCGCCCCAGGTCGGCGAGTTCCTGGCGCGTCAGCGGGTCGGTCAGCGCGTCGGGCATCAGCGACTTCGTCTTGCCGCGCTCGACGATGTCGCGCGTCGGGAGGTTCACTTCCTTGTCGTTCTGGTCGCGGAGCGTGAGCATGCCGTTCGCCTCGCGGACGGCGACGCCGGTGTACACCTTGTCGTCGGCGGTGACGACGCGCTCGGCGTGGTAGCCCTCCTTGATCGCCTTGTTCGGCAGCAGCAGCGCCTCGACGAGGTAATCCGGCGGGGCACTCGCGCCGATACTCGTCAAGTCTGGGCCGACACGGCCGCCGGCGCCGCCGACGGCGTGGCAGGCGAGGCACTGCATCTCGCGGCGGCGGAAGATCGCCTCGCCGCGGGCCGCGTCGCCGATCGCCGCCAGGTCGGCGACGCGGGCGCGGATGTCCTCGGGCGTCGGTTCCGTGCGCGTGCCCAGCCCGCCGGCCTTCGTGAGTGCGTCGGGGAGGCCGCCGGGGTCAGTCCCGACCGCCGACCGTACGGCCCGCAGGCCGAGCTTCGCCACGTCGGGCGAAAGCTTCGCGCCGGCGAGTCCCTTTGCCAGTGCCGGCGCGCCGCCTTTGCGACTGAGGAATGCCGAATACACCTCGAGCAGTTCGTCCTTCGCCTCCGCCGTCGGGAGAAATGCCGCTGCCTTCCCGGCCGCGGCGGCGAGGTCGAGCCCGGCCAGCGCGACGACCGCCTGACGCTTCACGTCGCTCGACGCGCCGCCCGTCGCCAGCTCACCGAGCTTCACCTTCGCCTTCGCGTCGCCGTAGAGCGCGAGCCCTTCGAGCGCCGCCGCCCGTACCTCCGGGACGGTATCGGCGGCCGCGCCGAGCGCCTCCAGGTCACCACGGAACTCGTCTAGTTTCCAGCCGCCAGCCAGCCGCGCGGCCGGGCGCCGAACCGCGGGGGCTGCGTCGGAAAGGAGGCCGCGAAGCCCGGTCACCTGCGGCGGACGGCCGACGCGGCGGAGCCGGACCGACTCTTCGACGGCCTGAACCAACTCGGCCCGCTGCGTCGGCGTGACGCCCGACACTCGGCCGGCCGTTTCCAGCGCCTTCTGAAGCTCGGCCGGACCGCCGACACGGGCGAGGAGGAGCCAGAGGCCGTGGACGTTCTCGGCCGGCACGTTCCCCGACTCGATGAGCGCCAGCACCGGCTTCACGGCGTCGGCGCTACCGGCTGCGTTGAGCGCGAACGCCAGCTTCTTGGGGTCGCCGCCGAACGTGAGCTTGCCGGCCTTGAACTCGGGCATCCACAGCGGTTCGAGCTCGCGCGTGGTGAGCCAGAGGGCGTAGTCGAGCGTACGGTCCATCGTCTTGTCCAGCGTCCGCAGGGCGAGCTCTGCGGCCGAGGGCGATTTGGCACCGGCCAGACCGCGGACCGCCTCCAACCGCACTCGCGGGTGAGTGTCGGCGATGCCGGTCTCGAACGCGAGGCTGTTCGGCGACGGGGCCGTCTGGGCCTGCATGCGCACCGCCGCCGCCCGGACGCGGAAGTCCGGCGATGCCATCAGTCGGGAGACGAGCTGCGGCTGCGTGTCGTTCAGCCCCTGGTACACCCACGCCGCTTCGAGTCGGGCGGGGTCGGCATCGATCGGCAGCGTTTCGACCCACTTCGTCAGTTCGGGCGCCACCGCGTCGCGGCCGCGCTCGACGAGCACGCGCTTCGCCATCTGGCGGGTAAAGTCTTCGGGTGCCTTGAGCGATTCCAGCAGTTCGGGCACGGTCGCGTCGTGGAGCTTCGGCCACGGGGCGAGCGGGCGGCCCTTCGCGGTCACGCGCCAGATGCGGCCGTGCGTCTTGTCGCGGCGCGGGTCACGGAAGTCCACCTCGCCGTGCTGGATGATCGGGTTGTACCAGTCGGCGATGTACAGCGCCCCGTCCGGCCCCATCTTCGCGTCGATCGGCCGGAACGCCGGGTGAGTGCTGCGGATCAGCGGCTCCTGCTCCCGGCTGGCGTAGGAACTCCCGTCGTCCTGGAGCTTGAACCGGCACACGCGGTTGCCCCGGAAGTCGCTGGTAATCAGGTCGCCCTGCCACTCCGCCGGGAAGTGCCGGCCGCTGATGATCTCCAGCCCACAGAACTTCGGCGAGCCGGGGTTTAGTCCTTGCAGGATGCGCGCGACGTGCTGCCCCTGCGACGTCAGGTAGTACCCGCCGACCACGAGGTAGTTGATCCCCTCGCCGCCGGCGCCGTCGGTCACGAACGACTGGCCCCAGGTGTCGAAGGCGTGGCCCCAGGCGTTCACCCACCCTCGGGCGAACACGTCAAGCCGGCTGGTGGTCGGCTCGTAGCGCCAGATGCCGCCGGCGTTCAGCCGACGGACGCCGTGCGGCGTCTCGATGTGGCTGTGGATGTAGATCGATTGGTTGAAGTACAACCGCGAATCCGGACCCCAGCGGAACGTGTGGATGATGTGGTGCGTGTCCTCGGTGCCGAACCCACTGAGGAGCACCTTGCGGCGGTCCGCCTTCCCCCCCGGCTGCGACGCCGACAGGTGGACCAACTCCGTGCTGTTCGCCACATACGCGCCGCCGTCGCCCGGCACCACGCCCGTGGGGATGAGCAGGCCGTCGGCGAACACGGTCGTCTTGTCGGCCTTGCCGTCGCGGTCGGTGTCTTCGAGGACGATGATCCGGTCGTTGGCCGTCTCGCCCGGTTTGATCTGCGGGTACGTCGCGCTCGACGCCACCCACAGCCGGCCCTGCGGGTCGAAGTTGATCTGGATCGGCTTGTTCAGCAGCGGGTCGGCCGCGTACAGCGTGACCTCGAACCCGTCCGCCACCTGGAACGACCGCCGCTCGACCTCCGGGTCGGGGTCGGGCACCTTGGCGTTCGCCTGGGCGAGCGCCGCCGTCGGCGACAGCGCGAGGAGCAGCGCGGCGGGGAGGAACCGGTGCATGGGTCGATCCTGGCGAGCGGCCGGCGCAAGCCGGCTGTGTAATTTTGATCCCGGCGAGTGTCGCGTTAGGCCGGGGCGCGAGCCCCGGAGGCATCGGTCGGACGAACGAACGGGGCGGTCACGAACCACGCGGCGGGCAACCGGGGCTCGCGCCCCGGCCTAACACAGCGGCCGAACACGACCGCTCGCCGCGCGTCATTTCAGTCCCGCCCGCACCGCTTCGACGGCCTCTTCGGCCTTCGCCACGAGCGGGTCGAACTCGGCCACTTCCTTCGCGTTCTTTCCCTGCTCGTGCTTGCGGAAGCCGAACAGGTACGTCTCGTTCTGCGGCCGCCAGCGGTGGAAGAAGAGTTCGTTCTTGGCGGCGACGGCCCGCCGCAGCGCGTCGAGTTGCGCCCACTCCAGCGTCCGCGCCGGCGAGCCGAGTGCGGTCACGAACAGCGACGCCGTCTCGCGGTAGCCGACCTCGGTCGGGTGGATGCCGTTGTCGGTGATCGGGCCGTTGGCGAACCCTGGTGCGAGCGCCGTGTTCAGATCCACGACCGACAGCCCGCGGGCGCCCGCGGTGCGCCGAATCGCGTCGGCGTACAGGGCGAGATCCTTGGTGCGGGTGCCGCGGGCCTCGGGGGTCAGGTGGCCGGGGAATGCCTGTACCGGCGCCGGCGTGAACAGTACCACGCGGGCGTTCGCCGGGCGGAGCGCGTCGAGGAGCTTCGTCAGCCCCTGCTCGAACCGCGGCAGGCCCGCCGCGCCCTCGAACGACTCGTTCGCCCCGAACGCGACCCAGATCGCCGTCGGCTTCAGCTCGAGCGTCAGGCTCACCATCCGCTCAAAACCCTTCGCGGGCGTGTCGAACCCGGCGCGGGCGTCGCCGAACACCGTGTCGCCGCTCCAGCCGAGGTTGCGGACGGTGAACTTCTTCCCGGGGTTCGTCGCGTACAGCGCGGCCTCCCAGTAGCCGTATCGCTGCTCGCGCTCTACGAGCGTGTTGCCGAGCCAGACGATGCGGTCGCCGTCGCGGACCTCGACCCGCGGCGCGGCGGGCTGGGCAGGCGCGACGAGTGTGGCGAGCACGACAGAGGGGAGAAGCACGGCGGACCTCGCGGCGCGGGGAGTACACACAGGGTATGCCGCCCGACTCGGGTGGACAGCGCCCGCCCCGGGCCGGTATAGGGCACACCAAACCGGTCAGTGGGCGGAGACGCGGGATGCCGACGGCGGATCTGTCGGTCGTAATGCCGAATTACAACCACGCCCACTACCTGCCGCGGGCGCTCGACGCCATCTTCGCGCAAAGCGTCCAGCCGCGCGAGGTCGTCGTCGTGGACGACGCTTCCCGCGACAACAGCGTCGAGGTGTTGGAATCCTACGCCGGTCGGTTCCCGCACCTGCGCGTCATTCGCAACGAGAAGAACCTCGGCGTCGTCGGTGCGATGAACCGCGGTGCGCAGCTGGCGGTCAGCCGATTCCTCGGCTTCTCGGCGGCCGACGACTACGTGTTGCCCGGGTTCTACGAGAAGACCGTCGCCCTCTTCGAGCGCTACCCGCACGCCGGCCTCTGCTGTGCTTACGACACGTTCCAGATCGGCGAACACGGTCCGGTCGAGCCCAACCCGAGCGGCTGGCCCGCCGACCGAGCCGACTACTATCCGCCGGCCGAGGTCGCGCGGCTACTACGACACACGATTCCTGGGCACAGCGGCATCTTCCGCACCGACGCGCTCCGCGCCGCCGGGTGGTTCGACCCGGCGCTCGCGTGGTACTGCGACTGGTTCGTCAACCTCACGCTCGCCTTCCGTCACGGCGTCTGCCACGTCCCCGAGGCGTTGTCGGTGCGCGTGCTGCTGCCGGAAAACTACTCGGCGGCCGCGAAACCGGGTGAAAAGCACCGGGCCGTGCTGCGGGCGTTCTTCGACCGGGTCACGGACGCTGATCACGCCGACGTCGCGCCGCTGTTCCGCCGCAACGGCGCCGCATGCTATTTCGGCCCCGACCTCGTGCGCGCCGCTGCGACGCGGGACGACTGTTGGACCCCGCCGGTACTCGGCCTGCTCAACGGCCTGACGCCGGACCAGTACCGCGAACTCCTCGACGACGCCGACCCGACCGCGCGCGAACTGGCGGCACTCTTCCTCGGCCCGTTCCAGGAACTGTTCGCGGCCGAGCGGCGGGCGAAGGACGACGAGATCCAGCGCCTCCGCGACGAACTTGAACACACGCGGCGCCGGCTGCCGCCGGATGGTGCTGCGGGCAAGGTACGCTGGGTCGCGGGGCTTGTGGCGAGGCGGCTCTCCCGCCGCGCCGGTTGACAACGACCGGAGGGTTGATTTGGACTTCTTCCGCACGATCAACCACGGTGCCGGGTTCGTCACGGACGGCCTGACGGCCGATGAACTGGCGACCGTGCGCGGTCTCATCACCGCCCAGTACCTCGACCAGTTCGGCTGCGTCGCACCGCAGTTGGTCGAACCGGCGACCGCGGCCGGCGTCGCCGGCTATCACACGCTCACGCTCCCGTTCGACCACGGCACGTTCTGGGCGAAGTCGCGGCGGGTGCTCGGCACCGACACGCTCCCCGAGTTCGAGCGGATGGGATTCTTCGGCCGCATCCGGGCGCTGCTCCCGTCGGCGGCCGTGTACCAGCCCGACCTGATGTGGCGGATCGTCCGCCCGGGTCAGCCCGGCGACGTGGGGCCGGTCCACGCCGACAAGTGGTTCTGGGACGCCGGCAACGGCTCGCTGCCGTCCGGCCATGACCGGTTCAAGGTGTGGCTGGCGGTCCACACCGAGCCCGGCCGGAACGGGCTGAGCATCAAACCGGAGTCGCACCTCACCGACCGGTGGAAGCGGCATTACGAAGAGCGCCACGGCATCCTCAAGCCGGTCCTCGACGAGGACGAGTCGGCGCTCGGGATGGAACTCCTTCCGCTCGCGCCCGGCGGGCTCGTGATGTTCCACGACAGCCTGTTGCACGGTGGCGTGGTCAACACCGGTACGACGTGTCGGGTCAGCCTGGAGATGACGGTGATGTACCGCGCCGAGGAAGGGGCGCGAGCGCTGGCTCGGGCGGCGTGAGCTATGCGGCCCGCGGCAGGTGCAGTCGGTCGCCGCCGATCACGCCGGCGAGCCGCGCGCGGATGTCGGCCGCGAGTGCGTCGGGCAATCCGATCAGCACCGGCACGCCCGGCGGCGCGTCGGCTGGCTTGAGGATCGGGCGGCCGTCCCACGTCTGCCCGACCTTCGCCGCGTCCTCGTCGAGGAAGAAGTGGACCCCGGCGCCGGCCGCGCCGAGAACCCATGCCGCGCCGATTGACGTGCCGAACACGCCGAAGCCTTCGGCCACCATCTCTCGTGCTTGGTCCGCTAGCGCCGCCAGCCAGTGGACGTGGCGGGACGCCGTGGCGACGGCGCCGCCCATGTCGGCGTGTCGCGCGGGGGGCGGCGCGATCGTGGGGCGGGCGACGAGCGTGATCTCGCGCGGGATGATGTCGTCGGCCGCCGTCACCACCTCCAGCCCTGCGGCCGCGACCACCGCGCGGAGGCTGTCCGGCGTGAAGTGCGTGCAGTGGTCGGCCACGGTGAGGTCGAACGGGTTGTGCCGGTGGTCGGGCACCTCGATCAGGAGCACCCCGCCGGGCGTGAGTTTCCCCGCGGCCGCCCGGAGGTATTCCGCCGGGTTCTCGACGTGTTCGAGCAAGTGAATCAGCGTGACCACGTCGAACGCACCGGGCACGTCGGCGGGCGTGCCGGGGTGGAATCGCTCGACGCCCGGGATCGCCTCGACCGCCGCGCGCTGCTTCTCGGACAGGTCGTTGCCGGCGAGCGCCCAGCCCGGGAACTCGCCGCCGAACGCCCGCAGCATGGCCCCGTTGCCGCACCCCAGATCGAGCATGCGGCCGGCGGCACGCAGCGGCACGCGCCGGGCGACCTCGCGGACCACGCGCGCGGACCGCGACGCCGGGAAGCCGCCCCCGCCGCTAAACACCGTCTGCTCGGCGCCGCTGGCGTTGTGGTAAATCGTGTAGGCGGCGTAGATCGCGTCCGCCTCCGCGACCCAGGCGTCGGTGATCGGCTTCTGAACCGTGCCGCACGCCCGGCAGACGGCGAGGCGGCCGCCGGGCCGGAACGGCTTGGCATCGGAACTGACCCGCGGCAGGTCGGCGAACCCCGGGACGGGCCACACCGGCCCGCCGCGGCAGACGTGGCACTCAGGCCGAACGGGCGGGACGTCAGCGGCCACGGATCGTCTCCCGGATGACGGCGTCCACGGTGTCCCAGACCGGCGGCGGGGTGAGGCCGAGTTCGGTGCGGAGTCGGCCCACGTCGAGCGTGGTGTGCCGCGGGGCCATCCCCGGCGGCAGGCCGCGGTCGGTGTACGACTGCGGGCGCACCAATCTTCGGTCCACCCCGAGCCGGTCGGCCAGTCGGAATGCGATTTCGGCGTAGGTCACGTCGCACTCGCCGGAGACCTGCAGAACGCCGCCCGGCGCCCGCCCGCCGGCACGCACCATGACCTCCGCCGCGAACGCGAGCGGCACCGGCGCGAGCACCATGTCGGCGAACGGCGCGACCGGCTCGCCACGGCCCAGCGCATCCCCCCACGCGCGGAGAAAGCCGGGTACGGCGCCGAGCACCTTCCCGAACCGCACCACGGTTGCATTCGGCGTTCGCAGGAGCGCTGCCTCTGCGACCGCCTTTTGTCGGCCGTATTCGGTTTGCGGGTTCGTCGCATCACCGGCGGGGCGGTACGCAACGGCGCCGTCGAACACCTGATTGGACGACGGGAAGGCGATGTGCGCGCCGCGCTCGGCGAGCGCCTCGGCGAGCCGGACGGTGCGATCGACGTTCACCAGTCGCGTGCCGTCCGGGTCGTCGCGGCAGCGCTCCCAGGACGTGACCGCAGCGCACAACAGGCCGACCGCGGCGCGGTCCGGGAGTGCCCAGGTCGCGGGGTCGGCGGCGAGGTCGACGTAGTAACCGGCGGCGTGGCGGCGACTGGTGCGCGCGACCGGGCGGCCGGCGGCCGCGACCGCCTCGGCCAGGGCGGTCCCGAACAGCCCGTCCGCCCCGGCCACGACCCACGGGTCGGCGGCCGACCGGCCGGGGGCCTCGCGGCCCGGTCGGTCCAGTCTCGTCACGCCACGGCCCTCACACCCATAATCCGCCCTGCGATACCCCAACCCGCCCGGTCGTGTCAACCGCAACGGTCGCGCCGGTGGGGCGGGGGTCGTGGTTGACACCGCCCGGGCGGGGCGTGTATCTGTCCGCCTTCCTGCGCCGAACAATGCCGGGTGAAACGGAGGCCGCGGATGCCGGTCTGGGGGCGGTGGGTGCTCGGGGTGCTCGTCGCGGCCGTAGTCGCGCTGCCGCCGTTCGCCCTGTTCCGGGCCAGCTACGCCCACGCCAAGCGCCTCCGCGAGGTCACGCCCGGCCGGTTTTACCGCTCCGGCCAGATGACCGCGGCCGGTCTGCGCGAGACGATCGACCGCTACGGCATCAAGACCGTCCTGAACCTCCAGCACGAAAACCCCGACCCGCACATGCCGGAGTCGTGGTTCGGCAAGCCGGCAGTGCACGAGAGCGACCTCTGTGAGAAGCTCGGCGTGCGCTACGTGCTGATGACGCCGGACGTGCTCCCGCAGCCGAACGACCTGTCGAAGCAGCCGCCGGTCGTGATCCACTGCAAGGCCGGTCTCCACCGCACCGGGCGGCTCACCGCCATCTACCGGATGGAGTACGAGGGCTGGTCCACCGGCGACGCGCTCCGCGAGCTGCGCGACAACGGCTACGGGTACGCGATGGCGAGCGAGGCGGACGACTTCATCATCCAGTTTGTGAAGAACTACGCACCGCGGGCCAAGGCCGACCGACCGGCCGGGGGCGGGAAATGACCACCACCCTTGACCGGATGGTGCTGTTCAACTACTTCCGCTCCTACGCGATCGTTCTGAGCAGCCTGCTCAGCCTGTACGTCGTCATCGACCTGTTCACGAACATCGACTCGTTCGGCCGGGCCGGTGGCGGGGCGGTCGGCGTCCTCCGGCACGTCGTCGGGTACTACACGTACCAGATCGCGCTCATCTTCGACCGGCTGGCCGAGTCGGCGTCGCTGATGGCGGCCACGTTCACCGTGTCGTGGATGCAGCGGAACAACGAGCTCCTCCCGCAGCTCTCGGCCGGCATCCCGACGCGGCGGGTGATCCGCCCGGTGCTGATCGGCTCGGCGGTCACGCTCGCGCTCGGCCCGCTGAACCAAGAGTTCGTCCTGCCGCGGATCGCCAGCCAACTCCTCATCGCCAAGGACGACCCGGACGGCGCGAAGGCGCAGGTGCTCGCCGGCGCCTACGACCCGTCCGGGGTGCAGGTCGAGGGAATGGCGGGGGTGCGGAAGGACCGGAAGGTGTACAAGTTCTTTGCCACCTTCCCGGACAACCCACCTGTCGGCATGTTCCATCTGACGGCCGACGAGGCGATCTACTTCCCGCCGAACTCGCCCGGCCCGTTCGCCGGCGGCTGGTGGCTCCGGCTCGGTGACAAGGAGGCCCGCGAGAACCCCCCGCCCGAGCCGCTGCCGCCGAACCTGCGGGCGATCCAGTACAACCAGTTCTTCCTGACGACGCAGGACGTGGACTACGACATGATGAGCCGCGGGGCGGGGTGGTATCTGTACGCCCCGATCGGCAAGCTGCGGGAACTCCTGTCGCGCAACGAACCGCGGCGGCAGGCGCGGGTGGCCGTCCTGTTCCACACCCGCATCACGCGGCCGGTCACGGGGGCGCTGCTGGTGCTGCTCGGCCTGGCCGTCGTGCTGCAGAACCCGAACCGGCACGTGTTCATCAGCACTGGGGTGTGCCTGGCCTTCAGCGTGTGGTTCTACCTGTGCCTGCTCGGGTCGAAGTACCTCGGCGACCAGGGCTTCGTCGCCCCGCCGCTGGCCGCGTGGCTGCCGGTGCTCATCTTCGGCCCCATCACGGTCGTCGCGTTCGACTCCGTTCACACGTAGCGGTGCCGGTTCGACCGGCCGGCACGGGCCTACAACAGCCTTCCCCGGAGGGCCCAGCATGGCCGACCCGACCGAGTCGTACACAGCCGTGAAGGTGGTGATGATGCCGCAGGACGCCAACCCCCTTCCGGGGTTGACGACCCTCCCCGACGGCACGAGCTACCCCCTTTACCACACCGTCTTCGGCGGCGTGATCCTGAGTCACATCGACATGGCGGGGGCGATCGGTTCCCGGCGGGCAGTGCAACTGAAGGGCGGCAACCCGCGGGCGTCGTTCGTGACGGTCGCGCTGAACCGCGTCGAGTTCAAGCAGCCGGTGCTGGTCGGCGACGTGGTGTCGTTCAACGTGTCGGTGGTGCGATTCGGGCGCACGTCGGTGACGGTTCACGTCGATGTGGTGGCCGAGCGCGGGGCGGACGTGCACTCGGTGACCGAGGCCGAGGCGGTCTTCGTGGGGGTGGACCTGTCCACCCCCGACCGCCGGCCGACTCCGTTATTCCCGTCGGGCTGACTCGTCATGCCGATGTGGACGTGCAGGACCGCTCCCAGTCGTCGAGGTACATGCGGACGCGGCCCATGTCAGGCTCCCCGTCCAGAACGATGACATCGCCGGCAACGTCGGAGTGGAGCGAGCCGCGGAGACCCTTGCGGTTGAGATAGGTGAGGAGTGGAACTCCGTGCGGGGACGGCACGCGGACTTCGTCGCGGTCGCGGTTCAGAATCGGGTGTACACTCGCGGACATCAGAACCCTCCTTGTCCGAGACGGGAGAGAGTGGGGTTCGTCAAGGCGATGTGATCCAAACGAACTATAGGTAGTGCCGCGCGCCGCGCCAAGTGCCCGCGCGTCGAATCCGTCCGCGAACCCGAGGTTGCCGGCGGGTGTCCGGCCGGGTAGAACAGCTTCGTTCGACCGGGCCGTAGCGCAGCTTGGCTAGCGCGCTTGCTTGGGGTGCAAGAGGTCGTGGGTTCAAATCCCGCCGGCCCGACTTCACAACCTTCTGAGAAATCAGAAGGTTGTGTCGTTTTCCGGGTCGTCTTCGCCGATCCGAGGAGTCGCGTAAACAACCGAATTTGCCTTCGTACCGCTGGTCCGGGGGAAGTGAATCCGTCACCTCCTGGAGTTCCTGGAGATGCCGACCCGATTCCTGACCCACAACGGCCTGACGCTTTCGATCGGCGAGTGGGGCGCCCGCCTCCGCCTGGACGTGGGAATGATCCGCACGCGCCTCGACCGCCTCGGCTGGGCTGTCGCGCGGGCGCTGACGACGCCCGCCGACTGGCGGTTCTGCAAGGGCGGCCGCCCCCGGAAGGGCGTCCCCCGTCCCGTTCCGCAACTCCGCCAGCACAAGGCCACCACCCGCGCGTTCATACGCTGGGCGGTCACGATCACTGCCGCTACTTCGGTCTCTGGAACTCCGCTGAGGCCCGGGAGGAGTGCCGCTGGTTTGCTACGGAGTGGGTGACGACCGGTGCCCCCGTCGCGTCGGCGACCGCCGGGGCGCTGCTCGTCGCCGAACTGGTCGAACGGCGCGTCCGCCACGCCGAGCGGGAATACCGCGAGAGTGACCGTCCGACCTCGGGGGTCGGGTGCCAGCGGACAGCGCTCGCGGTCCTGCTCGACCTCTACGGGACGACGTTGGCGGAGGAGTTCGACACCGTCCGGTTTCGAGCCGTCCGCCAGGCGATGATCGAAGGGGCGGACGCGGCCGGTCGTGAACAACACGGCACGGGCGGGCCGTCGCCGCGTTCGGGTAGGCGGTGGGGAAAGGGTGGTTGCCGGCGGCGGTGCCGGCCGCGCTGCGCGAGGCGCGGGGGCTCAAGGCCGGGCGGTCGGCTGCCCCGGACCGTCCGAAGAAGACGCCGGTCGCGGACGCCGACGTGGCGACGGTCCTGCCGCACCTGTCGCCGGTCCCGGAGGGCGGGCGCAGCTCGCGGCAATGATCCGCGTCCAGCGCCTGACCGGCATGCGGCCTGGGGAGGTCTGCGGGTTGCGGCCGTGCGACTTCGATCGGACCGCTGACGTGTGGCTCTACACCGTCGGGCCGGACGTGAACAAGAACCACCACCGAGACAAGCCGCAGTGCTACTGGATCGGGCCGAAGGCTCAGGCGGAACTGGCTTCGTACCTCGACGGCCCTGCGGATCGGCCGGCGTTCGGCATCTCGCGGAACGCCTACTGCCTCGCCGTCCGGCTGGCGTACCGGAAGGCGAAGGTGAGGCACTGGCACCCGCACCAACTCCGCCACAGTCTGGCGACCGAGGCGGCGCGAGGCCGGCACCATCGACGCCGCCGGGCTGATCGGTGACACGCCGGAGACGGCCGCGCGGCACTACGTCCACATCGACCCGAAGGAATTGGCGAAGATCGAATGGGCGTGCCGGAAGGGGTAGCCGGTCAGGGTCGGTAGAAGGCGAGATTTCCGCCCCCCCCTACCGAGGGGGCATTTCTCGCCCGCGCTCGAATCTCGCGTTTCGCGCAGGCTCTACTGACGACACCATTCCCGCGCGGGCCTGCCGGGGTGGCAGCGCCGAGCGACACGGGGCGAGAAGGATGCGCCGCGCAGATCTGACCGTGACCGAGATCGCCCACCGGCTGGGTAAGCCGCACACCACGATCCACCGGTGGCTGAACGATGGTCTCCAGGTGGGAGGCCTGGTCGTCAAGCTGCGGGGGCGGCGGATCGGGCACATGTGGAGCGTGACCGAGGATGGGCTCGCGGAGTTCCTCGCGGCGTGCAACAAGAGGGGCGACGACTCGCCAGTTCCGGAGTCGGTGACCGAGCGGAGTCGCCGGGCCGCGAAGGCAGTCGAGCGGGCGCGGAGGGCGCTGGCGGGAGAGGGGTGCTAGTGTTGGTTCGGCAGCAGTGTAGCCGACCGTTGCCCGTATCCGCAGTGGCGGATGTAGGCCGCGCATTCGTCGGGGCGGTACGCCGCTCGCGCGCCCTCCAGGAAGTTGACCAGGGTCGGGATGGCCCGGTGGCCGTCCGACCGGAGGCCCCGCTTGAGCTTGGCGAAGGCCAGCTCGATGGGGTTGAGGTCCGGGCTGTACGGGGGAGGAACACCAGCCGGCACCCGGCCGCCTCCACCGCCGCCCGGGCGGCGACCCCCTTGTGGCACG
>VFQN01005888.1_pt1 | contig 14566 bp, 12 predicted proteins | sample 3512371 | NCBI WGS metagenome assembly VFQN01 (sample SAMN10412370, study PRJNA504923) | tailings metagenome | isolation source: Replicate 2 from Balatoc abandoned mine | place: Philippines: Itogon, Benguet | collected 2017-08-28
TTCAGAAGATGATCCGGCAGGGCTTCGGCAATAACAATGTCGATACCTGCGCGCGCGTCTGCCACTCGCCGACCGGATATGGGTTGAAGACAACCTTCGGCACCTCGGCGGGGACGCAGGATTTCGACAGCGTGATGCAGTCGGACGTCATTCTGGTAATCGGCGCCAATCCGACCGACGGGCACCCGGTGTTCGCAAGCCGGATGAAGCGCCGGCTGCGGCAGGGAGCAAAGCTGATCATCGTCGATCCGCGGCGCATCGATCTCGTCAAATCGCCGCATGTCGAGGCCGAGCATCATCTGCCGCTGCGCCCCGGCACCAACGTCGCGGTGCTGACCGCGATGGCGCATGTCATTGCGACCGAGCGGCTGTACGACGAAGCCTTCATCCGCACCCGCTGCGACTGGGACGAGTTTCAGGACTGGGCCGATTTCGTGTCCGAACCCGAGCGTTCGCCCGAGGCGACGCAGCCGCTGACCGGCGTTCCGGCCGATGCGCTGCGCGCCGCGGCGCGGCTCTATGCGACCGGCGGCAATGCCGCGATTTACTATGGCCTCGGCGTCACCGAGCATAGCCAGGGCAGCTCGACCGTGATGGCGATCGCTAATCTTGCTATGGCGACGGGCAATGTCGGGCGCGAGGGCGTCGGGGTGAATCCGCTGCGCGGCCAGAATAATGTCCAGGGCGCGTGCGACATGGGCAGCTTCCCGCACGAATTTTCGGGCTACCGCCACGTCTCCGACGACGGCGCGCGCGCGATGTTCGAGAGTGCTTGGGGCGTGAAACTCGACAGCGAACCGGGGCTGCGTATCCCGAACATGCTCGACGCCGCGACCGACGGGCACTTCAAGGGGCTGTTCATCCAGGGCGAGGATATCCTTCAATCCGATCCCAACACGCATCATGTCGCGGCGGGCCTCGCCGCGATGGAATGCGTCGTCGTGCAGGACCTGTTCCTCAACGAGACCGCGAACTACGCGCATGTCTTCCTGCCCGGATCGACCTTCCTCGAAAAGGACGGCACCTTCACCAACGCCGAACGCCGCATCCAGCGCGTCCGCAAGGTGATGGCGCCGCTCAACGGCCATGCCGACTGGGAGATCGTCCAGCTTGTCGCGCAGGCGCTGGGGCTCGACTGGAATTACAGCCATCCGTCGGAGATCATGGATGAGATCGCCGCGCTGACCCCGACCTTCGCCGGGGTCCATTACGACCGGCTCGACGAAGAAGGCTCGCTGCAGTGGCCCGCGAACGAGGCGGCGCCCGATGGCACGCCGACGATGCATATCGGCGGCTTCGTGCGCGGGAAGGGCAAGTTCGTTGTCACCGACTATGTGCCGACCGACGAGAAGACCGGGCCGCGCTTCCCCCTGCTGCTCACCACCGGGCGCATCCTCAGCCACTATAACGTCGGCGCGCAGACGCGGCGCACCGCGAACACCGCCTGGCATCCCGAGGATCGGCTGGAGATCCACCCGCTCGACGCCGAGAATCGCGGGATCAAGGATGGCGACTGGGTCAGCTTGCGCAGCCGCGCGGGCGAGACGACGCTGCGCGCGCTGATCACCGAGCGCGTCGCGCCGGGGGTCGTCTACACGACTTTCCATCACCCCGACACGCAGGCGAACGTCATCACCACCGACTATTCGGACTGGGCGACCAACTGCCCCGAGTACAAGGTCACGGCGGTGCAGGTCGGTCTGTCGAACGGCCCGTCGGACTGGCAGGAAGATTATGCGGCGCAGGCCCGGCAGAGCCGACGCATCGAGCCCGTCGAGGCGGCCGAATGAGCGACGGTGAAGAGGGCGTGATGTCGACCGGCGAGCGGCTGGTCTATATGGCGAACCAGATCGCACAGAACCTCGCCGCATCGGGCGGCGATCATGCGCCCGAGATGGTCGCCGACCATATCCGCAGCTTCTGGGACCCCGCGATGCGCGCGCGGATCGTCGCGATCGCTGGCGAGCATCCCGGCGCGCTGTCGCCGATCGCCGCCGCGGCCGTCCAGCGGATCGCCGCCGCTTGAACGACGCCACATCCTTCGTCCGCGTCGCCGCCGATGGTGAGCGGGTGACGCTCGAGCGCGAGCTTGCCGAAGAGGTGCCGGTCGCGCTCGAATTCAACGGGATCGGCTATGCGGTGCTGATGGCTACCCCCGCCGATCTCGACGATCTGGTCGCGGGATTTCTGGTGTCGGAACGCATCCAGCAGGTTGGCGACGCCGTCGTTCCGGTCGCGCCGCACCGCACCGGCACCGGGATCGTCGCGCGCGCAAATCTGCCCGCCGAGCAGGCGCGGCTGCTGCTCGACCGCGTGCGCCACCGCGCTTCCGATTCCTCGTGCGGACTCTGTGGGATCGAGAATATCGAGCAGGCGATGCGCCCGTTGCCGCATGTGACGGCGCGAAGCGCGGCCGATGACGCCGCGATCTTTCGCGCGCTCGCGGCGCTCTCCGACCATCAGTTGCTCAACGCGCGCACCGGCGCGGCTCACGCTGCCGCCCTTGTCGATGCGACCGGCGCGATCCGGCTGGTTCGTGAGGATGTCGGGCGCCACAATGCCTTCGACAAGCTGATCGGGGCGATGCGCCGCGCGGGCGCCGGGGGGGACGGCGGCTTCGCGCTCCTCTCCTCGCGCTGCTCCTACGAGCTCGTCGAAAAGGCGGTGCTTGCCGGCTGTCCGATGCTGGTCACCATATCGGCGCCGACGCAGCTTGCGGTGACACGTGCCGCCGAGGCCGGGCTGCCGCTTCGCGTCCTCGCCCGCCCCGACGCCATGCTGGCTTCACCCGCGCCATAGCCAAGCGGCGCAGGCCAGATCCTGCACGATCGAGCCCAGCGATTTATAGATGGTGACGTCGGACGCGGCGACGCGGCCCGGCGCGGTGCCTGCGAAGACATGGCCGATTTCGGGCAGCACATGCGCCTCGGTCACCAGCCCTTTTTCCTTCGCGCGCAGATATTCGGCACCCTGCGCGAGAATGCCCTCGCGGTGGTCGGGAATGAAACGCGCGCGGGCGACGAGCGCCTCGTCGAGTTCGGAGGGGCCTGCGCGGCTCGATCCGACCGCATTGATATGTACCCCTTCGGCGATGTCGGCGTCGAACAGGATCGGCTCCGGTGCGGCAGTCAGCGTGCAGACGATGTCGGCACCCCGGACCGCTTCGGCGACGGTCGGCGCAGTCCGAGCGGCCAGACCGAAATCGCGCGCGAGGCGCTCGGCGAGCACCGCCGCCTTGTCGGCCGCGCGGCCCCACACAACCACGTCGCCGAGCGCCCGGACGTGACGGATCGCGGCGGCATGGTGCCAGGCCTGCTCGCCGGTTCCGAGCAGAACGAGCCGCGAAGCCTCGGCGCGCCCCAGCGCGTCGGTCGCGGCCGCGGTCGCCGCGGCGGTGCGGATCGCGGTGACCTCGCCCGCGTCGATCACGCACACCGGCGCACCGCTCGCGCGGTCGAAGAGAATGATGACGCCCTGATGCGACCCGCCTTTCGCGGCGGCGGCGGGAAAGACGCTGATGATCTTCGCGCCGAACCCCGCCCCGTCGAGCGCGCCGGGCATCACCCCGAACAGATCGCCCTCGCCCAGGTCGATGATTCCCCGAAGCAACTGCTGGCTGCGCCCTTCCGCGAGTGCGATCATGGCGGTCTTCATCAGCGGGATGCAGTCGGCATGGCTCAGCCGCGCACGGACCTCGGCGGCATCGATGAAGGCGATCGGGTCAGCCACCCCACACGCTTTCGGCGTGGCGGAGGAAATTGAGCCCCATGATCTTTTCGATCCGCGTCGACGAATAGCCGCGCGCCGACAGAAGGCCGATCAGCTTGCGGAACTGGTCGGGACCGCGCAGGTCGACCACAAAGGGATAGGTGTCGGGCCGCTCGCCGGTCGCGCTGATCCCGGCGGCGCGGCGCTCGGCAATCTCCTTTGCAAGCGCGGTCTCATAGCGTTTCAGATCGTCGATCTGCGAGACATAGCCGTCGGTGCCGATCCCGACATGATCCTCGCCGCAGATATTCACCGCATGGTCGATATGCGCGACGACATCCTCGGCGCGCGCATGGCCCGACGCGTTGAGGAAGGGCATGAAATAGATGCCGACGAAGCCGCCCTTCTCGGCAACCAGCCGCAGCTCGGCGTCGCTCTTGTTGCGCGGCAGGTCGGTGACCGCGCGGCAGCCGGTGTGGTTGATCGAGATCGGTGCCTTCGACGCGCGCGCGGCTTCGAGGCAGGTACGCTCGCCGCTGTGCGACAGGTCGACAATCATCTTCTGCGCGTTGAGCCGCTCGATCACCTCGAGTCCGAACGGGGTCAGGCCGGGGTTGTCCGCGGCCATCGATCCGCCGCCGAGCTGATTCACCGGATTATAGGTCAGCTGGAAGATGCGTACGCCCATGTTCGCGAAGATGTCGACGCGGCTCGCATCCTTTCCCATCATCGCGCCATTCTGGAAGCCGTAGATGATGCCGATCTTCTTATCTGCCTTGGCGCGGCGAATGTCGGCGACGCTCAATATCTTGAGCAGATCGTGCGGTCGGCGGCGGATGAGCATGTCCATCTCGGCGACGTCGCGGACGCTCTTTTCGAACGGATCGGCGGGGCCGGCGACATAGCCGAAAGTGCAGTTGATCGCGGTGACGCCCGAGGCGCGCGCCTCGGCGAGCACGCGCGGCGAATAGGGGTCGGGCGCATCGGGGTCGTTCGGGTCGCCAAGCCCGCCGAGCGCGTTGACGATCACCCATTTGCGGCCGTCGGGTGCCTTCGCAAAGGCTGCGCGCGGCAGCATCGTCGTCGCGGCAAGCCCGGCCGCGCCGAGCATCATCGCCCGCCGTTCAATCGTCATCGCCCAGCTCCTTTGCCGTCAGCGGCACATAATCGGCGCGGCGATATTCGCGCCCGCGCTTCACCGTCATTTCGATCGTCTCGATATTGGCGATGTCGGCGAGCGGGTCTGCGGTCAGAACCACGAAATTGGCAAGCTTGCCCGCCTCGATCGAACCCATATCTTTCGCCTGCCCCGCTGCCTGCGCGCCGACAAGCGTCGCCGAGCGGATCACCGCGAGCGGCGGCATGCCGACCTCCTTCGCCAGAAAGCGCAATTCCTCATGCACTTCGGGCCAGCGATCGCTCGCGGGATCGACATAGTCGGTGCCGGTCGTGATTGGCACACCCGCGCGCCACGCCTGCTGCGTAAGCCGGATCGTCTGGGCGCCGCTGCAGCGAAGCGGCTTCTTGTCGGGGTGCGCCTTGCGCTCGGCCTCGAACTTCACGAACAGATTGCCCGTCGCGTCGAGGATCGTCCCCTGCTTGAGCATCGCGCGATAGAGGCGCGCGACCACCGGATCGTCGCCCGTCGGCGCGAGCAGATCTTCCTTCACCGGGGTGCGGTCTTCATAGGCGGCGAGATTCTTCGGCTGCGCCTCATAGCCCAGATAGCAGACGTGGCTGATCACATCGGCGCCCGCCGCGATCACCTCCGACGGACGCGCGGGAAAGACCGAGCTGTGCGCCCAGATCATCATCTTCTGGCGATGCGCTTCGGCGATGATCGCGGCGACACGCTCGGCCGAAAGGTCGGCGTAAATCTTGATCGCGCTCGCCGACGTCCCCCGCGCGAGCGTCACCGCCGTGCTGAGGTCGGTGTCCTTGCCGATCGCCTGCATCCACGGCGCGGTACCGGGCTCGAAGCCGCGGCTGACCGCCAGCACGCGCGGGTCCTCGAAGAAGGGTGGCCCGGCCATCAGCGCGGCATAATAGATGTCGGGCGCCGGTATCTCCCCCACAAGCGACGCGCGCGACAACTCGCCCACCGCGCGGAGATCGTCGGCCATGTCGCGCACCGCCGTAACCCCGCCATAAAGCTGGCGCCGCAGGATCGCCTCGGCGCGTGAGCGGTTGGGCGGGGTCGCGAGATGGACGTGGCTGTCGATCAGGCCAGGGATCAGGTAGCGCCCGGATAGGTCGACTTTGCGCGCGTTGCCCGCCTGTGCCGCCAAGCTGCCCTGCGCGCCGGTTGCAATGATTCGCTCGCCGTCGACCAAAATGTCCTGCGCCGGGCGCGCGGGCGCTCCGGTGCCGTCGATGACCGTTGCGCCCGAATAGAGGATTGGTTCAGCCGCAGCGGGAGCCGCAGCGGCAAAGAAGGATAGCGCGATGAGGCGGAAGGCCGCGAAGCGGAAAAGGCTCATGCCCGATGGCTAGACCGCCGCGGTCACCATCGCAACCAGCTCTAGAAGTCGAACATCGCCTGCGCCTTGGTGTCGCCCGCCTTCTTCTGCGCCGGCGCTTCGATCGCCACGCCTTCCAGTTCGAGCATGCGCGCTTTCGATATCGATCCGCCGGGCGCCGAGAAGCCGCCGATCTTGCCGCCTGCGCCGGTTACGCGATGGCAGGGGACGATCAGCGGAACCGGATTGCTCGCCATCGCCTGCCCGACGTCGCGGGCAAATTCGGGGCCGGCGCCGAGCGTTCTCGCGATTTCGCCATAGGTCATCGTTTCGCCCCAGCCGAGACCGCGGACAAGCGCATATACCCGTTCGAAGAATGGCTCTTGCACGCCCATGTCGACCGGGATCGCGGCGAAATCGATTGGTTCACCCGCGAAATAGCGAACCACCGCATCGACGACCGCCTGAACCGGTGGCGTCGGGTCGGTTCGTACCGCGCCCGGCAAACGGCGCAACAGTGCGCGTTCGGCGGCTTCCGGGTTCACATCGGGAAGCCGCAAAGCCGAAACACCCTTGCCGTTCCAGCCGAGCGCGACGGAGCCCGCGGCGGTTTCGAACAGATGATATCGGGGACGATCGGCCATGCTTCCTATATCGATCGCCGTCGCCGAAATGCAACGCCGGTTCGGGAAGCTCAGGGCCGGAAGCGCGCGACGAGCGCGTAGCGGTCGCCGGGATAAACCTGCCGCGCATAGGTGATCCGCTCGTCGCCGCGCCACGTCCAGCGTTCGAGCGCCATGCACGCCGCGCCCGCCGAAATGCCGAGCGCGACGAGTTCCTTCGCGCCCGCGTTGAACGCGGTGATCCGATGCTCGGCCTCGGTCCAGGGGACGTGCGCGAGCAGCCACGAGCCGGGCGGTTCGGACGAGAAATCGACATCGGCCGCCTCGGGCGCCGCAGCGAGATTGATCAGGCGGCGCTCGATCGCATAGGGGCGCCCGCCAGCGTCATGACGGCATTCGAGCGCGAGCACCTCGCCGCCGTCGATCTGGAGCAGGCGCCGGTCCTCGGCGCTCGCGGTGCGGATTTCGCGGCGGTCGAGGTGAAGGCGATAGTTTTCGCCCTGCTGCGCGACCTCGTCGCGGATATCTGGAATTTCAAGCGCGGCGCGGTGGATGCGCGGGCGCGAGACGAAGGTGCCGGCACGCTTGCGGCTTTCGATCAGCCCCGCCTCGATGAGCGCACGCAGCGCCCGGTTCACGGTCATTCGCGAACAGCCATAGGTCGCCATCAGCTGATGCTCATAAGGGATGCGATCGCCGGGCTTCCACTCGCCCGACATGATCCGAGCCTCGATATCGCGGCGGATCTGGGCATGGAGGGCGCCGCTTGGCTTCATGCCAGCAGCTTCGTCATCGCGGCGCGGTAGCGGGCGTCGATCGTATCGCGATCGATATGGCGGCCGCCCGCGACCCGCTTGACGCCGCGCCGCCACACGCAGTCGACGAGGCGCGCGCCGCCGCCGAAGATCCAGCTATCGAGGATTGCATCGCCCGAGCGGCCCGCGAAGAACGGATCGCCTCCTTTCAGGCTGACGAGGTCGGCGGGTTCGCCGACGGCGATGCCCGTGGATGGACAAGCAAGTATCTGTCCACCTCCGGCAAGTGCACCACGATACAGACTCGCGCCGGTCGATTGTTCCGCACCGTCTGCAAGCAGATTGCGTCCGCGATGCGCTAGGCGCTGGCCATATTCGAGCAGGCGTAGTTCGGCCGCAGCGTCGATCTCGACGTTCGAATCCGATCCGACGCCGAAGCGGCCGCCCTCGGCGAGGAACTCGCGCGCCGGGAATAGGCCGTCGCCAAGGTTCGCCTCGGTGATCGGGCAGAGACCGACGACCGCACCGCTTTGGGCAATCGCGCGCCGCTCGGCTTCGGTGACGTGCGTCGCGTGGACGAGGCACCAGTCGGCGCCGACATCGGCATGATCGAAGAGCCATTCGACCGGCCGCGTCCCGCTCCACGCAAGGCACGCGTCGACCTCGGGCACCTGCTCGGCGATATGGATATGGATCGGCGCGCCGGCCGCCATTGCCGCGACCTCGATCAACTCTTCGGCGGTAGCAGCGCGAAGGCTGTGCGGCGCGACGCCGACGACCGCATCATCAAGACCGGCGACGGCTTCGCGCACGCCCTCAAGAAGATTCGCAAAGCTACTGACATCGTTGATGAAGCGGCGCTGCCCGTGCGTCGGCGCGGCTCCGCCGAACCCCGAATGCGCGTAGAAGACCGGCAACAGCGTCAGCCCGATTCCGGCCTCCTCGGCTGCCGCGGCGATCGCCTGCGCCATGATCGCGACGTCCCCATAGGGACGCCCGTCGACGTCGTGGTGCAGATAGTGGAACTCGCCCACGCGGCCGAACCCGCTCTCGAGCATTTCGGCATAAGCGAGCGCCGCGATCGCCTGCATCCCCTCCGGATCGAGGCGGTCGACGAAGCGGTACATGACCTCGCGCCACGTCCAGAAACTGTCATCGCTCGCGCCCGCGGTTTCGGCGAGTCCAGCCATGCCGCGCTGGAACGCGTGGCTGTGCAGATTGGGCAACGCAGGCAGCAAGATCACATGACGTTCGTCGCTCGGCGCAGCTTCGACGCCGATTTCAACCGACGAAATACGTCCGTTTTCAACGCTCAAGCGAACGTTGTTACGCCAGCCTTCCGCCAGCCATGCCTGTTCGCACCAAAGCGCCATCGCACATCCCATCTGGACATCGACCCGTGTCTTCAATTAATGTATATACATTATTGAGTCGCCGTCGGCAAGCAGGAGAGGCTGGCATGAAGTGCGAAAGGCTCTGGACCAACGCACGGCTCGCGACGATGCGCGAGAGCGCCGTGGGTCTGGGCGTGATCGAGAATGGCGCGGTCGGCATGGCGGCGGGGACGATCACCTATGTCGGCTCGATGATCGACGCTCCGGCAGCTGCCGAGACGATCGATTGCGAGGGCCGCTGGATTACTCCGGGCCTGATTGATCCGCACACGCATCTGGTCTTCGCGGGGGACCGCATCGCCGAATTCGAGCTGCGCCAGAAAGGCGCCTCCTACGAAGAGATCGCCCGCGCCGGCGGCGGGATCGTCTCGACCGTCCACGCCACGCGCGCAGCGAGCGAGGCCGAGCTGGTCGCAAGCGCCCTCCCCCGCCTCGACGCACTGATCGCCGAGGGCGTCACGACGGTCGAGATCAAGTCGGGGTACGGCCTGTCGGTCGACGACGAGGCGAAGATGCTTCGCGCCGCGCGGATCCTCGGCGAGGTTCGACCGGTGACGGTCCGCACGACCTTTCTCGGCGCGCATGCGCTGCCCGGCGAACATGGGGGTGACGCCGACGGCTATATCGACCTCGTTTGCGAGACGATGATGCCGGCGATCGCGGCGGCGGGGCTTGCCGATGCGGTCGACGCCTTTTGCGAGAATATCGGCTTCACCACCGCGCAGACCGAACGCGTGTTCGCCGCGGCAAAGACGCACGGCCTGCCGGTCAAGCTCCACGCCGAGCAATTGTCGAACCAGCATGGCGCCGCGCTCGCCGCGCGCCACGACGCGCTGTCGGCGGATCATCTCGAATATCTCGACGACGACGGCATCGCCGCGATGGCGAAGGCTGGCACGGTCGCAATGCTGCTCCCCGGCGCCTTCTATTTCCTCCGCGAAACGAAGCTGCCGCCCGTTGCCGCCCTCCGCGCCGCCGGCGTGCCGATCGCGCTTGCGACCGACTGCAATCCCGGCACCTCGCCGCTGGCTTCGATCCTGCTGACAATGAACATGGCGGCGGTGCAGTTCGGACTGACCGTCGACGAATGCCTGCTCGGTGTTACCCGCCATGCGGCGCGCGCGCTGGGGATGCAGGCCGAGGCCGGGACGATCGAGGTCGGCAAGCATTGCGACCTCGCGATCTGGGACATCGAGCGCCCTGCCGATCTGGTCGGCCGGATCGGCTTCAACCCGCTGCATAAACGAATCTGGATGGGACAATGAACAAGGTTATCATCACCCCCGGCGCGATGACACTCGCCGACTGGCGTGCGATTTATGAAGGCGCCAGCGCCGCGCTCGATGCTGTGGCATGGGAGGCGATCGACGCCAGCGCCGCCGCGGTCGCGCGCATCGTCGCCAAGGGCGCGCCCGTCTATGGAATCAATACCGGCTTCGGAAAACTGGCGAGCGTACGCATCGCCGACGACGATCTGGCGACGCTCCAGCGCAATATCGTGCTCAGCCATGCCGCCGGGACCGGCGCGCCGTCGCCGACGAAGATCGTCCGCCTGATGATGACGCTGAAACTCGCCAGCTTCGGCATGGGTGCGTCGGGCGTAAAGCGCGAAACCGTCGCGATGCTCGAAGCGATGCTGACAAAGGGACTGACGCCGGTCGTACCGTCGCAGGGCTCGGTCGGCGCGAGCGGCGACCTCGCGCCGCTGTCGCATATGGCTGCCGCGATGATCGGCGTCGGCGAAATCGAGTTCGACGGCAAGACGCTGCCCGCCACGGATGCGCTCGCGCAGGCAGGTCTCGCCCCGCTCGACCTCGGCCCCAAGGAAGGCCTCGCGCTCCTCAATGGCACCCAATTCTCCACCGCGAACGCGCTCGCGGGGCTGTTCCGCGCTGAGACGGCCTTCCGTTCGGCGCTGATCACCGGCGCGCTGTCGACCGAGGCCGCAAAGGGCTCCGACGCGCCGTTCGACGCGCGCATCCACTCCTTGCGCGGCCATGCCGGCCAGCGCGAGGTCGGCGACGCGCTCCGCAACCTGATGGCTGGATCGGCGATCCGGGCGTCGCACGCGGTCGACGATCCGCGCGTGCAGGACCCCTATTGCCTGCGCTGCCAGCCGCAGGTGATGGGCGCCGCGCTCGACCTGCTGCGGCAGGCGGGAACGACGCTCGGCATCGAAGCCAATGGCGTATCCGACAATCCGCTGATCTTCGCCGATACCGACGAGGCCTTGTCGGGCGGCAATTTTCACGCCGAGCCCGTCGCCTTTGCTGCCGACATGATCGCGATGGCATTGTGCGAGATCGGTTCGATTTCGGAACGCCGCATCGCGATGCTCGTCGACCCGGCGCTGTCGGGCCTGCCCGCTTTCCTCACCCCGCGCCCCGGCCTCAACTCTGGCTTCATGATCCCGCAGGTTACCGCCGCCGCGCTCGTCAGCGAGAATAAGCAGCGTGCCTATCCCGCCAGCGTCGATTCGATCCCGACCAGCGCCAATCAAGAAGATCATGTGTCGATGGCCGCGCATGGCGCGCGGCGCCTGCTCGAGATGGCCGACAATGTCAGCGCAGTGATCGGCATCGAGCTGCTCGCGGCGTGCCAAGGCATCGACTTCCACGCACCGCTGAAATCGAGCGTCGCGCTGGAGGCCGCGCACCGACACCTGCGCGCCGGCGTGCCGACGCTCGAGGACGACCGGCACTTCCATCCCGACATGGAGGCCGCGACTGCGCTGATCCGTACCGGCAGCCTAGCCGCCGCGGTGCCTGCCAGCTTGCCGGGCGTCGGCTGATGGACTGGCTGCGCGTCCATCGCGGCGACGCGCCGCTCGTCATCGCCTTTCCGCATGGCGGGACCGATCTGGCGGGCCTCGAAGAGCAATATGTTTCGCCCTGGCACGCCCAGATCGACACCGACTGGTGGATCGCCGAACTCTACGCCTTCGCCGCCGACATGGGCGCCACGCTGGTTGCAACCGATATCTCGCGCAGCGTCATCGACATGAATCGCGATCCGTCGGGGGCGTCGCTCTATCCGGGGCAGGCGACGACCGAATTGTGCCCGACGACGACGTTCGACGGCGACCTGCTCTATCGTTTCGACCAGCCCGACGAGGCGTCGATCACGCAGCGGCTGAACCTCTATCACCGGCCCTATCATGACGCGCTAACAGTCGAACTCGACCGGCTGAAAGCACAGCACGGCCGCGCGGTCCTCTACGACGCGCATTCGATCCGCAGCCGTGTCCGGCGCCTGTTCGACGGCGAGCTGCCGCAGTTCAACATCGGCACCAACGGCGGCGCGACCTGCGCGCCCGAGCTTGAAACGATCGTCGCGAACATCTGCGCCGCCAGCGGCAAGAGCCATGTCGTCAACGGCCGCTTCAAGGGCGGCTGGACGACGCGGCACTACGGCCAGCCCGACGACGGCATCCACGCGATCCAGATGGAGCTGGCGCAGCGCGGCTATATGGCTGAGCCCGACGCGATCACCCACGCAAACTGGCCTTCCCCTCTCGATCCAAACCCCGCGATCCGGCCCGTGCTGGAGCAAGTGATCGCTGCGACCCTTGATTTTGCGAAAGGATTTTCATGACCCGTCTCGACAACAGCCGCGTGATCCGCCCCGCGACCGGCCCGGAGATCAGCGCGAAAAGCTGGCTCACCGAAGCGCCGATGCGGATGCTGATGAACAACCTGCATCCCGACGTGGCCGAGGCACCGCACGAGCTGGTCGTCTATGGCGGCATCGGCCGCGCCGCGCGCGACTGGGAAAGCTATGACCGGATCGTCGAGACGCTGAAGCGGCTCGAAGGTGACGAGACCCTCCTCATTCAGTCGGGCAAGCCCGTCGGCGTTTTCCGCACCCACGAAAACGCCCCGCGCGTTCTGCTCGCCAATTCGAACCTCGTCCCCGAATGGGCGAATTGGGAGCATTTCCACGAGCTCGATAAAAAGGGCCTGATGATGTACGGCCAGATGACGGCCGGCAGCTGGATCTACATCGGCAGCCAGGGCATCGTTCAGGGCACCTACGAAACCTTCGTCGAGATGGGCCGCCAGCATTATGGTGGCGATCTCGCCGGCCGCTGGCTGCTCACCGCCGGGCTCGGCGGCATGGGCGGAGCGCAACCGCTCGCGGCGGTGATGGCGGGCGCTAGCTGCCTCGCGATCGAATGCCAGCCGAGCCGCATCGAAATGCGCCTGCGCACCGGCTATCTCGACAAGCAGGCATCGAGCATCGACGAGGCGATCGCGATGATCGAAGCCAGCCATGCCGAAGGAAAGCCGGTGTCGGTCGGCCTGCTCGGCAACGCCGCCGAAGTGCTGCCCGAGATGGTCCGCCGCGGCATCCGCCCCGACCTCCTCACCGACCAGACCTCGGCGCATGATCCGGTCAACGGCTACCTCCCCGCGGGCTGGACGCTCGACGAGTGGTTTTCGAAGCGCGAGAGCGATCCCGCTGCGGTCGCCAAGGCGGCGAAGGCGTCGATGGCCGTCCATGTGCAGGCGATGCTCGAAATGCAGGCCGCAGGCGTGCCGACGACCGACTATGGCAACAACATCCGCCAGATGGCGAAGGACGAAGGCGTCGAGAACGCGTTCGACTTCCCTGGCTTCGTCCCCGCCTATGTCCGCCCGCTGTTCTGCCGCGGCATCGGCCCCTTCCGCTGGGCGGCGCTGTCGGGCGATCCCGAGGACATCTACAAGACCGACGCCAAGGTGAAGGAGCTGCTCCCCGACAACAAGCATCTCCACAACTGGCTCGACATGGCGCGCGAGAAAATCCAGTTCCAGGGGCTACCCGCGCGCATCTGCTGGGTCGGGCTCGGCGACCGTCATCGGCTCGGCCTTGCCTTCAACGAGATGGTCGCGAATGGCGAACTCAAGGCACCGGTGGTCATCGGGCGCGACCATCTCGATTCGGGCTCGGTCGCCTCGCCGAACCGCGAGACCGAAGCGATGCGCGACGGCAGCGACGCGGTCTCCGACTGGCCTCTCCTCAACGCCTTACTCAACACCGCGTCGGGCGCGACCTGGGTGTCGCTCCACCATGGCGGCGGCGTCGGCATGGGCTATTCGCAGCACAGCGGCATGGTGATCGTCGCCGACGGCACGCCCGAAGCGGCGAAGCGGCTGGAGCGCGTGCTGTGGAACGACCCCGGCACCGGCGTAATGCGCCACGCCGACGCGGGCTATGACATCGCCATCGACTGCGCGCGCGAAAAGGGGCTCGACCTGCCCAGTTTGGGGTGAAGGTTCGGGGGGGAGCGGAACGACACGAGTGGCTTTGGCTGGATCCGAACGCTTCGCGCCGCACCCACGACAGCATCGCGTGACAAAGTGCAAAAAATCGCTTATGCGCGCCCGCAATCATGACAGTCACAACGCTCCCCACCCAGCCGAAGGTCGGCATGGTTTCGCTCGGCTGCCCCAAGGCATTGGTCGATAGCGAACGGATTCTGACCAAGCTGCGCGCTGACGGTTACGGTCTGTCGCCCGATTATGCGGGTGCCGACGTCGTGCTGGTCAACACCTGCGGCTTCCTCGACTCGGCGAAAGAGGAAAGCCTCGAGGCGATCGGCGAAGCGATGGCGGAGAATGGCCGCGTCATCGTCACCGGCTGCA
>VFQN01005889.1_pt1 | contig 14556 bp, 19 predicted proteins | sample 3512371 | NCBI WGS metagenome assembly VFQN01 (sample SAMN10412370, study PRJNA504923) | tailings metagenome | isolation source: Replicate 2 from Balatoc abandoned mine | place: Philippines: Itogon, Benguet | collected 2017-08-28
TATCTAATTCATCAAGACGAAAAGCCAATGCAATTAAAGGGATGAAGAAAGTTGGAATTGATTATGATAAATATTTTGGAGATGTGATTACATCTGGTGAGGTTGGTTGGCAGTTGTTAAAGGATCGTCAATTATCTTTCCTGTTACCTGAGCAACGACAAGTCCACTTACCTTTAAAAGCAGTCATAATAGGCAACGGAGAAGATGATGAGGAGTATGCCACTTCGGCTGGAGTAATTCCCAGTGATCCTGCTTCTGCCAATTTTGTATTAGTTCGAGGAACTTTCACAGTATTAACAGCTGACGCATCTGAGACTCATGTTACTCAAACGACACGTTTTCCTTCAGCGCAGGAGCTCATGGAGAACATTGAGGCTGTTCTCACCGAGTGCATTCGAAATCAATTACCCATGCTTGTCACTAATCCTGATGTTTTCAGACCTGACGCATCCTTGTCTCCCATGCCTGGCCAAATTGGAGTTCTGTACGAAAAACTCTCAAATGCACAGTTACCTATAGAATACATAGGGAAACCCTATCCTACAGTATATAGGCTTTGTAAAGATCATTTTTCAAGGCACTGTGAAGAGAATCCAGAGTGTAGATATCTTTGTATCGGAGACTCTCTAGAGCATGATATTCAAGGAGCGAATAAGAGTGGTATGGATAGTCTATGGATTCTGAATGGAGTTCATACAGTTGAGATGAATCGGTTAATTGACGAAAAGATTTTAGTGGCAACGAAGGTTCAAGAAGGCAGTGATGAAGTTGCGTCAAGCGAGGTTGTGGAATCATTTTTACAGCTTCCTAAGTATCAAAGATATCATCCAACCTATATCATACCTTGCTTCAAATAAGAGAGCGGAGATATGATATTTCATTGTAGTATAGAGTTAATTGGTGTAAATAAGGCTGGATGCTGTATTATGTTCATAAATTTTAATTTTTATAACTTTTTCTTCTCACTTTCAAAACAAAACACTATAACATCAAATCTTATAGATTACACAATCAAACGAATAAACAACGATGAAAAAAAGGAAGGAAAAAAAAAGACTCACATTCACATAAAACCTGAACGAGAAAAACTTATATCACCCTGACAATAGAGAAAAAGTTTCAAAAAAATACTTATGCCTGAAGTGTTTGTAAATGATTGCCTAAATTCATTGTCTTTAATACAGCTTGTTTTAATGTATTTTCATTTTCTTTTGTTGCTTGAATAATTTTTTCTGATGCTCTTTGTCTTTCTTCAGCAAAAATTAATTCTAAATTATATTTTTCTTGGGGATCAATAATTTTACTAATTGTTTGTAATCTTTCTTCTTCAGCAATTCTTTCTTCATTTAATAAATTTTCTAAATTCTGATTTAATTCTTTTTTCAAGTTTTCTAAATGATCATTAATACTTTTTTCATCATTTACACCTGTGATTGTTTTATTTAATACGGATGTTTGTGCTTCATAAGTTAATTTTTCCATTTTTTCTGATAATTTAATTGTTTCTTCAATATCTTCATTATTACGTTTTATTGGATTAATAAAGATACCAACAGGTTTTAATCCTTGTTGTAATTCTTGATGATATTTACCTTTACCATTTGGTGCTAATGGATGATCTAATGAAAATTCACGTCTAAATTTACCTGCAGGTAGTTTCATATATTTTGCTTTCTCATTTTTATCTGTACGTAATGCTTCTTGTTTCGAAATTTTCTTGACTTTCACTTTTGGTATTTCACCACGGAATGATTTTTGACTTCGTTTACGTGATCCACTTCGTCCATTTGGTGAAGGTGAGGATTGTTCTTTCTCACTTCCATCTTCATTTGTGTCTTCTCCTTCTTCCGATTTCTTTTTATTGTGTTTCTTTCCTCTTTTCCCTTTTTTATCATCATCAAAATGTTTAAATTCTTCACCTGCAGTAAATTCAAATATTGGAATATCATTATCCTTGACATCTTCAGCACGGGAGAATTGTTTTGAGGAATTAATCGAATTATTAGGAGAATAAGATCCTCTACGATTAGGATTCTCACGCATTGACTTTCTTGATCGACCACGAGCGGCGGAGTTACCATCGGAGCTATTAAATGCCGTCTCTCTGGTCATGGAGCTTTCCTTATCGAAAATAGAAGATTTGTTCGAACGATTATCCTCCTCTTCCCATGATCCATCATCATTCTTTAACTTTAGAATAGGAGCAGGATATTGATCATCATAATCTTCATCATCATCGTCTTTTTTACCATAAGAGGGTTTCTTAGGCGAAAGAGTTTTCATGCTCGTCTTACTCTGTGAAGTATGCAAAGACTCAACCTTTTTCTAGAAAGAAATAGAAGATAAGAAACTCCCTTTAAGAAAAAATAACCACGAAGAGAAGACTTACGATCGATTCCAAGAGTGTGTTTTTCAAGTTATCTTGTGTTAAAGATTGAATTTGTAAAGTCGTTGGAAGCTCTCTTTTAGTCGGCGAAGCTGATCTCGTACGTTGTCTAGATTTGGACATCGCGCGGCTCGCACTAAGAGTGCGAGTTTTGTTATTTCCATCATCTCTTAATACTGTGCGATCACCTTCAAAGAGAGGATTGGTATCCATCTCAGTGAGCGGTTGAGTCGCACTGCCCAAATCAAAACCACCAAACATCCCTCCAGTGGTCGCATAGAGCTTCTTCATTGGATCATCAGCATGGGTTTCAATACCAAACTTTTGCTGTAATCTAAAGAGAAAAGAAAGAACAAATCATGAAAGTTAAAGTGAATAGAAAGATCTCAACATACCTTGGAAATAACACGTGATTTGAAACTTCCATAGCCTTAACTGCGACCTTATCAGGTGAAAACGCATCGACATGACGTAAGCGATCCATTTCAGACTAAATAATTTTCAAAATATTCGATTAGAAATGAAGAGAACGTGTGTCTCCTTCTTACCTTTAACTCAGCATTCGTCTTCACCATAATATCCTTCATCGTATTTCGCATATGGCCTAATACCTGAAAACCTTGACGAATTGCCATTGTTCGATCTTCTTTGTGTTTAATAGACTCTTTAATCTTAGCTAATCGATATTCTTCTGCTTTTTGTGCTCGAAGAAAAGCAATTTCATGTGCTTCACCACGGATTGCTTTCAAAGTCTTACGACGTTCTTGTTCTTCACGAATCTTTTCTAATTCACGTTTTGCTAATTCATCTTTATGTTGTAAAGCACTTAATGTTCGATCAGCTTTTTCTTTGATTAAATTATAATTCTTTTCTTTAATTTTCAATAATTTCTCATATGATTGATTTTGTTCTTGTGGTTGAATTTCTGTTTTATATTTAATTCGCATAGCTTCAACTTCTTGGCGATGGCGTTCATGCTCCATTAGTTTATCTAAAGTCTACAGTAGAGATGTTATTGTCAGATAGGGGAGACTGAAGTTGTGTCCTACTTACCGCCTTCCGCATTTCTTCAGCAATTCTTTCTCTTTCATTCTTCACTTGATCAATTTTAGTATCCAAATCTTTCATTTTCTCTTGTCTTTCACGACTCCGACGATCTAGGAAATCTTTAATCCGATCTTCATTATTCTTTGCTCGTAACTCTAACATTTTCTTACGATTATCATATTTATCTTCAATACTCTGGAAAATCGAATCTTTCACATGTTGCGTATATTTCATACGTTGTACACGTTCATATTCACGTTGTTCACGTAAAACCTTTGAGCGTTTCACTTGTTCTTTTGATTCTCTTGATTTATTAACAACATATTTTTGAAATTCTTTTTGTTCCATTTTAATTTCTTCTAATTCTTCTTGTTCATCAGCAACACGTCGCATTAATTCTTCACGATATAATTCTTGTAAATACATACGTCTTTCATTTTTATAATTCTCTTGTTTTTCTTGTAGATCATCATGTTTTTTCAAGATTTTCTTATTTTGTACTTCTTGATCAGCTTTTAATATTTCCATTTTTAATTTCCTTTGCAATTCTTCCCAATTATCTCTTTCAATTTTACGAAATTTTGCCGCTTGTATTTCAAGAAGTGTACAGTGGGCTTGTGGTGATACAGGTAAGATACTTTCTTTCGCTGAAAGTGGTCTGGTATGAACAGCAGGTTTCCACCCTGAATCACAGAGTCTTTTCCAATCTGATTTAACATTGTCTAAAATTCGTCTTCTTGCTCCATCAATACGCTCGAATCGACGCTTTGCTGCATCGATATCGTTTGGAAAATCACGTTGGAACTCACTAAACGGGATTTCTACCAATTCTAACGGATTTACACCATTCATTCGACAAGCCTCCAATGATCTTGGAGTATTGAGATAAGGTGGATAACATTTGTCAGGCTGAAAAGTCGCTAATGATAGCTTAACTGGCTCTAACATTTTGCTACTTTGTTCTTTTATCAAAAATTCACAAGCCGTTTCGCTAATGATAATCTCGACATTTTCAATTTCCGAATTCTTGAAAAACGATAACTTTTCAAATTCGATCGTACCGTTTCTCTTCATTATTTTCACTTTTTTAATTTTTTTATGTTTGTTTGATTCATCAAACTTTTCCTCCTTCTACAATGACGACACTTGCCTGTAAAGATGAATTTTTGCAAATCTGGAAGAAGATGATGTCAAGAAAGGATTCTGAGTTCTTTCGGGAGCCCGTAGATTGGGAAGGATTAGGCCTTTACGATTATCCTGTAATTATCAAGAATCCTATGGATCTCGGAACAGTGAAGAGGAAGCTTGAAAGAGGTGCCTATAGAAGACCATCAGAACTTGCTGCTGATGTTCGTTTGATCTTTTCGAATGCTATGACCTATAATACCCCAAATAGTAAAGTTTATAATTATGCCAGAACGTTGAGTGATTTTTGGGAAAGCAGTTGGGCGCAGATAGCAAACACTGATGATGCTATTGATCGACCACCTTCCATGGAAGCTATCACTGAATTCGTTGAGAAATCTCACAGGTAAAGAGATTGAGGAATTTCCTCTTGCTTACTTTTTATTCTCTCTCAATAGAATTACTCCTGAAGAACTTGGAAAAGTTTTAAGAAAATTAGACGAGCTATGCCCTAATTGTATTGTAAAGGTAGGGGATTCATGCTTTTTCTTTGTTTAGAACTTGACTTTTTCTCTTTCTTTTCTGAATGTAGAAACCGAATTCTAATGAAGTTGATGTAAATACGGATCTGATTAATGGACGTACCTTTCATGAAATCAATGAGTTTATAGATAACCTCATTATGGATGCTGGTGGCATCGCTAGTCGTAAAGGGAGAAAACCATAATTGTAATCTAATTGTATCAAAGTGAAAAAGCCCTATCTTGTACCCTTAAGGCTTTTTCTTCACACATTTTCATTATTGCTGCGAGTTCTGACAATCCTCATAGATCTGATCGCGTGTTTTACTGCAAATTACCTACAACTCGCGATAAAATAGAATACCGTTATAACAAGCGTTGTCGAGAGTTTTGTCGATGATTTGAATGAAGATATTGCGATTTCTTCCACTTTCACCATGCAACAAAATCTCCCACCCTATGATTATCGTTACAATAGGCCGCCTGATCCTCAGTATCAAACGGTGAGACGGTCTTCATCAAATATTACCTTAGCAGAGATGCAAAACCTATTCCTTCAAAACCCCAACCTCCTCCTTCGATTAGAACAGGATTATGTTGAAAATGTATTATATGATTTACTTTTTGAGGTTGCTATAGATGTAAGTTGTTTTTATTGTATGATACTTTCCATTTCTTACCTCTTCTCTCCACTTCAACTAATCATCGCCTCTCCCCGCACAGGTATTGTGGTCGATAAAATCTGGGAATACAACAATAGAGGACCTTTATCAAGTGCAACCGTTATCTGTATATTACTCTTTACCCATTAGAACCGAAGAAAGTAAGTAATCTCTGACATCATTTGGTTTAAACTTATCGTTAACTCTTTCTTGTGTACTTTTAAGAAAAAGTGCGATATAATATTGCTCGACCCCCTTTACCTCCCATCCCAGTTAGTTCTGTACAGAATGCCCCTTCTTCAAGTAGTTCCGCCCCTTCTTCCTCGAGTTCGAGTAACCACAACGTCAATAACAAGAATATAGTTTGTCCTGTCTGCAATGAACTAGTCGCAGCTGTTCGATTTGCTTATCATTTAGAAAAAGATATGAACGGAGGAAAGCGTGGCACGAGAAAGCATTACGATTATTTAAGAGATGAAACGTATGAAAGACCTCGACCAAAGAAGGAACATGTTGACCCTCACCCTAATTCAATGATTGTCAAAATTCGGTTAAGAAATGGAGGTAAGTGCAGTTCAACTGTTAGCTAATTTTATTGAATCTACTATATAGTTCCATATGGAAATACAAAGAGGATAGGAGTGACTTTAGAAGACTTCTTAGCTCATCAAAGCGAGGCTCAAAGAGCAATGTTCACTTCGCAAGTTAATCAAAGTGGCAATAACAATTGTGATAACGGCAATGGGACGGGGAATCGATTAGAATTAGATGGAATAGAGACAGTTAGTACCAATATGAATGAAGAATATGAAGAGGAGGATGGCTACACGGTAGATACTAACACCATACCATAATGAGCGCAACGAATTCCATTTGGGATAGAGGAAGAGATTTCTCAAGTACTTCGAAACCTTTTAGTAATGTATATTTTATAGGAAAAGATTCTAACAAACTCTTACATGATGATTATTGAATTTTAATGCAATAAAGTCAAATTTCATCTTAAATCCTATTCTATGACGTACAAATGGTTGCATCTCGGCTTACACTTATCTTCTACATTCAATTTTACTGTCCTGCAAGTGTTTCTTCACTTCTTGAATTGAGACTTCGTTTCGATGGAAAATACCCGCAGCAAGAGCAGCATTGACAGCAGTTTTCTCGAACACCTCGGAGAAGTGAGTGACATTACCTGCACCACTGGAGGCAATTACGGGAATCGTAACAGCTGATTGTACCGCTTGAATTAATTGCAAGTCATAGCCATTGCCTTGACCATCCATATCAATGCAGTTTAACATGATTTCACCAGCCCCTAATATCTCGCAGATCTAATTTCACGATAAGATGAGGACAGGTAACAGACTAAAGCTTAGCAATACCTTAGCCAATTGAACAGCATCAAGATCTCTCGTCTCTCTACCTCCTTTCACGGTTACCTGCCACCAACAGTACTTCTCCCCATTAGGACCGACGCTTTTTTCTAACTCGACCACTGTCTTCTTGCTAAGAGCGTCACCCTCAGGCGATTGATTTACAGTTTCTGGAGAATCTACATAGACTCTTTTCGGATCAATAGATACTACAACAGCCTGAGCACCATAGTGTCTAATCGAAAACAAAATCAGAGAAACTCTTACAATGAATGGCACGTAGCTTACCCTGTAATTTGCTCAATAGAAGAAGAACCGTCTTTTGAACGAGATTGGAGAAACTTTTCCGCGGAATACACTGCATCACTACCAATACTAACTTTATCAGCTCCTGCACGAAAGTATTGCCCTGCAACTTCTAACGAAGACCATAACTTTCCAGAAGGATCTTGATACTCTCGAATTCCTCCACCAACTGTTAATGGAACAAATACATTTTCTGAAGAAGATTCTAAGACTTGTAGCATCGGAAGGTCTTCAATAACGCCTTGTCTAAAGCTGGTAATATTTAAGAAAGCTACCTCATCCGCTCCATCTTGATAATAGCGATTGCATAGAGCCACTGGTTTACCAAGATTACGAACTCCGCCTCTAGATAAAATAAAGATTTCAGAAAAGGTGAGCTCGATTTCGAAGATTATTACCTGCCCTGAGAAGAGGATTCCCTCACATCATATTGATCTCCTTTAGTCACAACGAGATCTCCGTTATCGTTACTTCGGACATCTAAACAAGCTATTATTCGTTTGGCTAGCGATGTTTTTGGAAGTTGGAATAGCTTTTGAAAAGGAAATTTTGGTATTCCTTCCTGTATCCTCCCTCGAACTGACAAGAAAGAGTCAATCAACTGCAAACCAACACGACCACTTTTCTCTGGGTGATACTGTGCAGCAACAACATTTCCCTTTTGTACCATACTTATATATTGTTGCGATTCATAATCCGTCATAGTTAAGATCCATTCATAGTTCTCAGAGGTTGGTAAAGCGCAAAAAGAGTGAACGAAATAAACCTACAAGCGTTGGAAGTAAACGCGATTAATCGAAATGAAAAGAAGGATTAGCAACTTACTTTATCATTCGAATCAATCTTTTCAAGAACGCTGGAGTCTTTCAAAGTTGACATTCCATTCCATCCAATTTGAGGGACTTTGGCACCTGGTGTACTGAAGCGAGTAACCTTTCCAGGAATTATGCCAAGTCCCTTCACTCCAGGACTTTCTTCACTTTCCTCGAAAAGAAGTTGCATACCGAGGCAAATACCAAAGAAGGGTCTGTTTGAAAGAATATACTCTTTTAATGCATCGAACCAGCCTCTATCTCTTAAGCTCTGTTTAAAGAGGTTAAAGACCGGCTCGGCTATTCATCACCACAATAACACACCTGCATTGCTTGATGAAAACACCCTTGACCAGGGAAAACAATAACTTCAGCATTCTTTATATCTTCCACAGTTTCAGCATCCTTGATTTGATATCCAAGAAAGCGAATAGCATTTCTAATCAAACTATCTATAAGAAAATTGCGAAGATTGAAGATCCTCAAAAGCCAAACCTTAAACTTCGAACATTTCCAGCTCCATAATCCAATACTGTTACAACATAATCCTCCATTTTCCTTTGGATAAGATTCAATACTACAATGTCTGTCCAAGTGCCAAAAAAAGAATGATGAAAAAACGAAGTAAATAAAAAGCGTTTTAACTCTGAAAATAAGTACTTTTTCGTGAGAAGATGGAATGAATTTTGAACAATTTTTTTTAGAGAATGCAAGAACAATTAAAAGTATTCATACCATTCCTTCTGATCATATTTATTGTTGGTCTATTCTGGTATATTTTTTGGAAGTTTGTTTTGGAACCAAATCCATTGGTTCGTGACTTCTTAGACCTTGATACGAAACCTTCTTCTGAAAGGAAGAAGAAAGAGTAAGTGAAAGAATGGAAGATAAGGAGGAGGAATTCGATGAAATTGATTGGGAAGGGGAGGATATTCAGTGGGAAGCAGAAACCACAAGCAATGAAAATCCGACTGATTCTGAACCTTTACAGATTGTCATCTCTATGAATGGTGAATCGAATAAAAAGAAACCTTCAGAACAAACACGGAAAAAACGAAAAATTGTTGCAAGATATAGTGATAAAGATTATGAAAGAGCATTAAATCGAAGAAAAGATAATTTAATCTTTCTTTTAAGGAAGTTTTGTCAGGTTGTTGAATGGAGTAATGATATTGAATTACAGTGTATACTTCAATCACTACTTCCTTCAGACCTTCTTCAATCCTTGACAATTAGATCTATATTTACAATAAAAGATGTTTTAGATTTAAATAATTGGTTATCAGAGGCTTTTGAGAGGATTCCATTGTCTGATCTCACTGAGGAAGAAGGACGTGATGGAAGCAATCCTGACGATCTAGCCGCAACTGTGATAACAAACAAAGCTGCATCCTTCAATCAATTTACTCAAATTTTTTATTCTTTATTAACTTCGTTTAATTTGCGGGTTCGTCTAATTTGTTCATTTGATCCCTTGTCACTCTCCCCACATGACTATGATGATCTAGGCGATGAGGAGACAGTGAAAGTGAAACGAACTCGTCTAAAGCCATTTAAAGTTTTATCACAGATGTATTATTGGATTGAAATCTTTTCTTATAATTTACACGATGAATTGGTTGTTGCTTCTCGGAATAACAAGGACTGTATGTCTGAGAGTGAATGGATTCACTATGATGTTGTTCACTCGATAAAACAGCAACCAAAGTTCATTGAAACCAAACTACGGAAGGGAAAAGAACTTGATTATGCGATAGCATGTGAATATCTTAGCAGTAATTCCTATCTGCTAACAGATGTGTCGATGAAGTATAAATTTACAAAGACCAAATCAGATAGAGCAAAGTTACTAGTTTATGATAAACTATTTCGAAGTTGGTTCGAAAAGCAATTAGTGAATTTATCCAATTTTTCGAATATCAGTAATAGTAGTAATAATGGGAATGGAAATTTTTTGATCGTTGATTTAACGGATGAAACACCAGATCATGAATATCGACTACAGGAGCAACTCCTTGAAGAAGCTCAGTTGAAAAGAATTCACAGTAATAATTATCAACAAACTTTACCAACAACCTTTGTGGCTTTTCAAAACCATCCTGTCTATTGCTTAGAGCGTCATTTAAAGGTGGATGAAGCCCTTAATCCTCAAAGTAAGAAAATTGTAGCGATGTTTAAAGGAGAACCTGTATATCTTCAAGAACATAAAGAACAATTAAAATCAAAACTAGAATGGAGAAAAGAAATGAGAAAGATCAAAGACAATGAAAAACCTTTGAAAATTGTTAAGCGGAGTGTGCGGAGTAATAATGATGGGAATGGTTCGAGTAATGATAATCGATTTGAAGTGAAAGAAAAAGAACTATTTGCTAAATCGCAAACAGAGATCTTAGAGGTTAGTGTGCTTCAATCTACTTGTTTATATAATTATTGTCATGTTTTCATCATCTCTTAGATTCCTTCTGTAGTGGATGGTGTCATTCCTATAAATGAGCATGGGAATATTGAGGTGTGGGATGGCCTCCCTCAATATGTTCCGAGAGGTGCGGTGTATATCGAAGGTTCAGGCTGTGTGAAATTAGCCAAATCCTTGGGAATCCAATATGCCCCAGCTGTCACTAATTTCGAGATGAGGAATGGAAGGTTCTACCCGAAAATCACCGGTGTAGTAGTGCTTTCAGAGCATAAACCATTGATTGAGGATGGAATGTTTGAGTTTACAGCTATAAATGATGAAAAAGAGTATCAGCAACATCAAAAGAAAGTGTTGGATCGATGGAAAACTCTTGTTCGATCCCTTCTTACACGGAATCGATTAAGGGAAGAATATATGCGATAAATTAAATATTACTTCGTAAACGATACAAATCAGTATTCGTTTGTATTTAAAAATAAGTCGTTGCAGGGCGTGAAATGACATTTTTCTCTCTTAAAATTTTCTCTTAATGTTCTCCCTCAAGAATTAAGAGAGAGGGAGGAGCTCTCTTAATCCTCCTCAGGCTTTCTTCACGTCTCACATTCCATCATTATCTTATTGCGCAATCGAAAAGACCAAATGAGTACTGTTCTAACAGAAGGCTATGAAAGATTTATGATTACAGATGAAGTGAATATCTTAAACTGTATTCTAATTGGGAGATCAGGTGTCGGGAAGAGTGGTATCTTTGGAAACCTGATTGGATTGTTGGATTTCCAGTCGTACGGCTGGGATACAGGGACAGCCAAGACCGTCAAATCCACATTTTCATATGGCAAGAATATAGTGAATCTAATCGATACGATTGGATGGAATGGTCTCGAATCTGATGATCTTCGATTGTTTCAAGAACTGAGAAAAGTGCTCATTGATGATACAGCGAAGATCCATCGAGTATTCTTTGTAGTGAATGCAAAGCGCTTTACTACGATCGACCAGAAGATCATAGACTTCCTAGAACATCATTCATCTGATGAAATGAAGTCGATTATTCATGTGATTGTTACTCATGCTCCTGAATTCGAGAGAGACGAGAAACTAAAGACAAATATCAAGGGAAAGTTTAAATTCCTTCTGAAGCCATCAGCAAAGAAATACGAGCAGTCTGAAAATAACGCTCCAAACGAAAGAGCTGAGGCTAATTTGCAAAAGGAACAGGAACAGGAGAAGGAGGAAGAAGAAGCTCTCTTCCAATCGAAATTTACCTTTGTTGACTTAATTGATCCTCGTCGTTTCAATCATGCCCCAGGGATTAAGAAGGTAATTGTTGAAGAATGGAAACAATTTCGACAAGAAATGTTAGATATTATTCAAGGATCTAATGATCATGTTTTAGTTCGACGCTTCAAAAGAACATGGTGGATAGCTGATTTCGCCCGATTACACACAAAGGAAATTGCAATCGTTTCTATGTCTGTCTTAACAATTACTCTAGGTCTTGGATTGATGAAGTATTACCAAAGAAGCTTATCTTTGTTGTCGCAAAACAAAGACTTGGAGGAAACTTACAATAATAAACTCTCCAAATTGAACGAGACGATTCAAAACCCTGTTATCAAGGCAGCAAGCTGGTTTGACTCGTTATTCAGCAAAGAACAGTAATTGAAGAGTATATTTTTCTTGAAGAAGCTTCATGTTCGCTTTCATTCAACATATCTTTTGGATCATTCTATGATAATACTGATAATAATCATCTGCCCTCCTTGTTCATATTCCACGTCGATTGTAAATCTTCCGAAGACTTTCCTTTCATTAAGAGAAGACCGCGCGAACCTTAGCTCCTCGGATCCTTTGATTATTCTTTCGAGAAGATTCTAATGACTGTAGGAAGAGTAGTACAGTGGTTTTTGTATTAGTAAGTTAAATTGTGCTCTACGTCTTATCAGCCGTTTACGAATTTCGAGATGAGGAAAGGAAGGTTCTATCCGGTGTAGTAGGGTCAGAGCATAAACCGTTGATTGAGGATGGAAGGTTTGAGTTTACAGCTATAAATGATGAAAAAGAGTATCAGCAACATCAAAAGAAGTGTTGTCAACGATACAAATCAGAATTTGTTCTTTAATTAGAAAAAGGTTATTGTATTACATTCAGGATTAGGGTAGATGAGATTAGATTCGGTGTTGTTTGCTTGCTTCTAAAAGAATTTTGAATGATTTCAGATTTTCTTCAAGAAGTTTGTAATCTGTATTTACTTGCCGCAATTGAATGACTGTTACTAATAGGAATACGAGACACGCAAATAGAAATAAGAGAATATATACTTTGCTGCTGCTACTGAGCAAAGACTTCGAAAAAAATGGGATGTGTAGGCCATTATATTTGCTTACGATTGGAAGGAGAGATTTCCAATCGTCGTTCGAGATTAAAGAGACATCGAAATCAACTAGACTTGACAAATTCGCCTTGAGTCTTGATTGAAGCTCTTCAGCAGTATGGAAATCTTGTTGGATCGGCTCCGGGTATACGACGATGAAGTGAATCTTCGGGGTTCCATGGAAGTTGCTTTCTTTTAGCACCAGTAATTTATAAAATATCAATAACTGGCTCTTAAAGTCATCGATCTGGCTTCCATCAACGACGAACAAAATCTTATCAAATGCCATTATCCTGTCTTCAGCTCGCAGCTTGGTTTGAAGGAGTTCTTGAATTTCCTGTTCTTGATACACTCTCTTTTCGGAAAATCCAGCAATTAAATGAAAGTTAAAACCTTTTGACTGCTGTGAAATACATACAAGATCTTCAGAGAAAATGAATGACAATTCATTTGAGGAGAATGTTAAAGTCTGAAAAACTTGGTATGAAGATAACAAGGTTTTCCCTACAATAAGAATATTATCCTTTCTTTGTGACATACTGTATCACTTATTTATTTATTTATCTATTTATTTATATGTTTGTTTGTAATACAGTAAGTTAGTTTTAAAGAGAAATGTGACATTGTCTCTCTTAATTATTCCTCAGAATTTTCGAATTTAGGAGAGAGAGCATCTCTTTTAATTTTCACGTCGTATCATAATTTTATTGCGCAATCGAAAAAACCAAATGAGTACTGTTCTAACAGAAGGCTATGAAAGATTTATGATTACAGATGAAGTGAATATCTTAAACTGTATTCTAATTGGGAGATCAGGTGTCGGGAAGAGTGGTATCTTTGGAAACCTGATTGGATTGTTGGATTTCCAGTCGTACGGCTGGGATACAGGGACAGCCAAGACCGTCAAATCCACATTTTCATATGGCAAGAATATAGTGAATCTAATCGATACGATTGGATGGAATGGTCTCGAATCTGATGATCTTCGATTGTTTCAAGAACTGAGAAAAGTGCTCATTGATGATACAGCGAAGATCCATCGAGTATTCTTTGTAGTGAATGCAAAGCGCTTTACTACGATCGACCAGAAGATCATAGACTTCCTAGAACATCATTCATCTGATGAAATGAAGTCGATTATTCATGTGATTGTTACTCATGCTCCTGAATTCGAGAGAGACGAGAAACTAAAGACAAATATCAAGGGAAAGTTTAAATTCCTTCTGAAGCCATCAGCAAAGAAATACGAGCAGTCTGAAAATAACGCTCCAAACGAAAGAGCTGAGGCTAATTTGCAAAAGGAACAGGAACAGGAGAAGGAGGAAGAAGAAGCTCTCTTCCAATCGAAATTTACCTTTGTTGACTTAATTGATCCTCGTCGTTTCAATCATGCCCCAGGGATTAAGAAGGTAATTGTTGAAGAATGGAAACAATTTCGACAAGAAATGTTAGATATTATTCAAGGATCTAATGATCATGTTTTAGTTCGACGCTTCAAAAGAACATGGTGGATAGCTGATTTCGCCCGATTACA
>VFQN01005890.1_pt1 | contig 14552 bp, 13 predicted proteins | sample 3512371 | NCBI WGS metagenome assembly VFQN01 (sample SAMN10412370, study PRJNA504923) | tailings metagenome | isolation source: Replicate 2 from Balatoc abandoned mine | place: Philippines: Itogon, Benguet | collected 2017-08-28
CTCAGAGCAGGTCAGAGGTGTAGAATAATTGTTTTCAACATCATAGCAGATGACTTGATTTTCACGGAAAGACTCATATATTCCATTCAAAAATACTAATTAAATCACATACTCACCTTCCATTTCTACTAATTCGATTAATTCAGGATCATCAACCATGTCAACTTTGTTTAAGAAGACGACTAAGGCAGGAACACCGACTTGGCGGGCCAAGAGGATGTGTTCACGGGTTTGAGGCATAGGACCATCGGCAGCTGAGACGACTAAGATAGCACCGTCCATCTAAGTAAATCAATATAAGCGAATCTATCACAATAGCAGTAGTAATTCTCCTACCTGTGCGGCACCAGTGATCATATTCTTGACGTAATCGGCGTGTCCAGGGCAGTCGACGTGGGCATAGTGGCGGTTATCAGTTTCGTACTCAACGTGAGTAGCGTTGATAGTGATACCACGAGCACGCTCTTCTGGTGATTTATCAATGTCTTCATAGGCCATTTCCTTAGCCTTTCCTTGCTCAGCCAACACCTTGGTAATGGCAGCAGTTAAGGTGGTCTTTCCATGATCAACGTGACCAATAGTACCGATATTCACGTGTGGTTTACTTCTGTTGAATGTACTAAAGGATTGTGTGAATGCAGGAAAGTTACGACCTAAGTGCAACTAGTTGATAAGAATCAAATCAGCATAATAATTCACAGACTCACTTACTCAATAAAGGACGAAACAACTTCGTATTCTGTTGCAATATCTTCCCTAGCATCTTTCTATGATTTTGATTGAGTCCCAGGAGCAACTTTATGGATGCAACTAACAGTCAATAAAGTTCAAAGGTTCTGCGACCAAGAGTTTTCCATTCACAGAACAACTCACCATTCTACGAAATCCCGAAAATCCCGTCAATCTATCATAACGAGCGATCCGCAATCTTGTGTGGTGGATAGGTGAGGTAATCATAATTTAATTGCAAAGAACAAACAAATAAACCACACGATGATGAGATGAGATTAAGGTAATATTTACTTTCATGTTGAATAGTACAATGAAGCAACTTATATTGTCTCAGGTCCAATCTCTATATGATAGAAATGATTGTTTGACTTGTCCAAAAGGTTGCAATATATTTCTTAGTCTCGATTGAACTTACGAACATGCATTATCCCTTGATGAAAACATAGTACTTCTGGCGAAGGAATAAATTTCTTTGAATGGGTGGAAAAGTTTGAATGGATTTTGTAAAAAATGTGTTTGTGAGGAAGGGGACGGAGTACATCATGCCTTTACACATTTTTCCTATTGCAACAACTAAACCAACTTCGCGTTTCAGATTCTTAACTGTCTTTGAAGTGATTCAATGAAAAATATTTGCGGAAAATGATCTGAGAAGAAAGAACTGAGATCCCCGCTGGACTTCGATAAAGTAAGGACTATGACCATCATGATGTATGATTCCCGTTCGTTAAATTTGCGATTCCTATCCCATGAATCGTAAATTGCTTTGGGCGGGTACAGAAATATTTAGGTATTGAAGCTGAGTCCAACTCGTATGATTGGTTGAACTCTATCCCAACAATACAACATCAAATCTTACGTATCTTTTCGATTTTATGTACTTACTCACTCTCTTCTTTCTTAGTTGAAGTTTGAATCCTGGCGCAACATTATAGGAGTTGGAATTTCTACAATCTTGGATTAATATGTTGATGTTCTTCAATTTCTTTTATATTTTAAATAATACATTCATTTTTCTTTGTCATTTATTCGAATAAGAACTACACTTTTTCCCAATCTTTGCCAAACGTTTGTAGATGTATTTCGGAACATACATCATAAAAGAAAGCGACTGTTAGTGGAAAAGAGGTGACTCAATGTTTGTCGGTATTGTCTCGGTAGAGCAGTTTTACCGGAAAGAAAGAGACGAAATTTTCGTAAATTAATAAGAAAAGAATTGAAAGTATTTGAGTTTTCAAGGAAATGGTTGAGTTTATTCCTCATTTAATGATTTAACATTTCGTTGAAGGATAGGATGTCTGTGCAAAGAGGTGATTCTAACGCTCGTAGGTCTTCTCTCCAACAGGCTATTGATTTCAGCAGTCAAGCCACTCCTACCTACATATTCGAAGACACAACTGATCGATCATACCGTGATATTGTCGAATTATTTGAAGAGAGTGGATGGAGGAAGGTGCCTCATCGAAAGAGATCCAAGGATGAGCAGAAAAGGCGAGAAAATAACCGATACATCCAAGGACATCTCATTTATTGACTCCCCTTCTAGGCTTCCTTTAAAAGACATACCGCAATTAATTTGGTTGCTAAATGAGAATGACATCGACTTTCAAGATCTCACAGATGACCAATTATGTAATCACTATGAGGGAATTCATCAAATCACCACTAAGCAAGGATTCTGTGAACTATCGAAAGAATATTACTCCATGAGTCAAGATAATCTCGAAATCATACCAAGATGCTATAATTTAGGTGATCCGATCCATCGCGACGAGTTTATTGACGATTTCCGAGTTACAAGTTCATTTAATTTGTTAAAATATTATCTCATCGGGAAAGTTGCAAACGTCCTTAATCTCAATCATCTTCCGATTGCGTCATTATGGAAAGATATGACGACTTTAAATAATTCAATGAATATTACTTTGAAGAATGCTCTCTTTGCATGTCTTTGGGAGTTGAGAATACGGCATTATGGCGAATATCCCTGTGTTGATATATCCAAATATTTCCGTGATAAGGAAACTTCATTAACGGAAGAGGAGTGGTATTACCTCTTACAAAAGACGTATGAAATTATACAACAAATTGGTCATTTCGAGGAAATAATTCAATTATTTCATGAAACATTACCAACACAAAATCAACGATCTCCTGATAAACACTCTCAAGCAATCCAGCAGCAAATCGAAACTAAATCGATCTTATTCCCATCTCTTCCAACAAAGAATTGTATTTTAACATTTTTATATACACATTTTACCGCTCTCTATCCTTCTCTTCAACCATTTGATTATAAGGTGATGAGTGTATTATCGCTTTATCAAAAGATTCATTATCAATACCAAATTGATGGATATCGAAATATTTGGTTGATTAAATCACCTGATAGCTCTTGTGGGATAGGAATGAAATTGTCTTATCAAATTGAAGAGATTTTAGAGTATGAAAAGAACATGAGTGGAAGGATTATCCAAAAATATATTGAGAAGCCTTTACTTACTTTCGCATTACCTTCGTCTCAGCTGTTAGGAGATGTAACCACGAATAAACCGGCAGAAAAGTTGAAATTTGCTCAAACGACTTCAATTCCACCACAGTTACGATCTTCGCAGAAGTTTGATATTAGAATTTGGGTTTTCGTCTCTTCTTTCCAACCTTCTTTAGAGGCTTATATTTATTCAACTGTTTATGGACGAAGATGTGGCAGCAATTATTCCTTTACTGTTTCTTCATTGTCTGATCATTATATTCATTTAACAAATTATACTTTACAAAAGAAAAACAAAAAATACGCAGCATCTGAGCCTGTTGGAAGTGCTCCTTATCGAAAAAGCAGCGTAGCGACATTCACTGATAGAGATAGTATAGAAAAGGGTGACAAGGATGATGTTAGTGTGGAAGGGGATTGGCAACAAAGAAATTCGGCAAAGAAACTTCGTCTTCTATGTAAAGATGCTCGTATGACTCAATCAACTATTCATGGGGATGGTAGCAGTAATGAAGGAGAGTTGCTCATTCATCATTGTGAATTAATGAATATTCTTCAATCCGCTGCAGCAGACCCTTCCTTTTTTCAGCCCAAAGATTTTCCTGTAGCTCCTGAAAATCAGTCTTCTTCTTCCGCCCTTCTCCCTCCGTTGCGCATGAATCCTCTGAGTCCGAATCGCTCAAGCAAAAAGAGTTTAGAGATCTCAACTCCTCACATTTGGGATAATTATTTGTGGCCAAAGATAAAATCCAACATTCTTTCGACGTTGCAGCTGCTCGGTACAAAGCTTTCCTCGACACGATCAAAATCATTTGAGCTTCTTGGTTATGATGTGTTAATTGATGAAACGTTTCAACCATGGATTTTAGAGGTTAATATGAGCCCTGCAATGGCGCATCGATCAATTGAGCAAAGTCTTCTAATTGAAAGGATGTCTCAAGAGATGACGCTAATAGGTATTATTCCAAAATTATCCAGTAACTCATTAATTCAAGAACCACTGAAACAAAAACTCGAACATAAATTAAAAGCATCCAAGGAATTTTTATTGCAGCAAAAGAAAGATGAACTCCAACTGGGAGGAGGGAAAGCTTCCTTAGCGAATCTTGATTATCTTCTTACTGGTCATTGGGAACGATTATCTCCACCGTCTTCAACCTCCATGAATGAATTATTGCAAAGGAAGAGTGCCTTTGATGCGTCCACGCGCTTGAAGAAAAGAGATTCTGAAGGTGTTACAACAACTTTGTTAACTCCTTCATCTTCCTCAAACACAACCGTCATCGCGGATGATTCAGATGTAACATCGGTACAAAGTATGAATGATTCAATTCCTGTGACTGCGAGAGTGACTGTCACTACTTCTTCGATACCTTTCCCACAACAGCGCAAGGAGAGACCTAAATCTGCAAATAGCTTAGCTTCAAGGAGAAAGAGTGTGACGGGGCCAAATCCATCATTGAATCAAGATCAAGCACAAAGAGCAACAGTGGTAGCTGCTAATGGTGCGAAAGTTGTTTATTCTTCTTACATCAGCAACCCTTCGACGAATATCGCTCCGTTAGAACTAACTTTTACTCTGATTGGCAAGGCAATCACCAGCAAGCTAATCGAAGAGATCGATAAAGCAGCGATTAGATCAGAGAAAATCCTAGTCTTGCAAAAGTAAGTTTTACGTCATTGGCTTTCCATTTGTGAGAATCATTTCTCTTCTATCCTTTTGTTGCTCTGTTGTAGGTGGTTCAAAACAACTCTAATTAGCCTTCAAATTTATTATACTAAACGTCGCCAAGCAGCAATCAAGATCCAAACCTATACGAGAAGGTATATCGCTCAGTTGCTTCGAGATTTCCTTTGGAAGGAGAGTAAGAGTATTATCATTCAATGCTGTTATAGAAAGTATGAAAGTCGGCAGAAACTTCATCAGTTGAAGAAAGAGCGATTGGCAGATATGATTTATAAACTTTGGAGAGTCTATCGTCTTCATTGTTATCGTGTTAAATTATTTCAAGAGAAGAAAGCGAGCAGAATTCAAAGATTCTATTTTTATCATAAAAGAAAGTTTTATATGAAGAAATATTATCATAAATTGATGAGGATCTATCACATTCATCAAAAACAAGTCAAAAAATGGAAAATGACAATCTATCATTGCTTAAGATTAGTCTTTTTGAAGAAAAAGCACGCGAAGGCCAGAGTAATGAGGTAAAATATTGATTTACTTGTCATGAATGATTCTATTCATTCCGCAACTCTTTTTTCTTCTCTGTAGAATAATTTATGGATGGTTGATAAGAAGGAAATTACAGAAGAGATATCATCAAAATCTCTTAAAGAAGTTAGTTTATGAAGCAAAAGATTTCTATGAGGAAAGAGAGCGAAGGAAGGAGATTTTTCTGCAAGCGAAGCTGATACATGAAAGCAGGATGGCCGAATTGTTATTACAGTTGAAGAGCCATCATTTCTTTGATGAAAAAATTTCTAAAGAAAGACAAAAAATTGAACAAAGCGAATTTTCTGACTTGGTACAGGATTCTCAGAAGATAAACCTGGATGGTTTGCTCGATGACTCTGCGCAATCTAAGGACGATGATGGATCTTCAATAAGACAAGCAGAAAAACAACAAAAGAAATTATCTCAAACAAAGCAAGGCAGCGAGAGAGGAATGAAAGGAGTGAATTCCACCGATCAGGTTTCATTGGCATCACTGCCTCCAATTGCTTCAGAGAAAAAGATAGAAAAAGTTGAAATTACCTTTGAAGAATATTTACAATCATTGTCTCCTTATCGCCCTCCAGAGAAGGAGACTAATGTTGTACCACCCGATTATCATTATCCAGAAGTTGGCGAAGTCAAATCTAATAAGAATGAAGTAAAGGATAAGTTCTTTCGAGATGAGGTTGATAACTATCAAGTTGTCGACTTTATTCAGCGATATTCGACTTATGATGCAGTCTTAGTGCATCATTTAGAAGAGGAAATTCCAGTCGATGTTAAACAGACTCAAGATAAAAATATCTCGCAGACCCGTTCGAATGAGACTGCGTTTCCGATACCATCCATGCCAAATCCGAGATTCTCGCGACCTGAAATTGGCAAAATTACTCCAACACCAAGTAATTCCAGCCTTCTTCAGATGAATCAACCATTCCAGACCATTGCCCAACCTTCAGCAATCGAAGTTGGGCGAAGAGAAAGTCTTCGAGATTCTTTCGAAGATCTTCACAAGATAAAAACTTTGTATTCAGATGATGACCAAGTGATCATTCTCAATCGAACAGAAGAGTTCAATAAAGGAAGAAAGAAACCTCGACCAAAGAGTGCGGATGCTAGATCTTCTTTCTCTCAACCGTTAACAGCAATGAACAATCTACCAAATGTGACATTATCTGCAAAGGAGGTTGAAAGAACTGAAATTCCTCTGGGGAAAAAAGGTTATGATGAATTCTTTTCGAATTTATTCGGACAAGAAAGCCCTTTACTACCTGAATCCCCTCAATATGTTGCTCATCCGTCATATCAATTCGCTCAGAACCTTTATTATCAAAGACAAAAAAGACAACAAGAAGCACCATCTAACATCGAACTCTACGGACATCACTTTGCTTATGTTAATGGAGGGACAGGACCAACGACAAGCAAAACAACGAGCAATCATAATAATTCCTCTGTAAGACCGAAGAGTGCAGCGACATCGAGAGGAACATCGAATAAATCAAACAAGAAGAACAACAACGAAAAGAAGAAATCATCATCATCGTCATCGTCTTCTTCTAATTATTCCACATATCATCAACAATTGCAACAACAAAAGAAACAAAACATTCTATCAAGTTATTTAAGTTAGAGTAATAATATCTTATTGATTTTCTTTCTTCTTCTTTTTCTCTCTGTTTAGACATCGACAGACAGTGTCATTCTCTTTATCAGACGATTATTTGTATCTTGTAATCTTACTTCGACGCTTTTTTTCCCCCACCATTTCATCTATGTCTTTCATTTTATTTGGTTTTCAAGAGATTGTTTGGTGTATAGGAGTAATTTCACATTGTTCGCGAATCCGCATTCGATGGTTTGTATTGGCTGAAGTCCTTTAATACCCCAACTGTTACACAGTACAACTCCATCCCTTTCTAAGACTTTTAATAATTTCTCTCGAATTAGCTCAATGGCTTCTGGAAGAAGGTAAAGAACGATGACATTTGCATCATTCTCAAAAGGAACGGCGAGGAGATCTTCGTTTTTCGCTTGGACTTTTGATTGAAGTGTTGGTGGAAGCTTCTCAATCTTCTTATTAAATTTATCGACTAATGTTGATTCAATTTCGATTCCAACAGAGTTACAGTGGAAAGTGTTTGTTGCAGCAAGACAAATTCGACCATCTCCACAACCCAAATCATATAAGCAACTTTCCTCTTGGACGAATGGCTGGAGTGCTTGGATAATTGTTGCAACTATTTCATGATCAGTTTGACAAGGTGGAGCTAAGCTATCTCCTTCCAGCCAATGAAATGGCAGAGTCTCTTCGTCTTCAGAATCCATCAAAACTCTTCTGATCTTCTCACTAATTTTAATTTTAGTTGCTTTTTATGTACCTTGACTTTCACGATGTTACAGTAGCACGCGGAACTAGCTCAGTTGGTTAGAGCGTCGGTCTCATAATCCCGTAAGAGATATCCGGAGGTCGCCAGTTCGATCCTGGCGTTCCGCACTCGCGTGCCTAACTTTTGCCATTTTCTATTATTATTTTTATTTTATTTTATTTTATTCTTCGAATATTTATATCTTTTGATTTTCTTAAAATAAGCCAAATAAACCATTCATCTATCTCCATTCCAAGGCTCCTCAAAGGATATTAGAAACGAAAAAAAAGTTGAAGATTCTGTAATTTCGTTGTGTTTTACATTTACTATAGTTTGAAATAATTCAGCATAAATATTGATTTTGTTTCTCTAAAGTTTACTTGCGAGAAGAACGATCGATTTTCCGAGACTTTCCTCTCGCCCACTCCGGTTTGTATGGTAACTCCTTCTTTCGCCTTGCAAGTTCTTGTCTAATATACTCCTCTTCTTCGTCCTCCTCATCTTTTGGATCGATTATCGAAGGATCTATCTGTTTTCCTTCAATACTCGCTTGAACGACCATCTTCGCAGCGTCTACTTGCTTACCATAGACCAACACTGTCGCTTTACCTGGTCGACCTTAAAGTAGAATGGTTAGAAATGATTTAGATACGCCAAGGTGACATTACCAGCTCTTCCTGTTCGTCCAACACGACGAAGATACTCACTCGGTTCAAACGGAAAATCGAATAGAATAACATGATCAACCTACCAATGGTAGTTGAGAGATCAAGAGATGATGACACAGGGATGAAAGAAAGGTGACTTACATAAGCACGATTAAAATCTAACCCACGTGACGTGCGATCCGTACATATTAATATCGAAGGTCGTTTTAATAAAGGTTTCGAAAATTGATATAAATTCTCTTCACGTTTTTTTGAATCAATTGCACTATGATAGATATAGATATCTCTTAATTTACTATGACGATCTTCACGTAACAAGAAATTTTCAACTTTCCGACACTGTTCTATGGTATTACAAAAGATTAATGTTCTTTCTGATAAATCATTATCTAATGCTTGTATTAATGCTTCACGTTTATTCTCTAATACAGTAGAAGATGATCTTAATTGATTCGAATCACCTGAACAATCAATCACAATTTCATGTATATTTGGTGATATACGATGTAAACCAGGTCCATATAATGTGATAGTATTTGGAAATTCGGTAAGAATTTGTTTGGTTACCTCTGAGGGTAATGTTGCTGATGTAAATAGAAATTGCGTGGTGTCAGGACATGCTTGACCTATTGGTTGTAATGGAAATGATTTATCGAGAAATAAGACATCAACTTCATCTAATATAAGTACTTGTAAATCATTTAATAGGATTTCATTTTTTCTCATTAATTCAAATAATCTTCCTGGTGTTGTTACAAGGACTTCAGTGCCTAAACGAAGTTTCTTTTGTTCGCCGTCAAAGTCAGATAAAGAAGTAAAACAAGATGTACGAAACTTTAATGCATTGCCTAATGTCTTGGCAACTGTTGCTACTTGACTATGAAAAAGAGTTTAACACACACGTTTTTAGTCGAAGAATAAGTCAAAGTCTATCGTGTGTTACTTACTCCGCTAGTTCAGTCGTTGGAGTCATTATAATGACGTAGGGAGCTCTTTCTCCTGGCCGTTGTAGCTTTCTTGCTGCAAATAGTTCATCCATTCGTTGAAGAATAGGTAAAAGATAAGCTAAGGTCTTCCCACTGCCTGTTTGGTCACCAATGATGCAACTCTTACCAGAGTAAATCGTTGGGAAGGCGAGGGCTTGAACCTTTGAAGGTTTCACAATCCCCATACTCTGTACTACATTGACCATTCTATCATTTAAACCAATCTCTTTTAAGGCTTTTCGACTGTAAAAATGAGGCTTTGGTTCTATCCCTGTTTGTTGTGTCTCGGGAGTACTTGTAGGAGAGGAGGGAGCAATAGGTTTCGCCGTGAGAAATCTCAATTTCGCCTTTGGTCTAAGTTTATCTTTTTTCACTTTGTCTTCATTCTCTGTTTCTTGAAAGGGATCATAATCATCATCATAGTCATCGCGATTTCGTTTCTTTCTATAACTCAAAATGAGGTCTGCATTTTGATGACGACCTAACGTTTGCAATCCTGTTGAACGAAAACAATGGAGTTGTTGGAGACACTGGATGATAACCCAAAGTATCACGAATAGAATGGAATTTGATATCATTAAAGTAGTCCAAGTTGATTGAAAATGAACGCACTTCTGAGTTATGCATGGGGTTGCGCACAAGTGCATAATTTTGTGACGCTTTGCTTGATGTTTCGTCCTTTTCTTTTACTGCTTCTATGTGGCGCTTCAACGCATTTATCTGCCCTTAGGGTTCATGATTATTTGAGAAGTTCAAGTTTTCAATCGAAGGGGGTATTTAATCTTCCAGAGTTGCCTTGGTTACAGAGGAAAATATATCAAGCTGTGCAAGTGGTAGCACTTTCCTCCACACTCTTTACTGCAAAACCTGCGATTTCTTTCGCAGATCCAAGTGAGGTATCCCCTAGTAGTTTTCAAGATATCCGTCAAGCATCCTCAACGCGAGAGACGGGGAAAGAAGCTGAGATCTTTCAGTTACTTCGCGAGGTTTCCATACTGAATGATCCAACTCTCTTACTCCCATCCGTTAATCTACCCACTGATGATTTTTGGTATCCACCATTTCTAATTGGAAGATGGAAGACCGATCTATCCTTTGATTATGCTGAGCTTCAACCACAACTCGACGGAGTGAACATCGAAGAACTCAAAAAAAGTTTACCCGCACTGTCTAACGCTGTCTCTGACCGAGCAGCATTGATCTTTCAGCCAGCAAATGTAGGAAAAGATATACCAGGTTCTAACCTGTTGCTTAGATTTGTGCAATTAGACAGTCATCCTCGTGAAGATCATCCGCATAACCTGCGACAACTCGTCTCAGCCTTCTCAGATGACCAAATCATCGTTGACCAAGCTCCCTACTCCTTCCAAAAAGCACCGAATTGGATTTATTCTCCTGCTAATAGATGGGATATTGATTATCACACGGTACAAGGAGAAAAGGGTCGAATATCTTTAGAAACTATTAAAAGAAATATCTTCGTTGAGTCAGGATACTCTCAAACCACTGAGTTCTTTCGACAGGTAATCATGCTTACCCCTCCAAAGTTATCTTTTGTTTATTGTGCACATTTATAGACACGAGAGATAGTGGGGGATAGTAATCGATCTCCGATGAAGAAATCTTCTACTTTCGCTGTTAACTGGCAACTTGCTTCAGAGAAAGCTATTCGAGGAGTATATATTAATGAAAATGACCTGGCTAATACCGATACAGTCTATGGAAAATTGAATTTCATTTTATACTTTGAACCCTCTGATCAACTTTATGTGACGTCCAAACTTGGAGCACAGCCAGCAGCGATCATCAGTTATAATGTCAAGATGCAAAGGTACCTTGAAGATAATGATGGCAAAGAAGTTGATAGCACTCAAGTCACACCATTGCAGAGGCAAGAGCTTGTTAAGCTAGAGATGAAACGTTCGTTGTATCCTTACATCCCTCGTCATGGCGTAGGTCCAGTGGAGTTAAATCAATTCTTTGGATACTAATAACTCAAACACTGTTAAGATGTCACCTGATTTCTTTGATTCGATGATTATAGAGAAGGATTAAGCAGATAAAGTGGAGGAAGAAAGAAAGATTTAGAGATTCTCAAGGAGGTTTTAAAGTTTTACAATTTTCATGAGAGATCTACAGAATGAATTTCTAAATCACGTTTATTCATCATCCTCATCAGCATTCTTGAATTTGGACCAATCAACTTGGTGATATAATTTCTGTTCAAGAAAAGATCAGTTAAAATGAAAGAGCAATCAAGTCAATCAACTTACTCCATAGTTATAACTCTCCCACACATAATTTGTCACTTTACCATATACTACTTCTAATACAACACAACCAGCAACAACATATGTGATGTAAGAGACAGTAGATTTCTTCCAAACATGCTCTTGAAGAGTTTTTGCTATGCCATGAAGAGGACGTGCTTGCTGAGCAATTTTTGGGGCAGTAGCTCGGAGGATTCGGCTGGAAAACATTCTTAAACTAGAAAACTGTCTATTAGATAGGGAAAGAGGTGTCATGAATTGCAGTAATACCTTATTTGGAGGTAAAGATGTCTTTTGATCGGGTAGTGTGTTTTAATGTTGTTTGTTGCTTGTTCTATGAAACCTGAGGGCCTGGGCATGCCCCAAGCCCACGACCATGTTCGGTATACCGAAATACCGATAACATATTTAGAAGTTTAGTTTCATCAATCCCTTTGTTCTAAGTTGAAACTGACAAGTAATGAATTAGCGAAATATTTTTGCACTCTAATAGAAAAGGCTTTGCGAGGTCATATAGAAAAGGAAATCTGGAGGAATTTGTTGACACTATTTCTTCTTTCTTCCTTTTAACTTGAAGTAGTAATATAAACTGAATTAAAAGAATTTGAAGCGAACGAAGGACAAAAAAAGAAATCAATACATAGAGCAAGAAGCAAAACATAAATCAAGACAACACATAAATAAAAGAAGACAGGAAGATGAAAAGCTCGACCAAACCACGCATACAAACACAAACAAACAATCAAAGCTAAATCTTTCACCCCGCACTCATTAAGGAATGGCTTATCGTCCAAACAAGCAAGAACAACAAGAAAATAAGCCTCCTTTCTTCTCTGAGGTGGTCGTGGAATTAGCTTGAGGTGGATTCTTTGGTGAGGAAGGTGCTGAGCTTCTGTCATTATTGGAGGTATTATTCACATTATTAGCACTCACAGGGGTTGTTGCTCGATCTACTTCACGTTTCTGGACAAGAGAAGAAGGATTCTCCGAAGGTCGGGGTGTAGCGAGCGCTATTTCGAATAAGGCAGGTTTCTGAATAGCATCGTTCTTCTCCTCCTCAGAACTTTCACTAATTCTCTCATTCTTTGGAGATGCAACAACATTACGCGCCAAAGGATTAATAACCTCTTCTTCAGTAGTTATAGTAGCGGTTGCCGTTTGTTCAATGATTTCAGTCTTTTCAACTGGAGTGTCGTCCTTTTTGTCCTGAGTCGGAATAAGATTCGAATTTTCAGTGGCATTAACGGGATCCTCCGCGAAGAGTGTTGCAGTTGGATCATCACTCTTATTATTAAATCCTTCAGAGAAATTAGCTCCTTTCACAGGAGAGTAAACCGCATGTGGAGAAAGAAAGGAATTACTCCAATAATGAGAAATCTTTGCTTCGTTTCCTTCTTTATCCTCGTTATTTTCATTATTTTCTCCAATTTTACTGGACAATCTTTTCTTTGTAACACTTAAAGGTTCTAAATCATGAATTTGATGTCCACCAGGGCTAGGATCATCGACTGAGTCATAAGAGACATTAAAATCAACATACTTCAAATCCAATTCAGATAAATCATTGACATTTTGTTGATTAGCATTATTTTGACGATCAGGTGTTGCTGGTAACATAGCAGAATGTGAATCAGAGTGTGAAGCTAAGATAGAGTTATTCTTCCCTGCTAATGTAATCTCAATCGCTTCTAACCATTCATTCCATTGTTCTTTCGTTAATTCATCAACTGTTAAATTATACTGTGATAAAAACTCTTTTGCATTCTCTGATGTCATAGTACTAAGTTGTTCTGTGGTGAATAATGATTGCCATTCATTCATAATTTTTAATTTATTTTTCACTGATAAATTCTTTAAATCAGTTTTCTTTAACTGGAAATAATTCATTGTTTTCATTTTCTTATAGGTACGTACACGTTGTTCATAGTCTGCCATGGTCTCAATCTTTGATGCACCTTTAAATCGTGCTGAGATATCTTTCACTGTATCTTTTCGTTGTGAGAGGATTTCTTGTTCCCAATTTTTATTGCTGTTGTTATTATTTGATGAAGAAGATGTGTTGGTGGAAGAGGAGGGAGGTGTTGTCGCTGCTGCGGTAAAGGAAGAGCGAGTTCGAGTGTCGGTCTTGATTGTTGTTCCTGCACCAGTAAAGGAGCTACGAGTGCCATTGGGCTGACCTGCTGCAGTATAGGAGCCTCTTGTCCTTGTAGGTACTGGAATATGAGAAGGTTTATTGTTTTGTTGTTGTTGCTCGATGGAGGCGGTGAATGAAGCTCGAGCTGCCACATAGTTTGGATTCATGATCTTTTTCTCTGAATTATCTCGCTTCACATGGATCACATCCTCGGAATCGGTACTACCTACTAATGGCACAGATAAAGTCGATGGTTCTGTCATTTGTATTTCAGAAAGATAACTCAAAGAAAGGGAAGTGTTGACGCAATCAGTATTGAATTGATTCGAAACCGAGAAATCGGTCGTCCGAAAGTTTAAACGATGCTAAACGATGCAGTTTGACTTTAAATTAAAAAGAAAATCGTACGACATGAATAGAAAGATTACGCGAATAAAAAGACTGTGTTCAAAAAGAGTTTAGAGCTTGTAGCTCTTGACTCGCCAGTCGATTATCAGTTTCATAATTTAATTAAAGTTTTCAGTTGGTCAGAAGTTTGTGTGTAATGAGGGGAGAAAGCGAAGAACATTAAACTGAATTAATTCATCCTCGTGGATAACTCTTTTCACTATTTTTCATAAAGTCTCGATCTAACCGTAATCCAGTATGGTTTTTTAGAGAAGCTACCACAATCGACTATTTATGGTC
>VFQN01005892.1_pt1 | contig 14548 bp, 22 predicted proteins | sample 3512371 | NCBI WGS metagenome assembly VFQN01 (sample SAMN10412370, study PRJNA504923) | tailings metagenome | isolation source: Replicate 2 from Balatoc abandoned mine | place: Philippines: Itogon, Benguet | collected 2017-08-28
GGGGGGGGGGAGGGGGGGGGGGGGGGGGGAGGATTGGGGGGGGGAGGGGGCAGGGGAAGGGGAGGGGCAGGGACGGGGGCGGGGGTCAGGAGCAGGGGCAGTGGAGCAACAGGGGCAGATGCATGGGCCTGATGGTTAGTGCAGGTTGTCCGCCCAGCAAAGGGGTGAAAGGGAATAGCGGCAGTGACGCGGTTTTGGAAGGGGGCATGACATTGTGGTGCAGCTGGTGAGGTGGGTGCACGAGTCGATAAAGACCGGGGTTGTTGGGCTGTGGGTTGCCATGGGGCAGTGTGGGAGGGGCGGCGGAGGTGCCCGCGTGTGCGGGGCACTGTCTCGCGGCGCGGATGGGAACGCGGATAAGGCGGTCGTAGGACCTTGACCACGATTGTCAGTTGTGTTGCGTTTGAACGCGAGAGTCGCACCCGATGGATCTCAGGACAAGTGGTAAAACCAGGCCATATGGAGGGTTGTATGTCTTCCCCATATGGCGCATTGAAGCGGAGGACATTCAGGGAATTAGGGTTCCCCACTTGAGACCAGGGGAGACTCTCCTGGTAGTTAATGCCACAATTCCAGGATTCCAACAAACGCACCACTACTGTTGTAACGGCCTGCGTAACGGCATGTATGTTCTGTCTTACAGCAAGCGTAGCTCCGGCCTCTCACTACGTAGCGAGCAAGTGATCACAAGTGAGGCCAGGGGAGCTCCCCTTGGTGAGACCGTCCTGCTTGCATGCTCCGGTACCGTACTCGGTCTCCATTGTGTGCATCTTCGTCGTTACTCACTCAGTCATCCTTCACTTCATGTTGATCGACCATAGCTGTTGAGACATTAAAAGCTCTCTCGGGTTTGATATGTGCAGCGCAGGCTTAGGCAGCTACCCGCTGCGGCACCGCTAACATTATTGTGTAAGCTACACACATGTGATGGTGTATACTTAATATTATACCAGTAACAACAGATACACATCGCGGACTGCAGCATCGTTCAGTGCGTCAAAGCTGGGCCCAAGGATGGCATGCAACGGAAACGCCGAGGCCACCTCCCTCCTTGACCTCCTCCCCGAGTTACAGCTACGCATCGCAAGCTTCCTTACATCCAATGACATTACACTTTCGTTCCGCCCAATCGGCAAGGCAACCCTCGCGCTCTTCCCCGACGGTGCACTAAAGGCCATCGTGCGCCTGTCGGAGCCCATCCCGCCTTGGGCCTACACCTCAAAATGGGCTTTTCCTGACGCCACCCGGCACCTAAACCTACGACAGCGTCGACAGCTGGTCGCTTTGACCGCGAGCAGCGGCGTCGTCGCAAACATCGCCACCGCCGTGCAGCATGCAGGCGTGACGTTGACCGCCGAGGTGTTTGCCGCGGCCGCAGCTTCCGGCCAGCTTCCCGCCTGCACCTGGCTGCGCGACCAGCGCTGCTCCTGGGGCTGGACCGTCATGGCCGCTGCGGCGCGGCAGGGCCGCCTGGACGTGTGCCAGTGGCTACACACGGCAGGGTGAGTATCAGGGGAGCTACCCGGGTGAGTGGGCAGCAGGCGTCACCATGCACCCGCGTCGTAAAAGGGGGCACTTCGGCTGCCTGTGGCTGCATGCAGCTGGGTTTGTCCCGCAGGTTGTGCGCCCACCTCCCTGTCTCTACCGTTCCCTACCCACAGGCCCCAAACATCGTCCTGGGAGTCCACCGTGCTGTCAACAGCAGCTTCCCTTTATACCACTACTACCTTATAACTCGCTGCCTGCGGTGCCCCGCAGCTGCCCGTGGATCTACAGCGTATTAACCCCCCGGCAGCGACAGAGTACTAGATACTATTGGCAGCGACAGATGATTAGATATTATTGCCTGCGTTCCCCCGCAGCTGCCCCTGGATCTACAGCGTGTTCCTGGCCGCCTCCGCCTCCGGCTGCGTGCCGCTGTGCGCCTGGCTGCTGGCGGCCGGCTGCCCCTGGCACACGGGGGGCCCGGGGGCGGCGGCGCGGGGAGGGCACAACGAGCTGCTGGGCTGGCTGCTGCAGCAGCACGAGGGCGAGCCGCGCAGGTGGGGTCATTTGGGGCTCTAATTGCCAGCGGCGAAATGCATGTCGTGTGCATTGGGGAGAAGCTGCCGGTGCAGCAAGGACACAACCGTATGCCCACGCAAGCAGGAGCCGCGCAGGTGGGGCCCTGTTTGTGGGTGCACATGGGCCAAAAGGGAGTTGGGTGCTTGGGCCGTACTTGCTACATCATCAACCGGCTGGCAGGTGTAACACAGGTACTGAGCACCCCGCAAAGCACTGGTCCTTGAAAAGTACGGCACCGACAGGCATTGGCCCGTGGTGGTGATAGGGGTAATGGTGCTGGCGGCACGAGGTGCCGCCGCGCAGGTGGGGGCTGTGTGCACAGGCGTGCTGGACTGCGCGCCTTGTGAGGCGGAACCTGGTAACATCTGGTAACATCCGATAACACCTAGCACTACTAATTCCATTGTCAAATGCCACACAGGTTCCCCGTCAACATCCGTGGGCTGCTGGAGGGCGCCGCGGAGGGCTGCGACCTGGCCACGCTGCAGGTGGGGGTGGGGCGCCGTTGCACGAGGCACGAGGCAAGATTGCCAAGACTGTTTGCGATCCGCACCTGTTAGGCATTGTTTACTGGCAAATTAGACACAGTTCGTAACCTGGACCTGTTAGGCTCCATAGCCGGTCCCAAAACAGTCACCAGGATGCGACCAGCCCACGCTGCAGGTGTGGGGTGGGATGCTATGGGCTTACGGGCTGTCAGGGAGACGGCGTGCAGAGGCGAGGCATAGCACGGTTTGTCATGCGCACTGTGAGGCCTCGGAGCAGCCAGTTGCAGGTGGGCCGCGGAGGGCTGCGACCTGGCCACTCTGCAGGTGGGATGGGATGCCAAGGGACTGGGGCAACATCAGCACATTTGACGATTCGGGGCCATCAGGCCCCACAGCCGGTCCCAAAACAGTCACCAGGATGCGACCTGCCCACGCTGTAGGTAGGGGCAGGTAGGGGAAGGGTGCCCAGGGACTGGGGTGCTGTTTCGGGAGACAGCGTGCCCAACAGAACAGGACAGGCACAGCATCGTCTGTCTCTGCATACGTAGTTATGTGGGTCCTCAGATCGTCCACCTGTTGGTCCAAGTGTCCGTAGGAGCTGCAGAGCCGCTTCCTGCCCCATGCAGCAGGACACCCGTCCCGGCTTCGCACCCTGATGCCTGCACCCGCAGGAGCTGCACGGCCGCTTCCTGGACTGCCGCGGCTGGCGCCTGAACCCCATGCTGCAGGGCCTAACCGTGTACACATTGCATAAACCCCACCCTCCCGCACGTCCCCTGTTGTCTGCCATGTGCAGGAGCTGCACGGTCGGTTCCTGGACTGCCGCGGGCGGCGGCTGCACCCCATGCTGCAGGGGGACGTCATGGCCGCAGCGGCCGCCAGCCCCACACCCGACTGGCGGGACAAGTACAGGTGATAAAAGAGGGGTGGAGGGGCAAGTACGTGTGGGGGCGGAGGCACAAGTACAGGTGAAGGGGCCAAGCCAGGAGGGGCCCCAATGTCCATGTCATCAGTGGGCGGGCACCATGACTGGCGATGGCGGGTGACCGTGGGGCACGTGGCTGAAAGGTGGCTCAACCTAACTGGCGGCGGCCGGGGCATGGGTTGTGCCAGGCTCATGGCTCATGGGTCATGGGTCGTAAACCGGCGCTATATCACGGGAGTGCACCACCCCGCATGCCGAGTCACGCGCTGGCGTCAGGCACGCCGGCAAAGCGGAGTACGTACTTCAGGGAGCCGACTTACGTCTGACCCAATCTCGACAGTATGTGCTCAAGTCGAGAGTATTGAACACACGAATTAACGCATAATGTGCCCCGTTGTGTGCGTGTGCACGGACGCAGGTGGCTGCTGGAGGCTCGGGGCTACCCCGCATGCGCTGTATTGAACGATTAGTTTAACACCGAACTGTCCAAATGTATGCTAAAGTCCCACCCTACGTGCCCATGTGTGCATTATGCGTCCAGGTGGCTGCTGGAGGCTCGGGGCTACCCCGTCCTGTCACTTGTGTTTGATATCCTCGCTGTGCGACCCGCTGTGTGCCCCGTGATTTAGGTGGCTGCTGGAGGCTCGGGGCTACCCCGCCTGTGGGCGCTCCGCGGCACGCGTGGGGGAGCGGCCCGACGCGGCGGCACGGCTGAGGTGGCTGCGGCAGGAGCACGGGGTGAGCTGTGTGGCAATGCAGTTGCGGGATAACAATTGCAGCATCGCAAACAGCTCCTAGCAGCTAGAAGCACAGGCAGTTAACAAGCGTGAGCTTCGTAAGGGCAGGCGACTGGGGACGGTGGGCTGCGGGTCTTGCGATGGCTGAGACAAGGGTCTTGTCTGAGATACGTAGGGCTTAACAGCTCGGGGTGTGGCAGGAAGTCGGGGGCGAGCTGTGTGAGGGGTCAGCGGCTGCGGCAAAAGATTGATGACAAGACGGCTGGGAATGGCGGTGTGCGGGTTTCGCACTGGCCAAGTTGTGAGTGTCTTGGCTGACGTATGAGCTTGGGGTGAGGCGCGATGAGGGTCAGGAGCTGGAGCGTAGGTGGCTATGTGACAGTCGGGCTGGACGTTGAGCAGCAGGCAGCGTGAGGCACATTGGATAGCCAAGGGCTACGGCACGGGGTGCGGGGCGTGCAAGGGGTTCAGATGGGAAGCCGAGATGAGGCCAGGGCGAGGAAGGTGCGGGGCTTGGTACATTGTGGAAAGGCACCGCCTCAATCCCGCCTTGGCCTATGTTGTCCGTACATTGTTGCCGTACACTACCGTTGTACTGTACACTACTCCAGGTCCAGTCCTCTTAGCTTCGCCCTGATCTATGCGTTACATTCCTCTTCAGCGCACCCTGCTACACAGTACACACTACCCAAGATCCGCATGGGTGAGGAGCCCGTACACTGTTGCCGTACGCCACCGTTGTCCTGTACCCCAGATCCGCGTGGGCGAGGAGCTGGACGCGCTGCTGGGCGTGATCGCCTCGGGGGACTCCCCTGCTCTGGAGCTGCTGCTGCGGGAGGGCGCGCCCGCCACGGAGCCGCACGCCGCGGCGGCGGCGGCACGTGCCGGCCGCCTGCCCGTGCTGCGGCGGCTGCTGGCGGCGGCGGCGGCGGCGGGGGGAGGGCAGCAGGGGCAGGAGGGTGGGCTGCTGCAGCCGTTGGGTGCGGGCCAGGCGGATGCGCGGGGAGGTGCCAGGGTGGCGGCGGCGCTGCGGGCGCATGCGCTAAAGGCGGCGGCGGCGGCGGGGCAGATGGAGATAGTGAAGTGGATTGTGGGCGAGGCGGAGGGGCAGGGGTGCGGGGCAGGGGCAGGGGCAGCTGGGGCAGGGAGCGGGGGGAAGGGAGGGGTAGCCGCAGCGGCAGCGGGTGGAGCTGGGCCGGAGGGCGCATCGGGTTCGGGAGAGATGGCGGGGAGAATATGGCCTGCGGAGGAGGGAGGAGGGGGAGGCTCGGGCGCAGGCGGGGACGGGGGTGGGGGTGGGGAGGGGGAGGATGGGGTTGGCAGCGGGTCGCTGCTGAGTGCGGAGGTGTTTGCTGCCGCGGTGGAGTCGGGCAGTGCGGAGCTGCTGGGCTGGCTGCTGGAGCGAGGCTGCCCCACGGGGGTGAGTGCTGCGTGGTGTGGATTGCATGTCCAAGGTTACAAGCCCAAGGCAGTGATTACCTGCTAAAGCTGCTGCCCCACGGGGGTGAGTGCTGAGGCACCGGGCCGGTTGTACGAGCCACATGCACAAGTACTCCACTGATGCGATGCACTTGTATAAAGGCGTGCTACTGAGCGTCCTTCTTAAGCTCCCCCAAGCGCCGTGGGACCAGGGGGGCCTTGCACGGTGTTTGTCATAATGTCATATGTTCACACATACCCTGTTGCCGACCGTTTCCAACCCCCCGCCCTGCCCCCACCGTCACCAGCCGCCACACCGAAGCGTTGCCCTGCGTCTCCTGCTCTCCTCCCCCTACCCCTCAAGCCACAGTCGAACTGGGGCCCCTACCTGCCCGCCTGCGGCCCTACCTGCTTGCACCCATGCACGCCTGTGTCGTCAACCCACAACCTGCCCTCCCTTCCCCGTCCTTCCATCCCCCAGTCTGACGGGTTCCCCTACCTGCCCGCCTGGCCTCACCGCCCCATGACCGCCCGTGTCCCCACCCCAATCCTCCCTTTCCCCGTCCTTCCATCCCCCAGTCCGACGGGGCCCCCTACCTGCCCGCCTGCGGCCCTACCTGCATGCCTGCACCCATGGACACCGGTGTCTTAAGCCCACCACATGCCCTCCCGTTCCCCGTCCTTCCATCCCCCAGTCCGACGGGGCCCCCTACCTGCCCGCATGCCGCGGCGGTGACCTGGCCACACTGCGCCTGCTGCGGGACATGGGCGTGCCGTGGGACCAGCAGGGGGGCACCCTCACGCAGGTGGGTTGGCCTTGGGGGTGGGCCTGCTGCGGGACATGGGCGTGCCGTGGGACCAGCAGGGGGGCACCCTCACGCAGGTGGGTTGGCCTTGGGGGTGGGCCTGCTGCGGGACATGGGCGTGCCGTGGGACCAGCAGGGGGGCACCCTCACGCAGGTGGGTTGGCCTTGGGGGTGGGCCTGCTGCGGGACATGGGCGTGCCGTGGGACCAGCAGGGGGGCACCCTCACGCAGGTGGGTTGGCCTTGGGGGTGGGCCTGCTGCGGGACATGGGCGTGCCGTGGGACCAGCAGGGGGGCACCCTCACGCAGGTGCGCCCGGGCGTGGGCTAGCCCTAGGGTTATGCACAGTATGCAGCGTGGGGTGGGTGTGGGGCAGGGCGTGCGGCATGGAGTGGGTGTGCTGTTCGTAGATGGGACAAGGACGGCAGCACCCTAACGCAGGTGGGCTTGGAATGGGGCGACGCAACCAGTGTACGGTGTGCGCTGGCAGGCCCATGCCATAAACCCATGCCATAACCGCGGGCCCTGGGCCCACCAAAACCTTTCGGGCTCGGCCGAAGCCGGCTCAAAATCCTTTCGGGCCCAGGCTCTTCGGGCGCCTTACGGCGCCATAAACCCGCGCTGCGCGCGGGTCAAAACCTTTCGGCCCCGCCCGAAACCCGCCCCACCGGCCTTCGGCCGGAAGCCCCCCCGGACCCCAAACTTTCGGCGCCTATCAAGGCTGTCGAACCCTGCACGCAACCCGTGTACGGTGTGCGCTGGCAGGCCGCTTCCTTGGTGATGAGGTGGCAAGTGGATTCCCTGGATACACGGCAACAGAAGCTTAAGCCCGCCGTGCACCAACGGAAGGTCACGCACGACACAAGTCAATCTGCCGCTGAAGCTTTCACTAGTGTAAAAAGATGCGTTTCAACCGCCTGCAGGCCGTCGCGTCCCGCTGCAGCCTGGCGGCCCTGCGCTGGCTGCACGAGGCGGGCTGCCCCGCGGACTGGGAGGCGGCGGAGCGGGCGGCGGTTTCGGAGCGCGTGCCGCAACACGTGGCAGCCTGGGTGCGCGAGCGGCGGGCGGCATGGCAGCAGCGGCAGGGGGAGGGGGAGGGGGTTTCGGAGCGGGAACGGGCGGGCGGCGGCGGTGGCGTGCTGGGGCAGGGGCAGGATGGTGGGGTGGGCGTGGGCGTGGGGGAGGAGGCGGGCGGCCGGGATGGTGGTGAGGGGAGGCGGGTGGCAGGCTTGGAGGCGGGGCCGGCGGGGTGTGGGAGTCTGCGGGAAGCACTGGCGCTGAGGGTGCAGGGGGAGGTGCGGAGGAGGCAGCAGGGGGCGGCGGGCAGGAGGGTGCCGTGAGGAGTGTGGCGATGCAGTTGTGTGGTAACAATTGCGATTGCAAAGCAGGTTCTAGGAGAGGAGAGAGCGAGAGTGGCATGGGCAGTGCATCGTCGGACAGGGCTGCGGGTGGGGTTTTTGGTGAGGGCGAACTGGAGTGCCATGGGGATTGATTGATAGTAAGTGCAAGGTGCTGATGAGCAGAGACCTGAATGCGTTGGACGATCAGCTGGTCCTGCGCGGCTCGCATTGGGGCCGCTTGCGAGCGTCGCTGTGTTTGTGTGTGGGAGGGGCGTCGCACAGACGCGAACGTGGTGTTCATGGCGCCCTGGGTGCCCCCATGTCGCCATGTGGCACGCCATGCACATTGTACATGCTGACTTTGTGCGAACTGATAATCGGTTATTGCACGGAGGCTCCGGGCTGTGATAGTAAAAATCAATCAAGGCGGAAGAAACACCAAAGACGCATGGCCTGCTCTAGTCCTGTGCCCACGCTCATCATGTCGTTGCAGTTCGCTACTGTTTAACCCGACACTAAAGCAATGCCGACTCCGGCTGCCGTGCTGTCTAGTAGCTTACATAAGATGCAATCATTCAGCTCCTGGTTGCTGGCGGGAGACACCTCAGAGGGCGACCTCAACTCCTCATGGCGGGAAAAGGGCAGGTTGCTTGCGGCATCGCTGGATAAGGAGGCACATATTATGGACGCCACAAATCAGCCTATCTATGACGTAATAGCTCTCAGTCGATTGTGGGCGACGGTGTCGTTGATCGTTTCCTGCATCCACTCGTCGCACGCTGCCGCGGACATCGTCCTCGAAGTACAGCACAGCTCCATTTTGTGGATCAACAGCTACCTCGACATGCTCAATGAGTCTGACGTGGCCGGCGTGGAGCTGGCCGTTTTCGAGGTCCTATTGCGTGCTCACGTGCTGCAGGGCTGCAGCCGGCAGCTTGCCACCTTGACAAGCGCAGTTTCAGCTTCTGGCCAGGAGATCCAGGGCGCTCCGCCTCGTTTACGGATACAGGAGGGAATTAAGAACGCCAACTTATTGTGCGACGCGTTGAGCAGCGCCATCGGCCTGCTCCTACTGCTGGCCGACGTGTGCGAACTGGAGCAGCCCGACTCGCCGGCCAGGGTCCCGGGGCAGCAGGGAGCGCCTTGCACCATGCTGAACTGCAACAACAGTGTGGCGCAGGTGCAGACGGCGGAGGCGGGCGGGCGCACGGGTACGGAACGCTGTGTGACGCAGAGGAACGAGGTGGAGGCGGCGGCGACGGAGGTCAACGGGGAGGAGGGCAACGACGGGCTGAAGGGCCATGCGACGGTCTCCGGTGTGGGGCGCGTCGCAAGCCTAAAGAAGCAGCTGGTGGCGGCGCTGTACGACAGCTGCGTGCTGGAGCACGTGGCGCGGGGCGTGCTGGTGCAGGCGGGCTACCTGCAGCGCTTGCGGCAGGCTGGGCGGCAGCACAGGCCGGCACTCCGAGAGCTGCACAGGAGGCTATCGGCTACGACCGACGATTTCCCCGAGCTGTTCGAGGGCTTGACCGACCTGCAAGACGATCCTGAGCTGGCCGGTGCCGACAGCCTCACGGCTGCTGGGCGGGGTGGCGAGGGTACACCACAGCCGGGCAGCGACGGTGCGCCAGCACGAGGCCACGTGGGCGAAGCAGCACACCAGCAGCACGCCTCCAGCCACACGCCACTGCTGACGGCGTATGGACACGACCTGCCGCTGCTGCACCGCGTGCTGTGCGGCCCGTGCGCCCGCCATCTGGTGCTGTGCCAGGGGCTGCGCGCCCTGTGCGCCCTGGACGGGGGAGGGGACTACGGGGCGCCAGAGGAAGCCGGCCTGCAGGGCCTGCATCTGTGCGTAGAAGGGGACGAGGGACAGCCGTCACAGCCCGTGCTTATCAACGCCACTCCGCTGCGCAACCTGGTCGCCGTGCTGGCCATGCGCCGTGGTGACCCGGGGCCGGAGGCAGAGGCGCAGCCACCGGGCAGGGGCACAAGGCTGCAGCTGACCCTGCGGGTGGCGCTGGCGGCGGGCGGGGCCAAGGCTGGGGCCGGAGGCAGCGGTGGCGGTGGCTCCGGGAGCAGACTGTGTTACGTAGACGAGGAGGAGGCAGCCTCTATCGCTGTCTCCGCGCTACGCATCGCTTGGCGGCACATGCCTCCCCCGGGTGGACGCGCGCGGGCGGACCGCCGGCGGGCGGCGCTGAGGCGGTGGGCAGCGGCGGTTGAGCAGGCGGCGCGCAGCGGGGTGGTGACTGGAGCTCACAGCAGCCCGGTGGCGGCGCACCAGCTGGGGCTTCTGCTGGGGCTGCACCCGGTCGCCGTGGGGCCTCTGGTGCCGCAAGGTGTGTGGGCTGCAGTGCTGATGTATGAACCTCGTGGATGGGGCAGTACGGGGCTTTCTGATCGCTTGCACCCTGTATGTCCTTGAACTCGCTCTGGCAACACATGGCATGCACTGTGCTTGCACCTTCGTACACCTGATGTTGTACTCGGCTAAGGTAATGCCACATGCCAGCATCGGGGCGCTTACAGGCCGTATTGCGGCTTGGCGGGCCATTCCCGCTACTGGTTGTGCTGCAACCAAGCTTGCCGTAGTTCACAGCTGTTTTACGTGACATTGGCTCTCGGCAAACGCATTGCCTGGGTTTCCTTTCCCTTCCAACCAACTCCCAGACCTGCGGTCTCTGGCTTCTGGCGGTCACCTGCTGCGGGGGTCGGAGGCGCTGGTGGGCCAGGTGGCGAGGGCTGTGGGGGACCAGGCGCGGGGGAACCAGTCCAACCCCGCAGGCGGTACCCAGCTGAGTACGGCGGCCGGCAGGGCGCTAAGCGCCCTCGTCACGCCGTACGGCTGTGACGTTCGCTCTTGCCTGCTGCGAAACCTGCTGCTGCAGCCAGGGGAGGACGAGCAGCCTGGGGCGGGGCAGGGGCAGGGCGGTGAGGGCGCAGGGGCGGCGGGGCAGGGCGGCGGCTGCTCGCTCGCCGCTGCGTCCCTGGCGGTGGCGCTCGGGAAGCTCCTGCGGCGGTGCGAGGGGGCGGTGGTGGAGGTCCTGGGCAGGTGCAGCAACAGCGGGGCCGATGATGACGGGGGTGGCGACAGCACGGCCGTCGATGACGGGGATGGCGAAGGCGGCGACACTTTGGCCCTGGAGGTTATGTGCGTGGTGTGCGGTGTGCTGCTCACGTGCCCGTGCTGCGCCGGGTCTGCGCACCAAGACGCTCGTGCACCCGAGGAAGACGGCGGTGCTCCAGGTGCAGACAAGGTCGGCCAGGCCGCTGAGCAGCTAGGCTGTGGCTGGGAGGCGCGGCGGCGCGTGTGGGTGTGCTCCTACGGCGCGTGGCAGTGGCTGCCGCCGCTGGCGAGCATGGTGCGGAAGGCGGCGGCGGCTGCGCACGTGAATGGCACCAGCCTGTTGGCGTGGCAAGCGTGCCTGGATTGGGTCAGGCGGCTGTGCCTGGCCTGCTGGAGGGACGGGACGGCCGGGAAAAGCGGGTGCGTCGGAGCCCCGAACGCCCCCGCTGCCGCTGCTGGCGAGGGCTGTGGAGCGCAGGGCGGTGGCTGGCGGGAGTTCCTGCTGCGGGACGTTGGGGTGGTGGGGCTGCTGGGGGCGGCGCTGGGCGGGGTGGTTTCGGAGCTGCTGGCGGGCAAGCATGAGGCGTTCGGGCACTTGCTGGATATGATAGCTGAGGCGTGCGTGCTGGCGGCGGCGGCCTTCCCCAACGACGTGGCGCAGTACGCCTGGGGAGCGCAGGGCGGGGCGGCAGACGGGTCGGGTGGTGTCAGCAGCGGAGGCAGCGGAGGCGGTGCGGGCAGCAGCGCGGTGTGGAGCCCCAAGGTGCTGGCCGAGCTGGCTACGGTTGTGGGCGCGGAGCAGGGGGGGCAGCACCTGGCGGGGGCCCTGCGTGCGCTGGAGGGGTGGAGCGGGGAGTGCGGGAGTGCGGGCCGGCCGGTGGGGCCCAGCGCGGAGCAGAAGCAGCTGCTGGAGCAGGCGGTGGCTGCCGTACTCTGCAACTCGACTGTGGGAGCATGCTTACAGCAGGACGCGGCGTTGCTGCCGCCGCTGTGCGAGCTGCAGGCGCTGCTGCGGGTGTGCAGCAACCCGCGCTGCATGGCGCTGCCCCCGCCGGGGCAGACCGAGGCGGAGGCGGAAGTTGGGGGCGGCCAGGAGCGTTCCGGTGCATGGTACTGCTGCGCCAGGTGCCGTAAGCAGCACGGCAGGGTGGGGCGGGGGCAGGCACGTGGGGGTGCACCTACCCCCGCGTGATGAGAAGGAGGCAGGTATGCCGGCACTGTGAGGTTCTGTTGCCCCGCTTGCTCTTTATTGTACTTGTTGGTAGTTCATAGCAAGGTATGCAACGGCAGGCTTTGTGGGTTTGGGTAGGGGCATGCAGTCATTCCTTGCAGGCAGGGTGCTCGCGCTGGGTTGCTGCAAGGCCGGGCTATGATTCAGGCTCCACCAGCTGATAGCTAGGTCGTGGTTGGTGAGAAAGGGGATGAGGAGTTACCGTAATCTGGTGGTCACAGACAGTGACATCGCATCGCAGCTGTGCAGGTCCAGTCGCTGTAGTTGCTTTGCGGCCTTAGTCGTGTTGTTGTACGCGCCAGGCTCTGGCACGCCTGCACTGTTCGTGTCTGAACACAGAGGCAGGAAAATACGCATTTGCACGTAAATCGTCCATTGTTGAAGGAACAGTAGGCAGCGAGAGTGCATCAGTATAGGCTGCTTAGCCAAGGTGTCCGCAGGTCGGTGGTAGGTGCTGTTACCATTTGCAGGAGCACCATAATGAAGGAGCACTACTATAGTGGAGGAGCAGCAGGCAAGAAGCACAGTGCCAGCAATGCCACAGCGGATTTGCGCGGAACAGGTGCAACTGCTTGGTCCCTGCCAGCTGATGAGTAGTAATGGGCATGGGTCCTTGTGCTAGGTGCAGTAGAGTTGCAGTGTATTTGCATGACGCCCCTTCAACTGATGTGTAGTCGCAGTGACATTTTTGTACCAGTACTTGTGGTCTCGGAGGAGGGTCGAGGTCGGGGAGGTCGAGGTTTCGCAGCTGGCAGGCGGCCGCGGTGGCGTACTGGGGTAGGACCAGGACGAGGTTGAGGAGAGGCGGGTGGCGGGCTTGGAGGCGGGGCCGGAGGGGTGTGGCAATTGGCGTGAGGCGCTTGCGCCGAGGGAGGTGCGCAGGAGGCAGAAAGGGGCTGCGGACAGGAGGGTGCCGTGAGGGCCGTCGCAAGGAGAAGTAAAAGTTACTATGACCGTTTAGGATTTTTTCATTTGGTTTGGAGGGGGCTGGGCGCAGGTGATGCGTTGCGGACTGGAGCACCGGTATGGGGAGCGATGGGGTATGGGGAGCGATAAAGAGGGGAAAGGAAGGGCGAGGAGCTGTCCAGCTGTGCCAACAATGCGTGCGTCCCAGAGAGCGGCTGGTACCAACGTGTCTCGTGCCATGCCGGTAGAGAGCTGGCGCCAGTCGGGGGCGCTTCTGTCGGTGTGGTACATATTGACGCTGCACTGTATACGAAAGGCTGCCACTCATGTCTGTGACGTCACATGTACCAGGTTGCTTCATGGTTTTGGTTTGGTTGTGGGGTGGTTGGGGCCAGGCTATGTGAAATTGTGAAACAGTATGCCTGATGCTGGGTTGCGTGGGAGGATCGTGTGGCCACACCACCTGGAATGTAACATAAAATGTCAAAATGTCAAATGGGAGCAGGGATCAGCAGTGCAGGACTCCGTGGGTAGCATGCTGTCTAGACGGTGTGGCTGCAATCTTATATCTTATCGCATATCCCGATTCCCAAGTGCTGCGTGCCACCCGTCCGTCGCTGTGCCGTGCGGGCTTACGCCTGACATACAACGCTTTTGTGGCGACGTGATACCTGATACAATGCATGATGGCTGTCAGTGCGTAATGACTTGCGGTACAGACTCTGCGTCTGCTGCTGTTACTGTGCACAGCAGACCGCTATAGGACCGTCCGGGTGCGGCATGTAAGGGGTGAAAACCGGGAGGGATCTGCTGTGCGACTTGCCGTACGTGCCTCGGCACAACGTGGGGTTGCGTGCAGCATGTGGAGGGCAGGGCCAGGAGAGATGTGTGTGCGGGTTTTCGTGCCTCTCACGGCACTGCCAAGGCACTAGCCGCCAGGGCAGCTCTGAACGGCACAAAGACAGCATGCGTATGGTGCATAAACATAGTGCGTAGTGAAAACCACCTGGCTTGGGGTAACAGCGATCGCCAGGGCTGTATTAACACCTGTAACGAACACGTGGCGTAGCAGTTGTACCACACAAGCAGCGGCTGGCAGCGAAGGGCGCCACGTTGGCAAAAGGCTCCTGCAAACTGCAGAATGGTGGCACCAGGCCCTGGCTGGGTGGCAACTGCCCTACCGGCAGTGAGCTGTACGTTAGACAGCACTGTACACTCCAAGGTTAGACAGCACTGTACACTCCAACCGGTAGCCGGTGCGTATGGGTCTTCCACTCCTCCTCCGAAGGCAGCCATGCGGCACAGTGCCCGCACATGCTCCGATCTCCGCACGCAGCATTCCTATCTTCATCGGTTGGTTCAAAGCAGGCGCATTTTGGGCTGATTTTATCCGAAAGTTAAAGGGACCCGTATCCGAAAGGCACGGGCCTGCGAGGGGGCCGATCGGGAAAACTGGGGGGGGGGGGGGGGAGGGGGTGTGGGGGGTTTCGGGAAATGTATATTTTTAATCCTCAATACAAAACATGTTCCCGTCCATGGCGCCCTTTTCTCGCGGTTCTCGTA
>VFQN01005893.1_pt1 | contig 14546 bp, 12 predicted proteins | sample 3512371 | NCBI WGS metagenome assembly VFQN01 (sample SAMN10412370, study PRJNA504923) | tailings metagenome | isolation source: Replicate 2 from Balatoc abandoned mine | place: Philippines: Itogon, Benguet | collected 2017-08-28
CGATATTGATGAAGAGAGCAATCACTTCCCACGTCAGCCAGCACAACCTACCCGTTTTCAGTTGTTTAAAGGAGGCGGTTTTCAGCGAGGTGGGGGAAGCAATCCCATGCGCGAAGCCCAACAAAACCAACAGGCCCGTCCTGCTCAGCAAGGAGGTGCCAATAAAAACTAAGAAATTATTGCAATGATTTTTACCCCTATTATGGTTTCGCCCTGATAGGGGTTTTTTATGGCATGAGATTTGCCAGTGCCTTCTAAAAAGACAAATAGTATGTTTAAATCGATATATCTTGCTGGGTTGCTCATCATGACTTTGGTGGGGAGCGCCGATGCACAAAAGGGCTTTCGGATAGAAGGAAAACTGCACAATGCAACTCCTATGAGGCTTATTTTAGCGCAGCATTTTGGCGGAGAATTGATGCCCATAGATACTGCAGTAGTAGGAGTGGACGGCAAAGTCATGTGGGAAGATTCCCAACCTTTACCAGCCGGAATGTGCCGTATAATAGGTATTGGACGAGGGCTTGATATAATGGCGGCCGATTCGCAACGGTTTTCTTTTGAAGCTGATATGAAAGATGTTATTGGTACAATTCGTTTTCAGAATTCTGCCGAAAATAACTTGTTTTTTGATTATCAGCGTCAAGTGAGAGTTCGCTATCAAAAAGCCTTGCTTTTTCGTCAGCAAAACAATATTAAAGATGACAATGATCCGCGTTGGAAAACTCGTTTTCAGGAATTGAATGAAGAAGTCAAGCAATATGTAGATTCCCTATATGCTCAAAAACCCTCATCTTTTGTAGTACGTTATCTAAAAAGTTATCAGGAACCTAAGCAGCCGGTTTTGCCCGTAAAAAAACTGACCTCTAAAGATTCCTTATTTTTACAGTCATATAGTAGGGCTCATTATTTTGAAAATTCTTTTTTATCCGATGAAAGAATGGTTTATACACCTACTGTGCCCCTAAGAGTAAATCGCTTTTTGAAAAGCATAGCTCAACTCCCCACTTCCGACCTTATAGCTATCGCCGATAATATTCTTCTGCAAACTAAAGGGACAGTTGAGTTGAAAAAATATATTGTTGGAAAATTTGCCCACGAATCAGAGTTAGCAACATCCCCTGCCCTAGATACGCTTTATGACCACATAGTCACCAACTACGTAGAGGCTGAGCCTAAGCTTTGGGATGCAAGTACGCTTCAAAAAGTCAAAGAAATAAAAGAGATAAAGGCTAGATTAAGCCTAAATACTCCCTTTCCTGATTTGGTCTTAACAAATACTTTGGGCCAAGAAGTAGCTTTGAAAGAAATACAAAGTGAATATACGGTTGTGTTTTTTTATGACCCAAGTTGTAGTCATTGTAGAGAGCAAACTCCAAAACTGACAGCCCTAGCCAAGCAATATGCTCAAAAGCTAAAAGTATTTGCTGTCAGTTTGGACTCTGACGAAAATGTGTGGAAGAAATTTATCGCCGATTTTCAGACCGATATGTTTATCAATGTACGAGATGTGTCCAAAAAGATACAATTTTACAAACTTGGAGTGTATAATTATCCTACCATTTATGTACTAGACCAAAATAAGAAAATGGTGGCTCGGTGGATAAATGCTTCACAGCTTGAGAGTTATTTGCTCAATTGATAAGCCGCAGTGAGTTGTAAAACCCCAAATTTTTGGAAAAATCGACTATCTCTCAATTGAGGGTCACCGGGTACATTATAGGCAATATACATATCACTAACTCCCTGAATACTGGCTAAATACCTCAACCCCAATTTTAATTTATTGGCTTTAAATCCTACTCCTCCTTGGTATCCTAAAGTGAAAGGGCGATAAGGTGAAAAAGTAAGAGGAGAATTAGAATATTGAGAAAGAAATTCTTTGAGGTTTCCATCATCAAATGCCTTGAATGAAAGCATTGGTCCAGCACTGATTTCAAAACGATTTTTTTGATAACCAATTGACAAAGGAATGTCTATTTGACCATATTGAAGGTTGGTTAGATTACGGCTGTTTGAACTTTCTAGTTCGCCTCCTTTTACAGATAACAACAACTCTCCTTGTAAAAATACGTCTTCCAAAGTACGAACATAGCCTCCTACCGCATACCCAAATGTCATTTTTCCACTAGAACGAATGGTTTCGGGACTAGAAGAACTAGACACAGCTCGGCGGGCCAAAAAATCTTCTCCTCTAAATTGGGAAAGTTGCAACCCTGCTTTTAATCCCCATTCTACTCTTTGCGCATTGGCTGTAACGACGCAAAGACATAAAAAACATACAAATCTTATCTTCATAAATCAATTTTATTGTTTGCATTAACTAAAACGCAAATCTACGGAAGATGTTGCTTGAGTTATGGAGCCTTATTGTATTTTTGGAAGAATATAATTCGGTTATTAAAAATCCCCTAATAGAATGAAAAATTACATTTTAGGTGTTGCCCTTTTATTTGCCACGCCGTTGTTAACTTTCGCTCAAGTCTATGATATATGTGTATATGGAGGAACATCTGCGGGAGTAATAGCTGCTTACACCGCCAAAAAAGCTGGGAAATCTGTACTTCTGATAGAACCTAGCAAGCATTTGGGAGGACTTAGTGCTGGAGGTTTAGGACAAACAGACATAGGGAATAAATATGCCATTACGGGAATTGCTAGAGCGTTTTACCGAAAGATTGGACAGCATTATGGCAAGTTCGAACAATGGACTTTTGAGCCTCACGTGGCCGAAAACTTATTTAAAAGTTATGTAAAAGAGGCTGGAATTGTGGTCTGGTACGAACATCGTCTGCTGGCGGTCAACAAAAAACAGGGAGTAATTCAAGAAATCGCTGTGGAATCCTCTAATAAAGTAGGTACTAAAAAACTAGTAAAAGCTAAGATGTATATTGATTGTACTTACGAAGGAGATTTAATGGCCAAAGCGGGGGTTAGTTATATCGTAGGGCGAGAAGCCAATAGTCAGTATAATGAAACATGGAACGGTGTACAGCTCCTCGACAAACATCAATTCCCAGACGGAATTGATCCCTACAAGATTCCCAATGACCCCTCAAGTGGATTGCTTTGGGGGATTTCTACCGATGCTTTGGCTCCCAATGGAACGGGCGACAAACTCGTTCAAGCTTATAATTTTAGACTATGTCTTACCAACAACCCTACCAATCGCATTCCAATTACGCGTCCTGCTCGTTATGACTCCACAAAGTACGAATTATTGCTGAGGCAAATCGCTATTGAGAAGCCTACTCACATCAATTGGGGGGTAATGCATATTGCAGATATGCCTAATTCTAAAACCGACATTAACAACAAAGGGGGCTTATCGACAGACATGATTGGTGCTAATCATAACTATGCGGAAGCAGACTATGAGACCCGAAAAAAAATCATTCAAGACCACGAAGACTACACCAAGGGCTTTCTGTATTTTGTAGGGAATGACCCCCGTGTACCTAGTCACCTTCGGCAGCAAATGCTCGAATGGGGTTATCCTAAAGACGAATATTTAGACAATGACCATTTTAGTCACCAGTTGTACATCAGAGAAGCCCGTCGGTTGGTTGGAGAATATGTAATGACCCAGCACAATTGCGAAGGCCGTGAAGTGGTGCAAGATGGTATTGGGCTTGCGGCTTATACAATGGACTCTCACAACTGTCAAAGGATATTGGTGAAAAACCCAAAGACCGGAAAACTAGAAGTAAAAAATGAAGGAGATGTGCAGGTAGGAGGCTTTCCCCCCTACCCGATTAGTTATCGTTCGTTAGTTCCCAAAAAAGCAGAATGCCAAAATTTACTGGTGCCAGTTTGCTTGTCAGCGAGCCATATTGCTTATGGTTCTATTCGAATGGAGCCTGTTTTTATGGCGTTGGCTCAAGCGTCGGCGGTAGCCGCCACAATAGGTATTGATAGTAAAAAAGCAGTGCAAGAAATAAACATCTCTCAGTTGCAGCGTACTTTGCGTATCAATCCTCTCATGGATGGCAGCCAAGCGGAAATTTTGCTTGATAATGATGTAACTCCCCAAAATATCTCTACCCAAGGAAGTTGGCAAAAAATCACTACCGGAGGTAAATATGCAGCTTCACAATTGATAAATACCCCTAAAACAAAAGACGTAGCCACGGTGCGTTTTACGCCCGATATTCCGCAAAAAGCTACCTATGATATATACCTGTATAATCCCAATCCCACCGGCGGCGGAGGAAACCCTGGGGCGGAAGCTGACCAAACCAAAGCGGCTAAAACGCTCATCAGAATTAAGGCTGGAAGTAAAGTAACAGAAGAAGAGATTGTATCCCAAAATCAAATCAATGATTGGATAAAGTTAGGCTCTTTTGTGCTGGAGAGAGGAGCGGATAATTTTGTTGAAATTACCAATCTTAAAGCAGACGGAATCGTAGTGGCTGATGCTGTGCTATTTGTTCCTCGCTAAAAAATAAAGGAGGCATTCAGATGCCTCCTTCCATTGCTCTATTACTATTTTGAATATTTATGGATTTACTATTTTTCCCATAAAAAGAACAGTATTAGAGCTTTTTTCATTTATAACAATAACAAAGGGACGGTCTGCATAATAAGTTTGTGGAACAGAAGTCAACTCTACCCCAATCGTAGTGACAGCCGCAGCTTCTGTACCTTTTTCATCTACGCCAACATAAGTGTTTTGCTTTACAAATCCTACTTTGAGATTGCCAGCTTTGTTGATTTTTGTTAAATCAGCATCATCCGAAAAAGCGGTAGGCATACCCATTTTTTTAAGGACTTCGTTGAGATAAAGTTCATATTCTAAAGTAAGCCGAAGGAGGCCTATTGGTAGGTTATTTACCTCTTGTAATCCTTTCTGTAGGTCTGACCATTCGGTGGCTGAAAGCTTTGAGATAAGGCCATTGACATCTGTATTTTCGGTAGGTACCATCACTGTCATGGCATATTGACCATTACCGTAAGGAAGTTGGTAGGCAAAGTATCCATTACGATTGGCAAACGAAATTTTATCTTTCATCTGCATCATTTTGACATTTTTGGTTTGATTGCCACCCAACTGAAAAGGATAATCTGACGTTTTTTGGGCATCAAAACTCGTTTTCCAATCTCCTTTGAAATAAAGAGCATTCATCAAAAACAATACCATTTGTGGTTCTATTTTGTCAAGTACTTTTTTGATTTTACCGTTGGTTTTATCACTAGCCCAATTATTCAAGGGAGTGGCATCTGAGCCGCTAAAAGAAGAAGCTTGGGCTTGAAAAGATTGTTTTAGGATATTGATAAAATCAGTCTCAGGCTGAAACGAATCTCGATTCCAGACAGAGTTAGCCAAGCCTAGCGTTACTTTGGGATCTGCTTTTGGCAATCCTTCAATGAGTTTTTGATAAGTGGCATTGGCGTCGGCCAATGATATACCGTTCAATTTTAATGTTTGTTGAATTTCTTCCGCAGTTTTGCCATTCGCACCGTTGACAAGCATCCCCAATGCCATATGTAAACTCAAAGGAGATACAAAAACATTCTTTTCGGGTTTTTCGACCTCATTAAGTTTTTTGAAAAAATCAAAGGCAAAGTCATCCGTTCGGCTGGCAAAGTCACCAGAAATCGTTACTTCTACACCACTAGGGGCTGGGCCACCAGAACTACAGCCTATTGCGGCCCAAAGCAGCAATAAAGTCGCTGCAATGACAAATAAGCTTTGGAAAAAAGAAGAGGTTTTCATGATAAATGCTGTTCTAGGAATAGTAGTCATAAGCTGTTTGATTTACGTGAAAGATTAAGCTTATGACGTGGTTTGCAAAATAACGGTTGGAACCAGAAAAAATTTTTTTAAATCTGTGCAACCTTTGTGCCAATCACTTGCATCTACCTATTGAAACAGCCTAGTTATGGTAAAAATTTTACAACTGTTCACGAGCGAAGCCCAATTGGTCAGAGCCTTGCAAAAGGGAGATACCAAAGCCCAACGCCATTTGTATGAAAAATACTCGGCGAGGCTATTGGCGGTTTGTGTCAGGTATATCAATGACAAAATGGAAGCGGAAGATGTAATGATAGAGGGGTTTATGAGAATTTTTGAAAAGATAGATCAATTTAAAAGTGAGGGAAGTTTTGAAGGGTGGATGAGGCGCTTGATGACAAACGAAGCCCTGATGTATTTACGCACCAAACGCCACATAGAGATAGATATTGACGCTCCCGAAGCGCAGCAGCTTACTAACTATGATTGGGCGGATGCAAACCTAGAAGCGGATGATTTGATGGCAATCATCGGAAAACTTCCTACTGGATACCGTACCGTGTTTAATTTGTATGCCATAGAAGGGTTCTCTCATGCCGAAATCGCCGAGCAACTCGGAATCACTGAAAGTACATCAAAGTCTCAATTGCATAGGGCACGGGCTTTGTTGCAAGAAATGGTAAAAGAAGCAGAAAATCTAAGTCGAGCTACTACAGAGGTAGTAAATCGCCTAAAAAAATAAAAAAACATGAAAAAGCACCCTACAGACAAGTTTTTTGCTGAAAAGCTAAAAGAGGTCGAAATTAAACCTCGTCCAGAGGCTTGGGATAAGCTTCAAATGCGTATGCAGACCAAACAGCGACGCGTTGGCGGATGGTGGCAACAAGGCCCTTGGCTGGCTGCTGCGGGCGTGTCGCTAGTGCTTGTGGCTGGCTGGGTTGTATGGAGTCTTAATCAATCGTCTGAACTGACGGTAGCTCACAAAGAGGTACATAAGTCAATGCCTCCACAAGAGCAGACTACACCTCAAGGTGAGTCTAACAAAATACCCTCTGCTACCGCTACCGACGCTATCGCTGCTTTGGCCGAAACTCCTAAAAAGACAATAGACAAAGGAGTAGAAAAAAGAAAGATTAAGTCGGTCATTCCCCAGAAAGATTCTCGGCCTTCTCAGTCTACCGTCATAGAATCTTCGGAGTTACAATCTTCCCAAGAAGTGGCGGTCAATCAAAATAAAACATCTGAGCGCGGGAATGCCAACATTGCTCCTATCAAAGTTGAACAACCTCAATCAATTGCCCAAAATAGCCCTACTACTAATCAACCAGTGACAAAAACAGTGGTATTACAGCTTCCAGAATTAAAAGAGTCTTTGGTGGCCTCGTCCCAAGTTGAATTAAATGTAGAAAAACAAAATTCTGATAGTGAAGATTTTGGTGACAATTTGTTGAGCAAACCTCGCAAATCTACCCGAATGGCAAAAGTATGGCAGCAGCTCAAAAATGCCAAAAATGGTGAGAAAGTAGATTGGGAAGAGGTTGGATTTAATCCAAACAAAGTACTAGCCAAAGCCACTGGAAAAAATGAAAATTAAATAATGAAAAAGTACCATCATAATCAATTAAATACAGCCATGAAAAAGTTAATGCTTACCTTACTCTTTGCCATTTCGGCCTTTGTTGTACACGCCGAAAAATACACACAGCAGGGCGATTCGCTCATTGTACAGTTTGGAAACAATACGCGTCTTATTATTCAAGCTAAAGATAAAGACGGTATTTTGAGCTTACGACAGTATGACCTTAACAAAATTGTGAGAGATATGGGTGCCGCTCTTGATTCCAGTGATAAGGAGACCTACATCTACATCAATGAACAAAACGGACGCAAATACCTCAAAGATACAGTGTTGGTAATAAGCCGGAAAGATGGCGAAGTAAATATTACCATCAATGAACCTTCAACTAGCGTTTCTAAGGAGAAAGAAGAGAATAGCTCCAAAAATGACAACAACAATGACGATAATAATATAACCCGTAAAGTAACACGTCGTTATAGAAGTCCTCGTAATGGGTTTGATGTATTAGTGGGGCTTAACACTTATGGACAAAACAACCCTCTGGGCTACCAATCGGCGGACTATGACCTACAACCTTGGGGTTCGCGCTTTGTGAGTTTGAGTTGGGTAAGAGGTGCTGCCATAAGCCGAGGCAAAGACGCGTCGTTGGGGTTGGACTTGGGAATAGATGTCTCTTGGTACAACTTTATGTTTGATGGCAACAATACTGTCCGCAAAGACATGCAAACGGTAGCTTTTCCAGCTTTGACTAACGACGTATATAAAACAAAACTAACGGCTGCTTACCTCGATTTGTCTTTAATGCCTACCCTTGCGATTCACCGTGGAATCATATCCTATTTAAGTTTTGGCGTCTACGGTGGTTATCGTATCTCTAGCTACACCAAAGTACAAGAAGCTAGAAAAGGGCGCTCTGAAAGAAGTCATTCAAACTATCACCTCAATGATTTTAGGTATGGATTAGGTGCCGAGCTAGGCATTAGACACTTCCCTGATCTTTTTATGCAATATGATTTAGGAGAATTATATCAAACCAACAAAGGGCCAGCGGTTCGCGTTTTGAGCTTTGGTATTCGTTTATAATCCTTAAAATTAGTGAGTTAGATAGTAATAGAGTCGTTCTTTACTTTTTGACTCACTATTTTTTTTATTATTCTTAAATATTTTTTTCTGTAAAAATTTGAATTATAAACAAAAGCTTGTACATTTGCGACTCCAAAATCTGAACAGATAAGGTTTTGGGCGTTTTTTGAAAAATACAATGGGGGTGTACCAGAGTGGCCAAATGGGGCAGACTGTAAATCTGCTGGTTTATACCTTCGGTGGTTCGAATCCATCCGCCCCCACTTTTAGTAAAAGTTTGCAGTTTAGAGTAAGCATCTTGTTTGACTATTGACTGACAAATAACAACTAAAATGCGGGAGTAGCTCATTTGGTAGAGCGGTAGCCTTCCAAGCTTCAGGTGGCGGGTTCGAGCCCCGTCTCCCGCTCTCTTTCAAGTTAATTGTTACTTGTTGATGGTTATTTAGAAAACATTTTTTTAAAACTAATAACTATTAACTGTTAGCAATTAACTTTTTTGTTGAAAAGCCGTTATAGCTCAGTGGTAGAGCACTTCCTTGGTAAGGAAGAGGTCCGGGGTTCAAATCCCCGTAACGGCTCTGGATGTGCAAGTTTTTCTCTGTAATTCCATAATAAATAAAAAACCAATTTTTAGTTAATAAAGCAATGGCAAAAGAACAATTCGACCGGTCAAAACCCCACGTAAACGTAGGTACTATCGGTCACGTTGACCACGGTAAAACGACATTGACTGCTGCTATCACAAAGGTACTCGCAGAAAAAGGTTTGGCAGAAAAGAAAGATTTCTCTCAAATTGATAACGCACCTGAAGAAAAAGAGCGCGGTATTACTATTAACACGGCTCACGTAGAATATCAAACTGCTAACCGTCACTATGCTCACGTAGACTGTCCTGGTCACGCCGACTACGTTAAAAACATGGTAACAGGTGCTGCCCAAATGGACGGTGCTATCCTTGTTGTAGCTGCTACGGATGGTCCTATGCCTCAAACTCGCGAGCACATCCTTTTGGCTCGTCAGGTAGGTGTACCTCAATTGGTGGTTTTCATGAACAAAGTAGACATGGTAGACGACCCAGAGTTGTTGGAGCTTGTTGAAATGGAAATTCGTGAATTGTTGTCTTTCTATGAATTTGACGGTGATAATATCCCAGTAATTCAAGGTTCGGCCCTTGGTGGTTTGAACGGCGATGCTAAATGGGTAAAAACTATCGAAGAATTGATGGACGCTGTTGACAGCTGGATTCCTACTCCTGCTCGTGATACAGACAAGCCATTCTTGATGCCTGTTGAAGACGTATTCACTATCACTGGTCGTGGTACTGTTGCTACTGGTCGTATCGAGCGTGGTATCATCAACTCAGGTGAGCCTGTTGAAATCCTTGGTATGGGTGCTGAAAACCTCAAATCTACCGTAACTGGGGTTGAGATGTTCCGCAAAATCCTTGACCGTGGTGAAGCAGGTGACAACGTTGGTTTGTTGCTTCGTGGTATTGAAAAATCAGATATCCGTCGTGGGATGGTTATTTGTAAGCCAGGTTCAGTAAAACCACACGCTAAATTCAAAGCTGAGGTTTATATCTTGTCAAAAGAAGAAGGTGGTCGTCACACTCCATTCTTTAACAACTACCGTCCTCAGTTCTATTTCCGTACTACTGACGTAACAGGTATTATTACATTGCCTGCAGGTGTGGAAATGGTGATGCCTGGTGATAACTTGACTATCGAAGTTGATCTTATCAACCAAATCGCAATGGAAAAAGGTCTTCGTTTCGCGATTCGTGAAGGTGGCCGTACCGTTGGTGCTGGTCAGGTTACTGAAATTCTTGACTAATTTTTGTATAGTCATATACCAAAAAAGGGCACTCCTACGAGTGCCCTTTTTTATTTTTGTAATTAAACCGTTTATTTTGGAGTGTTTTTCCTCGTACAATGCAAAATTTCGGAGTCAGATTCATTACTGTCATTTTTGGGATATGTTTTAGCCTCATAGGATTGGCTCAAACCAACTCAGTAATCTATCTTGATGAAAATACGAAAAAGATAAATATTTGGGGAAATGACAACATTCAATATTTAGAAGATACTACCCAACAACTACAGCTCAAAGATATACTGCTGGATACTACTCTGGCTTTCCAAAGTGCGGCAGGTCATTCCCCTGATTTTGGTTTTGTAGAAAGTTTGTTCTGGATTAAGTTTAAAGTTTGCAAAAAAACAAACCAATCCGTCAGTTGGGTTTTGCATAATAGCTACCCTATGGTAGATGAGCTTAGAGTCTATTTGTTGAATGAGACTTCGGGAGTCGTAACACGGAAGACATTGAAGGAAACCTTCCCCGGGTATCAGCGAAACATAAACGTTCATCAATGTGCTTTTCCTTTAGACCTGATACCCGGTCAAGTATACACAGTATATATTCACTTCTATAGCGCAGACGCTAAAAAACTTCAATTTGAAATTTTAGAAACCCATCTTTTTTACGAATCTTATTTTGATGAGCTCTGGTTTTGGAGTTGGCATTTGGGATTTGTAATCTGTATGATTATAGTACAACTAATTTTTTTGTTGGTTACTAAAGAGCGAAATTTCCTATTATATGTACTTTTCTTAACAGGCTACTTAATGGTTGCTGTGGTAGGAGGCTATGGAATCATTGACTCTCTCCTGTGGGAACACAACGATTGGATAAAAAGATATAGTATCATAATAGCCGTCGCTTTAAGTTGTGTATTGGGTGCGCTATTTTATGCACACGCTTTGCGCCTAAGGGCTTTAGCGCCGTTTCTTTACCGATTATTGATGTTGGATGGGGTTTTATCTATTGTATTAAGTTTTTGGATTGTTATAAAACCTGACTTAATGAGCCCCAACGTTTACTCGTGCGCTCTCATTGTCGTCTTTTTTTGTTTAGTATCTATCGCCTGTATTGTAAGTTATAAAAGAGGAAATCACTCGGCGATTTATTACCTATTTGGTACACTTGCTTATTTTATAGGTATCATGGTCATATTGCTATGGACCTTGAGCTATCTATCGCCTAATGTATTTGTGGCTAATGCTATGCATATAGGTAGTATGCTCGAAATGATGTTTTTTACTTGGGCTTTGGCAGATGATTACCGTCGTACACGAGAAGAAAAAGTTCAAACTCAGGAGGAGTTAATTTTTACCTTAAAATCACAAAATAAGGAAATTTCTGAAGCATTATTGCGCGGACAAACCTTGGAGCGAAAAAGAGTTGCCGCAGATTTACATGATTCACTTGGTGGAACCCTCTCTGCTATGCGTTGGACCCTCTCTTCTTTTAATCCCGAAGGATTGACACCGCAAGAAAGACAAGTATATGAGGGGCTAGTAGAAATGACCAAAGATGCTCATCAGAGAGTCAGGTTTTTGAGCCATAATTTGGTGCCAGAGGATTTAGAAAAAGATGGGCTAGGACTAAGTTTACAAAAACTTGTTGATAAGCTAAACCGCAACAATAGAACTACCTTTTACCTAGACATTGATCTTGATGAAAGATTAAACCATAAAACGGAGTTTGAGTTTTATAGTATATGTTTGGAATTGATAAACAACGTCATCAAACATGCAAATGCTACTGAGGCTCGGATAAAGCTTCAAAGAAGCAGCGGCTATGTTCATCTTGAAATATTTGATAATGGGAAAGGAATCAATCCGCACAATACCCAAGGAAAAGGAATGCAAAATATTCAAGATAGGATTTCTTCGCTGAAAGGTACGTGGCAGATAGAATCCAACACAAGAGGCACCTTTGTGTCGGCTCAGGTGCCCGTCAGTTAACCCTTTATTTTTTACATAGTAATAAATTGCTACTTGATATGAGCAAAAAATATAATGCCGCCCTTATTTTTATATTTATTACTCTATTGATTGACGTCATAGGGATTGGGATTATTTTGCCTGTTGTTCCTCGGCTTATTCAAGATTTAACAGGCGAGGGAATATCGAATGCAGCTTTGTATGGAGGGTGGCTCATGTTTGTTTATTCCATCATGCAGTTTATTTTTTCTCCTATTTTAGGGGGATTAAGTGATCAGTATGGGCGTCGTCCTATTTTGTTAGGTTCTTTGTTGGGTTTTGGCTTAGACTATCTTTTTTGTGCGTTTTCGACTAGTATAGGGTGGCTGTTTTTGGCTCGTATAATTGCAGGAATTTTTGGAGCTAGTTTTACTACCGCTGGAGCCTACATCGCAGATGTAAGTTCTCCAGAAAAACGAGCTCAAAATTTTGGACTTATTGGAGCAGCCTTTGGCTTAGGCTTTATACTAGGGCCAATGATAGGAGGATTGTTAGGTCAATATGGCCCCCATGTTCCTTTTTTTGTATCGGCAGGGTTGAGTTTACTTAACTGTGTTTATGGTTATTTTGTATTGCCAGAATCTTTGTCAAGAGAAAATAGACGTCCCTTTGATTGGAGGCGAGCCAATCCGGTGGGAGCCTTGCGCCATTTGAAAAAATACCCCATTATTTTTGGTTTAGTTATTCCGCTTGTGCTTATTTATATAGCTGGCTATGCTACTCAAAGTACCTGGACTTATTTTACTATGAAAAAATTTGGCTGGGACGAAAAGTGGGTAGGATATTCGTTGGCTTTTATTGGGTTGATGGCGGCTATTGTGCAGGGGGGATTGACTCGCGTTATTATACCTAAATTAGGGAATAAAGCCTCCATCTATTGGGGATTAGGAGGTTATTCTATTAGTTTTATTTTGTATGCTTTTGCTACAGAAAGCTGGATGATGTTTGTCATTACGATTCTGGCTTCTTTGGGGGGAATTGCAACCCCTGCCTTGCAGGCAATTATGTCTAATCAGGTTCCTCCTAATGAGCAAGGAGAGCTAAGGGGAGCGCTTACAAGTCTTATGAGTTTGACGGCCGTTGTGGGACCCCTTCTAATGACTTCCTTATTCGCGTATTTCACTTCATCTAATGCCCCCTTTCTATTTTCGGGTGCTCCATTCATGATGGGTGGTATTTTGACCGTTATTAGTTGGGTATTGATAAAACAAATTTTAAGTTCTGAATGAAAATATTCTCAAACTCTTGCAGTTAACAAAATTGTTTTATACTTTTGCAGTCCGATTTTAGAAGGGAACCTTTACACGGGCATAGTTTAAAGGTAGAACTACGGTCTCCAAAACCGTCGGTCTGGGTTCGAGTCCTGGTGCCCGTGCTATTTTTTTTGCGCAAAATGAACTCATTCGTAGACTTTGTAAAAGCCTCTTGGGACGAAGTAAGACATAATGTCACTTGGCCCAAACTCAATGACCTTCAATCAAGTACAACACTTGTGTTAGTAGGCTCGCTAATTTTTGCAGCTGTAGTCGGTCTAATAGACTTCGTTTTTGAAAACGCACTTAGTTTTCTTTATCAGTCATTCTAGGGCATTGGTCCTGAGTAATCCAAAAGTTGAGCAGATATGAGCAACCTGAATTGGTACGTGATCCGGGCCGTGTCTGGACAAGAGAAGAAGATTAAGTCCTATCTCGAAAATGAAATAACTAGACAAGGGCTTCAAGAATCTATTCCAGAAATATTAATTCCAACGGAGAAAATCGTAGAAATGCGAAACGGGAAGAAGCGCATTCGCGAGAAGAACTTTTTTCCAGGCTATATTATTATTTCGGCAGATTTGGCCCGAGGTGAGGCTTATCACTTAATTACAACTATGCCGGGTGTACTAGGCTTCTTAGGAAATACAAGTGGTAATTCAAAAATCCCTGTTCCTTTAAGACAATCAGAAATCAACCGTATTTTAGGTAAGGTTGAAGATGCGGTTGAAGAAGTTGAGGCACCAAAAGTAAGCTTTATGAAAGGTGAAAGCGTCAAAATTATAGACGGACCTTTCAGCGGTTTTATGGGTACTGTAGAAGAAATATTCGATGACAAGAAGAAGCTCAATGTCGTCGTGAAAATATTCGGGCGAAGCACGCCCGTGGAGCTGAGTTACGCACAAGTCGAAAAAGAAAGCTGATTTATCAGAATGTTGCCGGGAGTACGAGACAAAATGCTTCCGTTTTGTCTGTCAGCCGTACGTCAGAACCGGTAACGCCAACTTAAACGTTTTAAAACGATGGCGAAAGAAGTAGCAGGTTACGTCAAACTGCAAGTGAAAGGTGGCCAA
>VFQN01005894.1_pt1 | contig 14545 bp, 29 predicted proteins | sample 3512371 | NCBI WGS metagenome assembly VFQN01 (sample SAMN10412370, study PRJNA504923) | tailings metagenome | isolation source: Replicate 2 from Balatoc abandoned mine | place: Philippines: Itogon, Benguet | collected 2017-08-28
AGGAAGCCCAGGCCCGCGAACGCAAACATCTTGCGGTACCAGGGAGCGTCCAGCGAGGGGAAGTCCACGGTGGCGTGGGACTGTGGGCAAGGCAAGAGGCAGGAGTCAGCATGGATGGAAGGGACACCGATGTCGAGGTGCTTCGCGGTATGACTGCCGAGGGCACGTCGTGTACCGGCCCTTGTATGTGGCGCTCTGCACTGGGGTATTGGCGGTCCCCCACTGTAGGGTGTAAGTCTACTGTACACTACGAGGCGCTTGAGGCGTAGCTCCGGTATCTTAGGCTGGCCTGGGCTTAGCTGCGGCTGACCCATTATGGCACCCTAATCCGTAAGGCATGTTTGGACAGGCTGGTTTTGCACTTCACCCCACCTCAGGAAGGGACGGACACTCTCCACGCTCAACAAAGCCTCCTTTTCCCGGTGCCGGGGCGAATCCAGACTTCACTAGTAGCGGCTGTGCTGTACTGTCCCGTGTGTCGCACTCCAGTGTCGACGCGCGCTCGAGGTCGTTCTTTGGGGCGAGCGCCTCAGGTGTGTCCACGCAAAACGAGTTTGGACGCCCACGCTGGACTGAGTTGTCAGCGTCCATCATCACAATTGAGACGTTGCTGATGCTTGTCTTCTGCAGCAGCTGGTCCTCCTCGTCCGCCCCGTTCCCATCTTCGAGCCTGTCTGCACTTGAACTCCGAGCCGGCATCCTGTGCTGTGCTACTAAAATTCAAAACTAGCTACGTGGCCATTGTAGTTAAAAGGAAATCTGGAAACTGCAACGGCCTCGGCCTTGGTCTTCAGCGGCCAAGGTTTTGGGCCAGTCCATGAAAGCAGGAGAAGCAAGTCTGTCTATAATGGTAACACAATAACGCCGCTCCGGTGCAAGGAGTAGATGCTCCGAGGCGAAGTATAAATCTGTTACAACACGGCGCGCAAGCCGCAGTTGGTGAGTTACATGCTTAACAAGCGCTACAGACAATATCACGTCCCGAAAATTGTACAAGTTCGTTGCGCTGTGCGAGTAAATACAGGGGAGACTCCCCTGATCCTGGGGAAAGTCTCCCTGTGGCGTCCTTGAAAAGCCCAACACGTATCCACCTCTTACAGCCTATTTTCCAACAGACCTACATCGCAAACGCATCTGACCGTGGCCAAACGCCTCTGGTCAGGATAAAATTACCAGTTGACCCCGATTGATCATTAGACCTACAGGTAGGCTGACCTAGCTTAGGACGTTCTGCTGCCAAGCCTCTGCGACAATTAGCTTGACGGCAGCATCCACATCTTCTGGGGTGGTGTGACGCCCGGTCGAAAGGCGCAGCGTCCCCGCAGCAAAGTCCAGCGGCACCTGGGGGAGGCGGGGTGTGGGGTATCGTGCAGCTTTGAGGAGGATGGCCTATTCAGCACAAGAGAATACCGGCCCAAGGCCTCCACATCCAGCCATCCGCACGGGTCTTGAGCGCGTACACCAGCACATTTAAGCCATAAACGCACTCCACGCACACTGGCAATGCCCACGCCCCGGCAGGAAGGGCGGCAGGGGTGGGTTTTACGTCCTCAGCTGCTGCTCGCGCGACGCACCCGCATGGCCTTGAGCACGCTGGACACGGTGGGCCCGTCTGCCGAGTGGCACGCCGCCCCCGCCGAGGCCGCCAGCTGGCTGGACAGGCGCTGCAGCGCTAGCGACGAGTTGAGGCCCCGGAGGCTGAGGCTCAGCGTGTTGGGGAGCCGCCGGGCAGGGTCGGCGGGGCCGTTCACCAGCAGATTTTCCTGCGGCGGGCACACGGCACGAGGAGTACAGCACACATACCGTGACGTATCGGTACATGCCATTGCGGGCAACCCCGTGCTGGCACCGGTGCAGGCAGCGGTGTGATGTGGTATGGCTTTTGTGTAAAAGCGGCAGCTGCATCACCGCGTCCCATTCCTGCAGCCGGTCACAGATACCGCACGGCCTGGACACCAGCACGCACGGTCCATGCAGTGGTGTGAGTCCCGCTAAGGTTAGACTCATGCCGCTAACAAGTGGTTGCGCCCACGCCCTCTGGGACTTGGCGGAATTCCTGCCGTACCCTAGCGGCCCCTCCCCTCCCCGCGCCGCCCCTCCCACCTGCTCCTCCGGCCGCACCGCCGCCCGCACGCCAGCCAGCAGCCGCTGCGCCATAGCCCCCATGTGCGCCCGCAACCGGGGGCCCTCCGCGCTCACCAGCGCCGCCGCCGCGCCCAGCCCCACCACCTGCATCACATTCTCCGTGCCCGCGCGCCGCCCGCCCTCCTGGCCGCCACCGTAGAAGTAGTTTGGCAGCGACACGCCACGCCTGCACGCATGGTGCCGCGTCATAAGAATGACGCCCTGATCATTTGTCCATTAGGGCACGTGCGCTGCGGCAGCAGGAGGTAGCGTACGACCAACGCTGCAAGCCGTAACGAACCCTGCATGATGTGTCTCTCTATGCAGCCGTCACGTGGGCCTTCCAAGCGCACTTCGCACCTGATGTACAGCGCTGCGACGCCCTTTGGCGCCCCGAACTTGTGCCCCACGACGGTCATGGCGTCCACCCCCAGCGCCCCCACGTCCAGCTCCACCTTGCCCGTGCTCTGCGCCGCATCCGTGTGCACCAGCAGCTCCGCCGGGTCACCCCCCTGCCTGCCGTACGCCTGCCGTACCGCCGCCGCGATCTCCGCGATGGGCTGTACGGCGCCCACCTCGTTGTTGGAGTGCATCACGGTTACCAGCGCGGTGGCGGGCGTCACGGCCGCCGCCACCGCTGCCGGGTCCACCAGCCCCTCCCCGTCCACGGGCACGGCCGTGTAAGTCAGGAGGCCCTGGGGCGGTCAGGCGGCAAGGCGGGGTAAGCACATTTCGAGAACGCGCCCATCTACCATGGCCAAGCAGCTATTTGTCTGCTGACGGACACTTGTCACGCACTCCAGGTTTCGCGGCGTCCCTGCAATATCCTGCAGCCTGTATCCTACGGAACAGCCCGTGTTAACTTAACCCACCTGGGACCGGAGGTGCTCCAGATGCACCAGGATGGCAGGGTGCTCCACAGCGGTGGTCACCACGTGCGGTACCACGCTGCCTGCTGACCCCCCAGCCTGCTGCTGCTGCTGCCCCCGTCGCGCCCTCCACGCCGCCACAGCTCCGTAGATGGCCCAGTTGTCGCTCTCCGTGCCGCACGACGTGAAGTGCACCTCACTAGGGTGCGCATGCACCATGGCAGCCACCTGCTCGCGGGCCGTGTCTAGCGCGGCCTTGCACTGCGGGGAAAGGGCGGCGGAGGGCATGTCGTCAGAGTGGCGCGTTGAGGTTGTAAGACTGCTGGGCGCAAGGGTACGGGGGTTGTGCACGTGAGCCGATGGGCTGAGGCAGAGGGAGCAGGGGCATATGGCATGTGTAACGGTACGTAGGCTTACAATAGAAGGCTGCGAGACCGTGCTGCAGGTCATGCCAAGCAGGTGCTGCTGCATGCTACCGGACCCAGCTGGACCCACCACTTTGCCGTAAGTGTGCCCGCTACTCGGGTTCCTGCATCATGATGCGGCCAGGAGGATGCAGGCAGGTCAGTTAGGCTGCTTGGTGCGTAGATTCTGCAGCACCCCGATAAGGCCTTGTACATGCCATGTCGACGTGCGGTGTGCGGAGCAGGCCTGCTCACCCGAAGTGCTCGAACAGGAAGGGCGCCATAGCTGCAGACACCTACACGAGCAAGGAAAGTTAACCTTTACTGACTGCATTCTCCCTGTTGAGCCTGTATGACACCACACAGGCTTCCTGGGTGCTTGGTGCTGCACACCGTTGAGCACGTGAAGGGTTTACATGTAGTGGTGAGTGTTCCTTGAAGTTCTTCCAGTCAGGCTGCAGAGGTAGACAGAGCAGACATGCCCATCCCGTATCCATTCCCTGAGTACCTCGGGGAAGATGGGCGTGGTGGCATTGTAATCAAGGTAGATGCAGCCGGTGCGCGCAAGGTGGGGCAGCGCCTGACCCAGGCCTGCAGGCCGCTGCTGCGGGCTTGCCGCAGCGCCTGCGGCTGCATACGCTGCTGCCGCGGCCTCCACATGCAAGTTCCGAGAGAAGGTTGTGCTGGCGGCGGTGCATGCCGTCGATGCCAGACTGCGCGGCCCTTGCCCACAGGTCAGGGCCCAAGCCGCTCTCGCTAACAGCCGGCCTTCCATAGTGACCTAAGCAACATGTATTGCTACCTTTATACTATCAGTATTAGAGCGCCAATTGTACTCGCCGATGTGGTTTGAGCAGATCGGACTGACGGGCGGTTTGCTCGGCCTACCGGAAAATACACTAGCGCAGGAAGCGGGAGGGCACTACTTATGACGAGCACATAGTAGCTGTTGCAAGAACCAGTTATATAGCGATGCTGCGGCACTTCCGGCAACTTTCGCGGGCAGGACCAACTGTGAGGTGCTTTTCGGGTGCAGCAAGCAGCGACGCAGCAGCCGTGCAACAAGCTGCCGGTACGTGTACCTTCTAACAATTATGGCACATGCCGCCTGGTCTCCCGCTTCGCGAAGGCACCAGCTCCTGACAGAACCCACGTCACCTTCCAGGTGGCCAGCCAACCTCTCAGGACGTCAACGAGCTCCTGGGCTTCATTGCCTGCCCGCTGACCAAGGCACCCCTGCGGTCAGTCCACTCCACAAACACATCAGTGCGCTGTCGGCTACACACCGGACAGGACACGCAATGGTCCCACACCCGCCCGCGTACCCGCAGCACCTCTCCCATCACCTCAAAACCTCACCTTGCTCTAGGGCGTCGTCCACGCCCTCGACCTTGAGACTACGTCTCGCTGGCAAGACCCTCTGTCACTCCCTGTACTCCCCTATCACCTGCAGCTACGAGGCCGCTGCCGGGCGGCTGGTGTGCGACGAGCTGGGCGTGGCGTACCCTGTGGTGCGGGGGGTGCCCCAGCTGGTGCCCCTCATGGGCACACTGCTGCAGGACCAGGAGGCGGGGGCAGGGGCAGGGACCGGGGCAGGTGGCGCGCAGTAATAAACCTGGTGCCACCAGGCCAGGCTGGTGGCATGTCACTGAGCGAATGAGTTACAGGTGCACAGCATGCATGTTCAGCTGCACCAGGCCTAGCGGTACGACGGTGCAAGTGGAGCCATGGGCCGGCGACGGACGAGTCATGCGTCCAGGGTTGCGCCGGGTTCTGGGCCGAGGGTGTAGGGTTATGTGGTAGATGTCGCTTGGAGGAGCGACATGTATGCGTGCGGTATGCGCGCAGCGCCAGCTTGTTGCACGCTGCGGTCCAGCTGTTGACGCTTGAGCTCATCCATCATCCACATTTGCTGAAGCGTTTATTCCGCAGTTGCGGGCGGTGGCATGCAAGGGATTTGACTCCAGTGCTAGCAGTAAACCGGGAGCTGCTTACGGCAGGCACTGCCTGCACCGAGGCATGGGGGACGATGCAAGCATGTATGTATGTATGGATTTACAGTTTTGGTCCCTTTCCAGAGCCCAGCCCAGTCCCGCTCGGGAAACAGAGCTGGTCTCGGCAATCAAGGACACGGGGTTCCCCACCCCTCTCGCTGTACGGAAAGGAGCAACCAGCTCCGTCAAAGAATAGGCCACGACGAGCGGGCCCTACCACAGCAGTGCGTCCCGCTCCGTTGGTGCCTGCCCCTCGCCGCCCTGCTCCTGGCTGCTCCTGCGGCCCCCTTCCACTCTGATGGGATGTCGCTAAGCAGCTCGCTCAAGCATGCGACAGCTCCCTGCTCTAGCAGCGAGCAGACGGACTGCGGTTGCCAGGATCTCCCGGCCTGACCCAAGACGCTAAGTGCTTGCGGCCCACCTTTTCAGATGAGCTGCTTTCGTTGTTACACGTTGCTCCGCGCGTCATGGCGTGCAACCGCCAGACATGCACCTGAACCCTTAAACAACAGCCACGTGTCAGACCACAGGTGCGGCACACATGCAGGACGCACAACACTTGCGAGAATTAGACATTCCTCTCCAACACAGTACGAAAACAGGTATGTATCCGTCGACAACCTACTGTACATGCCTGCAGCGTTTCCGCCTTCCGTGCAGCCCGCCCTCACGGACATGCTCACAAGCGGCCTCTATGATGGAAACGTCGGGGCCCCAACCGCTGTAAAGTGTAACCACACTAAAACGCCATACACAACCTGCGCTCGCTGCGCGGTCAGCTAGTCACCGTCCTGCCCGTGGTCTCAGACGCCTCCGCCGCATGTTGCCTGCTGCTAACGAGTCAACCCAAGCCCACGGCCTTCAAGCGTCCCCGCCCGCCTCCTCCTCCTCGTCAGACGACTCCTCCGACTCGCTGCCCAGCGCCTCCAGGGCCGCCATCATGCCCCGGGCGCGCTTCGCCGGCGGCTGCTTGGCTGGCGGAGCTGCCGCCGACCCAGGCGCGGCGCGCTTGGCCGGCCCGGCGCCCGCGGGCGCGGTGCCCGGCTGCTTGGCTGCCGCCAGCGCGCTCTGCACCGCGTCCTGCACCTTAGTCAGCGTGGCCTTGTGCTCCTGCATGATGCTCTCCACCTCAACCTGGGTAGGGCAGAGTAAGGTTATAGTCAGGAAGACAGAGTAGGCAAGACGTGGGTTAGGTCGAGCAGGGACAGCACAAGCAGGGGCAATGACGTGGCGCAGCTAAGCCTAGGAGCTCTGGAACATGGGTGAGGGTTGGCCGGGGCTGGGGGTGGGGCCCGAGGGCTTGGGCACTTTGCGGGTTGGGAAGGCCAGGAAGACACCGAGTGAGCTGTATCACGAGACTTGGTGCCCGCCTTCCTCTCGCAGTCACTAAACGCTTTGGATGGTTATGTTAGTCACAGAGGTGCGCGCCTATCGGCCGGGCTCCAGCTCCTACCCACCTCCGCAGCCATCCAACCCCCTTGCCCCACATCATACCCCCCGGGCGGTCCGTGGTAGCTGTGAAACACCCAGTCCCGCCGAAAAGGCAGATGCTCGTTCCCCCGTGTACGCACCAGATGATGGGAAGGAGGACCCCCGTCTACGCGCAACTCCCCTCACCTTCTCGTCCCGCTCCTTCCGGGCTGCTCGCTCCTGCTCCTTGATGTGCTTGAGAGCTATCCGCTCTAGCTCCCGCTCTTTCGCCTTAGCCTCCCACTCTTGCAGCTTCTTCTCTGCGTTTGTGTGCCGCATGCGGCGACCCTGGAGGTCCCGCATGGCATCGTCGTTCGTTGTCTTTGAGCCATCTCGTCCCAGGCCACGCAGCAGGGCCCCAAAGCCACCTTTCCCGCCACGAAGTCGTAGCACTAGGTGCACAGTGCTGTGCGCATCGATACCATAAGACGCGAGGCTACGCTCGTCTTGTAGCTGCCTTCCAGCAAATACCAAGCCTTGGGAGCAGCAGGGGATGCCTTGTGACGCCTGTATATGGGAGACCATTCGCAGGTAAGCTAAGAAACCAGTATTCGTTGCAGGAGCTCGACAATCCTGATACTATTTCGAGCAAACCCACCTCAATGCAGCGCTTGACGTCTGCGACGACGCAGCATGCTTCCACTTCGCACACTTGTGTTTGTGAGTCAAGTCCTCGTACAAAGAGCTGCATAGTGCGGCTTGTCCAGGGACTCGCAAAGGGTCTAGACGAGCGACGAGAGAGAAAGGAGCAACGCAGGGCACGGACAACCTGACAGAGCGGTTTTTTTTTCTGAAACAGCAATGACCTGCACTGGGTGTTCACGTCCGAAGAACGAGGGCCCTGATGACTGAGGTACACAGGGTTTGTCATGTACGGGCATTGCAAAGCGAAAGAGGGAGTGCGTCTACGTGTAGCATAGTGCAGTCCTTATTGCTTGGATGCACCGGGTGTCTAGGACTTGTTGCCTTTGGCCCTCCGCGACAATTGCACTGGCTGGCGACAACGAACCCACCCAACTTTCGAGTGAGGCAGCTGCTGCATTGGCCGGCAACGTAGCGTAACGTATGCAGCAACTGCTTTATAGGGGCGCGTAGCAGCGCCGCCGCCAGCCGACAACATGGTTGCTAACAATAAGGGTCCCCTTGACGAGAGCGATGAACGATACAAGCTGTTGAAAGAGACGCAAGTTAACAAAGATGCTCAGCAAGTACCGGAGGAGTATCAGCGGCTTGTAGAGCCACACGTGGCGTCATTTGACTACTTCCTGGGGGAGGGCATAGACCTTGTTGTGAACAGCCTCGAGCCCGTCGAGGTGGGTTAATCCCTGGACTGCGCCGCAGTCTTCAAGGTGCACGTTGCCACTTAGGAGCCCCCCGCGCGGTGTGTCTACGCCCCGAAACACACCAACTGCCACCACCCTAGCCCCCTTCGGGCCCCGCACAAAACCCGCCTGCCAGCGACCCAGCCCCTCCAACCTGCCCACGTAGCGTTTACTGCAGTGCTACCACCCGCGGCCGCATCACACGCCGCCTGTGCTCCCATGCCCACCTTGCAGCCCCCGCAACCTATTACTTCTCCTGCTACGACTGTCCACCGTTTCACCCCCACATACTGCAGTTGCCCCCCCTCCAACCCCCACGCACACACACCTCCTGCCCTCCCTGCTGCCCATTCTTAGCTGACGGATGAGGCCACCGGGCGGACGCTGCGCTGCTGGTGGAGCGACGTGCGGGTGGCCAAGCCGGCCCGCGACGAGACGGTGACGGCCCGCCTGGGGCTGGGGCTGGGCAGCAGGGCCAACCGCGTGCTGCCGAGAGACTGCAGGGAGGCGGTGAGCAGGGGTGGCCGACACCTGCATGTGGGGCACTAGCTGTGAGGAGGAGCAGCAGGGGCCGGGTCGGCTGGTGGGGCTTGGGGCACGCAAGGGATTTAATGACGCAATCAGTGGGGCCGGCGGCATTGGTGGTTGTGGCGTCATGAGTATGCGGCGTGATGTATTAAGTTGTCGGGGGTAGGGTGGGGAGCGGCGCTACGTGTCAGGCATGCAGTGACTGGGCAGCAGGGCAGCAGATGAATTGCTCACTGGGCGGCGGTGGGGGAGGCGGCCGGAGGGTGCGCCGCACGGCGCAGCACCTCAACCGGTGGTGCGTGTGGCAGCGCGCAACGGCGGCACTGAGCGCTGTGCGCCAGCCCTGTGACCAGCGAGCACTGCGGCACTGGTCTGTGATGCATAGAGCAAGTGGGTCACGGGTTGAATGGTGCCGTGGTGAGCAACTGGGACGGCGGCGGCGGCTGCAGCGGCAGCGGCAGCGGTGGGGGCAGCGGTGGTGGTGGCAGTGGCGGAGGCCGAGGCCACCCGACAACGGGCAGCAGCGCAAATGGGGGAGTTGGACGGCCGATAGGGCTTTACCGGAAGCTGAGGGCGAAGCTGAGGGCGGCGCCGCGCAGAGCAGTAGCCTGCAGGCGGTGACGGCAGCTGTGGATGCCCCCGGGCAGCTGCATCGTGCCGTGCAAGTGTCCGCAACCGAAGGGCGGCTCGGCTGCTCATGCGCGGCTTGGAGGGGGCGTTGCAGGCGCATGGTTCAGCCGGGAAGGGTCCGGGCCCGCCGTCAGAATTGGCAGCGCACGGGCTGTAACGCCAGCCACAGCAAGTTAGGGTCGATCTGCTGTCGCGGGTGTGCTTGCTAGACAGCGTACGGACGGCCAGTGGCAAGTGCGGGGGTGGGGGCAGGGCCTGGCACACCACCGGCCTTGCGCCGGCGGCAGGAGCCGCTGCCCGCTGCAGGCCCCCATGCCCCCGCACTCCAACGCCGGCGCTGGAGGGCTGGGGTCGGAGCTCGGCTCCGGGTTATGGCACTGCGATGACGGCCATTAGCCATCAATGCACCTACAGAGGTGCACGCGAGGCGGTGGGGTGACAGCAGGCCCTTATGCAGAGCGCCCCTGGTGCCCCCGGCTTTCAGGGTCCTGACGTGGGACTTCGGATCACGCTGGCAGCACCAGGACGTGGGACAGGGCATTACGAAGTGACGGGGCGGCCGGTGCACTGCTGGTACATGCCGGCAACACACATCTTGTGCCCATGCCCCGCAACCGCAGGGCACCACGTACAAGGGAGACTTGCGCGCAACGTTCCACTACCAGGAGGATGACGGGCCAGAGTGCACGGTGGAGAAGAGGTGAGCCAGCGGGAGGTGGACCAGGGTGGACAGGGCACGCTGTGGCTGCAGCACCTCGTTCGCTGCACTGGCTCGCACCCCACGTCCCACGGCCTCACGGTGTTCCTACCTACTCTGCATTGACGGAGGGCTGGTGTTGCCGTTAACCAGGCGCGCAAGTAGCTCATTTGGTTACCTATGTTCCCCTCATCGCCCGCAGGCTTGGCGGCATGCCCATCATGGTCCGCTCTCGCGCCTGCCACCTGGCGGGCATGACGCGGCAGCAGCTGGTGGGCGAGGCGCGCGAGGAGGCCAACGAGGCGGGCGGCTACTTCATCTGCAACGGCATCGAGCGAATCATCCGCTGCCTGGTGGCGCAGCGGCGGCACTACATCATGGCGCTGCGGAGAGGGGCCTACCACAAGCGCGGAGCCAACTACACGGACGCGGCCACGCTCATCAGGTGGGTGCAGCAGCAGGGGCTCAAGCCACGTGGGATCTGGGTTGGCGCTGTGGTGGTTGCAACGGCCGCTCGGGTGTGACGGCCACGCGCATCAGGCGGGTGTGCGGGTGGAGAGTTAGTTGGCTTGGATGGTAGGTACGGCACCTGGTGGGTGCAGCTGGGTGGAGCAACTACCGCCACGCGAGACGGGGGACTGGTACCTTGGCGGCTGGTGGGAGCGGAGGTGCCTTGGCCTGCTGCACAGGCCGCTCGGGAGTCGCTATGCGACTGCTACGTTGCAAGCAGCTGTCAGCATCCCCCCGGCCCACGGGCGCACATGCGCAAGGGCGTGCCCAGACCCCTTTGCGTCAAGACGTGGTACACATGGTTTGCCCTGCTGTTTCCGGGCGCAGGTGTGTGCGCCCCGACCAGTCGAGCGCCACGGTGCGCTGCCACTACCTCACGGACGGCACAGTCAACTTTGCCTTCACCATGCGGAGGGCGGAGTACTTCATCCCCGCGGGAGTGTTGCTCAAGTGCTTCCTGGAGGTGGGGAGGAGCGGGGTCAAGGGAGGGGCGGTGAGGGGAGGCGTGACATTGGGAGGAGCGGTTGACAGGTGTTGGTGACACCCAGCGGGACCGCCCCCGGCTCGCCTGGCGGAGGCGAGATACCGGTAGGAGGATCCATCAAGAGGACCGGCGGATCGTGCCGTAGTCGGCGTATCCTACGCGGCGAGCAGAGGTGCCCGAGACATGACAATAACAGCACGCCCCTGCTGGACTCCGGGTGGCACGTTGCACGGTCTGGCCAAGTACAGAAGGGCTAAGGCTGCTGCCCGCGGCTCTGTCTGTAGGTGAGCGACCGCGAGCTGTACGGCAAGCTGGTGGCGGGCGCCCCGCCCGACAGCGGCGCGGCGGCGTTCCTAGCGGAGCGCGCGGAGCTGCTGCTGCGGCAGGCGGACCGGCCGGACCTGCGCACGCGCACGCAGTGTGTGGAGTACCTGGGGAAGCACTTTAGGGTGGCGCTGGAGCAGCCCGCCTCGGCCACCAACTACGAGGTGGGTGGAGCGAGAGGGGTCTCAACGCGCGGGTTACGGTGTGCCGCGGAGGGAAGGACGCTGGTGGGGACGGGTCCTGTGGCCCTGTCGACCGCATTGCGGGGGCATCATGGGGACCGGCCAGGCGCGCTCACCGCGCACAGCCATACTGATCTCATTAATGGGACGGGGCGGGGGGTACCGGTACGCATCTTCCATTGATACATGCAGGTGGCTGACTGTTGCATGGTCCAAACATCTTCTCCCCACGGCCGGCGTCGCCTCTTCCCTCTTCCTCCGCCCAGGTTGGCTGCGTGCTGCTGCGCGACTACGTGTTCATCCACCTGGAGCGCCCCGCCGACAAGCTGTCGCTGCTGCTGGCCATGCTGCACAAGCTGTACGCGCTGGTGGCGGGCGCGTGCGCGGAGGACAACCCAGACGCGCTGACGCACCACGAAATCCTGCTGCCGGGTGGGGACCGTGGCTGGGGACCAGCAGCCGTTTTGCAATGAGCGCCTTCCTTTCCGCGTCCCGCCGCACACACTCGTGTCAATTGTAGTGTGGGAAGGTTCTGCTCATTACTTGCGTCAGGCAACGCGTTCCAGGGTTTGTCATGATTCGGTTGCATCATCCGGTTGCAGGCCACTTGCTGCTCAAGTTCCTGAAGGAACGGCTGGAGGACTGCCTGGGCATGTTCCGGGAGCTGGTGCGGAAGGACCTGCGGGCGGCCAAGAGCCCGGGGGCGGTGGACTTTGTGAGTGGGGGCGTGGGAGTGCGGAGCAGGGGCTGAGTGGGGCAAGGTGTGTTGCACAAGTGGCCGCGGGGGGAGTGGTGGGTGTGAGGTGAGGCGGGGAGGCGGGCAGGGGCCGAGCTTAGGCCGTGGCGTGCAGGCTCGGCTATGCGGGGTGGTGCAGTAGGATGTGGTGCGGGGGTGCATAAAGCAAGAAACACGGGAAAGTCGATGAACCTACTAGGCGCTTCACGTGCACTTTGCGTCGCCATGCCATCGCCCCGCCGCCCCCAGAGCGAGGCGTACATCACCAACACGCTGAAGAAGCTGCCTGACGTGGGGCAGAAGTTCGAGTACCTGCTCAACACCGGTAACCTGGTGTCCAAGAGCGGGCTGGACCTCAGCCAGTCCACGGGCTTCACGGTGAGGGGCGGGGAGGGGGTGCCAGGAGGTGGATGGAATGAGCCTCCGGGGCAAGTCGTGGGAAGGGAAGACGTGTGGAATGTGTCAAGGGTCGGCCAGGCCATACTCAAGGTGAAGGGAAGGCATTGGAGGGCCGCGGCAGAGCGACTGGAGTAAGCCATGGGCGGCAAGGTGCTGGAAAGGCGTGTTGGCGTGTGTATGGCTGTGAGCCGGGCCACCGGCGTCATGGCAGGGAAAGGGCGGAGGTGTAGGCGAGGGGCCAAGTGAAGGCCGCAGTCACTAGCCGATGGAATGCCTGCACGCGTGTGGCCACCTGTCATCTGATCGCAGCTCCTCTGCGCATAAAAGCACTGCTGCCAACTTCCTCATTCTGCTCCTAACAAGCAGATGGTACTCTGCCCTGCCCCCGCCGCCTCACCACCAACAGGTGGTTGCCGAGAAGCTCAACTTCTTCCGCTACCTGTCGCACTTCCGCTCCGTGCACCGCGGCGCCTACTTTGCCGAGCTGCGCACCACCACGGTGCGCAAGCTGCTGCCCGAGTCGTGGGGCTTCATGTGCCCCGTGCACACGCCCGACGGCGCGCCGTGCGGCCTGCTCAACCACTTCACCGCCGCCTGCCGCATCGTGACCCACGGGCCGCACAACCCCGAGCAGACGGACGCAGCCATCATGCAGGTACGAGGGACAAGCAATCAAGCATGACCCCCGGGGCTTGGTAGTGCAACAACTTGACATGCAGCCAACCGCCCGGAGCGAGCGTTAAAAGCCACGGTCAAACTCTCAGCAGCTGTTTTCCAGGGCGCAATCTGCTTTTCCCTGGCTCCGTCCGAGCCCGCTTGGCTGGTAAGGCGGTAAAGCTTGGTCGTATATCCTCTCCGTCCCGCGCTCCCTGCCCCTCCCCAGGTGCTCACGGGCCTGGGCATGCTGCCCTCCGCGCCCGCGCTGGCGCCCCCTCCCCCGCCCGACTACCTGGCGGTGCAGCTGGACGGCAGGGTGGTGGGCCACGTGCGCAGCGGGGGGCCGGCGGCGGCGCTGGTGGCGCGGCTGAGGGCCATCAAGGCAGCCGCGCTGCAGGTGGGGACGGGGGTGGAGGTGCATGCGGTGGTGCAGATGCATGCGGGATGGATACAGCGCGATGAGGGACTTGCCAGGCAAGGATGGCACGAAACGCGTTGTCAGCGGGGTTACAATGCGTCATATGGGCTTGGTTGTGCGCGACGTGGGGGTTGCACTGGCGCTAGCTGCGGAGTGCACTGTTATTGGTGCGGTGCGGTGGCGGCCCAGAGCATGTGTGAACGTTGCAGCTGCTTTGATGTTCTGCCGGACGGGCTGAGGCCCCTGTAACACCGCTTGGCACGCTGCTGTCCTTGCCCTTTGTGCCTGCAGCTGGAGGAGCGCGGGTGGTGCGACGAGGGGCAGATGGGCGCGGCGGAGCGGGCCGTGCCGCCGCACCTTGAGGTGGTGCACATCCCCCCGCTGGTGGGTGCCGGGGCGCGGGCTGTAGGGTGCAACGGATGGGGGCGGGACTGCCGGGGCGCGGGTGGCTGCCTTGGTGGAGACAAACCGCGCCAAGGATTGGTGAAAGGTGTGGAGGGCACACGTCCGCCCCTGTTGGGGATGGGGTCGAAGGGTAGCTAGGACGGAAGGGTCAACGGTCGAGTATGGGGCACGGCAACGGTTTGTGGCATGGGACGTATGCCAACTCCATGCGTGGCGGCCTTCAATGTTTTTACAACCCCTTGACAGGAGGAATCAACAAGTTAACACCAAATTGTTTTGCACCATACGATTGCCCGACACACCTTCCCTCCCCCCCCCCGCCCCCTCCCCTCTGGTTCGCCCGCCCCGTCCTCCCGCCCCCCCCCCCCCCCCGTTCCTCGTGCCCCTCCCCC
>VFQN01005895.1_pt1 | contig 14545 bp, 17 predicted proteins | sample 3512371 | NCBI WGS metagenome assembly VFQN01 (sample SAMN10412370, study PRJNA504923) | tailings metagenome | isolation source: Replicate 2 from Balatoc abandoned mine | place: Philippines: Itogon, Benguet | collected 2017-08-28
AGCCGCATGGAAATATTTAGTCGAGCGCGCCGTTTTGAGGCGAGTTGCCCGGCCGGATTCCAACATCGTCACGGTCTGGGCGGACGAGGCGCACCAGTTCGTCAGCAGCTTTGATGCCCACTTCATCACGCAATGCCGCAGCCATCGCGGCTGTCAGGTCTTTCTCTCGCAGTCGCTCAGTAATTTCTATGCGGCACTATCGGGCGAGAAGGGACGACATCAGGCGGACAGCCTGCTGGCCGGGTTCAGCCATAAGGTTCTGCACGCCGTGGGTGACGTAGAAACGGCCAACTGGGCCAGCGCCCTGATCGGCAAGTCGCTCCAGACCTTTACCGGTGGTTCGACGACGCCCTCCGACAGTTCCTTCGACGAGTTGATGGGCCGCAGCCGCTATAGCGGCAACTACAGCTCCCATTACGAGTCCACACTTCAGGCCAAGAGCTTCATGCACAACTTGAGGACCGGGGGCGCGGCCAACGATTTCCTGTGCGACTGCTTCGTGATCCGTAGCGGCGAACCGTTCGCCGATGGCCAGAATTATCTGGCCACCAGCTTCAGCCAAAAGGGCTAAGGCTGATTCCCCTGTGTTGTGTTTCTTCAACCTCGAAAGGAGGCTCCCATGTTTCCGCACTCACCACCTCAAGCCCCGCCGCCGGGCGACCGGCTGACAATGGCGGCCAGCTTCAATACGGCCAATTTCCTGTCCCACGCCCATGCCTTGGCTCTTACGGTCTTCCTGCGAACCGATTTTGGCCGAGAGGGAATCGGGATTCACGGGTTAGTGACCTTCGTCCTGATTCTGGGCTATGGCAGCTTCGCCCAGTGCTACGCGATGTTCCCGTTCTTTCTGCTCTGGATTCTGGCGGTGATCTGCCAGCGGGTCCGGCAGTTCGTGAACTGGCGACGCGGGGTCATCATTCACAGTTATTACAACGGCTACCCCTGGCTCTCCAAACGTCTGTTCCCGCGTATGTCGGAACTGAACGCCAAGGGTGTCGATGCCTTCCTGTGCCTGGCCATCGGCGGGGTGATCGCCCAGTTCGACAAGCCGTTCGGCTTGTTCATCATGGCCGGATTCGCCTCGATCCTGTTCACCGAGGCCGTGATCGTTGAGTCCACAAAGCGTCGTCTGCAAGCCATGCAGGACGCCGAGTTGGAACAGCGCTACCTGGCCGAGAAATACAAATCCGGCCGCTTCTAACTTCTCCCCAACCTGAAAGGAGGTTTTGTCATGTCTTCAGAACAGACACCCCTGTGGCAGCAGATGCTGGCCAAACGCCGGGAATGGCTGGAATCCCAGCCGTCCCTATCCGGTCAGCTTGCGGCAATGGGCCGCGAGATGGTCAAGGACGTGCGTTCCAGCGTGCATGAGTCGTTCTTCGGGCGACCCGAACATGCCGCCGAACCGGGAACGCCCGGCAATCCCACGCAGTACATGATCAATCAGGATCTCGGCACGGTGCATGGGAACTATGACCACTCGCAAGACCAGGCCCTGCCCGCTGATGCCGAGCTTCAACAGTACGTCACGCCCGACCCGGAGCAAGCGCAGCAGCAGAGCTTGAAATCACCGCGATTTTATGGCCCGGCGGATGAGCAAGCCATCAGTGACGAGTCCGAACTTCAGCGGTACGTCTCCCGTGCCCAGGAATCCCAACAAGAAAGAGGGGTGGAACGATGAGCGATTTCGACTGGTTAATCATCCAGCTTCAACTTCTCGTGTGGGGCTTCCTCATCTTTGTGACGGTCATGGTGCTTGCGCCCGTGGCGTTGATTGCCAGAAAGGTGAATAAGGACCGCGAAAAGCGCCAAGAGGAAGCCAACCGCTTGTCCGCAGCGGAGCCACCGGCCATCACGCCGGGCATCGCTATGTCCGAGAAGGATGGCCGCGTCATCGCCATGGAAGCGATGGAACCACAACCCGTCATGCCCGGTACTCCGCCGCCTCAAAAGAGTGGAGGCGACATGGCCATGAAGGTGGCCAAGCATGTGGCAGGTAAGGCGGCAGGTGCAGTTGCCAAGCATTATCTCAGGCGTTGGCTACTCGGAAGGTAGTCAGCAGCTTTCCCAGGTTTTGATTTCTCTCACCCGAAAGGAATGGTTCATCATGCACACTCAGGTCAAATTTTACTGTCAGAACTGCGGCTGTCCGATCATCGCGGATAGCGAAGCCGCCGGTTCGTCCTTCCAGTGTTTCCGCTGCCCGGAGATGGTCACGATTCCATCACCCACGGCAACGGTACCCACGGCATTGGCCCGTATCGACGACAGCCCTCCGCTCATGGAACACCCGGTCCATGCCAACGGCGTGATCGTGACTTCCAGTCAGGAAGCACATTCATTGTCCAAGGGTACGACGCCCGTCGAACTCAGGCTGCCGGGGCAACTCGGCGGCCTGAAGGCCAACGTCGACCAGAAGACCAGCAACGCAATGGCCACGACGTTTTTGGGCGGCTTGCTGGTCGTTGTCGGTGCCATGCTGGCCGTCATGTTTGGCGGCAAGCACAAGGCGTGAGTTTGGTTTCTCTGACTTCCAGGGGGAGCATCTGCTCCCCCGCATTTTCAACTAAGCGAGGTGATCGATGAAAGATGAAGACTGGAAGCTGACCAACGAGGAGTTGTCGAAGCCCGACCTGTTGAAACCGGTCGAGATCGCTTCTGGAACCGAACACTTGTTCCGGGATGAAGACCACCTGACGCACGCGGAGATGCAACAACTCCTTCGGGAATGGCGCGATGACGCTGCACAACGTCCGCTCTGGGAAAAGGGCGTCCGCTACGAGGACGAGTCCGACAGAAGGCTCGACGAACAGCTTGAGCAACGCCGGTCGCGCGAACGCGACCGGGGGCATGAACGGTAGAGATCGACACCATCCCCAAACGCAGTGCGGGCGGGGCACACACCTGCCCGCACTGCGAGGAGATGACGGCCATGACAATTGAAGACCGACTGACACGCATTGAAGCGATGCTGGCCGTGCTGGTTCAGGGACAGCAAGAGCGGGAGTGGTACACGGTCGAGGAATTTGCCCACATCGTTGGCCGTAGCGAATTCACCTGTCGCCAATGGTGCCGCCTGGGCCGGATCGAGGCCAACAAGAAGGCCAGCGGGCGAGGGGCACATGCCGCCTGGGCGATTGCCCACACCGAACTCGAACGCTTCCGGCGAGAAGGGCTTCGACACCCCAGACAGAACTAAGCCAGCCGAACTTCCTTGTTCCATCATTGTTGACTTGATTTCTCTCTCTTTCACGAAAGTTTTGGTTCCCATGTCCCGCAGCAATCGACAATCCGATTGCCAGAAACCGGAGGAAGCCACACGGCTCGTCCTTCCGGCCGGGACACCGGACTGGATCACGCCGGAGCTGATCGAAGCGACCGTTTGCACCTGGCAGCCGTATTACAAGACGCCGCTGACGGTTGATGATGCCATCGAAATCATCCGCAGTGCGGGGCTTTTGTTCGATGCACTGTCAACGGATCGGAAGGCTTAAATGCTAGGCACCGTATTCCGGAAACCATGCCTTCGTTCGATTGCAAGCCGCGCAGACGGAAAGCATGACGGGCACTTCGACCAGTACGCCCACGACAGTCGCCAAGGCCGCCCCCGATTCGGGGCCGTACAGCGCGATGGCCGTTGCCACCGCCAGTTCAAAGAAGTTGCTGGCTCCGATCAACGCTCCCGGCGCGGCGATGTTGTGCGGGACGCGCAGCAGCCACATCAGTCCGTAGGTGAGGGAGGAATTGAAATACACCTGCAACAGAATCGGAACGGCGATCAGGGCGACATGCAGCGGATGATCGAGAATGTTGTCGGCCTGAAAAGCGAAGATCAGCACCAGCGTGCCGAGCAGCGCTGTCACCGCGAATGGTTGAAACCGTGGCATGAACGACATCTCGAACCAGGCGCGTCCCTTGCTGCGGATCAGAACCGTTCGGAGTGCCGCGCCACCGGCAAGCGGGACAACGATGAACACCGCGACCGCCGTGAGCAACACATGAAAGGGAACCGCCAGACCGGATACCCCAACCAGCAACCCGACGATGGGGGCGAACAGCACGAGCATGATGAGGTCGTTGACCGCTACTTGTATCAGGGTGTAAGCGGGATCGCCGTCCGTGAGGTAGCTCCAGACGAACACCATTGCCGTACAGGGGGCGGCGGCGAGGATGATCACCCCCGCCGTGTACTGCTTCGCCAGTTCCTCCCCGATGATCGACTGGAAGATGACCTGAAAGAACAGCCATCCCAACGCGAACATGCTGAACGGCTTGACCAGCCAGTTCACGAACAGTGTGACGAGTAACCCTTTCGGCCGTCGGGTAACCCCGGCCAGCGAAGAGAAATCAATCTTCATCATCATCGGTACGATCATCAGCCAAATCAGCACCGCGATGGGGGCATTGATCTGGCTTCCAGCCCCGAACTCCATTCCCCGAAGACTTTCGGTAAAGCCCGGCAATGCGCGACCAATCAGGACACCTGCGACCATGCACAAACCGACCCAGACGGTCAGGTAACGCTCGAACGAGTTCATCATCTTCGGCACTGCTTCGGCAGCAACGGGGGACGTGCCTGCTTCCGAGGCACTCATCCCTGGCTCCTTTCCACGTTCAGCGATGTCAGCAGTTCCTTCACCTTTCGCTCGATCAGATCGCGGACTTCGCGGTATTGCTCCGGCAGCATCTCCTTCGGATCAGGAATCTGCCATTCCTCCCGCCGTTTGGCTCGAACCAATGGGCATTCATCCCCGCAGCCCATCGTCACCGCAACTTCAACTTCCCGGCCGTTGAACTCGTCGAGCGACTTCGACGTATGAGTCGTCAGGTCGTACCCGATTTCCCGCATGAACTCGACGGCACGCGGATTGACCCGGCCCGATGGCCTCGATCCGGCGCTATGCGCCTCGATGCTCCCGTTGCTGTGGATGTGGGCGAACGCTTCGGCCATCTGGCTGCGGTTCGAGTTTTCGACGCAAACGAAAAGGACCAGTTGGTAGTTTCCCATACGGCACTCCTGGCTCAATTCAAAGAACGGGGTCAACAGCAACCAGGGGTTGCGCAACAACCCGATTCGACTGGCGCAATACCGCACCGGTCTTCCGCCAGGCAGGCGGTGTGCTTGTTCCCCAGATGCAAGAGAAGACCGGACGGAATAATTTCAGTCGTAGCGAGCGGATACTGCGACAAGACCTCGGACTCGTACTCAATTTCCACGGGCAAGTCGGTGGTCTTGAGCAATGGGGCGGCGAGTCGCAGGATACGGGCTAGCTTCGAGGTGTCGAGCCGATGTTCCGTGTCACCGGCGACCCAAACTTGCAGCACACAAGCGGTGGCGGATCGAACCGTTCCGCCGCAGTCGATGAAGTCCTTGTGGACCCGCCCAACCTCCGTGACGTGGAAATGGGCCGGAGCGAATGACCCATCCGGCAACATCAAATGGATCGCCGCCGAGGGATTGTCGGTCAGGACATTGAGGAATTCATTGAGTCTCACAGTCTTCTCCTTCGATATTACAGCATCGAGCGGCGCGGTCGGTCAGCGGGGAGCGATCGCCCGCCGCTTCCGTCAGGCACCAGCCCTGTTCGATCAGCCCGGACACGCAGATATCCACAACGCGGTACAGGATGTTGTTCCCATCCCGTCGGGACGACAGGATGCCCAGACCGGAAAGCCGCTGAAGTTGATTCGACACGGCTTGCGGCTTCATCCCCACGGCAGCCGCGAGGTCGGTCACGCATAGCTCATCCTCGCGGATGAGGGCGTGCAGGAGCCGCAGGCGCGTGTCATTCGCCAGCACTTTGAACACGGCCGCAAGTCCACCCGCCTGGATCGGCGTCATCAGCTTGCGCGTCTTCAAAGGCGATGTCGGCGACCGGCGGGATTTGGGTGGCGTCATAGCTGTCCTTTCGATACACTAAAACACAATATCGTGGAATAGTGGCGTAGTCAATGTCACAGCGATAGCACTCGCCGCACATCCCTGAAACCAAGGGAACTCGGTAGAATGACTTCCAAGATCGGTTCTTCTTCCCGGCATCAGTTCGGAGAAATCAGCTATGAAACAGTTCGCCGCATTGGCCCGTGTTAGCAGTCGGGAACAGGAACGCGAAGGCTTTTCGCTCGAAGTGCAGGAGGAAGCCCTCCGCCGTTATGCAACGCAGGCGGGTGGGGAGATCGTCAAGTTCTTCAAGATCGCCGAGACGGCCAGCAAGGGCGAGCAGCGCAAGACGTTCCGCGAACTGCTCGCCTACGCCAAGAAGAACGCCTTCGCTCTCGATGGGCTGCTGTTCTACAAAGTGGATCGTGCCTCCCGGAACCTGTTCGATTACGTCGAACTCGAACGGCTGGAATCGGAATACAACCTGCCGTTCATCTCCATTTCGCAACCAACCGAGAACACGCCCGCCGGTCGCATGATGCGGCGGACGCTCGCCAACATGGCGAGCTTCTACACCGAACAGATGTCGGTCGATGTCCGCGAAGGGATCGCCCGTCGCGTGAAGGAAGGCTGGTTTTGTGGCCCAGCTCCCTACGGCTATCGCAATATCCGCAAGGATGGCCGGGGTGTCATCGAAACCGATCCACTGGAATCAGACAACGTCAAGCGGATGTTCCATCTCTATGCCTACGAGAACCTGACGCTCGATGGTGTCGTTGAGAAGATCAACGCCGAAGGCCGAGTGTACCGCCCATCGCAGCCCAGGTTCCCCCGCACCTCGATCCACACGATGCTCAAGGATCGGTGCTACATCGGTGAAATCCAGCACAAGGGCCAATGGTATCCCGGCAAGCATGAACCGCTGATCGACCGGGCCACCTGGAACCGGGTGCAGGCGTTGCTTGGCGGAAGTACGCACCACGCCACGACCCTGACCTATGCCGGCCAGTTCATGACCTGCGGCCATTGTGGCCATCCCGTTACTGGCGAGCTGGTTAGGAAGAAGCGGAAAGATGGTGGCGTCAACGAACACATCTACTACCGCTGTGCCCGCTACGCCAAGGGCGACCATCCCCGCATCCGGGTGAAGGAAGCGGACATCGAAGTTCAGGTGCTGGCTCTGTTCGACAAGATGAAAGTCGAGGACGCCTCCGTCCGTGACTGGTTCCGCATGGTGCTGGCTTCCCAGACCCGCGACGCCCAAGCCGACAGCCGCGCTCAACGGGCCGAACTGACCCGTCAGGAAACGCTCATCATCCAGCAGCAGGACCGCCTGCTCAACATGCGGCTGGCCGATGACATCGACCAGGAAGTCTTCGCCAAGAAGCACACGCAGCTACGCGACCGGCTGGCGTCGATCAAGCTGCAACTCGACGTGCTGGACCGCTCCCACGACGAAACGGCCGAGTTGGCGGCAAAAGTGTTTGAACTCTCGCAAACCCTGAAAGAGCAATGGCTTACCGCAGATTACGTTACGAAACGCCGATTGCTCGAAATCGTCTGTTTGAACTGTGTCCTTGACAACGTAACCCTTTGCCCAGAAATGAGAAAGCCCTTCGACGTCCTCGTCGAAGGGCGGTTTCTAGAAACAAGCGGAGAGGGGGGGATTCGAACCCCCGGTACCATTGCTGGTACACCGGTTTTCGAGACCGGCACAATCAGCCGCTCTGTCACCTCTCCGTCGCGGATGATAGTCGTTGTGGTGGTTATCAGCAAGCGAGGGGCAGTGATCTCTGGAAGGATGGCGATGGGGTGGTGATGTGCCGGCGGTGAGGGATAGTCTGGCAGGATTCGCAGGGGTCAGGAATCGACGGAGTTCAAGTGCCCGCGGCGCTGCTGTGCGGATCTTCAAAAATGTCGGCGGTGAACGGTGGCTGGGCTTTGTACGCGTTACAACTCATTGATATGATTGATGCTTCGTCACATTCGCGTTCAGCGCATGCGTGAACAGGAAACGTCTCGGTCCCGATCTCGAATCATCGCGAGGGAGCTGCTTATGAGCCGGAAGTCTTCACGTCGTCAATTTTTGCAACAGTCAGCGGCCTTGAGTGCTGCTTACTGGGTGACATCTGCATCGACCGGCTGGACTCAGGAGCGGTCGTCGATTGAGACGATTCGCTTTGCCTGCATCGGAGTGGATGGCAAGGGGTCGAGCGATCGTGATGACGCCGGCCGTCATGGCGAAATCGTTGCTCTGTGCGATATTGATGAAGAACGCCTGAACAAGGCGGCTGCCCGCTATCCGAAGGCGAAAAAATACACCGATTACCGCAAGATGTACGATGAAATCGGCGGTGAGTTCGACGCCGTGACCGTCAGCACGCCGGATCATTCCCATGCTCCGGCAGCTCTGCGCGGGATGCGGATGGGCAAGCACTGCTTCTGTCAGAAACCGCTGACCTATACCGTCGCAGAAGCGCGGCTGATGCGGGAACTGGCTGCAGAGATGAAGCTGGTCACCCAGATGGGGAACCAGGGGACGGCTGCCACCGGTCACCGTGAAGCGGTGGAAATCATTCGTCGCGGCGACATCGGCCAGGCGAAGGAAGTCCATATCTGGACGAACCGGCCCATCTGGCCGCAAGGGCAGGGCCGTCCGGCAACGGTCGATCCGGTTCCGGCCTATCTGAACTGGGATGCATTTCTGGGGCCTGCACCGGAACGTCCCTACAACAAGGATGCCTATCATCCGTTCAAGTGGCGCGGCTGGATCGATTTCGGCACCGGTGCCTTGGGCGACATGGCCTGTCACACGATGAACGTCGCTGTGAGCGCCCTGCAGTTGTTCGATCCCGTTTCCGTCGAAGCCACTCCCGACCCGGACTGGACTGGCGAAGCGCGGGCGGAAAGCTTTCCGAAGTTCTGCAGCATCAAGTATGAGTTCGGGCAGCGGGGCGATCTCGGTCCTTGCACGCTGTACTGGTATGACGGCGGCAAGCGTCCGCCGGAATCGCTGCATCCGGGCCTGAAGCAGGGAGCCAGCGGTTCGGTGATCGTCGGAGAGAAGGGCACGATCTTCTCCAGCAACGATTATCACAACACCTTCACGATTCTGCCGGTTGAGGATTTCAAGGATCTGAAGAAGCCCGAGATCGTTGTCTCTCCGGGCCATTTCACGGAATTTGCCCAGGCGATCAAGGAGAACAAGCCCGAGAAGGCGTTCTCCAACTTCGACTATGCTGGCCGGTTGACGGAAACCGTACTGTTGGGCAACGTCGCCCTGCGTGCCGGCAAGAAGATCGAATGGGACGGCGTGAACATGAAAGTGACCAACGACGCCGATGCCAATCAGTACATCACTCGTGAGTACCGCGCGGGGTGGGGGCTCTCCTGATCCAGAGCCGGCCAGAATCCCGGATGTGTGATTCTGGTATCTGAAATTCCGGACACGTTGTGTTGCAGGTTTTTTCTGCAGCACAACGTATTTTTTTTGATTCTGTCGAAGTTCCAAGCGGGATACTACTGCCTGGATTTCGCCAGTCTTATATCTCAGATATTTCTGGAAGTCATTTCCGAGAAAACGTTTATATCTTCCGGTCAGCTCAAGATCTCCAGGCGGATACATGCTCGCTTGCTGACTCTTTTATGGGAAATCTTGGCACTTCGGGGAAAATCCGATACAATATATACGGGGCCTCTGATGGGAGAGACGGCTAATCCTCCTGATCCCTGCCCCCCGGATTCCCGCTCATTCTGCCTCCGAATGATTCGAGGTGCCTGCCATGCTGACGATTACGGGACGACAACAAACGCTGTGCGACGGCGTTTCCCGCCGCTCATTTCTGAAAATCGGCGGGTTCGCTTTCGGTGGGTATGCGCTATCTTTACCGCAGATTCTGCGGGCACAATCGCCATCTGCAAGTCGCCACAAGGCTGTGATCAACGTGTTCCTTGGAGGCGGACCGCCGCATCAGGACATGTGGGAAATCAAGACCGACGCTCCGGCGGAGATTCGCGGGGAATTCTCACCGATTCCAACCAACGTGCCCGGGATCGAGATTTCCGAAGCGTTTCCCAGACTCGCTCAAATGATGGACAAGTGTGTCGTGATCCGGTCGGTCACCGGCTGCGACGGTGCTCACGATGCCTTTCAGTGTCTGAGCGGCTGGAATCGCCGTGATAATGCCACGATCGGGGGCCGGCCGAGTATCGGGTCGGTCGTGTCGAAACTGGCCGGGCCGGTAGATCGCTCTGTGCCCCCGTTTGTCGCCCTGGCGGATACAACACGCCATGTCCCCTGGTCAGAACCCGGCAGCCCGGGCTTTCTGGGTTCCGCGTTTCAGGCCTTCCGTCCGCACGGTGCCGGGATGGATGATCTGCGCCTCAACCAGATTTCCCTGGAGAGATTGCAGGATCGCCGCTATCTGCTGAATGGTTTGGACCAGTTGCAGCGTGATGTCGATGCGACGGGAATGCTGGCAGGTATGGATGCCTTTTCCGAAGCGGCATTCGGGGTGCTGACTTCCAGCAAGCTGGTCGACGCACTGGACCTGAGCAAGGAAGATCCTCGCGTCGTTGCTCGTTATGGCGACGGCAAGCCCTATCAGTATCAGTACGACGGCGCCCCGACCTGTAATGATCAGTTCCTGATGGCACGCCGCCTGATCGAAGCTGGCGTGCGGTGCGTGACGCTGAGCTACGGACGCTGGGACAGTCACAGCCAGAACTTTGATCTGGTCCGCGACCACGGCGGCAAACTTGATCAGGGACTGAGTGCCCTGATCGAGGATCTGGAAGTGCGGGGGATGCTGGACGACGTTACGATCATTGCTTGGGGGGAGTTCGGACGAACTCCACGCGTCAATCCGAATGCCGGTCGCGATCACTGGCCGCAGGTCAGCTGCGCGTTTATGGCGGGCGGAGGCATGCGAACCGGTCAGGCAATCGGGGCGACCAATCGGCTCGGTGAATATGCCAAGGATCGTCCGGTTCCGGTGCAGGATATCGTGGCGACCCTGTATCGCAATTTTGGCATCGATACCATGAACACGACGATTCCGGACCCGACCGGTCGGCCTATGTGCCTCGTTGATCATCGCAATCCACTGCCGGAACTGGTATGACCTCGCTCACGCGCCGCAATGCGGGAAGAGTGGCCTGAGAGCGGAACGATGCCGGATCGAACAGGGGACAATTTCCGCGGACTGGACCGTCGGGAATTTGCGCGAACAATCACTGCCGGCTGCACTGGTGGCGTCATCGCGCTCACCACTGCCGGTCCGGTGTCAGCCCAGGCCCCGCCGGAATCTGCCCCATCCCGCCCGCCGTCATTAACCACGCTGCAGCTGGCGCAGGTCATCACCATGTGTCCGGGGGCTCACTGGGATGAGGCGACTGTTGAGGCTGTCCTGAACGATATCCGCGGGGACCAGGCCCGCAGCCGGCAATTGAGTGCCTTCGGTCTGAAGAATGCCGACGAGCCGGCTACCGTTTTCCCTCCGCGGACGTTGCGAGCGGGGCAGGGGAGTGGCCAATGATTCCCGCCGGGTGGGCATTCGCAACAATCAGTGAACTGGGGCAACGTCTGCGCCACGGGGAAGTTTCTGCGTCGGCCCTGACGGAATTCTGCCTGCAGCGTCTGGAAACGATTGGCGGAGAGCACAAGGCAGTCGTCACGTTGACACGCGAGCTGGCCCTGGAGCAGGCGCGGCAGGCGGACGCGGATTTGCAGGCCGGCCGTGACCGCGGACCGCTGCACGGCATTCCCTACGTCGCGAAGGATCTGCTGGCAACCCGGGGCATTCCCACGACCTGGGGTGCTGAACCGTTTCGTGATCAGGTGTTCGATGCCGATGCGACGGTTATCAGGCGGTTACGTGATGCCGGAGCCGTGTTGACTGCGAAGGTCGCGATGGTGGAACTGGCCGGCGGTTTCGGCTACCAGCAGGCAAACTGCTCGCTCAGTGGTCCGACCGGGAATGCCTGGAACAGGGAACGCTGGGCAGGCGGCTCATCATCGGGCAGCGGCACAGCGGTCGGCGCGGGACTGGTTCCGTTCGCGATCGGCTCGGAAACCTCAGGGTCGATCGTGACTCCGGCAGGGTTCAACGGGATCACCGGGTTGCGTCCGACCTATGGCCGGGTTCCGCGCACAGGAGCGATGGCGCTGGCCTGGTCGCTCGACAAACTGGGGCCAATGTGCCGGTCCGCAGCGGACTGCGGTCTGGTGTTGCAGGCGATTGCCGGTCCTGATGGCTCTGACTTTGCCGCACTCGATGAGCAATTTGTCTGGCAGCCGGAACCGCTGGGCAGGGAGCAACTACGGATTGGAATTGTCGAAGGTTGTCTGGAACGGGTTCAGCCGGAAATCCAGGAACGCTTTGAAGCCGCCGTCGAGGTAATGCGCCAATTTGCGATGATCGAAACCGTGGCATTGCCGGATTTGCCGTACGGTTCATCGGTGGGAACAATCATTACTGGCGAAATGGCAGCTGCTTTTGAAGAGTTCATCGTTTCCGGGCGAGTGCAGCAGTTGACTGCTCCAGAAGACCGCTGGGGCGGATACGCGGGCATGGCCCTGCCGGCGAAAGATTACATCAATGCCCAGCGTGTCCGGCGACAGATCCAGGTCGCGATGCAAGGCCTGCTGAACCGTTATCCGATCCTGATCGCCCCGACACTGGCGACAGTTGCCGGCCCGATTGATCGCAATTTTGCGGATTGGTCCCGTGGCTTCGCCAGCAGTTCTCTGGGGACGGCATCGAATGCTGCCGGTGTGCCGGGGATTACGGTGCCCATGGGCCCGGGAGCCGACGGCCTGCCTACCGGCTTGCAACTGGTTGCCGCGGCCGGACGGGAAAACTTCCTGCTGACCGTTGCGGATCAGTTCCAGCAGAGAACCGCCTGGCATCGCCAGCATCCCGCGATCTGAATTCGGACGACCAGACTGGAAAACCGGGTGAGCTGATTCCCCGGGGATTGCAGGGCGCTGCAGATCGCGACTGGCTGTTGATCAATGCACGGTCCTGATCGCTCCCGACAACCCTGGACGTCTGCTTGTCGGGTTTCGTCGCACTCACGCCGGATGAGTTCCACTTTCCTGCCATCCCTGCGAGAATTGGCGACGTGAGATGCGCCTCTCAGGTTCCGGACTTCAGAAAGAGACCGCCAGTGCTGACAATTTCCGGGCGACGTTATGACACGGGAGAGCCAGTCCGTCTGTCGATCGAGGGTGATCGCATCGTTTCCATCGATCCCGCCATGCCGGCGGGGAATGTCGCAGACTGGCCGTGGCTGGCTCCGGCCTTGTTCGATCTGCAGATCAATGGTCATGGCGGAGTCTGGTTTGCCGATGTTCACCTGACGCCGGAACAGGCGGCGAAGGCGGTCACCGCGTATCTGAAATTCGGCGTGACCCGTATTTGTCCCACGTTGATCACCAATTCGTATGCGGCGCTGGAGCATGGCTTCCGGGTGCTGCAGTCCGCCCGGGAAGCCGACCCGATCGTCGATCGACTGATCGCAGGTTATCACCTGGAAGGTCCGTATATTTCTGCGGAAGACGGTCCACGGGGAGCGCACCCGCGCGAGCATGTGCGCCCGGCCGACTGGGACGGGTTCCAGCGACTGCAGGCAGCTGCGGGGGGGCAGATCAGGCTGGTGACGATCGCGCCGGAAGTGCCGGGGGCGGTGGAGTTCATCCAGCAGGCGACCCGGAACGGGATCGTGATCGCGATTGGTCACACGGCCGCCTCTCCGGCTCAGATCCGGGCCGCGGTCGATGCCGGAGCCACGCTCAGCACGCATCTGGGTAATGGGTCAGCGGCAATGATCCACCGGCACCAGAATCATATTTTCGAGCAACTCGCAGATGATCGCCTGACGGCCAGTCTGATTGTCGACGGACACCACCTTCCGCCGTCGCTGGTGAACATTTTTCTGAAGGTCAAGACGCCACTGAAAACGATCCTGACCTGTGACGCCGCCGGCTGGGCTGGCTGTGCTCCAGGCGTGTATGAAAGCTTTCTGGGACGCAGCGAGATCCTGCCGTCCGGCAAGCGGGTGGTCGCGGGCCAGACGGAATTGCTGGCGGGCTCGGCCGACGAGACGGACGTGTGCGTGACGCAGGTTCAGAAGATGACCGGCGTGTCGCTGAAAGCCGCCATTCAGATGGCGAGCCGGAATCCTGCAAAGTTGCTGGGTCTGGAACCTCCTGCCTTGCGACGTGGCGGACTGGCAGACCTGTTCATTTTTCATCGTCCCGCCGATCACGGCCGCCTGCAGATCCTGGGGACGATCGGCGGCGGGCAACTGTTGCACGGCTCAATGGATGAGATCCGGATCTACGAATGAGATCCGGGTCGCGACCTCAGCGCGAAGCCACTGACTGGGGACGTCCGCCGAGGGGAGCAGGGGCGTCCGGAAAGACCAGTGCCGCCAGGTTCTGCAGCATTCGACAGGGTTGCAGTTCTGGCTGGCGACATCAACAATTGGCATTCGCCTGCGTTGTCCGATTACCTCGGGCTGCAGAAATCTCTGCATGCAGGCTTGAGTTCACCGTGTTCAGGAGGAATTTTGATGCTGCGATGGACCGAACGTATTTCGCAAGTGCTGGCAGTCACCTGTCTTCTGGCCATCGGCTGTGAGAAGGCGGCACCTCCTCCG
>VFQN01005896.1_pt1 | contig 14542 bp, 17 predicted proteins | sample 3512371 | NCBI WGS metagenome assembly VFQN01 (sample SAMN10412370, study PRJNA504923) | tailings metagenome | isolation source: Replicate 2 from Balatoc abandoned mine | place: Philippines: Itogon, Benguet | collected 2017-08-28
CGTGCCAGTGCCCTTGTGCGAAGGATCCCGGACGCCGTTACTATCCTCATAGGTTATAAACAACATATAAGAAGCTATGGTACACGTAAATAGCCCACGTTATCCACGTTACATTTGAAACGCCGGGGGTCCCCCTTGACGTTCACGTTACCAGCCACGTTACCGCCAGTAACGTAACGTGAACGGAACGTGGGGTAACGGCACGTGTGACCCCGACCCACGTTACGTTACCGAGGTAACGTAACGTCAACGTGACGTCGTGTGACCGCTACCTTACTGCACGCAACCGTCTGTGTGCGGTCCCCACGCCACGGTTGCCACCCCATAGCAAACCCCCGCCTCAACGGCCCGCACCCTCGCCCGCACCCACCCTCCAGCTTGGTCCCCACTCGTGTCTTCTTCTCCGCCTCCTGCTGCATCTCGAACTCGATCATGCTCAGCTGCTGGCTGGTGGCGGCCACGGGGAAGTGGCTGCCCGCCGCCTCCAGCGCCGCCCGGATGCGCCGCCGCCGCACGTACTGCTCGTACAGGCCGTACAGCCGCAGCATGCGCATCAGGCGGAAGATCTGCGACCGATGCGAGATGCACAAAGGGGTGTTACGTTTGCCCTCTCCCACGACCACAGCCTCGTGTCTTCCCACAATGCTGTCCACCAGTCCCGGCCCCGCATCACACGCCTTTCCCGCCCCAAGGTGCCATACAGGTCCGGCCGCTTGGGGGGACACGTCGCGCGGAGCGGGGGCCAGATGCAGCCCTGCCGCATGCCAGAAGGTAAGCCATGGACGCCCGGGCCCCTTTGCACACCCCACCCCCTCCCCCGCCCGCTTTCTCACCCTCGCCACGCGGCCCGCCTTGCTGCTGATGTACAGCTGGTCGCCCGCGTTGTCAACGAAGCCCCCCGTGTCCGCCAGGTTGATGTACTCGGAGCCGCCGAAGAACTTGATGCGCACGCTGGGGACCTCGAACACCAAGCTGGGGGCGGGAGGGCGGAGAGGAGCCAAGGCGGGAAGGGAGGGAGGTGTATTGACGCAGGAGCAGCGCACGTGTGCGAGAGTGGCTGCTGGAAGAGGGCCCAGTGCCATCCGTTGAGGGTCTTAATGCTGCAGGGTTGCCACACTGGGTGCCACTAACCTCCTAATCCCGGCCCGCCGTTGTCGTTGTCGCAAGGCAGCCCAACCCCACCCCGCCCCATCCCATCCCTGACCCACCTGCATGTGGCCACCGCGTCCAGCCAGAAGTAGAAGCCCAGGAAGTAGCCGGGCCGCACCAGCGAGGACAGCACTGCGAGGATGGGAGGGCGGGGGGGGGGGGGGAAAGGGCGGGAGGCGTGTCCGAATGAGGTGAGAGGGGCCATTGGGGACATGCTGGGGACCTGCAGGGAAGCAAGTGTGTTAGGCACACGTGGGCAGGTCCTGGTAGGTGTGCAGGTGGGGCGGACGCAACGTGATGTGATGTCAGGCACGTGATGTCAGGCCGCTGCCGCCCCCAGCTGCCCCACGCACCCATCTCCAGCGTGAATATGATGATGATGGTGGTGATGGTGATCTCCAGCGGCAGGTCGGCGGCGGGCGGCAGGCAGGCCTTCTTGAGGTCGTCCTCGAAGATGATGAAGGAGGTGAGGAACACCAGGAACCAGTAGAACAGCATGTGGTTCATCACCGCCAGCACGCGCAGCTTCCACGGCGCCAGCCTGCGCATCAGCGCCGCGCGCTTGGCCAGCACCTCCCGCGTCACGCCGCTGCCGCCGCCGCCGTCCGCAGCCAGACGGTGGCCGCTGGCGGCGCTGTTGCCGCTGGCGCTGCCCAGCAGGCCGCCGCCGCCGCCGCCGCCGCCTGCTTGCGGTCCTGGGCCACTGCCGGCTGATGGGGAGGTGGGGCCGTTGCCTCCGCTTTTTCGGCTGTTGGAGTCACGGTCCTGGAAGCTATCGGAACCTGCCAGAATGGTAGGGGGCAGGCAAAAAAGGGGCGTTGAATATCGGTGCAAAGCTAGCAACTCACCACGGGTTGCAAGTTGTGAGCGCATTGCACGCACGGCCCTAAAAGGGACGCAGTCATGCTCGCAGCCTACTCGTGTACTTGCCCACCCTGCCCCGCGGCCCACCTGGGAGGCCCTCCGCAGCCCCGGGGCTGGCGGGGCGGCCCGAGCCGCTGCGGCCGTTGGCGCCGCCGTCGCCTGCGTCTGCACGCACGTGGCGCATGGCGGGTATAAGCACGGGCGTGAGCTTGAGCATAGGGTGAGGCTTGCAGGGTGGTACCCGGGGTGCACACGAGGCCCAAGTTGCACGGCCCGCACCCGCAGACATCCAGCCGGTGCCCCAGCAAGGTGTCAAGGCACCTGCACCATCCCTGTCGCTCCGCTTCCCTCCCCGCACCTTGCTGCCTCATGCCCGCCAGTGCAGGGCCCAGCGACTGGCGCATCACCGTCATCCGCCGCCGGGCAGCCAGCACGCCTGGAGGGGAAGGGTGTGGCGCGTGACCGAGGGGCGAGGTGGAAGGATCAGGATAAGCCTGTTCTCGTGTGAGTCCATGAGGCGGGGTTCTGGGTGAAAGGGGCAGGGCACCCCAGGTCGTCCGATACGACCACTTGTGCTTCCCTGGGCATGCGGTGGCAAGGCGGTAACGGCCTCAACCCCCTCTTTGGGCAGCTTCGCCCAGTGGGCGGCGCCCACGCCCGCTCCACCCGCCGCACCCACCTCCCCTGGCGGGCCCCGCGGAGGGCGGCCTGTCGCTGACGGAGGCGGCGAAGCGCACGCCCTGGCCGCCGCCGCCCTGCGCCGCCCCTTGCCCCGCTGGTGTTGCCGTGGGGCTGGTCAGCGGCAGGGAGGACATCCAGCCAGGCAGCGCCACGTAGGAGTGGCCGGGGCCCTGGATGGGGGGCAGCTCGCCGGAGCCCTTGAGCGCCTGGGCGGGCAGGGAGGGGCAGGGAGGATACGGAGCACCGGGCAGTGCAGCGGTTGGTCACATACCGCACTGAACGTGCAGCGACCGCAGTGGCAGTGGCAGTGTCTACCTACAGCAGGGGGTTCAGGCGGGCTACAATAGCGGGCGCCAGAGTTGGAGACTCTCAAGGGCTTCCGAGGGCTACCCAAAAAGAGATCGGTGACATGCCCCGCCGCAACGCAGGCTACACTCACCAGCGCATGGTGGGTGGAGAAGCTGCTGTCCCGCTCCTCCTCCCTGTCTCCCTTGCCCTCCTCCCCCACCCCCAGCTGCTCCACCTGCGTCTCGCTGGGCCGCACCGACCGCACCTCCTCCAGCGCCTGGTCCAGGGACACGGGGGGCGGCGCGCGGGGGCCGGAGGACGACGGGGGCCGCCGCGTGTCCCCACCCCCGCCCACACCCACGTCACCTCCCCCATCAGCGCCGCCAACTCCTGTTCCTGCTCCTGGCCCTGCTCCTGCTCCTGCTGGCGCCGCTGTTTCCGCAATGGACTCGGAGAGGAGGGCCGCGGCGGCCTCTATGAGCCCAAGGTGCGGCTGGCCGCGGGGGGCGGGGCCCACCGTGGGCCCGGCGGCACCGCTGGCGGTGACGGCGGCCGAGTGTCGAGCGCTGGGAGCGGTCCGCAGCACCAGCGGCAGGGGCTCAGCCACGGCGCCTGGCGGGGCCTGGTCAGGCTCCTCGGCGGTCAGGTACCCCGCGTCATTTGCGACTGATGTACCTGTCCTTTGCCGTCTGAGAGAGGCTGCGGTTGGCAGCGAAAAAGAGCCTGCTGCTGTCTGCTGGCCGCTAGAAATACCGTTGCTAAGTACGGCTTCAACGGACGCGCTGCTGCCCGGCCGCGGAGGCAAGCCCCGGGCGCTGGGCAGCGGAGCCGCGTCCCAATCTTCCATGTGCTATGTGATGTTGCTTAGATGGTGGCGATAGCCTCTGTCATTGGCCTTGACCCGCGGCCGGCTGGTTCCACGCAGTCCACGCTTCGCCGATGACTCCAGCAAGGAGTTCAGGGTGCACTGTCCTCGCGCGCAAGCCGGCGCACGTCGATGGGGCTCGTGCCTTTGGCTTTGAGCAGATAGCGCTGGCTTGTCACCGGTACGACGCGTGATACTGCTCAGACTCGAAGAGCGATGTCCTCATGTTGGACTGCCACGAGTCCGTTCCGATCTTGCGTATGGCTTAGCCAGTATGTAGAAGTGTACACAGCTAGATGTGACTGAAACGATGTTCCGGGCCTTGTCACGGCTCCTTACTGGGCGATAGCCGAGCGCGAGGAGACGAGGGGGCACCTGCACTCTTCCTTGTTCGCCAACGTTCTGACGCAGGCGAGGACTTGTCAATTTTGTTTCTTGTAGGAAATCAAGGTATAATGCATGCTGTCGGCTCTGCGTTCGTGCGACGTTTCGAGGAGACGGAGCAAACTGCCCGCAACGACCAACCCCACGGGAGTCCTTCCGACCAACCATGGGAGTCCTCCGCAGTGCGCAGTCCGCACCATCCACTGCTGCTCCGCTCTGCAACCCAGGAACAGAATCTCGTTGCTATCTGCCCTTCAAGCCTGGCTTTCGCCCTTTGCTGCTTTGATATGGGAGTAGTGCCGAGTGCGCTGTCGCGTTTCGCAGCTATGTCCTCAGTCAAGCTGTAAGGGGCCCTTCTAACGTACTTGTTTGGCTCGTGCTTGTAGTAGAATGACCACAAGGTAAAGCGCTTGTATGAGCCGAGCGACCCACGGGCGACTGTTAAGTCAGCTCATGGCCCAGGGCTGAAATTCAAGTCAATTTTGGAGCAGCACGTTCTACTATAATATGGATATAACCGACATGCTTGGTCTCGTACCGCTTGTGATCTTTCCTGCTCCAACCAGCTCAACCGCAATTTCGGGTCGTGTCCGGTTGCCGTCCCTCAACAACGGCGTGGTTTGTCGGTGGCCCAAATAATTGCAATCAACCCTTAGGCGGGGGTTTGGGCACTCACCTTGATACACGCCGGCGGCCAGGATTAGGGGAGGGCCTCCTGGCCCAGAGCAGCTATGTCGAAGAAGGGCAAGGATGAGAAGCCGGAGGATCCACTGAGGTTAAACCCGGGGGTCATTGAGGACAAGGTGCGCTGGTGCAAGCGGCGACATTGACCATTTGCTCCGCGCAATCTTGTCGGCTGCCTGATGAAGGCTCCGCTTCTTGAAGGAGCAATTCTACATGCTCGGTTAACTGGCAATTGACTGAGGTGGCAATTCTGGTGCGGTTTGGCGCAGGCTGAGTTCCCGGAGCCGTCTCTTTACTTTCGGGTGTATGACTCCGAGGCCGACGAGCCGGAAGCCAAGATCCGGGCGGATGTGAACAGGCTGTATGACCGCTGGATCGAGAAGTATGGCAGGCGTTGGCCCGAGGACGGGCTCAACACGGAGGACATGGTCTGGCTTGCCGAGGAGGCAAAAAAGCCGAACCGGTCCTCCGGGCCTCGCAGACCCCGCGGCGTTGCGGTGGAGCAGTCAGAGTATGAGAATGAGTTCATTCCTTTCTCGGACGAGGGCGAGGCCGCGCCTGGCGCGGCCAGCACTAGCAGCGCTGGTGGCAAAGCCGCCGGCAGCAGCAAGGCGCCCGCAGCTCGCCGCGCCCCGCGAACAAACCTGGAGAAGATGGCAGCAGGCGGAAAGTGGGTGACGGACGAGTTCGAGTCAGCGGACTACGAGGCCGGCAACCTGGAGAAGCTCTGGGACATGTATCTGTGGGACCGCGAGGGCAAACCGACCATGATGCCTGACGGTCCGGCAGCGCAGCAGGAGGGTGAGGAGTCGGAGGACTGGGACGACTTCTACACTGCCTACCGGCCGCGCGATGTCGACACGGAGGAGGCGCGCGAGGCGGTGTGGGCCACCGATGAGTTTGAGTCCGACGAGGACAACACGGAGAGCGAGTGGCAGCCCGAGTACGTGGGCGCGGGTCTGGGCCTGGTGGCCGAGGACCCGCTCAATCCGCAGTACTCGCTGCGCCACAGCAACCACCCCCTGGCGCCCTTCCCGGGCGAGCCCCTCAAGTGGGCATCCTACGTCTACCCAGACTTCACCACGTAAGCTTGGCGTCGGGGTTAGCACGGTAACGTGTTGCAGATCAGTAGCAGCAGCACGTGGTGCGGACAGCAGCGGGTGGGCAGTGTTGGCGCTGCGAGAGTGCCGGTGGCATGGGCTTTGCGTAGGGGGCGCATCGGGACGGGTGCGAGCCTCAAACTGGAAGGTCCATGCGTGGTGGAGGGCTGTTGCCTGCACGCGGCGTCTGCATTCCTTGCTGTGTGTGCGCTGGGGCTGGGGCTGGACATGGGGTCACGCAGTGGTGCAGGGGGGCGGGGCAGGGGCAGGGACTGGAGGTGCCGCGCCACACTGCTGGGGTGTCGGTAGCAGCAGTGGCAGCAGCACGGCGAACGCTGGAGCGGCAGGGGCGGGGCCAGCGGCACGCCGAAGCAGCAGCAGCAGCGAAAGCGAAAGCAGAAGGCAGGGGCGGCAGGCGGGAGCTGCGGCCAGGTGCACAGGCGCAGTTGCAGCATCGCCATGCGCTAGGGAGATGCCTTGGGTCCTGGGCTTCGCCACGGTGGCGGAGGTGCACTCCCTGGACATCCAGCGTTGCTTGCAGCACTGCACAGCTGCAAGGGTTGTGGCGCAACAACAGCTGCACCCCTGCCTGGCGGACGCACGGCGGCAGCAGCAGCGTGGGGCGTGGGGGAGGGTGGGACCTGGGGGCTGCTGCTGCTGCTGCTGCATGGGGGCACGTGCAGCGTGCACCCTGGGCCGGAGCTGGGTGCGCAGTGCCGCCCAGGGGCAGCCGCTTGGGGCCTCGCCGGCTGGCTGGCAGCAGCGGCGGCGGTGGCATTGGCGGCAGCAACAACAGAACAGCAGCAAACGCGGTACCTCCCCAACCAGTGCCAGCCTGTGCTCAGTGGTGGCGGCAGCTGAGCGCATGGCCCCAGCGGGCATGGCGGAGAACGGGCGGGCCCTGCTCAGTGGGCCCTTCTCAGTCGGTCCTGCTCAGCAAGGTGTTGGGGGCCAGAGGAGGGCAGGGCACTGGGGCGCCGGGGCTTGGCGGGGGGGGGGGGCTGGCTGGGCGTCGCCTGCAGCACGGAACGCTGGACCTGCACAGGGCCCCAGGTGCAGGGGCTGCCAGGTCAGGGGTTTGCCCGGCGGCAGGGACGCGGCTGCGCCCTGGTGCTCGTGGCCTGGGCCTGGGTGGGGCAAAGGCGGTGCACCCAGCGCCCAGCAGCACCGGCACTGTGCTGGGGTGCGGGGGTTGGGGGCCTGGGGGTCGGGCTGCCGCACGGCCCGTCACGGCGCTGTGCAGCCACATCGTTGGGCACTGCAGCGGATGCTCCTGGACAGTGGCACCCGCGTCTCCTTTGTAACGTGCCCTTGCTCCCGGCCCCTCTTACCTGTCCACTTGCTCCACCCCCACCCCCACCCCCGCCCGCAGCTACGAGGGCCTCAGCAAGCAGTCCATCCCGCACGGCATGGGCGTCATGACCTTCGGCACGGGCACGGGCGCGGGCTTCCCCATGAACACCACACGATACGGCGACAAGTGAGTGGGCGGGCCACCGTGCGGCGGGGGAAGAGGAGGGGCAAAGGACGACGCCGTTGCGGGGCTGTCGGGCCGGGGGAGCGAACGCAGTGGTGCAGTGGACGCTAATGCAACACTGCGGGCGGCGACGCCACGGCCACCGTGTTTTGCTATGCCAGGCTACAGCGTACGCCTCCCGGCGCGCAGCCTTCGCCTCGTGCATTTTGCTAGTCCTTCCCATGTACACCTACCCGGTTACCCACTTAAGCTGCCGCCCCTCCCCGCCTGCCGCCCAAGGTACGAGGGCGAGTTCCAGGCGGGCTTCGCGCACGGCCTGGGCCAGTTCACCAGCGAGAGCACCGGCGAGGTGTACATTGGGGAGTTCTTCGCGGGGCAGCGCCACGGGTGTGTGCCGGGCCACGGGGAGGGGCAACGGGTGGTGTGGGGGGCGGTGCCGGTGCGGGCCGTGCACAGCCAGGTGTGGACAGGGGGAGGCGGGTGGGGCAAACTGAAGAGGCCAGGCCAGTGCGAGAGGGCTGCAGTCGTGCCAGTTGGGAGTTGGTTGCGCCTGGGGATGACATGCTGCAAGCGTCAGCCCTTCGCTCTCCTCTCGCCCTGCTGCACGCCCTGTTACCTACCATCGTTCCTGTTCCTGTGCCGCATCTGGCTCCCACTCACGGACCGGGTCGTCCTACTGCCTGCTTCCCTGCCATGCCCCATCCGTTGTTCCGTTTCCGCCCTGCTGACCCCCGCACCCACCCGCCCTCCCTTTTCCCCTCCCCCCAGCTGCGGCATGAGCCTGGACATGAAGCCCTACTTCTACCTGCTGGAGCGCGGCGTGGAGCCGCTGGAGGCGTACCGCCGCACCGTGGGCGCCATGATGCGCAACGTGGAGGTGCGCACCTGGTACCGCGGCAACAAGCTGGGCGACGCGCACGAGGACGAGGTGAGGCCGGGGCCGGGTGGGGGTGGGGGGTTGACATATGCTGAGGATGGGGGGCTGGGTCTGGGGCTGGGGCTGGGGCGGAGGTGGAGGGCTGCGCAGGCAGACGGGGGCAGAGCCGGCTGGGCACGCGCGTCCTGTTCCTGACACGCCCAAATCTCCCTTCCGAGTCCTTCCGTTCATCTACGGTCCTGCCCCTCATGGATTGCGTTCACACAGGACGGAACTCAACGCCCACCTGCACCCCGCATGTGCCCTCCCCCCCCACAGGTCGTCACCGTGTCCGTGCTCAAGGACGAGCTGGACAACCCGCTGGACATCGCCACGCGCAACGTGCGGCACGACGACAAGCTGAGGAAGTGGAGGCAGATGAGCCCGCGCGAGAAGTGAGCGAGGGGCTTGGAGGGGGAGGCGGGGCGGGCGGGCGGGAGGCAGGGGCCCTTGGGCCAAGGTACCTTCGAGGGTACTGGGACGCGGCGGGGTTTGGATGATACGCTAATGGAGAGGAAATGTGGCTCTGGCAGGATCCAGGGTAAGATCCCGTCTGGCCTTTGGTTGCGACAAGTAGTTGAGTACCTTCACACAGCATGCCTGTGCAAGCAACGCACGTGTGACCCTTGTGACGAGGCGGTATCCCCGAACACGCACCTGCCTCGTCGCCCACCTTCCCCCAGGGCCATGGACCGCCTGGTGTCCATCATCGAGCGCGTGCAGGCGCGCAAGCCGCACCGCATGGCTGGCTACTACGCGGAGGACGAGCGCACGGGGCGGGTGCGGCCGGTGCTGATCGGGGACGGCCAGGACAGCGACGAGGACACGTGAGTGGTCGGGGGGCCAGGGAGGGACGGGGGGCCATGGGGAGCAGGCAGTGCGGGGGGCCGTGGGGTGGGAGAGGCGAATGTTGGTTACCCACGCACGTAGGCAGGGGGGGACAGCGCGTCGGCAGGCGGCTGGGAGGGTGGACAAGGGGTTGGGCGGGGCTGGGAAGCGGGTGGTTCTCGGTGGCGGTAGAGTACGATGGCACGAGGTGGTGGGCGCCGGCTGGGGACAGGTGGGATTGGTGTGGCGCTAGGGGAGGGGAGGGGCGTCAGGGGAGAGGCATGGAGTAGCGAGCTGTCGCCCAGGCATCCTGACCGTACAGCCACAGCATCGTAACAACGTACAACGTTTTGCTGTTGCTCCCCCCACGCACACGCTCCCTCCCCGCAGTGTGGAGATGCTCCAGGGCGTGGACACGGACGGCGAGCTGGGCCTGGGGTGGGACGGAGCCACCGACAGCGACGAGAACCCCACGGACGCGCGGCTGCTGGAGCTGATGGCGGCGGAGGGCATGGACGACAAGATCGAGGTACGGGGGCGAGGGTGCGGGTGTGGGTGTGGAGGTTGAAGGGGTGTGTGTTAGCGGGCGTCTGGTGCACAGAATATGTCTGCCCGGGAAGCCGGCTCCCTGCAGAGCGTCTGGTCCGACTGCCAGGTCCCGTGCGCCGGCTTTGCCGTTGCAACACCGCACGCATGAGAGCTGCATCAACGCTGCATGGGCCGCCCCCACCCCTCGCCCGCCACGCCCTGCAACCCGCAGGACCAGGCGTTCAAGGACAGCGTGCTGGGCAGCGCGCTGGTCAACCCATACACCGGTGGGGAGGGCGGGGATGGGCGGGGTGGGGGATGGGCGCCGGATGCCATGGGTTCAAGTATGAAAGTGAGGGTATAGGCTGGTATGAGTTTGCGAAGGCTCATGTCATCACGTGCCGTGTGTTGCGGTGCGGTGCGGCGGTACGATGCATGGGAGAACGGCTGCTGCTGTACCACCCGTTCAGTTGCCGGCTGGGCGTTGGTCCATGCGTTACCCGCCCCTCACCTCCCTGCACATGCGCATATCGTATGTCACGCCCCCTCCTGTTGACTCCCATGCCCAACGCCTCTCCATCCCCCCAGGCCTGGACGTGAAGTCGTACCTTGAGGGCAAGGAGCGGCAGCACAACGACCTGGTGGCCACCTTCAGGCGCAGCAGGGAGGGCAGGAACTTTGTGCGCAAGGCGCGCCAGCAGCAGGGCCTGCCCGTGCAGGTGGGCATTGGCGGGAGGGGGGAGGGGAGGAAGGGAGTGTTCAGTTGGGTGGGCACCGGGGCGATTTGCAGAGTTGAGTGGGGCAGGGGCCAACAGCAGCATACGAACTCGTGGCGTGGAACAGGTACGGGGGTGGGTAGGATGGAGCAGGGTTACGTATGGCGTGATGTCTGCGCCCGAGACACCTGCCGCCCCCGCCGCTCCATGCGGGGACGCAGGACACGTATCGTGTGAGGCGCCACAGAAATCCCCCACTGGGGGCGATTCGGTAGATTATCCGTTGGCTGCTTACATATCTAACCGGCCCTCGGACATGAGCCCGGACCGACAGCGAAAGAGTTGCACTACCCTGCAAAGGGCGAGCATACGGCTGGCGTACGCAGCGCTCCAACTGCCATAGCACTGTCACACTGTGCACCCACATCCCCACCCTGTTCAGCCGCTAGGCAGCCAACGCAAAAAATGTGCATATGCATGCTTGCACGCCTGTCAGCCCGCGCCCGAGACACTTGCCGCCGCCGCCCGCCCGTACGGCGGCGCAAGACACGACACGTGGCGGCGCCACAGCGACCCCCCACGTGGGGCGATTCGGTAGATTATCCGCTGGCTGCTTAACCTAGACGGCCCTCGGACATGAGCCCGGACTGCCAGCATTCAACCCTCCTTACTGGGTGAACATAAGCACCGTGCAGGACATTTGTCATTCAAGACGTTTGCCACAGCATAGGCCCACACAAAGTGTGCTGCCGAGACCTGAGAAGGTATTATCTGACGGTTGGCCTGACTAGCGCCCGAGACACCTGCCGCCCCCGCCGCCCCATGCGGAGGCGCAGGACACCTACCGTGTGCGGCGCCACATTGACCCCAAGCGTGGGGCGATTCGGTAGATTATCCGTTGGCTGCTCACAAACTTAACCGGCCCTCGGACATGAGCCCGGACCGACACCCCGCACAGCACGCCCCTGCATGCACCCTCCCCTTTCCCCCACCCCGACCTACCATACCGTACCTCCCCGCGGTCCGCCACGACGCAATTACAAACCGCCACGCCAACCAACCATTCAAACCAACCAACCGCCAACCAACCGCCAACAACCGCAGGACTCTGACGACAGCAGCGCCGAGTCCGCCGACGGGCCCGCCGTGCTGCACGACGACGCCGCCCGCCTGGCTCGCCTGTACGACCAGGCCGGCGTCAGCGAGGGCGACGTGCGCCGTACGGCTGCGCTGTACGACCGGTGGCAGGCGCTGCTGCAGGCTGACGAGGAGGTGCTGGGCGCGGCGGCGGGGCGGCAGCGGCCGGGCAACCCGCTGGCTCCCGACGACACCGACACCGCCTTCGAGACGGAGAGCGACATGATGGAGATGTGCGACATACCCGAGATCCTGTGAGTGGGGGGAGGGGGCAGGGAGGTGCGTCGGGGGAGGACGGGTGCGCAGGAAGGGGTGGGCTACCAGCGTAGCATGAGTTCTGGTACGGAACTGTGTGGGGCTCCAGCAGCCTGCCGCTGCCCCTCCGCGCTCGGCTGCTTAGCCCTTGCCCCCCGCTCCCGATTACCCTCCGCATTACACTTCGGCCCGCCGCCCTGCTGACCCTCTCCGCCCCTTCCCGCCGCCCCTTCCCTCCGCAGCGGCACGGTGCAGGAGGCGCAGGAGATTGTGGCGCGTGCCCGCATGTGGCGCTTCAAGCCGTACGGCGAGGTGACCATCCGCATGGCGCAGGACGCCAACGGGGCGCCAGTCAACCTCATGCAGGTGGGGCAGGGGGCAGGGAAGGGGCATTGCGAGGCCAAGGGGCGGGCCGGGGCCACAGCATGCCGGCTTGGCTGCTTGCTCATTGGCAGGAGTGAGTGAGATTGGGGCGTCATTGCGAGCGGTCGAGACTGCATGGCCCCGGCGGCCATGTACAGGGGGCCATGAGCCGCACGTCTTGGGCAACGTGCTGTGCCCCTTGACCATGCGCGCTTGCCATCACCCTCTCCTGTCCACTCGGGGTCCCTCACCTAATTACGGATTTCGCGTAGGGGTCCGCTGCGTCGCCTAGCTAACCGACATGATGATGCATTCCCCCTCGACGCCAACCCATTCCACCTCCGCCCACCCCGCCCCTACCCCAGGACCCGCTGCACTACCCGCACGGCACCAAGTTCATGGCGCCCGGCCCGCTGGGGCTGTGCCACCCAGTGCCCGACGACCCCGCGCTGCGCAACACCATGCGCGCAGTGGCGCAAAACTACGCCGCGGTGTACCGCATGTACAACTTCGACTGGGACCCGGAGCCGGGCACCGTGCAGTACAAGATCGACCAGCGTATCCGCAGGGTGAGGGCCGTCCCGGGGAAACGTGCACACGGTGGCGTCATGACCCTAACCGCGCTTCCACCTGGCTTCCTAGCTAGTTGCTCGTACAGCGGTCACCCATGCATCCACCCACGCGCTAACACACACCCTTTCACATCAACCCACGCACCCCCAGGCCCAGGAGCTGCGCGGCAACGCCCTGGCCCGCTTCATGGCGGCCGCCGACGAGGTGCTGCGCGAGGGCGCGGAGGGCGGCGCGGGGGAGGCGCCCGAGGGGCAGGGCGACCAGCAGCTGATGCTGGCCTCGGCCGAGGGCGCTGCCGGGGGCCGCGGCTCCATGTTCGCGTCGCTGTCGCTGGCGTCGGTGTCGGTGTCGCCGCGCGGGCAGGCGGCGGCGGTGCGGCTGGGCCACGCCACGCGTGTGGTGCTGGGAGCCTTCGCGGAGGCGGCGAGGGCGGTGCCGCTGACGAGGGCGGGGAGGCCGAGGCTGGCGCGCCCGGGGCGCGGGGGGCGGTGAGGGGGTGCCGGGCAGGTGCGGAAGCGGCGGAGCGAGCTGGCAAGGGGTTAGGGGTGAGGCTTGAGTGGTTGACTGGTGCAGCGTGTGTGTGTGTGGGGGGGGAGATGCAGGGGCAGGCGGGAAGGTGCGCGGACTGGGGAGGTTGGATGCATGGGGGTCGTCAGGTCAGGACTGAGCGTTGGAGGGAATGGCTTTGGATGCTTTGCACATGCTGTTACACGCATGGCGTTTGCTGGCGGTTAATGGAATCGGAGCTGGTAGGGCTTGGGAACAGGAGGCTGGTTCGGACCCGCGGGCAAGTTGTGTCATGCGGTGCTGTTCGGTGTACGGCACGCTGCATGCCGCCGAGTGGGAAGAGTTGTGTGCGTGTGTTTCTGTAGGTGCGCAGATAAGGCATAGGGAAGCGGCGCTGCTGGTGTATACGTGGAGCGGCTCATCCACATGCATAGCGACAGGCCGTTGTGGTTTACACAGATAGTCTCGTTAGTAGAGGCGTTGAAGACGGCAGCCCCCAGGAGGTTGGGGCCCTCGTCCTGCGAGCCGCCTGTGTACAGCACCGGTATACGACACTCCAATGGCCTTTTTCACGCTGAAATTGACTACCAGTCGTCACACCACCAAGCCCGCCAACCATCCAAGCCTAGTCCAACTCCCATCGCCCTATCTAAGATCCTGTCGTACAACTCTCAATCACCTATCGTAAGGCTTCATGCGGCCGCTGCGATAGGTTCCCCGTCCGTAACTCCCTGACGACTTGCGCACTTTTTCCGCGGTTCACACGTGTCCCCAACACCCCACCGTTCTTCGGCGGCGGCGGCAGGTCCCCTGCTTTCTCTCGCGCCGCAATGGCACGCACCCGCATGCAGTGTTCCGGTCTTATATCTCGCGGAAAATTCTGACCGCTCATAATTTTCGGCCTTCGGAGTCATAATTCTGATAATACTGCTCATAATTTTGGCCTGAAAATTATGGTTCCAATTTTGTTTCCTGGGGGGCAAGCCCCCCCGACCCCCCAATTACTGCGGAATACTCATATGGCAGGAGCACTACATTCCATCTCCGCACGGTGGCAGCGCTGCGTTCAATACCAAAACGGTATCTTTCCACCCACTACGAGTACTGTGCGTCCCTCAGCGGGCATTCTTGTTTGGGGTCTGGCAACTACGGTAAGGCGCATGCCAGCCCATGATCATGATGCCGGTGCGGCACAGTTGCGTTCCAAGTGGGCTGATGGGAGGGCCT
>VFQN01005897.1_pt1 | contig 14541 bp, 13 predicted proteins | sample 3512371 | NCBI WGS metagenome assembly VFQN01 (sample SAMN10412370, study PRJNA504923) | tailings metagenome | isolation source: Replicate 2 from Balatoc abandoned mine | place: Philippines: Itogon, Benguet | collected 2017-08-28
AAAGTCATGACCTGCTATGATCCCTCCTACCTTCACCTTTGGATACCATGTCAAGATATCCTTCACTACTGCTGCATAATGATGCATCGCATCAATATATACAACATCAATCGAATGGTTCGAGAATAAATGAGCAGCTATTGACGCATCTTCACGTATTAGAAGCTTTCTTGTAGGAAGTGCGAGTGGAAAGATCGATGAACTTCGTTTCATTCGATCTATCGTTTGCTGATAATTCTTTTCATGATATTCAAGAGATTGAACATTTGTTATATCAACATAATCATTGATAGACCAAGGTTTCCAAGTATCAATCCCGACATAGATCGAAAGTAAAGAAGATGTATTTAGAAGTCTTTCGGCATATTGGCCTTGAAAGACACCAATCTCTACAAAACTAAAACCTTCTTGCTTCGCAAATAATGATGAAAATAAAAAACCAAATGACTCTCTTGTAGTAATGAACGAGAGGAGGGAGTATTTATAACTTAAATCTTTTATTACTTCTTCGTTAAGATTTGGAGGGAATCTTAATGCGTTAACTGATGAATATGAAGTAATAACATTTTGAAGGATATTAAAGTTGCCAATCTCTCTTATTTCTTCGATGTTTTCACTGCTTTCCCCTGATCTTGTGATTTCCTTTAGATGCAGTTGAACAGCGAACCTCTTATGGGTGTGATCTGGTAAGGGTGGAAAACTCATTTCAATACTACCAGATAAAGGAAGAAGAGCATAACGATGACTTGGAAAAGAAGGAGTAATATTTTTATTGATTAAATTTGTCACATCAGCCGCGGTCCTACTACTATGATAACAAGATTCACAATCAGGCTGCCAATATTCATTTATAGTAAACAGTAATTGAAAAGTTGAAGAAGAGCTAAAAAGGAGCTCTGTAGTAATTTCAGAAGGGAGATCACACTGCAATAGGAGATTTTGTTTGTCCGCTGAGTCGCGAATAATATCAGTGAAGTTTAGAGGCCACCATAAATTGCACAAACCATCTGCATGAGCATTAGAGGAGTGCTGATAATCGCTTATCCAGGCTTCTAAGTTAAGATGAGAAGAATCCAACCCGTTCGGGGTTAAAATCGGTTTAATCGGCGCGGTAAATGTGATTTCCCTTCCGAGACTATTTTCAATCATTTCTTTCACAAGCTTCAGCTGGAGATTTGGAATACGATATAAAGGTAACGATTCTGACGTTGGCATACGGCAAGTTTCATCATCTAAGAATAAAATCACTAAATCCGCAGTATGCTTATCAGAGTTTGCTTCATTCCATTCCATCGATCTCATCGCAGCACAGCCGATGATAAACAATAATTCCTCTTCAAAAGAGATCTTCCCCAACAATCCAAGCTGAATTAAACATTCAAAGTCGATTTTGAAGTTTTTCTGGAGCAGAAAGTGAAAGAGGTTCTGGTCATTGAAAAGGAGATCTGAAGTGTTTCTATGGAAGTAAGGAAGAGAGAAATAATAATCCTCATATATTTCTATTGTTCTATCAAAAGAATTCCAAAACTCATGAGAGAAGCATTCCGTCCTTTGAGTTTCTAACTCAACTACCACAAGATTGTAGGTTGCATCATTCTCTAAATTCGAAGACAATGAAAGGTAATAATCATCTAACCAGAAAATATTTTCAAATTCTGCTCGTACAACAATCAATAAAGATATAGTTAACACGAATAATAGCATTCTTTCATTGTGAGCTACTACTCTTTTAGTCCAGAATCCAAAATTACTCCATTCGATCGTTTTGAACCGTTTTGAATCGTTTTTTAACCGTTTGGTACGGATCGTACTTGAACTAATAATCGTTTTTTTGCATGTGTTATTTGTTGGTGGAAATTCACAGACTTATCAACAATCATTAGATCTCTGTACACTGCAAGAGTTTCAAGTTAAAACCAGTGTAATCTAATCTTGAATTGTCGAGTTATTTTCCTCTCATTTGTTTTCATTACTGCTCAAACGTTGTTCGAAGCAGTTCAAAGGATAGTGGCGAATTTTAGATCAACGGTTACATACAACACGACTTGAAACTCACCACAACCTCAGAAATCATGTCATTTAAGTTACAAAAAGAAGAGTACGAAGAGGGTTTAGCCTATGATCTCTTTCGTAAAGAGAATATTGCCATCGCTATGGCTTATTTCGCTGTTGGTATAGTTGGATCACTCCTATCAACACCATTAAATGTCTATTTAGTCGAAAAATTAAATGCTGAACCACAAATGCAAAATACAATTGGTATATTACAAACATTACCATGGTCATTAAAACTAATTTTTGGTTTTATTTCGGATGCTTTCCCTATTAATGGTATGCATCGTATCCCATACCTAACCATAGGATCATTAGTGTATTCAACAGCTTTTATTGGTTATTCTTTATACGGTAATGATAATGTTATTAATTTAGCTATTTGTATCTTTTTTGGAACGTTAGGACTCATTCAATTAGATGTGATGTCAGATACTATGTGTGTACAACGATCGAAATTAGAACCAGAAGAACAAAAAGGACAATTACAATCAACATGTTATTCTATTCGTTTTGCTGGTGGTTTAGTTGGAGCAATATTGGGTGCTACTATTTGTAATAAACGTCACTGGGGTTGGGGATTAACGTTTAGTCAAGTTGCTATGTTAAATGGACTTATACCTTTTATTCTCGTTACACCGTTTCTATTCACGTAAGTTCGTTCTTGTTTTCTTCCCTCCTTATTTTGATGTCATTTTATTCGATTAGATTAAGAGAAAAGTTTCATAAACCATCGAAAGAAGAGCGAAAGAGTTTAGGATTAATTGAACTTGGCTTGAGCAAGCATCATCATAAAGATCCTATTGTCGTCATTGACGAACATACTTCACTATTACATGATCCGCATGCTATTTCGAGCGGTTATCATTCCATTCCTCACGTAGATATCGTCCATGAGTCTGAACTGCATACTCATAGTTCCACCGCCTCCAGTGAGAAGAACAGTGATAAGGATACGAGTGCCAAGTCGCCTGATTCAGTACAAGATGAATTTGAAGGAAGAATTGAAGAAAATCAAACCATTTCAGAACAATTATATGAAATCTGGATGACAGTACAATTAAAATCAGTTTGGCGTCCAATGGCATTTGTATTTGTATTTAATTTATTTCAAGTACCTAATGTAGCGTGGCAATCCTATTTACAGTTATCATTGAACTTCCCATCATGGGTATTAGGTATGACAGTTTTATTAGGTTCATTTATGACATTTGCTGGTGTATTAGCATATAAATTTTTCTTTTTTAAATCATCATGGCGTAATATTTATATTTGGACAGTGATGCTAACTGCTTTCTTCTCAATGACACAATTATTATTAATCTTTCAAATTAATAATAAATATTTACATTTACATAATTATTTATTTTCTATTGGTGGTGATGTCATTACAGCTTATATCTCTGGTATACAATTTTTACCATTGTGTATTATGTATATGAGACTGTGCCCTGATGGTGCGGAAGGTGCATCTTATGCTATGTTAACAACCTTTGGGAATATTGCCTTAGTTTGTGCATGCAATTTAGGCAATATTCTTGCTGGTGTGTGGGATGTATCGAATGATGCTATGAGAAGGCGTGATGTATCGGGCCTGTGGAAGTTAAATTTACTTTCTTCGTGCTTATCCGTGCTACCATTGACCTTGTTGTTTTTACTGCCAAAGAATGTGGAAGAACAAGACAAATTATCAAAGTCAAAGGAAAGATCAAAGCTTGGTGGTATTTGCTTCTTGACTGTATTGATTGGTAGTTTATTATGGACTACCTTAACTGCAGTCTACAGAGTATTCTTTACCAATAATATTACTGCTTAAGAATAAAACTTTGATGATATTATAGAGATTAAGAAAGAGAAGAATCGAGTATATTGATTTGATTGTATTCTGCATGATCAATATGTCAAGCCGTGATAGCAATAGTTGGATGTAAAGTGTAAAATAGTAATAAAACCATACGTAATGGTATCGGGTAAGAAACGGTCACCCGTTTCCGTTCGCTCCCAAAGTTTTTTGTGGCTCAAGACTTCAAGGATATTACTCCTTGAGATTTCATTTGTTATCTTTGTTTGTTGCCTGAAATTTTCATCTTGAAAGATTGAACGATTCGAGACTTTGAACATCATGGAGACTGATTCTTTACTTGAGTTGCGACATTCTCATAATTTTTTAGGTGATGATCATACCTCTAAAGAATGGAGAGTATGGGTTGTCATTGGTGTATGTGCTTTGGCTATGGTTGTTGAGATTGTTTGTGGGGTAAAATTTGGGAGCTTAGCTCTTGTTGCTGATGGTATTCATTTATCTACTCATGCATTAGCATTTTTCATTACCGCCACGGCTTATTCTTATTCGAGACATCATGCTTCTGATCCAAGATTCGTCTTTGGAACAGGGAAAGTTGGTGAATTATCATCATTTACTGCTGCAATTATTTTGCTTGCTATAGCAATTGTCATTATTTATGAAGGTGTTGAACAACTTATTAATCCACCTGAGTTAGAGTTTATTCCTGCATTAATTGTTTCCTTTGTTGGATTATCTGTCAATTTAGGTTGTGCTTTCATTCTTGCTGCTGATTGTGGTGATAAGAAGAGAGCTGAAGATGGAGAAATCGTCGATCATCACATCGGTCATGGTCATTCTCATGGACATGCTGGTGCGGAATTCTTGAAAGATTTCGATGATGAGGAGGATTTTGATCATGAAGGTCATGATGATCATGATCACTCCCATGAACATGAGGAACATTCGCATGATCACGGACATGGTCATGGTCATGAACATGATGAGACATTTGAGATTTCAGTAAGTTTTCGTATTCTTTTAATCTGTTAATGACAAATTAATTGTCTTTCTTAGACTTCTTATGGCATCTTGATCTTATCTATCTTCGAGGATGGTGTCCCACCCGAGTTTCGCATTACGGTTCGTGATTGGAAGAATTTCACTGACTATTCTTCAATGGCAAAGATTGTTTCTGTATCAACGACCCGACCTGATGGTAAAAAGCAGGTATTTTTATTTGAGGCCTTGTTAGAAGAGAACTGTCTTCACAGTACTGAAGATATTCCAGAGCCACATGAGTTTACCGCGGAGGTGGAAATTCATGGATTTGCGTCGAGTGAGAACTACACCGTTGAGTTCAAAGAGCATGAAGATCATCATGGACATGTGGACCATGGTCATGAGGAAGAACATCATTCTCAAGGAACCACATTAAAACGCGAAAAGTTAAAGTATGAACAAGATAATAACTTCCGTGCTGCCATGTTACATGTTATTGCTGATGCATTTGTGTCTGTAATCACGATTGGGGCGATTGTAGTCGCTGGAACCACTTCAGCTTGGTGGACGAATCCGATGGCAGGTATTATTGGGTCATTGGTTATCATCTCGTGGGGATTGCAGTTAATTTCCGATACAACTTCCACATTATTAGATCTTTCTCCCGATCCACGTTTGAATGAAAAATTAAAGAAAATTATTCAAGGTGACGGTCGTAGCTATGTCACCGACTTGCATATGTGGAAGTTAGGTCCAGCAAACCTTGGTATTGTTGTTTCTGTCGCAACTGATGTCCCAGGACGTGAGAGAAGCTATTATGCGAGAAAGTTGAAGAAATACAAGGTGTTATCTCACATTACAGTGGAGATTTATCATCTTCCGCCATCATCGCTAAACAATCCAATGCGAAGAGATCAGGTTTTAAATGTTTTACATATTGACCACGATCATGACCATACCCATTGAAATTGAAATTCTGCGTTTCTTTTAAATACTGTTCCACAATTTTCTCATTCACAGCGTGGCTATTTGAGCATTCATTTGTTTTTCTTTTCTGGGACCATTCACATAAAATACTAATATTCTCGGACCATGTAGTCGAGTTGTCTTCGCTCCGACTTCTTCTCTGAGACGAATCTTCCTCGACTGCTTGGGGTTTCACCCCTACAATGAAAGACTTTCATGGTATATACCATGACCTTTGAATATTGTATCTCGACCTTACAACGAGCATCTCTCCTCTTTTATTTATCGTTTCCTCCTAAGAAACTGGCGTACTTTTGGCGGGTAGGCGTATTGAATTGCGTCTTTCATTAAGAGGGCGTCATCATAGTTTGTTCTTATTTATATATTGCAATCATTCTAACTCCATTACACACTCAATAAGATTCAATTCTCAGTCATATCTCTTTGATTTGCTATCGATTTAAGTTGACTAATTATTATATTGCAACAATGCTGCTTGCATCTAAGACAGGTTACTCAACAATCCGTTCGATATCTTCTACTATGCAAAAGTCATTGTTCTTCCCTCGACTCTCGATGATATCAACAAACAATGCAAGCTTTAGCACAAGCAACAATAGTAAGTTGGAAATATTTGGTGAGCTCGTTGTTCCTAACTGCTATTCTTCTTAGACGAGGCAGAGAAAGCTTCCTCCTCTCAATCCGCAGATAATGCAACCAATCAGGAGGATGTGAAGCGGTTAAGAAAGAAGCTCGTAGTATTTGGAGGTAAGGATAAGAGACATTCTATTTAAGTCTCTTACATTTCATGGTTAGGAAATGGCTATGTTGGTCAAGCAATGGTGAAACAAGCACTGAAAAGTGGATTAGATGTTGTTTCCATCAACCGTTCTGGAAGTCCAAGAGACTTTATCGCTCCCAGAGATGCAAGTGGTACCATCGATTGGGTGCGAGGAGATATTTTCACACCAAGTGATTGGAGAGAGGTGTTACACGGAGCAGAAGGGGTTATTTCATGTGTAGGAGCATTCGGATCGAATGAGGTATAGAATTTGTATCCCTCTCTCTCTTCTTTATCATCGAGTCTAATCATTATTTTTGACAGTTTATGGAAAAGATTAATGGTGATGCAAATATTATTGCAGTTGAAGAAGCTTTGAAAGCTAATGTACCACGATTTGTTTATGTATCAACAGTTGAAAATAATTTACCAGATTTTGTCTTAAAAGGTTATTTTATTGGGAAAAGAAAAGCGGAAAGAGCATTACAAGAGAAATATAATGAAAATGGTATTATTCTTCGTCCTGGTTTTATTCACGGTACTAGAACTATTCCTGTACCAGCAGCTGGTGATATTCACCTTCCATTGTGGGTACTTGGAAAGTAAGTAAGATGCTATAAGTATGTTGTATGAAAGGTTAAAGAGATCTTGTTCTTTAGACCAATGGAAACAATCTTCTCAACAGCTCCTGTGAAGTTTGTACGTGATCACGTCCCAGGTCTGAAAGCAATTTTAGCTTCACCTGTGTCAGTCGAGAACCTCGCGAAGGTTGGTGTTGCTGCAGCTATTGGTGATGTATCCAACCGTGTTGGTGGAGTATTCACTATTGATGATATTCAGACTGTTGCAAGGTAGGATGTTGTCTGTAAACATTATCGTTCTGTATTAACTATCCATATTATAGACAACTCTAAAACATCATCGTCTCAACAACAAATTCTGATTTTACGATTCTAATTTACTTTTTATGGATCAGTAATATGATCATTTGAATTCAATTCAATTTCTTTCTATACATAAGTTCAATTTTAGTGATTCTTATATTACTTTCGATAATGAAGGATAACATCAATGATGTCATCAATACTTGGAAATGTTTATTTATTTATGGTACCAAATCATGAAATGATGCATCCTCCACCTCCCCCTCCACCGCCACCACCTCCTCCACCTGTGTACACTATCTGAGGCACTGAAGCAGCGGCTCTTCGAGCAGCTTCAGCGGCTTCCTCGTTTGCCTTTCGGATTCTTTCTTCTGCTTGAGTGATATGAGTATTTAGTTCTCTTACCATTCTCTGAGCAACTTGATATCCTACTTCATGCCTTAAAACGGAGTGTGTCCACGAAGTATTCCACTGCTGAGTAAAGCCAGAAGGAATTTGATCCTGATCAATAAGTAATCTACAAGATGTCTCTGTCATGGATTGAAAAACTCCTCTTTGAGCTTTCAGTAGTTCAGCATCATTCTGCTCAATTGAAAACCAATTGGTAATAGAGCCTTCAAAGGATGATATGAGTTGAGATTTCACTGAGGAAAGTTGAGTACCACAATACTTTGCACCATTCGCAGTTCGAACTATTGTAATCTCATTGACAACCTTTTCACGAAATCGTAAGAGATCATTAAAATTGGATCGTATACGTTGGTCGTGCTCAATAAAAATGGAACTTTCAATAGCTCCGTGCAAAACTGATGGAAATATCAGTTTCAGATCTTCCTTAAATCCGGTAATTAATTTATTGACATCTTCACCCTCTGAAGAATCTGCGTGTATCAATGTTCTTCTTATGAGGGTCTTGCAAACCAGAACTGTCTAAAAGCTTTACAGTTGTGTTTCCTAAGGTTCCTTGATAAACCACTGAGGTTTTGCTTGTGATACTTTCAGCAGCTGCACTACTCCGAGAAACAACTGAGCCGACCAGGTTGTTAATAGTACGGGATTTACCGACCCCGATCTTTCCAGCAATCAAAATTACAATTGGATCCATTTCCATTTAAATTAATTATGATTTTTTAAAGTTTGGTATCATCATTTGTAACCTCTCTTAATTCTCGAAGTTTTTCTTAATCCTCGAAATTGTATCGAGGCTCGTTAAAATTCTTTTGTCTTAATTCTTCCTTAAATTTCTCGCTGTTAAGAGATAAATCACAAAAAAAATAAACAATTCAAGCTCTTTCTTGTGAATCAAAGAAGTGAAAGTATGGATACGGACAGATCCTACCCAAGTCACTTTTTGTGTCCACACACGCAAGAGCTTATGAATGAACCACATACATGTCGTTTTTGCAAAGGTAGCGCTGAACGATCATCCTTCATCTTCCTTGGATACTGTCCGTTATGCAGATCCGCGACAAAAAATAACTTTGATTTCACTTTAAACACAGATCTGCAGAATGAAATCGCTCGTTGGCTGTCGGATGCTAGAAGACCTTCTCCACAAGATCAAATAAGTTCTCGTAAGTCTCCATTAACTGCTTTCATGATTGGCCGGACTGGTGTCGGGAAGAGTACCACAATTAACTCGATAGCACACAGAACTGTTACTCAAAGCAGTGCGAGAGCTAGTGCTGTCACGTTGTTGCCATCTGTGGTTTTTGATGAATTTGTCGAGTCATCGGGCGTTTATCTTCGTTTAATTGATGCTCCGGGATTATTTGACCCACAAACTACAAACGAAAAGATATTTGAGCAAATTACATCTTTATTTCAGAAAGGAGTTGATGGCTTTGATGCCTTTTTCCATATCATGGAAATGGGAAGAATTACCGAGGAAGAAATTGCCATGCCTATGATATTGCTCCATGGATTAGGGGCTAATCCGGCGGAACGAGCTCAACTCATTCGTCGATATAGAATTATTGTTACTTGGTGTGACAGCAGTAATGATGAAGGCGAAACTACTCATGATAAGATTGTTGGATTCAAGGCTGCTTTGAGATGTCGATATCCTTTGGAAATAGCCGAGGCTATTGACAACGCTATTTTCATCGAAAATAACTCAAGATTACGATCAGAATACAATAATAAAGAAGAAATTCGAGAGAAAGTAGTGAATCAGTTGAAGAAATGCCGAGGAGCGTCATCAACATATTATCGACCCCAGCTGATTTCGAATGTTGCCGCTGCTTTATTGGGAGATCTTCAATCCATTGTGGAAACTCATTTATCTGATGTTAAGCTAAATGATTTAACGATGGAAGAGTTAATCTCGTTACAAAACTTTTTCCATTTCATATCAGAGTCACGTTGTTGGAATCCACCACGAGTTACAGACAATCTTCCAGCAGTGTTTATAGAAAAATGGAATGAAATGAATTTAGTGGTGCGCGATCGACTTGCCGTTAACATTGCGAATGCTGTCGTAACGAAAGTTAAAGTAGCAGTGAGAACAATTACACTCGCAGAAAAGAAAAAGCGTGAAGAAGAGAGAGCAAGAGAAATTCAAGAAGCAGAAGCAAGAGGTCGGGCACAAGCACCCATTCAATATGTTGCGAGCACTGGAGGTGGTGGTTGGTGTTAGGGGACGAGGTAAATACATACCGGTAGTATTGTTAATTACGACGTAAATTAACGAAAATAATTTAAGAATTTGAGTCATTAGGTATTAAGAATCTTAGGAGGGTATGGCTAGGAAAGAAGGGGAATTATTATTAAGACATCCCTTTAGGTTCACTTACATTCTTCCTACAATCATTCTTACAACTCTTATAACTTAAACAACCTGCTGCAATCTCTTAGGAACTTGTCTCTGTTCGTAGCTCATCTTTGGTTTTGTTTACTGTTTGTCAAACTCCTTTTTTTGTCTTGCTCTTTCGGAACCTTCTTAAAATTCAATTTGCTGAAAGAAAATGATTAAGATTGCGATTGTTGGTGCTGGTTTAGCTGGTTCTATGATTGCTGGGTTATTAGATAAATTTCCTAATTTTGAGATTACTGTTTATGAAAAGCGTCCTAATCCTAATCAGGACGATAACTCTTCTGGAGTATTTGGTCATTCCACCTCAGCAGTGAAGAGATCGATCAACCTTGCTCTCTCCCATCGTGGAATTCTTGCTCTTAAAGAATTAGGACTTGCTGATACTGTTCTTGAAACTGCTATTAAGATGCCTCGTCGTGTTATCCATGAGTTAGATGGCACGGAAATTTTCCAACCATATGGGAGATCGGAAGAAGAAACACTCTATAGCATCTCAAGAGAATATATTAACAATGTATTAGCTGATTATATTCAAACAAACTCGAAAAAAGTGAAAATCCTTTATGGCTATACCTTGCAGTGGGTTGATAAAGAAGGGAAATGCGCATTCCTCACTGCTGATGGGGAATGGGAACAGACTGTTTACGATCTCGTGATAGGAGCGGATGGAGCCTACTCTGCCGTTCGAGAAAATATGCTAAAACTTGGTCGAATCGACTTTAGTCGTCATTATATTCCCCACGGATACAAAGAGCTCACGATACCTGCTATAAAGAGAACAAATGAAGCAGGCGAAGTGGTGGAAGACTATGCTTTGCCTCATCATGAAGGGTTGCATATTTGGCCAAGAGGAGAATTTATGTTAATTGCATTACCAAATCCTGATAAAAGTTTCACAGCGACATTGTTTGCTCCGTTTCAAGGGAGAGGAGGTTTTGATTCGATTGATAGTAATAACCCTGAACAAATTATTGAACATTTTCAACATTACTTCCCCGATGTTTATCCATTAATGCCAGAGCTAACAATTGATTATCACGATAATGTAGTAGGTTCTTTAGTTACTGTACGAACAAATCCTTGGAATGTTGGTAAGATTCTTTTAATTGGTGACGCTGCGCATGCTGTTGTTCCGTTCTTTGGGCAAGGCATGAACTGTGCCTTTCAAGATGCCCTTGTCTTATATAATACTCTTCGTGGTTATTTTGATGAGATCAAACCTCAACAATCTCTTGCAAAGGCGGTTACCGAGTTTGCGAAAGAAAGAGTTTTAGCAACGAATGCGCTTGCTGATTTATCACTTGCTCATTATCATGATATGGCATCGAATACTGCATCATATTGGTATTTATTTAAGAAGAGAGTGGAGAATGGATTTAGTGTTTTGTTTCCCAAGGTATTTCAACCTCTCTATCAAATGGTTGCTTTCACGAGTATGCCATATCATGAAGCTATTTCTCGAGCGAATCAACAAGAAGTTTGGGTTGAAAGAACTCTCACAGTTGTTGGTGGTTCACTGCTACTTGCTGGTGGTTATTTGTACTTAAATGGTGGGGGAAAATCATTTTTCAATCGATTTTCACATTTGCTGAAGAGATAAAGTTTTAATGCTGCTCACAATTGAGACAATCTCTTCAAACCATTTGTTTTTTAGTAACGCAGAATATTGTTTGCAATTTATAAAAACATGATACATTATACAATTTCTTTCTTTTTTGTAAATTTTTACGTCAATACTTCTTTTTCGAATGTTCGAATTTTCGGGTAGAGAGGTAAAACGGATCGCGATCTTTTTCGAAAAGGACTGAAGACAAAAGACAAATAAATCAACAGTCAGAGTGATCGTCATTCTCACAAATCAAATCAAATTCACTTACTATCTCTCTCTTTCTCTCTTTCTGAATTATGTAAGTCTTTCCTTCCCTTTGCATCAATGTGATTGTTATTTGATTGATTGCCTTTTTTTTTTCTAGTGCTCCGTAGTTTGAAAAATGGGAATTGATAACATTAACAAGGACGATTTATGCGTATTTGCTGGATGCTGCTGCAGTTATTCTTTACTCTACTGTGAGATGCCTGGATGCATTGGCTGCTCTGGTAATGATGAATGTTTATGCTATGGTGAAGAGTGGTGCTGCGACCCTAGCCATCCTCCAATCTTATGTGAGAAGAAGGATGGACAATGCTGCCAGCTCGGTTTATATATTTGTGGCTGCTACCTTAAGAATCCAACCACCTGCATCAAACAAGCAAATCACTGCTGCTGTGTTGTTGGTGAGTGTTCTTTCCCACCTGAGTCCCATGTGCCTTGCATTTTTGCAAACTATGGTTTAATGTGTGCTCCTAAATGCGGATGCTGTGTCAAATACAGCGAAGTGAAGAAGTAAAGAGGAAAGGTATTTTCCCCCCTTCTCGATTCTCGTGTCGTGAAATATTGGTTCAACTGAACTCCCCTATTTTTTTTCCCATTATTTTGTTTCGCTCATACTCCTAGCGTTGGGCTTAGCACTGAATTTTCTTCATTTTTCTACAACAATTCAATACACCTTTATTTTTGTGGTGCTGTCTCCAAACACTGTAAAAGAAGTTGCCCTAAGAATATAATATAATCACTAACTGTTTCTCGTCTCTCTCAATTTTCTGATAAGAAAATAGCAGTGAATAATGACAGTCTTTATCCAGTTCACTACAGCTATATTACAATTCTAAAAACTAAACTTGAATAGGAACATATCGACGGCTATTCGCTCATTGATCTTCCGTAGGGCTGGTTTGATTGCGGTTTTAATCTTTTTTTTTTTTTTTTTTTTTTTAATAAAATCGACTATGTACAGATGATTGCGATTGTGTTGTGTTTTATTCTTTTCCGAATTTTCGAATTTTCGTGGATTTGAAGTGAGTTGCTTTGATGATATGAAAATCTTTAGTATCTTCTGCAACAGCGTGAAAGTTGCAGAGAGTGAGAAGATATGAGAGAAGATCTTATCTGAAGACATAAAATAAATCAAACAACAACAAACAAGCAGTGATCTTACTACATCTAATCTCATTCACTTACTATTATCTTTCTTGAATTAGGTAAGCCTTTCCCCTCGTGATGATATTACAGTATCTTTGATGTGATGTTGTTCTAGTGCTCCGTCGTGTGGAAAATGAGTCTTGATTTCATTAACAAGGATGATTTATGTGTGTATTCGGGATGTTGTTGCAGTTATTCTTTACTCTACTGCGACATGCCTGGATGTATTGGCTGCTCTGGCAACGAAGAGTGTTTATGCTATGGTGAAGAGTGGTGTTTAGACCTTAGCCATCCTCCTATTTTATGTGAGAAGAAGGACGGTCAATGCTGCCAACTCGGTTTATATATTTGTGGTTGTTATCTCAAAAACCCAACCACATGCATTAAGTCAGCAAGTCACTGCTGCTGCACTGTTGGTGAGTGTTCTTTCCCACCTGAGTCCCATATCCCTTGTATCTGTGCAAACTATGGTTTAATGTGTGCTCCAAAATGTGGATGCTGTGTCAAGTATAGCGAAGTGAAGAAGTAATGAGGAAAACTATCTTTTCCCCCTCTCCTCTCTTTATTTTCTCGATAATTTTTTATATCGTGAAATATAATGAACTATTCCCATCATTATATAATCCATTATGAATCCATTATTTCTGATATCTATACTCATACTCCCATTAAAATCCATTATTACTCATATAACTTCCTAGAATTAGCTATAACATTTGGAATGTTTTTCTTTTTCCTCAATTTTTCTCACCAATTCAACAATTCACCTTTGATATTTTGTTTCATCTCCATATAAAACCTGTCTTTGAAAACACTGTAATAGAGCAGTCACCACTAAGAATATAATATAAAACTAACCATCTTTCGCAACTCAATGGTCTTTCTCATTGACTCTCATTCTCATCATTAGTATTTGTTGGAGAGAACGAGGAAGAATAACAAGAAAAGGAAGAAAGAAGAAGGAAGGAAAGGGCGAAAAAAAAGTCAAAGATTTCTCACATCTTATCTATGAATGAATTCAATGCGAGCTTTCCATCAAAGCCAATAAAATAAAAAATTATCATACGATATATATTGTGATGGCATGAAAACCTACGAACAGATCTATATATCAAAGAAAGGAAGGAAGAAAAGAAACCAACCAACCATTCACAAATGCAAAACAAATGGAAAGGAGAGAAACAAAAAACAAAGAAATTAGAGAAAGAAGACGACGATATTAGCTCATCAAGGCAAATA
>VFQN01005898.1_pt1 | contig 14539 bp, 18 predicted proteins | sample 3512371 | NCBI WGS metagenome assembly VFQN01 (sample SAMN10412370, study PRJNA504923) | tailings metagenome | isolation source: Replicate 2 from Balatoc abandoned mine | place: Philippines: Itogon, Benguet | collected 2017-08-28
GCCCGACGACCTCTACCAGCACATCTTGTCAGTCAAGCAGGGAGTGGACGCCAATTTCGTGCAAAAGCTCCTTCAACGCAGCTCGTCACGCTCACAGGACGAACCCGACGACGAAATCGACGACGGTTCTGACGACGACAAATCCGACGACGGTTCCGACGACGACAAATCCGACTGAGTGCACGGCAACACACCAGCAGTGCATGCAGGGCCACACACAACAATGTACATTAGTGTTGACTGACCAACTGCTGACGTCGTACTCAAGTAAGATGGCCTGGCATGAGACTCGCCTGGTGGGTAGGAGGCAACGGAACTGTGCTGCATAGTATGTACGACGTGTGCGTGGGGTCAGTCTGGTCGGCAGGCGAATGAGAACAGAGGCCAGTAGTGAAGCACACGTGCCAGTGAGTGTAGTAGAGGCTAAAGCGAGCTAGGGCTGACAATGGGGTAAGCAGAGCCGGGCGAGTTGACATATCCGCTGCCTAGCTACATACGTTCTGTTTACCGGTAGTGGAGCTGTGTCCGGTCGGGTCCGATGATGAGCAACCGGCATTGGTGACACTGGACGGCATTGAAATCTGCCAGATAGCAACTAACCCGTACGGCTGTGTCTCCATGTGGCAGTCATATGCCATCGACGAATTTGTCCTGCTGATGAATGGCACGTGGCAGCCGTCAGACCAGGGGAGCTCCCTGCGTTGGACATCCACGCAAGATTGCACCGTTGGCTCCAACCACGTGCCTTCATCCTGTCAACAACTAACTACCATCTGTGCTACTGATGGTAGCTATGAACGACACCGGCATGTTGTTGTCCACACTGAGCACATTCACGCGGATGCAATTTATGGCTACGGACTCACCTCTCTGGATGTAGCGTGTGAAAACGCTGATGCTGATTTGGAGAGTTGAATTCCCCCTGTTACACTGGAAGGGGACCAAGACTGTAAAACCATACAGCGGGGTGGTGGCCCTCTGGCCCAGGAAACGTGGGCCCGACCGGAAGGGGTCCCCAAGCATGGACAGCAAAAAAGTACATACTCACCGTACGCAGCAGTTGGTTTCCGGTTCCCTGTCTCCAGACCCCTGTCCCATGTTCGTGAGTTTGCTGGTAGCAAGTTGTACGGCAAGTTCTTCCGGATCTTGGGTAGAGTAGTTCGCGGTGGTAGGTGAGGCGTTCGTATCAGCCCACATGTGCTTGCCAAGCACGAATTCCAAGTCCCTTACCCCAAGAACCTTCCCAACAAAGTACAACAGAATATCGGTCAAACCCGCCTGTGCGTGCTGTGCGGACCGAGCACACAACCACTACCGGCACATGTCAGCACACGCACAAGAGCACAGGTTTGCCTTATACACGGCACCAAATAAAGCTCCTTTGCACCACAATGCCATGCGCGTACTGTGTGCCGGCACAGAGCGCGCAGATGTTCTGTGCTCACCAATTTGATACCTCAGGTGGGCTGCTTTGCACCACCGCAGAACGAACCCTTGGTTACCCCAGTAAGCTGCACCACCGGCAGCATACAATTGTGCATGGTGCCCCCACTATACTCGTGACCCAGCCTCCTGCCGCCGCCGCCTTGCCCTTCGCTTCTCTGCCGCTTACTAGTCTCTCTGCTCCCCTGCCACAAGTAATGGCGGCCCAAACCCGCCGACGGTGCCACACTCACAGCAGCACCAGCCAGCGTGGGACCAAGGAATGATCAACACAACCACGTCCACAACGAAGCAACAGACAGTGCCGCGCGTGCATCCACGCGAATAGGTAGCATGCCTGTACGGCACGGCCCAGGGCGCTCCGCCATCAACGCACCGGGCTGCAGCAAGCTGCTGCCCCTTGCGTGCCAAGGGCCCGGTAACACACGCGCAACACCGCGCCGCACACCCCGCAGCGCGTGTGCGGCGCGCGGAGCCCCGCTGCTGCCCGCACACCCCACACCCACACCTACACCGATACCGGCCGTGCTCGCTGACCGCCATCGGGCCTTCACAACGCCCCTGACGCTCGGAATTGACGTCAGCTGCCCTGAGGTCCACCGCGCAACATCAGCGCCCAGCGGCTTACGCCATGCCCATCATGCCTGGCTGGGGGTTAAGCCCAACCGCCTGCTGACCCATCGCGACCGGCCCAATCGCCCCAACCGCCTGCTGCCGCTGGAAACCGCAGAGTCGCCCATCGTCAAGGCCAGCACCCGTGGCAGCAACTACACCTACAAGGGCATGAATGCCGGGGACCAGGCCTCCTGCGGGTGGAAGGCGCCCGGAAGCACCATCGCCTGGGGCGGCGTCGGGGCTCTTGTTTTTTTGCCCGAGGCATTGCAAATTACAGCTGCGTGTCCCACAGACTAAACCAAGCCATTCCCCGCCCTCCCCCGCCGTGCCAACAGAGTACGAGAATACGAGCGCTGGGCCTTGCCGTACAAGCACCACCCGTTCCATCCTGCTGGGACATCGTGGAGCGGTGCTTGCCTGCTGCGTACCCCGGCCCCGCAAATCAGACCGGCTAATTAAATGGTGCATCAAGGTGGCGCCCTTGCAGATTCAGCTGCGTGCCCCACAAGCTACACCAAGCCCAGAGCACATTGGAGAGGCATGTCCCCCGTCCCCTCACACGGCACGCCTGAGTGCTGGGCCCCACCCCTACCAAAACCCAGTGCCACTCGTCGCCATGCACGCACTCCAACTCACGGACACATCCACGTACGGTACTTGAACACCGACCGCCACAGCAGCTGGATCGCCTTATGGCACATGCGGCGCGGCATCTGCAGCAGCACGGTTGCCGTACCGTGCGTTGTGCGCGTGGTGCCCTGGCGACCCCAGCCCCAGCGACACCACCTTTCGCTGATCCCGCACCCACACCTGATCATCCTCGCCCTCCTTCAATCCCCCCTTGCACACTTGGCCCATTCGCCCTGGCTTCTCCTTGCTCCTTGTGTCCCCAGACGCTCGGTGACCCCCTCCGGCTCCGTCCCGGGCCCCACCATACGCCTGCTCCTGCGGCCGAGCTGCACCGCCCTGCGCCGGTGGCCCTCGCGCCGACTTCCTCGCCCCTTGCGGCGAGCTGCTCCGCACGGGTTGCAAGTCCTCATCTCCGGCACACACTGTCTGGTTGTCCTGCGGCAGCCCCAGCTGCCGCCTCTGGCCGTGGTCCGTCGCCTGCGGCGCCGTCCGCACAGCCCACAGTATCCCCTCCTGCTGCCTGCCAGCACCCCTCCCCGCCTTTTCTCCCACAGCTCCACCCCTCCACGTGCCCGCCTTCCTCCCCGACCCGCACCCCGCTCCGACCCCAGCACTTGCATCCCCTCCTCGCCGCCCAGTAGCCCCTCCAGCTGCTGCTGCCCCCACCCCAGTCACCGCACACACAGCCCCCAACGACTGCCTGCGCGCAGCTCCCGCTCTGCTACCCCACGCAGGCCTCGTTACCAGGCCCTCCCCACCACCACCACCCCTCCCTGACAGCGGCCCGGGCGACAGGGGGCGGCTGTGGGCGCATGGGGATGTGGGTCGGCCGGGGCGGTGCAGCAGCCCCAGTGTTGTGGCACAAGGCATCATGGTGCCGTGCTCCACCTCGTGGTCCGGGAGGGGGTCGGTGTACGCGTGTGCTGCTGCAGCACCTCTGGGGCAGGCCCCTCGGCCGGGGCTGGGCGGACAACGGGTCCCAGGGCCAGGGGGGTCGGGTGCCCTTGCAGCTGAAAGCTGCGGGTGTTGAAGGTCTGTTGGGTGAGACAGCTTGTTGGGGTGCTCCGGAAGGCCGGGAGAGGAGGCGCAGCGTGTCCGCGGGTGCTGGCGGCGCGGGTGGATGCTGTGGTCCTGCTGCTGGTGATGGTGGTGGTGGTGCTGCGCCGTGATGTAGTAGGGGTGGCGGTGTGTTGGCGAGGCGGGGCTGCCCGGGCAGCTGGCGCGGCGTGGAGGGGATGATGTGCGCCCGGTGATCTGCTGTTGCTGCTGTGAGGTGCCACTGCCCACACCCGAAGCTGGTGCTGCCGTGCCAGCATGGCGCCCGGGCGACGGGGGCGGCTGCCGCTGGCCCCACGCCGGCCGGGGACCTGGCCCGGGGCTAGCCGGCCGGCTGGGGCCCCTCTGCTGCTGCCCCTGCTTCTGCTGCTGAGGCTGCTCCTTGTGCGCAGCAGCACGGGCCGGCGCTGCGCTGGCGGGTCGGGAAGCGCTGGCGGGTCGGCCCTTGTCAGAGGGCCCGTACACACGGCGCGGGGTGCCGCCACCCACCGAAGGCCCCCTGACACCCGCCTCCTCCACTGTCCCCACACCTCCTGCTGCCGCCCCCCCGCGCCCGGTTTGCGCCACCGCAGGTCCAGGGCTCGCACACCCCCCACACCCAGCTGCAGGCATACCGGCAACTGCCGCGCCTGTCTCGCCGGCAGAGGCGGCAGCAGTAGAGGTTGGGGCGGCGGCCGCTAGGGGCGCTGGCGGCTTGCACACGTGGTGGGGCGGCAGGAACTCGAAGCTGACGGTGCCGCTGCCGTCGCCGTGCAGCACGCCCACCCCCAGGCTGAGCTGCAGGCGCGGCCCCGACCGCAGCTCCCTGCCCAGCTGCTCCAGCAGGCGCCGCATGCACACGCACACCGTCTCCTTGGTCAGCGAGGAAGAGTACCTGGGGGGTGGGGGCGGGAATGGGTTGGGAACGCGCGGGATGCGTTGCTACTAAGGCCAGCAGCTTTGTGCAGCACTGCAAGCACCGTTCCTCACAGTTGTAAAGGCGTGCGTGTTGACAACATTTACGCAACAATCAGACGGACGGTGGGTGAGCATACAGTAGTCCTGTGCAACAGAGTGCGCTGCAGTTCCCAACCATGCACAAGTTCCGCTGGTGGTTTTACGCTCACTTGAGGGCGATGCGCAGGTAGCACAGGTCCTCGCAGGGCAGGACCTCGCTCCCCGTCAGGCTGGCAGGGCGCAGCACGCCGCTGCCAGGCCGGAGCTGGTGTGCGGCCATAAAGGCGTCATTGAGGACGAAGGCGGGGCCGATGTGGGCCACGGGGTCGGTCTGAGGGTGCGGCGACGGCACGGACCGCCATACCAGCCGGCCGAATGTGGGCAGGTGCGCGCCGCGGTGCTTGCGGAACTGAGCTGCTATCCAGCTACAGACGGCCTTCCAGACGGCTGCAAAGGAGTGCTCACTGAGGAGCTGTTGAAAGAGGGAAGAGGATGGGGGCAAAGGAAGGTCAACGGTCTAGGCATGGGTTGAGGCGTTTGGGCCAGGGAACGGCAGGCGTGCACGCCTGCAAGTCTGGTACTTTCGTAGTACATTTCACAAGTAGGCATGCAGTTCGTCTGGGCTTGTATGCGATGCTAGTCGCACCTGTTTTGAGGCAGTGTCCGCTCCCTGCCAGGCCCTTCGGAATAATTCTTTTTCATTTGTCATTCTGTGCAAAGTTCCATGTCAAGGGAAGGACAGGTCTGTGCGACGTCGTCGCGATTGATGCACCACGCCGTTTCAGCGTCAGCTGGCTACAGCCCGACCGTAATGAGATGCGCAAGCGTATACGAAAGTGAACAGTTTTGTTGTTAATGTATCCAATATGGGTCCAGCTGCTATGTGCATGTATGAACTTAGCTACTTGAGAGACACGGTTTCGGGGCGGCAGGGCCTTCAGCCCACGTGCTGCTGTCCGGATTACCTGCCTCACAATTGCATTACATACCATGAGCTACGAGCAGTGTTGTCAGTCTAATAAGGCGCCAAAGACAGAGCGGCTGACTCAGCTTCACCGGTTCTCTGGCGGTTCCGTGGCGATGTCCGCTTGCAACAGGGGTCGCTGCAGCGCCAAGTACCAGAAGGCCTTTGGTGGATATCGACAAGCACAGAAAAGCCCTTGCAAGGATGCAGTTGGTGGCTTCAGGCCTTGCTATCTGCCTGCTGTGTCCTGCCGCGTCACACGCGTCGGTTACGCCTAGCACATGCCACGTGTCACGCTCTTGCGTCGGGTACCGTACGGATCCCACCCTGACAGCAGACCCTCTGCCACCCTACCCTAGCCACACCTTCAGCCAACGTGCACAATAACGGACACGCTCCACCCCAAAGCTCAGCACAACTATCAGGAATTGTCTTTCCAGCTTCTTCCCTGGCACCCTTGACAATGTCGGCACCCCTGCCTTCCGCACTCCCGAAAGCAATGGTTCAAAACTGGAAACAAGTCCAGCACCACGCGCCAACAGCACGCCCAACTTGTTACAATATGTACAACTGCAGCCAGGGCTGAACGACAGTTGTTGGGATGCCCGTTTGCTTCAGGTACGTGAGGCAGAGCCCGATACTGCACGCGTAGACATTCAGCCCTGGCCACATCAAAGACAACACCACTTTCGAAAGAAGGAGAAAAAGGCCCATCTTGCCACTTGCTAACTCCATAAGGCTAGGACCCACGTGAACCCAACCGTCAACCGCAGGCATGACAGCTTGGTCCCTGGCACAACCTATGCCAGTGCATGTCTGGGATGCATAGCACGTTTAGTGTAAGCCCGACCGTCGAGGCATAAGAAAACATGCAGCAATAGGTAGCTGCTGTGGGTACGAAAGGCGAGATCATGTTCAGCAGTATCCATAGGCCAGGCTGAAGCCCACAACACTGCACCATGCCTGGCGCGCTGCATCCGATATTGCTTGGACGCCTTCCGGTGCCCATGCCAACCTGCTTGCACGCCGAACCCGCGTCACACGCCCGCTCAGGCTCAAATTTAAGGCATTAAAACGCCCACATCGTACGCATACGTGACCCCTGACTGGTCGCAATATACAGCAACGCATCACAAAACGCTACCGCTGCAACAGCAACGCTATACACGTTTCGCGGACTGCGCGCCGCACGTCAGTGCTCATGAGCCACATGCAGACGGAGGCACGGGCTAAAGGATACAAGACAGCGCTACGCGTGGTAGCATAGCCTCACAGGCTCAAATGCTTCGGTGCCAGACGACCTTGATCGCCGCAACTGTGCTCCTGGCCCCATGGGGCCCAACAGGTACACATCAACGCACGCCGTCTCACCCCTGCAGTAACAAAATGAAGCCCTCCACTGTCCATGTACATCTAACGCACAGCTGCAAGCCCTCCGTTGTCCATGTTTCGGTTCACGTGCCGCCCGGTCCCTGCTACCGGAAACCCACGGCCCCACATACCCAACACGATTGTGGCACGTGTACTCAAGCGCGCAGCCCACAAACTGCAGCCCGCAAACCGTCTCCGCCTTCAAACCGCAGCCTACAATCCGATACGCCATGCCATGCCACCGTGGCGTGGCAGTGGCTTCACTCCGTCTTCCGCGGGGCTGCTGATCGCCGCGGCCACTGCTCCTCCTCCTGCTGCTGCGGCCGCGGCAGTGGAGACGGCTGCTGCTGCGCGCCAGGCGACGACAACCCACCAGGCGCCGTCACCCCGGCAGGCGCCACCCGTGGCCGTACACTCCCGCCCCTGCGGAACACCCGCGCCAGGCTCTGCATCACCTGCAGCGGCCCCGCCCGGGCCCCGCCCTCCGAACGCCGCAGCGACGCCCCACCAACTGCACCGGGCGTCGCGCCCAGGCGTGGCGCAGGCGACGCTGCAGCCGCCGCCCCCAGCCCCGAAAGCTGCTGCTGCAGCTGCGTTGCTGCAGGTAAGTGGTGAAGCTCGTCGTCCGTGTCCGGCCCACCGTCGTCGCTTGCCCCCGCATCCTGCCGCTCCCCCCTGCCCGATGTCCTGGGACTCGGGCTGCGCAGACGCCTGCCAGACGGCCCCACACGGACCCCACCCGCCGCCCCCACCGCTGCACCAACCCCAGCCCCAAGCTCCGCGCCGTCCGGGCCGGTCGCGCCGCCCACCCCACCGCCGCTGCTCCCCCCTGCCAGCAGCAGCCCCCTACCTCCCCTCGGCGGCGGCCCCGGAGCCGCCGGCGGCTGTACGGCAGGGGGCTCCCCTGCTCCGGAACCATCCTCGCTGAAGTACCTCCGGAAGCGCTCCCTTGCCCTGCGCGCCAGACCCATGGGCCCGCGTTCACGTCCATTCCCCAGCTCCCCCAACACGTCCCTGGACCTCTCGTTACCCTCCTCATCACACCCGACCGAGCTCATTCGACCCAGCCGCTGCCGCACAGCCGCCGCGCTGGTGCCAGGCCCAGCGTCCCTAGCCGCCCCAGGGTGCTCCCTGCTACCCCCTGCGCTCCTCAGCTGCGCCGGCCCTGCTGCATGGTGCACCACCGGGCCGCTGAGGCTCCCCAACTGCGCGTAATCGCCTCCCGCATGGCCGCCGCCATCGCCTTGAGCCGTACCCCCGCCCTGCCGTACACCCCACGTTGGGGTGCCCGCGCTGGACACGATCTCAGGCAAGGCCGGCAGGCTGCCGTCCGACTCCTCCACCTCCGAAACCGCCCTCAGCACGCCTGACCCCACGTGCTCTGCCATGCTGTGAACGTAAGCCAGACCAGCCCCCTGGGACAATGCGCGAACGGGCCGGGCGGGCGCGATAGGGGTGCTCGCACCACCGCCGATGCCCCCGCCGGTAGTGTGAGGCGCGCCAGGTGCAAGGGCAGTGCGACCCAGCAGGGGGTTGACGCTAGCACTGCTAGCGGGGGCCCCGGCGGCGCCTGTGTACGCGGCTCGGGATGACATGCCTGGGGACTGCAGGGCGTATGGGGGCCCCGAGGGGAGGGCGGAGCTTGCGTAGTGGGCGTACTGCTGCTGCTGCTGCTGCTGCTGTGTGTAAAGCTCGCGCTGGAGCACGCCAATGAGCCGCGGCAGGGGCCCTTCTCCGTCTGCCGTAAGGGAGGGTTGGTTGTGGGAGGAGAGGGCTCGCTGCCTGCTGCGCCGAGGCAAGGGGGAGGAACTCTGCTGCAGCGGCGCCGCCCCGACGGTGGTGCTTGTGGTGGTGTCGGCAGGAACAGCAGGAGCAGGGCCCGGCGCGGCGGCACGGACCTCGACCAGCCCAGGTGCGAACGACAGGACGGGGTCGAGGTCCGCCTCGGAAGGCACCGGGGACAGCGCACCCGCATCCCCGCTGCTGCTTTCCCTAACACGGCACCCGGACGCCATTTCCGCTGCAAGTGCCGCGCTGTCTTGCAGGAAGGCTTCAAGCATGGCGGGCACTGCGGCCATGGAGCCTGAGGCCGGCGGGGGGGATGACGCCACCGGGGCGGGCGTGGAGGGACTTATGGGCGGCAGGGAGAGCTGGGGCGAGTGTTGCCTGGGGGCAGGGGCTGCGGGCTGGTCGGGGCCGGGCGACGCGTCCCCGCTGGGGTGGCGGGGTACCGACGGGGCGGTAGAGGGCGAGGGGCGGCTGTTGGCGAGCGGTAAGGGGTCCTGTGCTGAGGCGGGTAGCGGCGAGGGGCAGGGCGAGACGCCGACGGGGAAGGTGCTGAGTTGGGAGGAGCTGGGTGCGCGGCGGGGCTGCCTTGCGTGGTCGCTGCCTCGCGAGCCCGGGAACTGCACGATGAGGGTGGACGGGGAAGGGGAGGGGAGCTGCAGGGCTGCAGGCGCCTGCTGCTGCTGCTCCTGCTGTGGGGCCAGGGCCGGGACCGGGGCCGCGCCCGGCAGCTGCGGTAGCAGCGGCCCCTGCTGCTGGTCCTGCGGCGGCAGCGGCGGCGGCGGCGACTGCTGCTGCAGGGGTGCAGGGCCGGCAGCCAGATGCTGCGGGTGTGCGGCGGGCATGGCGGGCGAAACAGGCGCAGTGGCGGCGCAGGCCACTGGCCGGCCGGCCGGCGGACGCCATGGCTGCCAGCGTGCCTAGAAAGTACCGCCCGGGAGTCACCGTGCGCCGCAGGCCCGTCTGCTCGCCGCCCAGACCCACACCCAGACCCAGCCCTAGACCTTGCCCCACAGCCCCGCCAGCCACGTCCTCGCATGACCGCAGAGACACAGGGCCCTCCGTTCCAACAGGAGCATACGATGCTCCAGACCCGGACACATCCCATGCCTGCGCCGGCTGGTGACCCATGGGTCCATAGCCGGCCGCTGCCGCTGCCGCCGCCGCCGTACGGCCGCCGCCAGTGCTGAGCCCGCCCACCAGCGGCGAGCAGCCAGCGGATGCACCGTAAGGTACAAACGGAGCGCCGCCACCGGACAGCTGCCCCTGGCCCAAGGAATCCCATTGTACGGAGTGTACGGAGGCGCGGCGGCGGGGGCGCGCTTGGAGTGGGCCCCCCAAGCCCTCCGCCGGCGCATACGGCAGCTGGGCGGTCTTGGTCCTGCTCCTGTACTTGCTGCAGCGCCAGGCGGGCTGCGTTCAGTCCGCGTTTGAACGCGGCGCCTTCAGACTGGCGTAACGGCCGCATGCCACGTGGCAGGGGGTGGCCGCCGCCGCCTCCGCTGCCGGTGGCGGTTACAGCGGTGGCGGCGGCGGCGGCTCCGCTGTCGCTAGGCATCAGGGCGGAGGCGTAGGTGGGGCGGAGGAGCTTTTCGGACATGTAGCGCCTGGACGAGAGGGCCTGCCTGTGGTTGGGGGCGGCGCCGCCACCCATACCGCCACCGCCGCCTCCACCGCTGCAGATGCCATTTGCGGCAGCAGCAGCAGCAGCAGCGGTAGCAATCCCCACAAGGCCCCCAGTGTTGCTGGCGTCATGTTGCTTGTGCAGCCGTGAGGTGACGGGCGGGGGGTGCGGGAGGGGGGGATGGGAGCAGCGGAGGGGCGAAACGTACCGGCAGCGGCGGCGGCGGCGGCGGCGGCGGAGGTACGTGGCTGCCGGTCGAGGCGGAGAGCTGCGCAGACTGGAAGGGCGAGCCGAGGCCCGTCGCCGCCGCTGGGACGTCTGCAAAGTACGGCATGGCGAGGAGCTGCGAGCAGGTGGGGCGGGAGCTGGGGTGGAGCTGCAGGCAGGTGTCGATGAGGTCAAGCAGCGAGGGTACCCTCCGCCGTCGTGCACATTGGCGCCACCATCGCCGCCGCCACCGCCCGTGGCGGAGGCAGCAACCAGCAGCGCTGGCTCTAGGCGCTGGCGTAGCAGGAGGCGGCTGGACCTCTGGTCCGCGGCACCGACGCATGTGCTACCGGCTGCGTTGGTGGTGGTGGTGGTGGTGGTGGTGGTGGGGGCGGCCGGCAAGGGGCCCAGCAGGCGCTGCATGCGGCGGAGCTGGTCCGCGGGGGTGGCGCCGGGGAAGAGGGGCTGCCCCGTGGCCAGCTCCGCCAGGGTGCAGCCAAACGCCCAGACATCTGGTGGGGGAGGCGGGTGGGAGGCGGGAGGGAGAATGAGAGTGTTGTTGGCAGGCCGTCAAGAGTTGTGGGTCGGAACAGTGTGCAGTGGACGCTGAGTCTTTCATGGTGCCATGCGGCAGGCGACGCACACTTTTGCTGGCTCAAGGCTGAAGGGCCCACAGCTGACAAACGGAAATGCGAGGGCAACAGCACTCCGAGGGCTCCGCTCAGCAACTGCTGAAACCGCCAACCTGGCTTAACCCAGTCGTCCTTTCTAGCCAGCAGCCCCCTCACCTGCCGCCGGCCCGGCCCCCTGTTGCTCCAGCAGCTGCTCGGGTGCACGGCAGTAGCTCTCTGCGGGCCCTGGGCCGCCCTGGTCCAGGGGACTGCAGATTCCTGCAGCTGCTGCGCTGCGTCCCTGGAGCTCAAAGACCGCCGGGCAGCCGACGGAGCCCCCTTGTGCGGTGGCTATCTGCACTGAGATGCTGACTGGGCAGACTTGGCCGTGGCACACCTGAATGGTACAAAAGCCACAGGAGCTATCAGCTGAATGGTGTTAAGTCCACAGGAGCTAGCAGCGCTGGCTTGGGCGTGCTCATGTGGCCGTGTGTATGCAGTCTCAGGGCCACCTAGGACAGGCTTGCCCCTGGGTGAACCGTGTCCACTGACTGGGTTGGCATCCTCACCTGCTCCTCATGCAGTGCCCTCAGAGCGTGAAGGAGCTGCCAAGCTATCCATTTAAGGACAGAACCCGAGAGTCCAAGGGGTAACTCGTCCAGTAGCTCGCAGCCCCGTCGCTGGAAAAGTCCAGTCACCATTTCGCGCGCACTGTTGGTTGTGCCCTGCTGCGCCCAGTCGCTTTTACCCGCACGCTGTCACAAATGCAACAGATGGCATTTCCAGTACATCCTCAAGTTGTAAGTTGCAAGCCGTTGACGTGCTGTCAAGCTCAGCTGCTGCCATGCGAGAAGTCGTCGGGGGACATCGCCACTTGAGAGATTTAAGGGAGCCTCATTAGATCACCTACTGACCTCGAATAGTTAAGCGGCTGAATAGGGCCCGGCCCTCGTTCCTATGGCCCCTAGGCCACAGACCGGGTGTGTGCCGTCACAAATAGGACGCACTCTCCGACTGAAGCTCCTGAAAATGTTGCATAGGTAGGTAAGTTCTCTAATTTAAAATTGGGCACCCTTCGAGCTCGGCACAAATTTGCCCCGAATCGAACGAATGCACTCCGTTAAGGAGCTGCGATCCTGCAGCAGTCACAGCTATAGGTGTCAACACATTATGGCATTCTCCTATGAAGTGCGTGTCTGCTCGTACGTGTGAACTTGAGTAAACTGTTCAATTGGCGCAGTACTGAAGGGCTCATGCACGTGTTTTTTGATGTCTTGCAGACTCACAGAATAAGGCGTCCTTCTCTAAGCCCATTGTTGAGACGAGCAATGCCACAGCACCAACCGCAAGACAGCTCGTCCCAGCCCATCATGATCTAGCGTGCCGCTGCGACACACACTATCATTTCCGTCTGCATCAAAAGTTACGCCATTTGATCATGTGGCACTGCCCTGATGGTGTTGTCCTGGTGACGCTTGTACTGGAGGTACCTCGTACCTAGTACCTACCCTGGCTCGTCGGCAGCAGGGGTTGGCACTTGGCAGTAGTCGGCAAGTGCAAGGAAACCCGCTGTGATTTGCCAAAACGTCACGCTTGTTGTCCTCCATCTTCGGTCGGTCCCAATACGTTAGCTCCAGACATGCCTGTCACCTGCTTAAGCTCCAGAGACATGCCCCTCACCTGCTGAACCTTGTTGGACCTTGGGTGTAGACAGGTGTAGACGTGTGATGATGCCCCCTAATGCCCCATGCGGTGATGCCCCCTGATGCCGATGGAAGTATGGTCTGCAGTTTAACATGCACGTTCAAAGGCGACCTTTGCCACGTAATGGTTCCATGCCTCGGCCGCTTGCGACCGGCAGTTGACACTACTCCACAAGGAGTTCTACTGCCCACGGGCCCCAGGCACGTGGTCGCAGCGATACAACACACGCCAGGGGAGCTCCCCTGACACACGCCGGCGTGTACCGTAACGCGAGCTGCTTAGATACATGCCCTGTCGTGGCGCTCGTGGCCCATTAATGAGAGTGGCACTGTCAAGGCACGCTGGCTCGCACGAACAACAGCCCGTATTGCAGTAAAGCAGCAGTTGTTTGGATCTGAGCTGCACGCACGCCGGCGGCGATCTGTCTCGCAACAACGCACGGCAGCTCACGGCGGACCACGCCAGCCCCCTTCAGTTGCAGAACCGCAGTTGCCACGTAGGCTCACCCCTACCGCAGCTGTGGCCCGCAGGCACCACCTGCGACACGTGGCACGCCGGCAGCTGGCATCACTGCCTCCTCATCATGCACTGCAGGGACGTCACAAAGGCACAAAGTCGCAATGCAAATTGACCGACCCAGCACAGTCGTGAGCTGTTGACCTCGCCATAGCGGTCCGCACGCACCTGGCCGCACTTGCTTGTGCGCTGCCCTCTCCACCATCAACCCACCTCCCCTCCATCACCCTTCCACTACTCTTCCACTGCTCTTCCACGCTGCCCCCATCTTGCGAGCATCACCCAACATCTCCCATTAACCCACCCTTCCCCAGCATCAGCACAGACGGGGGGGTGTTCGTCGTCCACCTGGCGCCCACACACGTCCATGATCTTGTCTGTATACGGGTTATGCAGACCGATTCCCGCAACAGCATCTCTACACACGTTAACGCGTTCCTGTGGCCCACTCATGAGATGGGCCACACGAAGCCTATACCCCAGATAGATTGGGCCAGTATTCCGCCCCACAGCGTACCTTGTTCTCGAAGGCCCAAGCGCCAATGCACCCCCTTCCTCTCGATGCCCCCCATCGCCTAGGTCTCAATGCAACGCTTGAAGACAAGCCAAGCGCAGCCGCCAACTGCCAACTCACCCGCAGATACACCTACTTAACTGCACCATTAAGCAACGAACAGCACACACTGACAACGTCCGCCTCCCGCTCATCCTGTTCCCAGCTGCAATAGACCCAGCTGCACCGCTATGCATCGTTAAACCATAGTGACACGTCAACAAACCGTGCTGCCTGCAGATCCTCAGTTCCTCACCTCACCCGCTCGCTCTCGTGCACCAGCCCCCGTCCACCAGCTGCAGCACCAGGCCGCACCCTGCCGCATCGTAAGACCACGCTAACCCACAGCCCCTTACACACACCCTTAACCCACCCGCTCGCTCTCAAGCACCAAGCCCCGATCCACCAGCTGCAGCACCAGACGCTCCATCGCGTACCACGCTAACCCACACCCCCACGCTAATGCACGCCCTCACCCCACCCGCTCGCTCTCGGGCACCAGCCCCCGGTCCACCAGCTGCAGC
>VFQN01005899.1_pt1 | contig 14538 bp, 31 predicted proteins | sample 3512371 | NCBI WGS metagenome assembly VFQN01 (sample SAMN10412370, study PRJNA504923) | tailings metagenome | isolation source: Replicate 2 from Balatoc abandoned mine | place: Philippines: Itogon, Benguet | collected 2017-08-28
GTGCTTGCCAAGCACCGAATTCCTAGCCCCTGTAACCTTCTCACGAAGAAAAAAAAAAAAACTATTGTAACGTGGAGTCGTTTGTACCGTAACAGCGTCACTGGGAGGTGGGAGCTCTGCTTGCCGTACCCGTTGACGGCCGTCATAGCTCATACCGCTGCACGGGTACCAGTGTGGCCCACCGTGTGCCGACTGGGGCCTATCTGGGCGACCCTATCAGCTCTCCTGGAAGGTGCAGTTGTGCACCACTGCGCCTTAAGTGTGGAGGTGACCTCAAGTGTCCAGGCATGCTTCACAAGGAACGTGGACGTGCCGCTGGAAGCAGCACTGGTACCAAGCACGTGACCTGCACTTGCCTGCATCATGGTGGCGGGGGTACGGCATGCATAGCCAGGCACAACATTCGGCGGCGGTCGCTTGATCTGGCACAACCCACACTTACTGGTGCTGCATACGCGCATTCCTGAAGGGTTGCAGAGGTGGGGAGCTGTGCCTGGCTGCCTGGCCCAGAACGCCGCTAATACGTGCTGAAGGAAGGACGGACTGCTGCGGTTTTTTTTTTTTTTTTTTTTTTTTTTCAGGAGAAGGGTTATGGGATTATCGGAGACCTATTTTTTTGCGGGTAGGTCCTGCGGTGGATGCGGTGGATGCGGCAAACGTGTAGCTACCGTAGTGTGGCCAGTGGATCACTACCGGTACTTATAAGGGTTTGGCACCGTGGCGGTCAACGAGCGTCAAGGGGCGGGGGCGGGGACCGTGCCTTGTCAAATCAGAGTGCTCAACTCTTGCCTGGGCCAGCCTGCTCAAGTGGGTCCCTTTATTTGCCCATCGCGGACAGCCCCAGGGGTCACTTCAAGCCTCGAAGCAACTGCGGTATCCTATAAGGAGCATGAAATCTACCCGCGCTCGTGGAACGTCTTGCATGTACCTGACGCCCAAGCGTGGGCCGATCGCGCCAGGTCGTGAAAACTAATTCGTGTTCGGAGCAGGTGATCCTCGGCAGCTGTTCACATACCGCAAACCACTTAAAGTATTCGGTTGTATGCATATTTAGCCATGAGGCGGGCGCTGCAGCGACACCGGCTGCTCGCCCTGCCACGCGATGAGCGTCGGGACCTATTGCTACCCTGCCAATTAGCTCAGACTCTTTGCACGTCGCCACGGAATAGTGCAGAGGCAGAACATGTCACAACTGGTGGTAGCGGAAGCGCTGATGGAGGCGGAGCGGACATCCGTTTTCTACAGCGTAAGCATATCTTACTGAAACCGGAGCAGGAGCACATTGCCACCGATGTCACCTTAATACGTTATGTACCTGCACTGCGGTGCAGTACTGTCGCAGCGGTTTGCGCCAACGGTTGCGGGAGGGGAGCAGCAACAGCAGCAGCAGGAGGGCCAGCCTGCTGCTCGGCCGCTGCTAGCCACGCTGCCAGCAGCAGCACAGCTGGTGAGATGTTCGCTTGCAGCGGGGGATCAATGGGCGGGATGTGTGGCCCCTGGTGGGAACGCGCACCCCTGAGGTCTGTCAGGAGTGTAGTGGTGAATCGTCCGCACGAGGCCCTTGGCCCCTCCACGGGGCTGGCCCCCACAGACCGCGGTACTGCGAGGCCCCAGCCAAGCAACCAACCAGCCAGTGCAACCAAGCTACTGTGTACCTGTCGTACCCTGACGCCGGTCGCGTGCTGATCCCTTCGCCGCCTCAACCGGACCGTGCACCGGAAGCCCAGCCCCAAGCAGCCGACAGTGTACTGCCGCGCCCGCAGCCCACAGCTCCCCTGGATCCTTCCGTAACTGCGCACACTTTCCCGTGCCCCAACCCAGATGGAACGCGCGGTTCCGGAGCGGCCGCCAACGCAGCCCCTGTACGACATCCCCAACTTCCTGGCAGTTGAGCACCCCGAGGTACGGGAGAGCACGACCACCGCTGTCGCCGTTCCCGATGGACGGGGAGTTGAAGCAAAAAAGGGCCGTGGGTTGCACAGCTGCATTTCCTCCACCTCGCTGTGTCGCTGCGGTCGTGTGTTGCCTGCCTGACACCTGCTTTCCGCCGAGCCGCATTCCGGCCAGCTCCGCGCTACACCGCTCTCAAAGAAAGCGCACCAGTACAGGCAAATGCCCCATTCCCCACGCCCCCGCCGCGTGTCCCACCGCTACCGTCGTACGCCCTTCTCCCGTACAGTACGGCGTGCACCCCCGCAACCCAGCGTACGACTGGCGCACGTGGGCGCGGCACAACCTCCGTACCAAGGCCGCTCCAGGGAGAGCCCGGTCCTCCCGAACAGCGGCCAGTGCGGCGACAACAGCAGCTGCGGAAGCTGCTGGCAGCACCAGCTCCTCTAGGCGCGGCCGTACGGCAGCTGCCGTACAGCAGCCGGGCGCTGCCGTGGAGTACGACGCGGATGCACGGGAGCAGCTGGCGCTGCTGCTGCAGATGGATCAGCACATGGCGCTGCCGGCGTCCAGGGAGGCCATCCTGCGCATGGCTGAGCTGGTGGGTCGGTGCTACCGTGCCTCTTCGTCGGTGCAGCACCTAGGGCGTTGCGCCTTTCGTGGTGCTCACGTGCAGTATGCCGATATCACATCTTGCTTGTCGCCAGGCATGCACGGTGCTGCGAGTTACGTGGTACACGCAAAATGAGACTGCATTTGAGGCTGCAATTGTGTTGGGGCATTGAGACTGCATTTGTGTTGGGGCAATGAGGAAATCCTGACAGGATAACGCAGGGGATGCTGGTGTACCGCACAGTATTCTGAACGTGCCACCATGGGTTTCTTGCAACACGTTCCACCTCTCGCGTGCGCTGCAGGAGCTTGCGCACCTGTGGTACTGGCAGCAACAGCAGCAGCAAGGCGGCGGGTCCCGGGGGGTAGCAGTGGATGGGAGCGGGCGTCAGGGGCACCACCAGCAGCAGCACAGCGCGGAGGGGCGTGGCGAGGCATCTCCCGCTGCCGCGCCCTACGCCTCTGCGCCCGCCTCCTCCAACGGCGACAGCAGCTCGGGACCCGCTTCTAGCATCACGTCCAGCGTTACCACCAACACCACCACCAGCAGCAGCAGCAGCAGCAGCAGAGGCAAAAGCGAGAGCCTGTCGGCTGCTGACCGAGCCGCGTCCTCCTCCTCGGATGACGATGAGGCTGGGGCCCAGGCAGCCCACGCCCAAGCAACACCAGAGGGCGAGGAAGACGACGGGGACGACCTGTGGGCGCGGGTGGATGCGACGCTGAAGAAGAGGCAGGAACAGGCGGCGGGGCGAGCGGGACAGCGGCCAGGGGCAGCGGGCGCGGAGGCGGCGGCGGGTGCGGGAACGGCTGGTGGTGGTGGTGCTGGGGGCGTGACGCTGCCTGGCGGGCACGTGCTGCGGCCCGAGGTGTGGAGCCTGCTGGAGGCGGCGTCGCGGGGGCACTCGGGCAGCGGGAGCGTCAACGTCAGGTGTGTGACATGTGGCACCATGACATTGAGCACGCCGCACACGCTGCGCTTCACAGGTGCCAACGCCGTGCGCGTGGCGTCTCATGGCAGGGCGGCGCGGGGCTGTAGTGCGCTCTGTGTCTGTTGGGGAGGAGCGGGGCCGGGATGGCGTGGTGCGGTTCTAGTCGTGGCTAGTGACGGGTACGGACGGGCAGCAAGCGCGCATTGCCTTGAGCCTGGGCGAACGAACAACTTGCCAACTCCTGACTAAGTGCGACTTGTTAACCGGCAATCACCAGGGGCCTGTCGGCGTTCTTCTCCGATTATCGGCTGCAGCAACGGGGCCGCGACGAGGGCTCGGCGGAGCAGGCGCTGCGCATCCTGCACAGCTTCGGGTACCTCAGGTGGGGTTCACACAGCATGAACGGCAGAATTCCGTGAAAGCTCAGTATTGATCACGCGGGTCCCGGTCTAGGTATGCTTATGTGGCAGGGTTAGGGGCCCTGTAGATACGCCATGTGACTGTAGCTCCAATGCCTGCGCTGCTAACAGCGCGATTGTTGCCGCATCCGTGTCCCCTGCTTGCAACTCGGGCGAATAGCGCCAATGACCGTTAACGTTTCGCGCGTGTCCCTGCCTGCCAACATGCTGAGACTGTCAACACCTTGGCCTCGCAGGGAGAGGCGCCAGAAGCCGCCCCTGGCGGCCATGCAGCTGGACCCCGGGTCCGGGTCGTACTGGGCCGACACACCGGAGCTGCAGTACGACAGTAACACGGCGGATTACGTGATCCGGCAGGTCAACATGATGCGGAGGAAGGAGGAGGCGCCGGCGGACGGTCGCGCGAGGTGGGTTGGCAGGGGGTCCGAGGGAGACGGACAGATGAGAGGGAGGGGGCTACTGTTGGAAAGCGTTGGAGCCCGCATAGCGTCCTGGACCTAACTTACGGTAGCAGTAAACTATGGTACGGGCATACTAAGGATGGTGTTCCGCGGGTGGCCTTGGTGTGTTCTGCTGCACTGTTGGCAGGGTGGTGATGGAACAGGTTGTATGCCCTCACCCACTGCCTCCCGTGGCTCTCTCTCATCGTTGACTCTCAGCCATGATCCTGCACTGTCTGCACACCCGCAGCACGAGAGCAGTTTCATTTGTAATAGCAAAATAGCGAAGTATGGCGTTCTTGTGAAAGGTGGTAACTAATTGACGTATTGCGCCGCCCACAGCATGAGCGCCGCCATCGCCTCCCTCGGCGCCGCCGCCCGCTCGCCCGCCGCCGCCCCACCCGCCACCCCCATGCTGTCCCTGCTGATGGACTACCTGTCCGTCAAGTACCAGGACCTGCTGCACACCTGGTGGGTTCGTGCGTCTTAGCGGTTAACACACATGGTCACGGTAGGCCACCCCGGTGTTGTGCCTACTGATGGACTACCTGTACCAGGACCTGTTGCAAACCCAGTGAGCGCACAACGGTTTACGGCTACACTGTATACGCACACGCACCTGGCCAGCATCAGCCGCCGCCGCAGCAGCAGCACGGTGTGTCTTGCGGTGTGTGCTGCGGTCCAAGCGGATGCGCTCCACCTGACCTTCCACCACCACGCTTTACTACCGCCTTGCCTGGCAAGGCGGGTGGATGCCCTACGCCAGGAGAACGCTCATGATGGATCACCGCAGGGATGTTGCTTACGTGCTTTGGTTCGAGGTTGAAGCACCCGCTGCCCGAATGACCGTTGGTGCACACACTTCGATCCCGCAACCACCGCAGGGAGCTGCACGCGCGGCTGCAGGAGGCGGCGGACGCAGCCGCCAGGCGGGCGGCGCGGGGCAGCGCCACCCTCACCGTGCAGGTACAGCATGGAAGGCTCTACAAGTGCTCAATAGCTGTCCCGAAACCGACATGCAGGGTCTACGCATTACGCCAGACGACGTGCACAAGTCCAGTGCGCAACACATTGCTGCGGACTCTCCGCATGCCCCCCTCACTGTGTCCTTTGCCCACGACTGTGTTGTTCCTGTTCCGGTTCCCCCTCCTGCAGACAACGGCCCCCACGCTGCCGCCTTCGCTGGCGACCCTGCTGGAGCGCACCTGGCCTGCCGGCAACAGCAACAGCGACGGCGACGGCAGCGGCAGCGGCAGGAGCGACACAGGTGGCCTGCCGTGGCGGGACGCGCGCGGCCTCATGACCGCACACGGCCTGCAGGTGGCCGAGGCGGCCGGCGGCTCCGCGGTTTCGGAGCAGGATGTACGGCAGCAGGTGGCGGGCGCGTTCGGGCCGCTGCTGGAGCGCGCGGCGGCGCGGCACCGGGCGCTGATGGCGGCGGGTGGCGGCGGCGGCGGCGCCGCGGGCGGTACGGCGGCGGCTGGGCGCGGCGGCGTGGACTGGGGGAGCAGCGGCGTGGTGGTGTTCCGTGAGACGCTGACGCTGGACGCCAGCTCGGCCTACAAGGACGGCTCACACGACGCCAGGTGGGGCAGCAGGGCCTGTGTGGCTGGTGGCCCATACTCTACCACACGGCCTGTGTTGAGGAAATGTGTTGGATTCCTCGTCTTGTCATTCGACGCTCTAGGTCTGACGACTACCCATGTACCAGGCACCAGTGCCCACCCAGCGCCCCGCACCCGGCACCCGGCACCTACAGCCCGGCGAGGCCGGTCAGCATGCACCTAACCGCCCTGGCTGACCGGAGGTGTGGTGCGGTTCTGCGCGGCGGTGCTTAACAGTGCCCGTACTTAATTATCAATGCTGGCACCCCATGACTATCCTTTGCTCCTGTCCCTTGTCAGGGTGGACCTGGAGTTTGACGTGGCCCGCCTGGTGGCTCTTGAGCCGGCGCTGGGCGGCGCGTGGGGCCGCAGCTTCCTGCAGCGCCTGATGCGGGAGGGGGCGGCGGACCCGGCGGCGGGCGCGGCGGCGGGCCGGCAGCAGGGCGGCGGCTACGCACCGCGGCGGCGCAAGGTGGGCCCGCGCGCCCGCGAGGCTGTGCTGGCGGCGGCCTACCCCATCACCGTGGAGACCAGGTGCGGGGGGTCGGGGTCAGGGTCTGGGGCGGGCAAGGCGGGGTGCATGTAGCTGTGGGTCTGGTGTGCTTGGGGCCGGGTGTCGTACAGTGCGGTGGTTGTACGGTGCAGCAGGAGGCCAAAGCGTGTGTGGGTTTGTTGTTGCAAGCTGTGCTGCAGCCGACAGGGCTAGCAGACCAGCAGGAGGGCTGCTGGTCTGCTAGCGGTCGCAGCACAAGAGAAGTCCAGACGCGTCTCTGCAACACGGCCCTTCCGCGGTGTTTGCCTGGATGTTGCTGCATTGTGTCTCAGTGTGTGTTGAAGCCCTCTCCGCGCTGACCTGTTCGTGGCCTGGTTTCGCCCCTCACCTGCTCCGTGCCTTCTGTCCCTGCTTGTGCAGCTACGACGACCGCACCGGTACGGCGCGCCTCAGTACGGCACGGTACGGCAGCCGCGAGGCTAACCGAAAGCTGCTGACGGAGCACTTTGCGTCGCTGCTGCGGGCGACAGCGATTGCGGCGGGCGCGGGCGGGGCGGGCGCTGCTGCTCCTGCTGCTGCTGCTGCGGCTACATGATGAGGATCAAGATGATGATGACGTCGGTTGTGGTTGTGTAGAACCAGTGATGATCGGTACAGGGCGTCTAGTGTGGCGGGCACGTGGCAAAGCGTGGCGTGGCATGGCTGACCCCTGTACTCCAGATGAGCTACACGCACGGAGGAGGATGCAGCAGGAAACGCAGGTTACCGAGTTATGAGGCTGATGTATGTTCTGCTAGGGCGAACAGGGTGCTGCCGGGCGCTGCTTTCAGTGGCGTGGCGTATGCGGGGGCTATGATTTGTGCCCCCAAGTGCCAGGACTTTCGAGACGTGGCGTGGAGCAGAACCCTGGAGGGTGGGCAGTGTTAGTGGGATGCGATTTGCGGTGCACTGCGTGGTGCGTGCACCCCGTGCAGTATCGTATCCGCCTATTGTGCGACTCTTGGAAGGGGTGCTTGCAGCGATCGCTGGTGAATGAGGCTTGGCACCGCTGGCGTACCGTAGACCCTACATCGATGCTCGTGCAACAGGTCGTTTCGGCACACAACGGTATGACAGGGAGTTCGTGTCAGAACCCGCAGGTCCATGGGGCCCGGCATGGTATGGCCACGTAGCATATACTGGGCCCCCAGTTCCAAATCACGCAGCTACAAGTACCTGCAAGTACTCGACAAGCTGCTGCTGCTGGGGCCGAATGCGCGGGACCTGCAGGACAAGCATGCGTGGGGATTCGGGTTGCGGTAATGCAGCACCTGGCGCAAAAGGGTGTGCAGCGTATCGGGTGGCCCCACACTGACAGACGACAGCCCGGAACGGACACACGGCAGGCTTTGAAAACCTTATTGTCGAAGCAAGTGCATGTCTGGAACCATACTGTGAGCACCCCTGTTGCGCTTACCCGCGAAATTACAAGGTGCGTAACCATATAACCGGCAACCGTCCGCGAGCTGCACTGCATTGTCTGCATAGGCTGCTCGCCTGACAGCGATGAGCATCACCTTTGGACTGTTGTGAGTATCATCACACAGTGCCTTAAAAATGGCCGGCGGAGACAACGACACCCAGCTGATTCAGGCACGTTAACTGGCGGCCGCCGCCCTATCGAGCACGCGGCAACTATAGGCGTTGTAACGAAAGCCATGTACTATCATTGGCAGCCCAGCTCTCGTGGGAGCTGGGCTGGCGCTCAGGGCAGCGCACTTGAACAGACGCGACCTTTCCCTCGCTTTGCAGGCCAAGCTTGCCAAGCTGGGCCTGGATAAGACGCCCGAGGAGTTCGTTGCTGAGCTTGAGCCGCCTATCAAGCGTCGTGTTGAGGCACTTCAGGGGCTGCAGAGTAAGCACGATGAGCTTGAGGCGCAGTTCCGCAAGGAGCGTGCCGAGCTGGAGGCCAAGTACGAGAAGCTTTACGGTAAGCTTTGTAACGACTGGTGGTTCAACGGCCTTTGCAATATTCGCTGGAGAACCCTTTCCTCCGGGACATGGGGATCTTTATGTTTCGCGCCAACGTTGTTCCTTTTCCTTCCTTGCCCTTGCAGCTCCTCTGTACGTCGAGCGCTCTGAGATCGTGCAGGGCGCCAAGGACGTGCCCGTCAAGGAGGGCGAGCCCGCTGGCGATGGTGGGTGGACTGTTGCTCGACAAACGGCAGCGCTCTGGTTTGCGGGGTACACATTCTACGCAAGTGCCCCTCATGCGTGCTGCTCTTTTAACCCGACAATTCTCTCTGCTGAATACCGCAGAGAACGTGAAGGGTATCCCGGAGTTCTGGCTGGCCGTGCTGCTGAAGTGTGAGGTGACCATGGACATCGTCAAGGACAAGGACATGGATGTCCTAAAGTACCTGCGCGATGTCCAGGTTGGTGAAATAGTGGCAGATAGACTGTGCAAGACTTCTGGGCGGGGGCGGCTGAGAACTGCGGCGTGCACGGTCTGAGGCAGTGTCACGTGCCCTGCTCTACTGCAGCACCTCGCAGTCCTTGGCACTCCAACTGTATCGCATCTCCCGCGTGTCGCCGCAGGCGGAGTCCCTAGTGATTGACGGTGTGTCCCACGGCTTCAAGCTGAAGTTCTTCTTCGACAGCAACCCCTACTTCACCAACGAGGTGGGGCGGTGTGGGCCTGGGATAGGGCGTCAGGGGTCGGCTCATGTGATCACGTGTGTCACGCGTGCACCAACACCCCCTGGGCCTTTGCCATGTTGTCACGAGCATATTCGAGGTAGTGACGCCACGTTGTTTCGGTCAGCACTACTCTCATTACCGGCGGCGTCAGCAGCCTGGCGTGCGGCTGCGGCACTGGTTTGCAGCAGCTTTCCTGCGCGTGCCGCGTGCCTGGCCGCTGACGCTCTGCGTGTGGTGACGATGGTGGTGCTGCCGCTGCTGCTCCTGTTGCGGTTGTGCAGGTGCTGGAGAAGACGTACCACATGCTGCCTGAGGATGACGGCGTGCTGGAGCGGGCGGAGGGCACCAAGATCAACTGGAACGCAGGTGGGGGTGGCGGACACGAACTGCAAGTTCGTAACGGGACGAGGGCAACCAGAGGCCGGGGGGGAAACGGGCGGAGGACTTCTTCGGCGGATGAAGGACACCACTCGGACGTGGGCGAAGTAAAGCAGCAGGCGGCGGAGGGCGGGGTATGGTGCTCGGGTACCCGGTGCGGGGCGTGGTGGGAGGGCGTACTCGCTTGCACCGGAGTGCGCCTTCGCGGGGCTTAGGAGCGGACGAGAGCACGCGCGGTTGGCTGTTGTGCGGGGGCGGCTTGGCACGCAGAGGTGCCCACTGCGGGGAGCGGCGGAGGGGATGGCTCGTTCATGCCGCCCATTGTGGTATGTGCAGCCAGCGGAGCGGCGAAGTGGAGACCGAGCGTGTCCACGTGCTCAACACGGGGCGTTCCATTTGCTGCCGGAAGCATGTTGCGGAAGGCAGCGCGTGTCCCATCGGATTGGGCGGTTGAGGCAAGACGTTGAACTATTCACTGTTCGGTGAAGCGCCGGTGAAGCGCCGGGACGGAGCACGGCGTCCGGGGCCTGGAGAGTCTCCACGTGCCACGTGCCGTACTGGCACGCGTTGCCTTGGTCTGTCATCGCCCCATCGTGCGGAAAGCGTCCCCTGGCAGCAGCCCGCACCTCTCACCGGCCGTGTGTCCGTGTGCTCTGCGGTGCGTGCCGTTGCCACTTGTGCGCACAGGCAAGGACGTGACCGTCAAGATCATGAAGAAGAAGCCCAAGAAGGGCAAGGCGGACGCCAAGCCGCAGGTGGGCACGCAGCGGTCATACTGCCACACACAGTCTTATCGCCGCTGTTCGCTGCTGCTTGGACCTTACTGGATCGCATAACCAGCGCGCACCGCGCACCGCCTACGCCGTCTTCAACACTGTTTGGTCCTGGGGTGCTGCTCAACTTGCCCGAAGGGGGCCCATAGGGCCTTTGGGGCATCGTTTTTCTTACCCTCCGTCTCGACTCACGCGTGTGCCCGTGCGCCAACGTGCCTGCAGGTCAAGACGGAGCGCGTGGACTCGTTCTTCAACTTCTTCGACCCGCCCCAGGTGGGAGCGGGGGCGGCGGGGCAGGGCTGTCGTGCACGTGCACCTGGGGCGGGGACGCGACTCGGGGTATAGCCGTATAGCACGTGGCAAGTAGGGCGCTCAGGCTGGTTGACAGCACCAGACCAGCTGTGCTTGACGGGTGAGGGCGCCAGTGTTATGTCGCACGCTACGGCATGGAGGTATCCTTGCATCAGACAGAGCAGACCCACAAGGAGGCTTGGTGGCGGGCTGGCGGGAGCAGGAGATGCAGCCAATCGTTGGGGAGCGCTGGGGGTGCTGGGGCCACACAGCTGGGACGGCTGTCGTGTGACCATGCCTGCGCCATCCGGGTGGGGCACCAAGGCGCGGACGAGGAGCTGTCGGAGATAGCATTGGGTGCGTGTAACAGACTTGCAGCTGTCGGTGGAGGGCAGCAAGCGTGGGCACAGCCGCCCATGGGACGGTACAGAGGGTCCGCGTAGCTTCGAGAGCGCAGTGCTCCGGTGGGATCAGCCGCAAGGTAACAGGGTATCGGTTTGATTCGATTCCAACTTTAGAACTACACCTCACCGCCTTCTTGAAACGTACCCGTCCCTTGTCGGCTGGTGCTCGCTTGCGCCCTGTCCAGGTGCCGGAGGGCGACGAGGAGATCGACGAGGAGACCATGGAGGAGCTGCAAGCGATCATCGAGGCAGACTACGAGGTGCGTGCGCCGTACGACGTACGGCAAGGTGCCGTACCGCACCGCACACGCACACGGTGTAGTGGGAGCAGCATAAGGCCGTTGAGCATGTGCGGGAACCATATGTCACAAAGCAATACAGCTGAACGGGCGGGTCATATGGAGGCTGGGGGTGTCGTCGCAGCGCGGCAAAGCTGGGTGGAAGGGGCTGGGGCCTGGGTTGGGAGCGGCTGGGCGCTGACGCGTAGGAGCTGAGGGGCGAGGGCTGCAGCTGGTCCACGTACCGCCCCTGTGGCTGCCGGCGCGGCTGAAGGCAGCCTATCGAACATGCTTCGCCGTCGGGCTAGCCCTGACTGCAACTCAGCTGCTACCCTCTGTCTCCCAGCTGTTGGTGTACACGTTGGTGAATTGGTGTTCGCCGTAAGCAATGTCGGAACGCTGAAATGCGTGCATGTACATGTGTGACACGTGTGCACCCGCAGGTCGGCGCCACCATCCGCGAGAAGCTCATCCCCGAGGCGGTGTCGTGGTTCACGGGGGAGGCCATGGACGAGGACGGGCTGTTCTTCGGCGGGGAGGACGACGACGAGGACGAGGAGGGGTGAGCGCGGGGCGAAGGTTGGGGGTACGGACGGCTTGGGACAGGGGGCAGCCGCTGGTGTGCTGGCACCGGCAGGGGGCATAGGAGCACAATGGACAGCTTGTACTTGGTGTGGTGCTGGGAAGCCCAGATCGGACGGCGATGTGGACGAGGAGGGTCAAGGGGTTTTGTTGGGGCAGAATGAGACGGCTTGGGCGTTGCCTTGCAGGGTACATCATAACTTCATAGTGCAATGGTGGGGACGGGTAATGCTGAGGACTTGTGAGGCCATGGAGGGCTGCGTGGTGCAACAGCGGGATGGGCAAACGCCGGGTAGTCTCGGCGACTGCACGGGCGGGGTAGGACGCAGCCGTTTTCGTTGACAGCGCGTGGATTGGTGCGGGCTACCTTGCGCCCGTTTCTGCCCCAAGCCAACACCCAGCTCACGGAGATTGGAGACTAACGGAAGCATTGCCTCGTCCCATGTTTTTGTCGCTGTCACGATTCCTCGCAGGATGGAGGGCGAGGAGGACGACGAGGACGAGGACGACGATGATGACGAGGAGGGCGGCGCCGGCGACGGGCAAGCGGCGCCCGGGGGGCAAGCGCAGCCGCCCGAGTGCAAGCAGCAATAAGCAGCGGCTGCAGCTGTCCTGTGTAGCGGCGGGCGTGTGGCTTGGTGTGGTTGCAGCACCGCTCGGCTGCGTATGGGGTGCTGCCGTCGGCTGCGTGCTGCTGTTGTTGTGTGGGTTCGTTTTCAGTACTGATGGGGGTGTTAGGGAAGGGGCACAGAAGGGAGGCGCTCTGGTGCGAGGGCTTTGGGCCTGCGGTGGAACGTGCAGGGCTGTGGCGGCAGGGTACCTAGCGTTGCGGCACAGGATTGGCCGGAAAGCGCGGGATGCCGTTTAAAGTAGGTATCTATGTTGGTGAGGCACCTGGAGACTGCCTAGCCATGAAGCGTTGGGCAATCGAGGTACAGAGCAACTTGGGAGTGCGGGCATGTGCGGACGAGCGACGTATCGGTTGGCTGCTTCCTATGCAGATGACGATGTAAGTAAGGATCAAACGCAGTCGGGATCACCCTCGGCTCGGTCATGCATTCCCTGTCGAAAGGGCATTTGCATCGGATGTTGTACATGCGCAGTACTGTACGGTATCTTGCATCTCCAGTACTGGTACACCATGCCGGTACCCAGATCGACCCATAGGCCCTTCCGACAGCGCCCCGCCAGCCAACGAGGCATCCATATGGGTAGCCATCTTATCAGCCAGTCACCTACGACTGTATGCGCTCCACACTGTGAACCATTGGGCTTGAAGCACGCAGCGTGCGCGAAGGCACAGACTCGGGGTCAGGCCGTGTAGGGTGGTGGTGGGCGTGAAAGGTGGGCACCTCAAGCAGCTAGGGAGAAGGACGGGATGATGCGGGTTTTGGCACTGCATTCCAGCGCAAGCGACATCCTGAAATAGGGCAGTTGTGGGCCTGTCAATGGGTCACGCTTGGGCACTGAAGGGCACCTCCACACTCAGGGCGCAGTGGTGCACGTTTCAGTGGAGCTGAGAGTTAGGCCTCAGTGGAGCTGATGGGTAGGCCCCACAAGGTGGGCCACATCAGTATCTGTGCAGCGGTACGAGCTATGCCGGCCGTCAATGGGGACGGCCAGCGCCAGCGGGGCTCCCACCTCCCACCTCCCAGTTACAAGCACGACGCCACGTTATAACAGCTGCAGCATGCAAGCCTCGGTCCCACGTAAAGCCACCGGAGTCCCCTTTGCGCCCCTGTGTTGCTGTGCACGGCATGCGGGGGAGGCAGCCAGTGAGCCAGGGCGCTCCGTACCATGCCGGTGCGCTGCCAAAGTGCCCATGCTGCCAACTGCAAGTGCTTTGTAGTGGATACACAGCTCTGCATGTCACATCCCTCAAAACTGTCCACCGCGTTACTCATCGTAGATGCGTGCAGGTGCCGGTACCGGTACCGGAAGGGGACCTCCCCTGTTGCAGCGAAGGCTACCGTACAGTGTGCTCAGCAGGGGTGCTCAGCGCTTCAGCTGCCATGTGCTAATTCGTTCTAGCCCCGCCTTGCGTCCTGTAGGTGCCGTAGTCATGGCATAACTTGAGCTATATAGTGGCACTGTTTCACCTCCAGGTCCACTTACAGCGTTTGCCCTGTGGACCTTGAAGACCCACAGCACCGCCCGCCCGGGGCTGGTCCGGGCCAATGGAAACCGGCCCTTGCCGCCCTCGTCAGTCTTAGGTGGGCATACGACACTGCCCGCCTTGCTCCCTTACGGTGTCCGCCCTTGGTTCAAAATGACACCCTAAAACCGTTACCAATGCCCTACACATCAACTCGTCCCCCGACGCCTCTCCCAGGCTCTCCACTACTGTATCTGCAGCACACATCTGCGCGGCGAGGTCCCCGCCTGGCGTGTGCGCGGGGCACATACGGCTAGTGTTACTCTGTGTCTCGATGCCGTCCCCTACCCACATGCGGTATTTCCCTACCATCCCTTGCGGTAACCCGCACCGACGGATATCACACTAGACCCTCTCCTGCGCACTACTCGGTAGCAAGCGAACTGAGCGCAGACACCGTGCACGTCGAGGGGTACACGCAGCACACAGCAGCTGGGCAGACGCCAATACGGCCTATCCTGCCAAGCATTTAATCTATGAAACCTATCAGCGGCTACGAATCAATCAGGAAGCTAATTTTCCGGTCGCTATACCTCTTCCCACGGCCCTCGTCTAATTGTACCAGTGCTAGCTAGCGTGCCAACGGAGTGCACAGCGCCACAGATGCTATC
>VFQN01005900.1_pt1 | contig 14537 bp, 18 predicted proteins | sample 3512371 | NCBI WGS metagenome assembly VFQN01 (sample SAMN10412370, study PRJNA504923) | tailings metagenome | isolation source: Replicate 2 from Balatoc abandoned mine | place: Philippines: Itogon, Benguet | collected 2017-08-28
GGGGGGGGGGGGGGGGGGGGGGGGGGGGGGGGGGGGGGGGGGGGGGGGCAGGGGACGGGAGGGGCAGGGGGTTTGTGTCAATGTAGGTAGTGGCACGGCGGCGGGAAGGCGGCCAGGTCGCACAGCCAGGCCGACAGGGCACGACTGGGGTTATAGGACTAGTGTGTAAGGGGAGAGGGGAGGGTGCAGTGGCCGAGCCAGGGGCCTGAGGCAAGAGGAGGCTGTTCAAGTCGGCGAGCCGGTGCAGAAAAAGCTGAGGGAGGAAGGGGAGTGGTTAGACACAAGAGTGTCTTCTGTATTAGTGTTGAGGAAAGGGAGTAGTAAGCGAGGAGGCAGTCTGGACGAATGTCCATCATCCACGTGGTGCACTTTGGGTCAGTCCTGGGAAGGGGGAGCAAGAGGGGAAGCCGTGCACTTGCACCTACGGCCTTTTGGCACACCCTTCTGATGCTGCGGCGCGAAGCCACAGTAGCCCCCGCCATTAATCTTACAGCATGCCTAGCAGTAGCATTACGCAACACCCTTCTCTTCCGGTACTCCCCCTTACCTCCGTCCAATGCCAGCGGCACCCTAGCAGCGCGGCCGTGCGACCCAACGACGGTCTAGGCACCCCAGGCGGCACCGCCTCCGGCCCCGTCCTTACCCCACCTGCGCCATCAGGATGTTGGTCTTGTCGGTGCCGGCCCGCTCCAGAAGCTCATCAATCTGCTTCAGCACGCTGGCAGTCTGCTCCTTGGCCCCCACGCTGGTGTCCTCGGGAACCTGCGGGCGGGGGGGAAATCGGAAAGGGCGGGTGGAGAAAATCTACCTAGGTGTCGGCCCACCCGACCGCGTTTGTGATACGTACATGTGGATTATAGGTAGGCACACTAACAAACACACCACTATCCTTTTGTTAGACTTGTTCCGCTGGCGTGCGGGTTTCAGGGAACCACCTGGCGATGAGCAGAGCTTCTAGTCCTTCCAGACCCAAAGCTGACCTGACCAGCAAGGTAAGCAACACCGTTGTAGATTGTCATCTCGCTAAGGCGAGGGCCGCAGTCGAAGCGCTGGATCAAGGCCATGGCGATGGAAGAGCGGGAGCGAGCCGGGGCGGCGAGGGCAACGCGGCGAGAGGAGCACCGCGTATACGGCGCTGTCCGAGACGAAGCGGAAGCGAGCATGGTTTGCTGGACTTGCGTAGCTTGGCGCGGGGTTGCGCCTGTAAGGGCGTCCGGTGACCGTTACTGGCTGCCGTACGTCGGCTGATGGTGTGACCTGCCATCCCCGCCATAGCTTAATGCGGTTGTCGTAAGGTCCAGTAAGCCTGTCTATGAGCTCATGCAACTGTAGCAGTCTGCAATCCTCCCTTGAAACCGAGCCGCACGCAGGTGGTGGTCGGGCTACAAGCTTGCCTGTGAGGACGCCCCGAGCAGCCCCGAGCGCCCCACCATCTAACTAGCTTTGTGGCCTAGCTCCGCTTTGCTCCGCTTTGTTGCAATATAGGATAATATATACCTACGCATGTGCCAACTGCTATTCACCTGGCCCGCATGTTAGAATCAGTCAAAATCATCACGCCAGGCACCCCGCACACTACGGCAAGCGCTTTGCTGAGTCCTTCGTGCATCAACCCTGACCCCCTGTTAGCGAGTTCACCAGTGCAGGGCAGAGTGCAGTATCCTTAGGTACCCGAGGTAGAGTCGGTCCATGATGAGACGAGGCGTCTTGCATTCGCCTGTACTGGCCTGTACGTGCTTGCCAAGGCAAGATTCCAAACACCCTGTAACTATCTCACAAAGTGTTGTTAGACAAATAAACCATCACACAATGCTGGAACCTGTGGCATCGATGCAGCCAGCTCCACCCTAACCCTAACCGGGCCGGCGGCTGCCATCGGCCACACACACCCACATGTCCACCTGCGGCCGCCATCGCTTACCCTGGCTTACCCCACTCACTGCTCTCCACTCAACCAATAATTCTTGTCTAGGTACAAAAGAAAAAGCAGCTCAAATGTCAAGTGCACACATACAAACGCGCGTGTCACGGCGATCCACAAACCCAACTGTTACCCCGCAAAATTTCCCTCCCCACTCCTCCCTCCCTTGGCGCTCCCCCTACTGCGGCACCCACGCCACGCTCAGATCCCTCCTGCCCGTGCTCCGCCGCAGCCCCAGCACCTCCCGCTGCCCCAGCCCCCCGCAGCCCGCCAGCCCCAGCACTCGCAGCTCCGGCAGCGCGCGCAGCAGTCGCCCCGCCAGCCGCGCGTCTAGCAGCGCCCCCTGCCGCCGCAGCACAAGACGCGACAGCGCCACGCGGCACCGCCTCGCGGCCCGAACACCCCCGCCAGCCGGCGGCCCCTCGCTGCCCAGCCCGCACACGCTGCACGGCCTGATAGAGCTGCCCGCGCCCTGACCGCCGGTGACGGAAGCACCCGCAGGAGGAGCAGGGGTTACGGTGGTGGCGGCGGCCGGTGTGCGCCGCCACGCCCTCCATGGCCCGCAGCAGCGCCACGCTGCCGCCCCGGGCCCGGCCGCCGCCCCGCGCGCCCCTGCCCCCCGCCGGCCCCACCAGCACCACGCTAGAGGCGGCCCCCAGCAGCAGCGCCGCCAGCTCCTGGCTGGCCGTGAGGGGCCGACGGGGGAGCCCCGGCGCAGCTGGCGAGCCCTGGCTACCGCGGCAATCGCTGCCGCGCGTTTGCAGCGCATTCAGCAGCGCCCTGGCCGCACCCCCGGGGCTGCAGCTGCCCAGCTCCCAATCCTCCTCCTCCTCGTCGTCGTCGTCGTCGTCCAGCTCCCCGCCCACATCACCTCCTTGTTCAGAGCCCATGGCGTCCGCGGACGCCCGCAGCCGACCCTGGCAAGAAGCGCATACCGCACTGCCAGCTCCGCACGTGCTGGTAGGACGACCGCCCTGCCACCCGTCACCGCCAGCTGCGGCCGCCTGGCACCTGGCCGCCTCCGCCCCTGCCGCACCACCGCCGCCTGGCACCACCGCCACGGCGGCCGCCGTCAGCCCTGCACCTGCTGTCCCTGCAACCACACCCTCTAGCGCCTCGTCACCTTCTTCCACCTCTTCATCCTCGTCCTCGTCCTCTTCCCCGTCCTCCTCGCCCTCCGCTTCGCTCTCGCCCTCTCCTCCATACCCCTCCTCAATCTCCTCAATCTCCTCCTCGTCCTCCTCCTCCTCCGCGTCGTCCCCCGCCTCGTCTCCCTCCTCTGACTCATTGTCGCCGCCGTCGCCTCCGGCCGCCCACCCGGCGCCCCACACGCTGTGCTGCCCCCTCCCCCTTCCCCGCCCGTGCTGCCCGTGCCTCCCCAGCCTTTCTGGCGGCCCCAGGTCGTGCAGCTCCAGCCCCACCAGCGGAGCCTGCGGTGCGGGCGGAGGAGGGAAGGACAAAGGCGCCACATTGCCAACAGTGCGGTGGTCCAAGACTCCAGGTCAACGGAGGCAGCGCCACAGGGGCTACTGGGCCGTTAGGCGTGCGTGATCTGGGCCAAACACCGGATGCGCTCTACAACTTCCTAACGTCAAGGCATCGTGCCCATGGCGACGGCTTCTGCGGCCACCCAGAAGCAGCAGGCGCACCCCGCACCCCGCTGCAAAGGCTTCCAGCGCGTCCCGTTTCATTAGCAATGCTAAGGCCCCACAGACTGAGCTTTGCACCGCGACGATGCCTAAACGTAAGCACTAGCAACCTATCAATTGTTCACAATCGTCGACACTCCCGCCCAGGTGCACGCCCCCTCCTTCCCCGCCCCCACCTGCAGCTGCTCCACCAGCGGCCGCAGCAGCCGCACCGCCGCCTCCGGGCTGGCCAGCCCCCACACGCGCAGCCGCTGCAGCGTGGGCAGCGCAGCAACCTGCGCCAGCAGGTCGGCCGCGTGGGATTCCACAGCAGCGGTAGGGGCGGCGGCCTGCTGGGCCTGGCCCTGGCCCTGCGCTTGCGCCCGGGCTGCTGCTGCGGCCGCGGCTGCCGAGGGCCGGGGCGGGAAGCTGAGGCACAGCTCCCGGAGGCTCACCACGACGGGGGAAGAGAAGGGTTCCGTACGGGTGGGGTGCTGCTGGTGCTGCTGCTGCTGCTGCTGCTGGTGGGCAGCCCACACCTGGGCCGCGGCAGCTGCAGCAGCCGCGGCCGCCTGCTGCTGTTGCTGCTGCTGCCCCGCCAGTGCCGCCGCCACCTGCTGCTGGTGCTGCAGCAGCTCCTGATGGAGGTTCAGGTTCGCCGCCTGCGGCTGTTGCTGCTGCTGCTGTCCCTGGCCGCCTTGGCCCTGGGCGGCGGCCGCGGGTGTGGGCGGGCGCGGCATCAGCGCCACGGGCTGCGCCAGGGCGCCCGGCAGCAGGCCCAGCGCGGCCAGGGAGGGCAGGGCCGGCAGCAGGCCGACGGCGGGCGCCACGTCCAGGCGGCCGGGGCCGCACACCACCAGCCGCTCCACTGAGGACAGCCGGGCGGAGGGCGGCGGGGCGGCGGACAGCACCAGCCCGGACACCTGGGGCGGGGGCGGGGCCGGGGGGCAACCGAGCATGTGAGAGGTCTTTGTGCTCTTGGCTCTTCCTTGTCAAGTACAAAAGGCAGGTAACCAACACTAGACGGGGAGAGAAGAGCTTGGGGCTTGCGTGGTGTGGATTGGGATGGAAAGAGGGTGGTGCGGGAACCTGTGCTCAGAGGGAGGGAGGGTGGCGTGCGGGGCGCCTGGGGTCGTCGGGTGAGGGCACGTGGGCACATCATGAGGTTTGCAGTGATACGAATGAAGGGGTTGTATGGGATGGAGGAGAGGCGGCGCGAGGCATGGCTGACACAAAGAAAAGTGTCCGTTAGGCAATGCACCCACCATCGTGCCGTTTAGGGTGCTCATAATCCTGTCATGTTTGCCCCATAGCACGCACCCAGCTCAACCACTGCAATGAAGCTGGCCCACGGAGGGTGTGCACGGGTCCACAACCCAGTAACCCTAAATTAAGACTTGCAAGCGTCGAGCGCGGCAATATGCATCCGGAATCTTCTCAGGCGCATCTATCCTTGCCCGCGATGTATTCACCAATCGCTGCTGAACCAGAAATGCGTTAAATGTGCAGTGCGATGCAGTGGATGGTTGGCACGGTGGCTCGTGGTGTGGTAGCAGCAGACCGACTTGCGCGGGCGCGCGACGGTCGAAAGGGCTGGACCTTGCGCTGCTACCCGAAGCCGGAACCACCGCCGAGCGTGGGTGCTGCATATTGCCGCTCGCACTCATTCCGTCTGACCACTACCACGCATCTCTATTGTCTGCAACACACGGTCGGCTTCCCGCCCAAAACCCTGCAAGTGCGATGACCTCCCAACAACCGCCTTTCATAAGCTGTGATGCACCCCGCCAGCGTGGAAAATGTTCATCCAATAATGTGTAGGCGCAACGGCAAATAGCTTCAATCGATTAGGTACCTGCACTTTGCTTTAAGCCCGCAGTCAGTCAGCACGCCGAAAGGCGTAATTTTGTGGGCAAACCGGGTTCTCGTCATGCGCCCCAACAGCCCAACCCACGCGCACCCACCAGCATGGTGCGCACGCTGCGAACACGAGCCAGCGCCTGCAGCAACGGGGAAACCACAGGCAAGGACCGGTTGCCTCAGGTAACTCGGCCAGTAGAATGTGCCAGGCCCTGTTGCTGATCGCCAGCAGCATGCCGTCCTTTGCCACTTTGTGGCCTCTTGTATGCAGCACGTCAGTTAGCGACTGCACCAGGATGCATACGGCAGCTGTTACCTTCCCGCACGCGCTATCCTGAGGTCCTACGGAATGTTTGCCACGGGTCTGTGCTGCATGCTATACAACGCACCGTGCTCGTTGAAAGAACTCGCCATTTCAATTGCTGAGCCCTTACACCGCCTTGGTGGGAGCAGCGCACAGCGACACAAAGTTAAGCTTGAGACACCGCGCGGCCCCCTCACTTCCTTTGTTCTGGCACACAACGGTACGCACTCCCCGCGCTGTGGCTACGGCACCCCTTTCCCGCCCTCCCACAGGCCCCACCGGGAAGTCCTCGTCCCGCACCACGCTCCCGGGCAGCGACAGCACCTCCAGCTGCCGCAGCTCCTGCGGAGGGAAGGAGGGTAACCGCAGAGGGGAGGGCGGGGGAGGGGCCGTGCGGGTAAGGGGCCGTACGGGTGTGCGCCATACCGTACTTACTTCGCAGATGGCTAATCGTAACCATACCTTGTAAAGGCCGGGCTGGTGTGGCACAACACAATCCTTACTGGCCCCCACCACACACATCAGCCATACAATTGTGCCAACCGCTGCCTGTCGGACATACACGCTGCCGGGGCTTCTACCGGAGATGCGGCGTCTGCGACGTGAGGATGGCTACTCGAGCAGCAGGGGTGGAGTCAGGGGCATGGGGAGCCGCACTGGGCTCAGACAGCGCACGTGCGGGGAGTAGCCAGTGGGAATGGCTGGGTGGGTGCGCAATGTACAGTGTGCAGTATCCCCATGTCCCTGCTTGGGGCGGCGAACGTGGCGGAGGGGCATGCGTGTGCCGCGAGGGCTGCGAGGCAGCAGCCTCAGGAACGACGCCAGTGTTACGGCGTCCGCGACGTGATACCACATGCCAGCACCTGAGCAACACCATCGCCTTCGAAGCCCAGACCTAGCCCAGACCCAGCCCGGTCCTCGCAGACCTCCCGCGGGCCGCCCGCCCACCCGTCACCCCTTGCCGCACCTGCAGCGCCCCGCACGCCGCCGCCAACGAGCCGCCCCACGCCGCCGCCGGCAGCCGCAGAGTGAGCTGCTGCAGGTGCTGCATGGAGGCCAGGCCGTCAAACCTGAGGCAGGGGGAGGCAGGGCGCGGTCCCATCGCATGAGGCATGCAGGGCCGTGACGTGTGACACGCCGCATGTGGCCGTGACGTGTGACACGGCGCATGTGGCCGTGATGTGTAACACGGCGCATGTGGCCGTGATGTGTAACACGGCGCATGTGGCCGTGCCGACTGCAGGTGCGTAAGTGTTGATGCGCTGCGGCGGGGACAGGTGGCAAGGACAAGCAGATGTCTGCGAAGGAAGGAAAGTGGTGCAGATGCGCACCTGTAACGTGCCAGGTGGGGGCAGGGGGCCAGGGAGAAGGCCGCCTGCCGCAGCGCCGAGCCAGGTGCTCCGCGGAAGGCGGCCAGGGCGCCGGGGCCGGGCAGCAGCAGCGGGGGCCCCTCCAGCTCCAGGCGCACCTGGGGGCGGGGACAGGTGCAGTGCGATGGGACCAGGGGGCCAGCGAGCACGTGGATCAGGAGGTGCCCTCGGCAGGCTCGGGGCGGCGGGTTTTGAAGGGCGATTAACGTTAGTCAATCAAGCGTAGGGCTAAAGTTGTTGCAGGGCTGCATGGGACACAACAAAAACGCTTTTCGGCACTGGGGGCTTTGGGCCTGGGGCTGGGGAGAGCTGTAAATTGACCTCAGCACCCGCATCCTGGCAAGGCATGGCACCACACGTGAGGTGGGAATGCGCAGGGAGTGCTGTGAGAGGGCTGCACGGACGAGAAGGAGAGCGGGCCGGCGAGCCGTCGTGACGTCCTGTTATTGTTGTGCATGCACTGGTGTCATGTACGGATACACTTCCCACCTGCGGTCGTTGCCTGGCCATCCACTTGACGGCCCACAGCGCGTCCTGCCACTCCGGCGCCGCGTGCTGCGGCAGGGGAGTCCACAGGCTGCGCGCCGGGAGGCACCGCACGTCCAGCCGCACCCGCAGCGCGCCGCCTGGCCCAGCTCCAGCCCCCAGCCTCATGCCAGGGGAGGCCCCCTGGGGCCCGGACCCAGACCCGTGGATCGCCGGGCCAGGAAGCGCAGCCACAAACGCCTTCCACTGCTGCCGCGAGAACCGACAGCCCCCGCCTCCCCCCGGCTGCCCGAACCCCGCATCGACCCCCAGCACCTGCAGCCTAGGCAGGGAGGCCAGCGCCCCCGACTCCGCCAGCGCCAGCAGCTGCCGCACACCCGCACCACCACCTGCCCCTGTACCCCCAGCGTCCCCGACGCCAACGGTACGGGACACGGGCCCGGCTGATGTGGGTCGGAGGTGCAGGTGCAGCTCCCTCAGTCCGGGGAACAGCACGTGCAGCGGTGCGGTGGAGAAGCGCCGCACGCCGCGGGGGTCCAGGTCCAGGCGCCGCGTGTGGCTGCTGACGCACATGCGCGTGCGGCGGGAGGCGGCGCGCAGCGCCTTGAGCGAGGCGGGGTCCAGGCGGGCCAGCACGGCGTGCGTCACGGAGGGCGGCAGCACGCCCAGCAGCCACTCGCGCTCCAGGGTGAGGGGCTGCAGGCGGCTGGCCAGCCGGCGGCGCTGGGACTGGCGGCGGCGTGACCTGGGGTGGCAGGGCGGTGGGGCGGGGCGTGGGCGAGCAGCCAGCAGGAAAGGCAGGGGCGGGGTGGGGTAAGAGTGCATGGGTGTGACTGCTTGTCCTGAATGACGGGTGTGGGCTGGATGGAAACAGGGTGGCGGTTTGGTGGGCGTGGGCGTTGGGTTGCTGTGCGGGACGCAAGTGAGCCAATCGCAGACATGGAATGGGCAATGGGCACTGCGCCAACGCAGTGCCAATGTGCATTGAGGTCCAGGCGATTGAAAAGGCAGAAGATACGGCTAGGGGGGAGCCGCGTAGGGTGGCATCTGTCAACTTTCAGGGCCCACCCCCCGGAGCGTTGTTGGGCGACGGAGGTTGGGTGCAACGTCAACCCGCTGCGGTCGAATGGCAGGTGCTTACCAGCAAATGCACAAAAAGGGAACTCTCTCTCTCAGTTTCAGGGAGTTTCACGGGCGTGTAGCATAGCGTAGTCCGCCCTGTGGCCACCCGGCCCAAGCAGCGCAACGCAGTGCACGTTCCACTGCGTCGCGTCAGGGGCTGTGGGTCGTGGGTCGCTTACCCAAGACCTCGTAGCCCAGCCACAAGGTCCGCCAGGGGCTTGGGCAGAACCGCTGTATCCGCATTGTTCACCAAGTTTGCGATGACGACCCATGCACCCAAAAATGCAAAAGGCAAGGTCACCAGCCCCATGCTCTTGGCCGCCGCTTTTTGCGTGCGGGCCGGTTTTGTCTCGTGGCCAGGGTTTGCCGAATTGCGCTTTCCTGATAAGTGGTCAAGCCATTTGCCTAGCTCTGCTCTGGCATCGTCCCAAGAAGGCAATTCCACGGGCCATAGTGGCCCTTCCAGTGCAACGGCGTCCATAACATGGTCCCAAAGAACTAATTCCGTAAACACAACTAAATGACAAGTTGCTGAGTGTCAAGGCGCTTTCCGGACGTGCACGGCCTCCTGACCAACGGGTCGATGCAGCTCGCTCCGTACCCACGCTTAGCTCCTGGTGCAGGACACGTGTGAAGGCCTGCCAGCACCATGGCAGTGGACTACTCCAGTGGAATCTTCCTCCATGTAGTGTCACTTGTAATCGGTTTGTTTCCGTTTAAGCGACCCACCAAACACTCTCATGCATGGGCCGTGCGTGGACAAGCTTGGACCTGGCTGGGGATCCCCTGGGTTTTCCGTACAGCGACGTGTAGGCCAAGCCCAAGAGTGACACTACGGCGCGTTCTCCTTTGGCGTGGTCCCTTGCGGGCTAGGGCTTGGGAGGCTGCGAGCCGTTGGGAGCTGCTGGGCCCAGGGGTCGCACCGCACAGCCCCGCGCCCCGTCCTGATCCATGCTTTGCTGTCCCTGCGGCCTGCGCCACATCCTACCACACACGGCCGCGTTGTGCCACCCAATACAACAGCTCCAGGCGGCAGTGATGCGTGCAAATCACGATTGGATCTGGGTCAAACGACTGCCCTGAACTGCCTGATGCACACAGCAGCTGTACTTAGTCCCATGCCCGTCAGGCACGGAGCCTGCAGCATGCATGCTGCGTGCAACGTGCGTGCTGTATCAGCAGGGAGGCGTATTAGTGGTGGCAGCACGCAGCAGATGGCGGTCACATCCTACCTTGCAACTCTGTGGGTAAGTATCCAGAATTACCATTCGCTGTATCCCACACAGGCTTGTGGCTCTCCGTGTGCAACCCCTTAAAGACTGGAGCTGTCGACGTACGGTAGCGTACACAAGCTGCATATCCCCACGGTCTCAACCATGTTTTTGGCAGAAATGCGAAAAAAGATGCTAGCAAGCAGCTCCGCGTATGCTAACTGGCCCAAAACGTCAACGGCAAGCAAGGGCGATGTCCGCATATCACACCGGCTAGGCACAAGCAGATTCAGCCAGCTTCAGCACACAAGTCCCACTCCATTCGGACACTGGAGACCGCTCGTGCATTCCTGCCTCCCACTTCCGTACGCATTGTGCTCATTGAGCCGGCGGCAGGAAGCCCGCTAAGTCGTATGCCAGCCACGATATCTGTAGCCTAATCGATAGAGACCACTACCCATCTACCCTGCTCCGCCCTGTCCCAGGGTCTACCCCACGAGCAACCCCAGCAGTCAGCACCATGCAGGTAACAGCAGGATAGCTGCCCCGGGTAGGGGAAAGTGCACGTAAAAGGAGGGGACCTACGGCGGGCACTAGTGCTCATATCAAACGGGGCGGCGGGGCCACTGGTGCATGTGAGCTTGGCACATGGGCTCTTGCAGCAGCCGTGATTACTTGTCTGACAAGGGCTGCGTCTGGACCTTGACCTTGAGGTATCAGCATCGAGCGCAAAGCCCATACCAGTACATTCATGTTATGACCACTAGCGATTCTGCGCTGCAAACTGTTGACCAGCACGTGGAGAAAAGGGGAGCAGAGGGGAGATGCAAAGTACTACGTACGTGGTGAAGGCACCGAAGGCGTTTGTAGCCAGGAGGAAGCATTGGCCAGGAGCTTGACCCACTGCACCGGTACCTGTGTCCAACCACAAGGAACAGGGGACATGGCGCATGGCGCCCAGCCTGCCTCACATTGCTCCGTGCCCCAACCAGGCCCCAATGAGGCACCTCCCACTGCTAAAGCGGACTGAAACGCCTTCCTGAGGCCCTGCCAGCCCACCCCGCTGCCCCTGTGACTGTGTCCTACTTCAACAAGCACAGACATGACCCAGGACGAAAGAGCGCCTTCCTGAGGCCACGGGCAGGACCCTTGGCACGAGCCCTGCCACGCTCCCCACGCTGCCAGCGGAACCTATCCCCGAGGAGCCCTCCTCGGGTCGTCCAAACACGCCTTGCATTATGGGAGCCCCCGCCGGTCAAAAGATGTGCTCTCACATGGCAACAAGGACGCCAGGACCTTGCCAGGATTCTCGTCCTTGGGTTTGCACACGTGCCAAAAGCGCGAAACCTTGCTGCCAACAGGATATGTGCAGTGGCATACAGTAACTAGTAGAATTGACTGGCTGACATTATGATCAGCCCTGTTCCTTTGGCCTGTTGCGACATTCTCATGAGCAGCCGTACAAGTGAAGTTGTCGCCTTTTGGGCGCGCTCTGTGTCTTGCCTCGTAATAGGGCTTTGGTGCTCTGGTTGTAGAGTACACTGCTGCAGCGTGTCTAAACATTAGCAGACCAGTTGTAAGGGCCTTTACCCAATCCAACAACAATGAGCTACAGGAGCCTTCTCGCGGAGGGTGCTGACGATGTGGCCTCGTCTCAGCAGACGGCCCCCTTCTTTGGCTTCATCGGTGCCGCCGCCGCGCTGGTGTTCAGCTGTGAGTCTGTTGAAGGGAGGCCAGCGCAGGAGTCTCTGGTGGATTTTCGCCTCGGCGCTACACTCTCTCCTGCCAGTCCTTGCCTGGAAGGGGCGCATATACTACCACCTTTGTTCCAGTTCTGGAGGCCAGCACAGCGCCTTGAGTTGACGGAGCTTGGCCTTCTTGTTGCAGGCATGGGTGCCGCTTATGGCACGGCCAAGTCCGGCGTGGGCATTGCCTCTATGGGTGTGATGCGCCCTGAGCTGGTCATGAAGAGCATTGTCCCCGTGGTCATGGCTGGTGTGCTGGGTATCTACGGCCTCATTATTGCTGTGATCATTTCCACTGGCGGTGAGTTCAAGCCGTTCTTTCCCAGTCAAGAAATGCGGAACAGGAATACGCGGACACAGTGGTCCGAGCTGCCTTGTGCTGGCCTTTTGCCGCCGTTTGCTTCTTTGTCACTACCCTCGACCGCAGCTTCATTGACTATTTTGCGGTGCCCCTGCTGCAGTCAACCCCACCGGCTACGGACTCTACGACGGTTTCGCTCACCTGGCTTCCGGCCTGGCTTGCGGTCTGGCTGGTCTCGCTGCTGGTATGGCTATTGGCATCGTCGGCGACGCTGGTGTCCGGTAAGTGGACTTGCTTGTAGTTCGCATGGCCGTTCGCACGGCTGTGTTTACGCTGTGATGCTGACCGGGAACCTACACTGGTCCGCAGTGCGAACGCCCAGCAGCCCAAGCTTTTCGTCGGCATGATTCTGATTCTCATTTTCGCCGAGGCGCTTGCCCTGTACGGTCTGATCGGTGAGTAGGTTCGACCTTGATTGCGTGCAAACAGGGACTGCCAGCGGACCGTTTTGTTAGCTACGGTCGCAGGGGGGCTTGGCTCAGCACCAGAGCACCAGGAGGGGTAGGGTACCTGGGTCCACTTGCTGTGAGGCAGGGTGTGCGTGTAACCCAATACCCGCTGTACTAGCTGTGTGGAATGTGTGTTAAAGCTCCCTGGGACTTCCTTTCCAGCATTCTGCTCCCATGCTGACCATACGAGCGTGAAAATGCAGCTAGCCTGGCTTGTAGAACCCTGATATGACCCAAATCTGGTCCCCCGTCTCGTGTTTCCTGGCTGGTTTGCCTCGCAGTTGGTATCATTCTGTCGTCCAAGGCTGGTGCATCCAAGGCGGAGGCTCCCGCCGCGCCCTAAGAGTACCCACAGCACGACTATGGCTGGCTCAAACTCGACTGTTCAGTAGCGAGGACCTGCGTGGGTCAGACGTTGTGGGGAGGTCATGGAGGACGTACGCGCGATTTACTTTCATGACTGCGGCAGCGTAGCCACTCTGGGGGAGCGATAGTACTGCGACAGCAGTGGGCAGGGTGGGTGGGATTGAGCTTGTCTCTCTGCGCGAGAGTCATGTACGGAATGTCCTGGTGTGTTGTGCATGTGGAGAACCGATATCGGCCGAGACCCGCAGTCGTGGCGTCCTGGTACTCGCTGAGGGGGTATTGTAGACAAACTGCATCATGCAATCGACATGAGTGCGGGAAGCGTGGCCTGTTGGCCTGCAGTCGTCCTGCTGTTAGGTGTTGCGTGTACCTGGCGGGATCCATCTGCACTGACGTCGATAGCTCGCAAAGGGATCACATGACTTGGCACCAGGAACGGTTGACCTGTAATCGTGAATTGCGTGGCAAGCCTAGTACCCACCTGTGCTACCTGTGTCCGTTGTCGCGTGTCGTGCACACAGAACTAGTGCGCGCAGCTTCCTGATGCAGTTTTGATCTCACAGTGTGGTGAAGTTGACGTTATGTGTCCTCGGCATCGTGGTCAGCAGAGGCAGCCGGCACGCAGCACACGTGTCTTGGGCAGTCCAGAACTCAGAGCACAAGCAGGCACGGAGTGTATCTGCAGGCTTGGGGGCCAACCGAACGTGTTCAGCCAGAACGTTCTTGTCAGCCAATGGTAGTTTCACTTTTCACTCACAAGGCTCGATGCTTCCAAAGCGAGGTTGCAATTCGAAGCAACTACCAGTAATTACCCGCCTGTCGCCACTCCGGCTCAACCCCGTTGAACTGCCTACTGATAACAAGCGGTGGAAGCTTTGCAACAGCTGGAGAAGTGGGCTGAAACCTGCTGCTGAGGGGCGTCTGAAGTATGGAGGCCCTCTCCCACGCACGGGCGGCCCAATGCCCGGCACGGGCGGCCCAATGCCTCCGCGTGTCCACGTGCCGCGTTCGACGCAACCCAACCTGCCCCTCGGGTGGTTATGATTATTAGTGCACCTGGCCGTGAAAAAAGCATGTCTACCGTCAAGAACCGGCAAGTTGCTGCAGGATGTACAAAGCACGTCCTCCCGTCCAGTCGCTGAAGACAAGCTAAGAATGTTGGCGCAAGTTTGCGACAGCCGGCAACCTGACCACCGTTTCTTGAACGCTGGCAGTTCAATTTATAATTTTCAGTCATTGTGCTGCGCTCGGATAGTGAGCGCATGTTCAACGCGTCCATGGCCGCGAAGCCGTTTCTTCTCGTTCCGATTTCTCCTTGCTTCCAGGCCTATGCCATGAAAAATAGGAGAGTAGTACCTACTACCTGGTATGCTCAATTGGGCCCAGGCTTGAAACTTTTGTCGCACGCACACAGACCAGGGGTAAACCACGGGGGGCCAACATGAATCGGGTGCGTTGCACCCACCCGGAGCAAACTTTTTCGTGATTTGAGGGAGTAGAGGGCAGGGGGTTGCAAGGTAGTTGGGCTTCGGAGCGCCGGCTGGGCCCACGTGCCGATGTCCGAGGCGGGACTAACTTTGAGTGGATGGATTGACGTGGGACCCAACTTGCTTGGAGTGGAATGACGTGGGACCTAACTTGCTTGGAGTGGAATGACGTGGACCTAACTTGCTTAGAACGGAATGACGTGGGACCTAACTTGGAGTGGAATGAC
>VFQN01005901.1_pt1 | contig 14537 bp, 12 predicted proteins | sample 3512371 | NCBI WGS metagenome assembly VFQN01 (sample SAMN10412370, study PRJNA504923) | tailings metagenome | isolation source: Replicate 2 from Balatoc abandoned mine | place: Philippines: Itogon, Benguet | collected 2017-08-28
TATTGCGAGCACATCGCGCACGAGACCCCGGAAGAGCGCACCGCCCTGGTCGAGGCGGGGCCGCTGATGAGCTTTCTGTTTCTCAACAACAACCTGCACTACGTCCACCACAAGCGCCCGGATCTGCCCTGGTACGCGATCCCCCGCTATTACCGGCAGCACCGCACCCTCCTGCGCCGGGAAAACGGCCATTACGTCTACGATGGCGGCTACAAGGAAGTGTTCCGCCGCTTCCTGTTCACGCCCTTCGACCTGCCCAGGCATCCCTTCATGTAACAGGCCTTCATGTGACGGGCCGTTCTCCCGCCATCGCTTCTTCCTGCTGCCTTTCCTGGGTTGCCGGGCCGCCAGGGCGGCCGGCGACCCAGCGCCGACGGGCTTCCGGATGGCTCCTGCGAGGCGGCGCTCGCCGTTCCGTCACCGTTCCCTTCCATACCGGATCCGTCACCGCTCACCCCCAGGTATCCGCGGTCCCCGAAATCTGGCATCTTCGGTCACGGGCCGCCCATGGATCGACGCCTCATGAATGATCACGCCCGTCTGCTGATCTACAGTCACGACAGCTTCGGCCTGGGCCATCTGCGTCGCTGCCGGACCATCGCCCATCATCTGGTCGAGCAGTTCAAGGACCTGTCGGTGCTGATCCTGTCGGGCTCGCCGATCATCGGCAGCTTCGACTTCAAGACCCGCGTCGACTTCATCCGGGTTCCCGGGGTCATCAAGCTGCGCAACGGCGACTACACGCCGCTCGGGCTGCATATCGACATCGAGAAGACCCTGGAGATGCGCCGCTCGATCATCGAGCATGCCGCCGAGATCTTCGACCCGGACGTCTTCCTGGTCGACAAGGAGCCGCTGGGCCTGCGCGGCGAGGTCGAGGGCACCCTGCGCCTCCTCAAGGAGCGCGGCACCCGTCTGGTACTCGGCCTGCGCGACGTCATGGACGACCCCGCCAGCCTGGAGGAGGAGTGGCGGCGCAAGAACGTCGCCCCGGCCCTGAAGAGGCTCTACGACGAGATCTGGATCTACGGCACGCCCGAGATGGGCGATCCGCTGACGCCGGTCGCCGGTGCCGCCAACCTGTCGGCCAAGACCCGCTTCACCGGCTACCTGCGCCGCCACGTTTCGGAAACGGCCGGCCTGGAGCCGGCGATCGAGCTGCCCGAGGAGCCTTATGTCCTGGTCACCACCGGCGGGGGTGGCGACGGCGAGGAACTGATCGACTGGGTGCTCTCGGCCTACGAGGCGGAACCGGACCTGCCGCATCCGGCCGTGGTCCTGATGGGCCCGTTCATGCACCGCGAAACGCGGGCAGCGTTCCTGGAGCGTGCCCAGCACCTGCCGAAGCTCACCATGCTGACCTTCGCGGCGCGTACCGAGCCCTTGTTCGACCGGGCGCTCGGGATCGTCGCCATGGGCGGCTACAACACGTTCTGCGAGATCCTGTCTTTCGGCAAGCCGGCCCTGATCGTGCCGCGGACGACGCCGCGGCTGGAGCAGGCGATCCGCGCCGAGCGGGCCGAGCAGCTGGGGCTGCTGCGCATGTTGCCCGACGACGGCCTGCGCGACCCGAAGGTGATGGCGGCCAGGCTGCGCACGGTCGGGGACTGGCCGGCGCCGGCGCCGCGCGTGCTCGACAGCATGCTGGACGGCCTGCCGCGCATCACCGAATTCATGCGGCCCTGGCTTGAACGCGATGCGGTCGTCCGCAATCTTGCCGCCCGCCGGCGTGCCTGAGCGACGGCGCGCCGCATAAGGCCGTTTCCGCCGAGGTCCCCCTGCCGAAGATCGCCGTCGTCCTGAAGGGCTGGCCCCGCCTGTCCGAAACCTTCATCGCCCAGGAACTGCTGGGCCTGGAGCGGCGCGGCTACGATCTCGGCATCGTATCGCTGCGCCATCCGACCGATCCTGCGGTCCACGACCTGCACCGGGCGGTGCGGGCACCGGTGCGCTACCTGCCGGAATATCTGGAGGACGAGCCCGAGCGCGTGGCCGAAGGCCGGCGATCCGCCGCCCGCCTGCCGGGCTATGCCCGGGCCTTTCGGACCTGGCTGGACGACCATCGCCGAGATCCCACCGAGAACCGGGTGCGCCGCTTCGGGCAGGCCTGTGTGCTGGCGGCCGAGCTGGAGCCGGAAACCGAGCTGCTCTACGCCCATTTCCTTCACACGCCTGCCTCGGTCGCGCGCTACGCCGCGCTGATGCACGACCTGCCCTTCGCGATCTCCGCGCACGCCAAGGACATCTGGACCAGCCCTGCCTGGGAGAAGGCCGAGAAGCTGGCGGGGGCGCGGTTCTGCGTGACCTGCACGCTCAAGGGTGCCCTGCACCTGCAGGAGCTGGCGCCGCCCGGGCGGGTGCACCTGGTCCATCATGGCGTCGACCCGTCCCGCTTCCCGCCCCCCGCCAGCCGCCCGCTTCGCGACGGCTCGGACCCCGCCGCACCCGTCCGGATCCTGTCCATCGCCCGGGCCGTGCCGAAGAAGGGGCTGTTCCTGCTCCTGGATGCGCTGGAGCGGCTGCCTGCGGACCTGCATTGGCGCCTGGACCATCTCGGTGGCGGGCCGCTGCTGCCGGAGCTGCGCCAGCGCGCCGAAGCGCTCGGGCTGGCCGGGCGGATCACCTGGCACGGCGCCCAGCCCGCCGAGGCGGTGCGGCCTGCCTACCGGGCTGCCGACCTGTTCGTCCTGCCGGTCCGGGTCGCCGAGGATGGCGACAAGGACGGCCTGCCCAACGTGGTGGTCGAGGCGGCCGCGACGGCACTGGCGGTGGTGTCGACCAGCGCGGCATCGGTGGACGAGTTGGTGATCGACGGGCAGAGTGGCCGCCTGGTGCCGCCGGACGATCCGGACGCGCTTGCCGCCGCGATGGTGCCGCTCCTGCGTGACCCGGCTGCGCGCCAGGCGCTCGGGTGTGCAGCGCATGAAAAGGTGGTGGTCGCGTTTGACTCAGAACGTGGTATCGAGCGTATTGCGCGGCTAATGGATGCGGCGCTGGACCGCAGAAACCACAGCGCTAACACGTCCCGATGAGGGAACGCTGAAGGAAACCAAGTTGAAGATCGCGTTCTACGCGCCGATGAAGCCCCCAGACCATCCGGTCCCTTCCGGCGATCGGCGCATGGGCCGCGGCTTCATCCGCGTCCTGGAACGGCTGGGCCACGACGTGCGTCTGGTCTGCCGGCTGCGCAGCTACGACCGGACCGGCGATCAGCTCCACCAGCTCCGTCTCGCCCATACGGCGGCGGGCCTGTCGCAGCGCCTGGCCGACCGGCTGTCGCGCGACTGGGTTCCCGACCTCTGGTTCACCTATCACTGCTACCACAAGGCGCCCGATCTGCTGGGCCCGACCGTGTCCGAGCGCCTGGGCATTCCCTATGTGGTGGCCGAGCCGTCCTTCGCCCGCCGCCGCCGCGAAGGAGCCTGGGCGGTCGGCCATGCCGGCTCGATCCGCGCTTTGTCCCGCGCCGACCTGCTCTTGCCGATGACCAAGGTCGACGTGCGCGGCCTGCAGGCGGCGGGCTCGCGCATCAAGGGCGTCGTGCAGCGCTTGCCGCCGTTCCTGGACACCAGCCCCTATCGCCGGGCGAACGCCCGGCGCTTCGCCCATCGGGCCGAGACGGCCGCCGCGTTCGGCCTGGACCCGTCGGCGGTATGGCTGCTGACCGTGGCGATGATGCGCGACGACGACGCCAAGCGCAGCTCCTACCTGCAGCTCGCCGACGCCCTGTCGCGCCTGACCGCTTGGCCCTGGCAGCTCCTGGTGGTGGGCGACGGGCCGGCCGGGCCCCTGATCCAGTCCGCCTTCGCCGACCTCGGCTCGGAACGGGTCCGCTTCGTCGGCGCCCTGCCGGAGGAACGGCTGCCGCCCATCTACGCCGCCTCCGACATGTTCGTCTGGCCGGCGCTCAACGAGGCCTATGGCATGGTCTTCCTGGAAGCTCAGGCGGCCGGGCTGCCGGTGGTGGCCGGCCGCGGCACCGGCGTGTCCGACGTGGTCCTGCACCGCCGCACCGGCCTGCTCGCCACGGGCGGGGATGCCGTGGCGTTCGCGAACAGCATGATGATCCTCCTGGACGAGCCGGAGCGCCGCTCCAGCATGGGCCAGGCCGGCATCCGTCATGTGGAGCGCGTCCACAGCGAGGCGGCTGCCGCCCATGCCCTGGACAACGCGCTCGATCTGGCCGTGGCGAGGCGGGTGCGCCGCGAGGAAACCGGCGAGCGGTGACCCTGCTCCTGATCCGTCACGGTCCGACGGAATGGAACCAGGATCGGCGCCTGCAGGGCAGGGCGGACATTCCGCTGTCGCCGGAAGGCAGGGAGGCGGTGGCGGCATGGCGGATACCGCACCGCTTCCGGCACCTGCCGGTCCGCTGCAGCCCCTTGCAGCGCGCCGTCGCCACCGCCGCGATCCTGGGCCTGTCGCCGACGCCGGAGCCCGCACTGGTCGAGCTCGACTGGGGCAGCTGGGAAGGCCGCTCCCTGGCCGAGCTGCGGCTGGGCGATCCCAAGGAGGTCGCCCGCCGCGAGGCGCTGGGCCTGGATTTCCGGGCGCCCGGCGGCGAATCCTACCGGGAGGCCGCGATGCGGGTAGCACCCTTCCTTGAAGGTGACGGCATCCTGGTCGGCCATCGCGGCATCATGCTGGCGGCCCTGGCGATCCGTACCGGTTGGGCGATGAAGAACCCGCCGCCGGTGGAGTTCGCCCATTCCGACGCGATCCTGATCGAAAACGGCAGTGTCGCCACCGTGGCGCTCGGCCCTGCTCCGGCCAAGCCGGCCGCCGCTCTCCCGCGATGAGCGTCCTGATCTGGACCCAGCACCTGCTGGGCACCGGCCATCTGCGCCGCGCGCTGGCCCTGGCGCGCGCTCTGGTCCTGCGGGGCATCCCGATCACCCTGGCCAGCGGCGGCCCCCCCGCGCGCTTCGAGCAGCCGGAAGGGATGCGCTTCGTCCAGCTCGATCCGGTTCATGCCGGCAGCGGTTTCCGCGACCTGCGCGACGCACAAGGTCAGCCTTTGTCCGCTTCGCTTCGCCAGCGCCGCGCTGCCACCCTCCTGGCGCTCGCCGCGGAGCTGCGCCCGGACGTGCTGGTGACCGAGCTTTTCCCGTTCGGGCGCCGCGCCTTTGCCGGCGAACTCCTGCCCCTGATCCGGCAGGTCCAGGGCCAGGGCGGCAGGCTGGTCTGCTCGGTGCGCGACGTGCTGGCGGAAAAGCGCGATCCCTCCAGGGCCCTGGCCATGCTGGCCCTGGCGAACGACGCCTACGACCGGATCCTGGTCCATGGCGATCCGGCCTTCCTGCCGTTCGCGGCGACCTTCCCGCATGCGGACGAGCTGGGGGAGCGGGTCGTCCATACCGGCTTCGTCCTCGACCGGCTTCTGGCGCCGGCCGGCCGGCGCGCCGGCGTGCTGGTTTCCGCCGGGGGCGGCAGGGTCGGCAGTCGGCTCCTGCAGGCCGCGGCCGCGGCGCGCTCCGGCTGCCGTCTCGCCGGCGAAGCCTGGCATCTCGTGGGGGGCGCTGCGCTGGCCGAGCCGGATCGCGCCGCCCTTGCCGCGATGCTGGGCCCGGCCGGTCGGGTCGACGCGCACCTGCCGGATCTGCCCGAGCGTCTGGCGGCCTGTCGTCTTTCCGTCTCGCAGGCCGGCTACAACACGGTCGCCGAGGCGCTGATGGGTGCTGCGCCGATGGTGCTGGTCCCGTTCGCCGATGGCGGCGAGACCGAGCAGCATCGCCGGGCGTCGCGCCTGGCCGAACTCGGGCGCGCGGTGCTGGTCGAGGCCGGGCAGCTGACGCCGGAACGCCTGGCCGCCGCAATCGACCGCGCGGAGGACCAGGACACCGGCATCGGCCGCGACTGGGCGTTCGACGGCGCTGCCGTGAGCGCCCGGGTGATCGGGGAAATGTTGCGATGAATCTTTGGTGGCGGGACGACGACGCCGCGGCCGACGATCCCCGCCTGGACCAGCTCCTGGCGATCGCGCGGCGCCGGTCGGTGCCGCTGGTGCTGGCCGTGATCCCGCAGCTCCTGGACGAGCGAACCGCCGGCAAGATCCTGGCCTGCCCGTTCGCGACGATCGCCCAGCATGGCCTTGCCCATGCCGACCGGCGCAGCGCCGATGGCCGCAAATGCGAGCTGGTCGACCATCTGGACCAGGACGAGGCCCTGGTCTCGGCGCGACGAAAGCTGACGCAGCGCTTTGGTGGGCGCTTCCTGCCGATGATGGTGCCGCCCTGGAACCGGATCGAGCCCGGGCTGCGCGCCCGCCTGCCGGAGCTGGGCTTTTCCGCCCTGTCGACCTTCGCGGGCCGCCGCCCGCCGCCGGCCGTTCCTGGCCTGCAGCTGGTCGACACCCATGTCGACACCGTCCTGTGGCAGGATGGCCGCCGCCACCTGGATGCCGACGCGATCGTGGCGTCGCTCGGGCAGGCCGTTGCGGCGGCTGCCGGCCCGGTTGGCCTGCTGACCCATCACGGCGTGACCGACGCGGATGGCTTTCTCGCCCTCGACCGGGCGATCGGTCTCCTTCAAGATCGCCACGGCGCCCGTTTCCATGGTGGTGGGGAGCTGATTGCGGGCTGGACAGCGACGTGACCATGCCACTGCTCGAAGTCGACGATCTGGTCGTGAGCTTCATGGCCGACGAGGGCAAGGTCGAGGCCGTGCAGGGCGCGTCCTTCGTGGTGCCGCAGCACAAGACGGTGGCCCTGGTCGGCGAGAGCGGCTCGGGCAAGACCGTGATCTCCCAGGCGATCCTGGGCATCCTGCCGGACCGGGCCCGGATCGAGCGCGGCGCCATGCGCTTCATGACCGACGGCAAGGTCGTCGACCTGGCCGCGATGGACCAGGACGGGGTCGAGCGCCGCCGGCTGCGCGGCCAACGCATCTCGATGATCTTCCAGGAGCCGATGAGCTCGCTGTCGCCCCTGCACCGGATCGGCAACCAGATCGACGAGGTGCTGACGCTCCACGAGGGTCTGAGCGACAAGGACGCCAAGGCGCGCACCAAGGAGATGCTGAAGCTGGTGGGCTTCCCGGACCCGGACCGGGCCTATGCCGCCTACCCGTTCGAGCTGTCCGGCGGCCTGCGCCAGCGCGCGGTGATCGCCATGGCCCTGGTGTGCCGCCCGGACCTGGTGATCGCCGACGAGCCGACCACCGCGCTCGACGTCACCGTCCAGGCCCAGGTGCTGAAGCTGTTGAAGGACCTGCAGGCCAGCCTCGGCATGTCGGTCCTGTTCATCACCCACGACCTGGGCGTGGTCGCCAACATCGCCGACGAGGTGGTGGTGCTCTACCGTGGCAGGGTGGTGGAGCGCGGGCCGGCCCGCGAGTTGCTGACCGACCCGCAGCATCCCTACCTCAAGGGCCTGATCGGCGCGGTGCCGCGCCTCTCGACCGACCGCTCGGTCCGCCTGAAGGGCCTGCGCGTCATCGACGTGAAGCAGGCGGAGGCCCTGCACAGCCAGACGCCCAAGGGCGGGCCGAGGAAGGGCGAGCCGCTGCTCGAGGTCCAGCACCTGAACAAGCGCTTCCTCGCCCGCCGCGGCGGGCCGTTTTCCGGGGCCTGGCTGGAGATCGTGGCGGCCGACGACGTCACCTTCACCATCAACAAGGGCGAAAGCTTCGCGCTGGTGGGCGAGAGCGGCTCGGGCAAGACCACGGTCAGCAAGATGATCATGCGCGGCCTGACCCCGGACAGCGGCCGGATCGTCTTCCATGGCGAGAACGGCCCGGTCGACGTGGCCCATCTCGACCCGGGCGAGCTGCGCGGCTTTCGCCGCAAGGTGCAGTACGTCTTCCAGGATCCCTATTCGTCGCTCGACCCGCGCATGACCGTGCTGGACATCGTGGCCGAGCCGCTGGTCATCCACGGCATCGGCACCGCCAAGGAGCGCGAGGCGCGCGCCCGCCGGCTGCTCGAAGCGGTCGGCCTGGACGGCAACCGCCACCTGCGCCGCTACCCGCACAGCTTCTCCGGCGGCCAGCGCCAGCGGATCGGCATCGCCCGGGCCCTGGCGCTGGAGCCGGACCTGCTCCTGTGCGACGAGCCGGTTTCCGCGCTGGACGTCTCGGTCCAGGCCCAGGTGCTCAACCTGCTGCGCGACCTGCAGGGTGCCCTGGACCTCACCTACCTGTTCGTCGCCCACGACCTCGCCGTGGTCCGCTACGTGGCCGACCGCATCGCGGTGATGAGCGGCGGGCGGATCGTGGAGATCGCGCCCACCGACCAGCTGTTCGCCGACCCGCGCCACCCCTACACCAAGGCGCTGCTGGCCGCCGTGCCCGAGCCCGACCCCGACCGGCAGCTCGACCTGGAGGCATTGATGGCGGACAGCAGCGGGCGGTCGAGCGGCTGGAAGGCGCCGTTCACCGTCGGCGACAAGCCGACCCGCCTGATCGAGGTGGAACCGGCCCATTATGTTCGTATGTTATCCGAAAGCCATTCATCTGCCTGACCAGGAGGTCCGGCCGTCCCTGCATGTGAAGAACCGGGAGTCGCCCGAGCCATGATCAGCCGCCGAACATTCGTCGAGACCGCCGCCATGGCCGCAGGCACGACGCTGCTGCCGCGCTTGTCGCTGGCCGGCCCGGAGGGTGCTCCGCCCGACGAGCCGCGGGTCCTGGACGATATCGGCGAGCCCGGGCAGCGCGGCGGCCAGCTGCGCTCCCTGATCGGGCGGGCCAAGGACACGCGGCTGCTGACGGTGTACGGCTATGCCCGCCTGGTCGGCTACGACCTGGACTACCGGCTGGTGGCCGACATCCTCAAGGACTACGAGGTCGAGGACGGCCGGATCTTCACCTTTCATCTGCGCCGCGGCCACAAATGGTCGGACGGCCACCCGTTCACTTCCGAGGACTTCCGCTTCTACTGGGAGGATGTCGCCAACAACACCTCCCTGATGCCGACCGGGCCCGACGTGCAGATGATCGTCGACGGCGAGCCGCCCGAGGTCAGCTTCCCGGACGAGCTGACGGTCCGCTACGCCTGGAAGAACCCCAATCCCTTCTTCCTGCCGGCCCTGGCCGCGGCGGCGCCGATCTACCTCTATCGCCCGGCCCACTACCTCAAGCCCTACCACGAGAAATACGCGTCCGCCGACGATCTGGCCAAGGAGATCAAGGCGTCGAAGTCGCGCGACTGGGCCGACCTGTTCGGCCGCCACGACCGCATCAACAAGATCGATGATCCCGCCATGCCGGACGTGCAGCCCTGGGTGCTGGCGACGGCACCGCCGGCCGACCGGTTCGTCGCGAAGCGCAATCCCTATTACCACCGGGTCGACAAGAACGGGGTGCAGCTTCCCTACATCGACGAGATCGTCATGGAGGTCGTCGACAGCAAGCTGATCCCGATCAAGTCCGGGGCCGGCGAGACCGACCTGCAGGCGCGCGGCCTGTTCTTCAAGGACTATACCTTCCTGAAGGAAAGCGAGGAGCGCAACGGCCTGGTCACCCATCTGTGGAAGCAGGCCAACGGCGCGCATCTGGCGCTGTTCCCCAACCTGCATGCCGCCGACGCGACCTGGCGGACCCTGTTCCGCGACGTGCGCTTCCGCAAGGCGCTGGCGATCTCGGTCGACCGCGAGGCGATCAACCAGTTCCTGTATTTCGGCCTGGGCACGCCCTGCAACAACACGATCCTGCCGGAAAGCCCGCTCTGGTCGGACGAGCTTGGCACCGCCAATACCGGCTTCGACGTCGCCGCGGCCAACGCGCTGCTCGACGAGATCGGCCTGCCTATGGGGAACGAGGGTTTCCGCAAGCTGCCTGATGGGCGCAACCTGCGCCTGGTGGTCGAGACCGCCGGCGAGGATTCCGAGCAGAGCGACGTGCTGGAGCTGGTGGCGACCAACTGGAAGGAGATCGGCTTCGGCATCGACGTGAAGCCGTCGCAGCGCGAGGTGCTGCGCAACCGGATCTTCTCCGGCGAGGCGCTGATGACGATCTGGTACGGCGTCGAGAACGGCATCCCGCAGCCCGACTACCCGCCGCTCGAGTTCGTGCCGTCGGCCCAGGACCAGGCGCAATGGCCCAAATGGGGCCAGTACATGGAAACCAAGGGCATGGCCGGCGAGAAGCCGGACATGGACGGCGCCAAGCAGCTGATGGCCCTGTTCGACGACTGGCGCTTTGCCGAGGATGCCCAGGCCCAGGCCACGGTCTGGCAGGCGATCCTGAAGAACCATGCGGAGAATGTCTGGACGATCGGGCTGATCGCCGGGGTGATGCAGCCGGTCGTGGCGCGGCCGGGCCTGATCAACCTGCCGGCGGAGGCCATCTACAACTGGGAGCCGGGCGCCCATTTCGGCATCTACCGCCCGGACAGCTGGTGGCTGAAGAAGGCGTGAGCCGCGCCCTGCCAGCGCGATCATCCGGCCGGACCACACGATGGTGAGGCCGCTGGCCGCCTGCTTGATGGTCTGGGCGATCCTTGTCCTGGGCCTCCACGGCGCATCCATGGCCAGCGCGTCTGCGGGCATGGCGGCCACCTGCGCCGATCAGGCCGCCAGCGGACCCCATGCCGAACAGCCGATGTGCCACGATGGGGAGACTGGCCATGCCGGCCAGGCTTCCCACACCGGGGCCTGCTGCGACTGGCTCTGCATGTCCGGCTTCGTTCTGCCGGCCGAGTGGCTTGCCCATCCCGCCTGGCAGGACCGGCGGGTCCCGCCGGCTGCCGGCCGGATCGCGGACGGGCTGCGTCCGCCTTGCCCGCTGCGTCCCCCGAACGGCAGCCGCGCGGCCTGAAGCCGCTTCGTCCCGGGATCCCATCTGGCCATCACCGCAACGGCCGGCCCCAGGCGGCCGGCCCGCTTGCGCCGTTCGAGGACCATCCTCATGAAGCTCTACCTGATCGCGGCGGCCCTGCTCGCCGCCATTCCCGCCGTGTCGCAGGCGCAGCAAATTGACCACAGCGCCCACACGCCCTCCACCGACGCCTTCATGTCTGCCAACGAGGCCATGGCAAAAGGCATGGCGATGCCGATGACCGGCGATCCCGACCGCGACTTCGTCACGATGATGATCGCCCACCATCAGGGCGCCATCGACATGGCGAAGGTCGAGCTGCGCTACGGCAAGGATCCGGAGCTGCGTGAACTCGCCGAAGACATCGTGAATGCCCGGGAAAAGGAGATCGCGCAGATGAAGGCCTGGCTGGAAAGACACCCCCACTAGCCGGATTCGGGGGACAGGCTCGATCCGCCTGGCCCCACCGAACCGTCCGAAGGCCAATAAATCTAGGACTTACCACCTATACAATCTATCATGCGCTTCCCGCATCGCGACCGGAGCGCAGCCATGCCCGAGGTCACGCCAGACCGTCTGGTTCTGGCCAAGAACGTAAATCTGCACAAACGAACCCGAGAACAGCCGTCCGATCAGGCACTTGGGAATTTCCGACAAGTGCAAGCCGAACGCAGGATAGGGAAAGCGTCTTCTTTCCGCACCGAACCGATCTCCATGGACAGCACGGACGGGGAAGAGTTCCGGCGCAGAAACGGCACGAACGAACCCGAGCGGGGCACAGCTTGCCCCCGGCCGCTACCCGGCCGGCTCCGCTTCGCCACCTGCGCTCGCAGGCGCGCAACCCGTCGTTTTGCACGAACGAACCCGAGCGTCCGCCCGCTTCTTGCCCTCCCACGGCACGACCGGGAACTCCACGACCGGTCCCAGTCGCACCAGCGGAGCGGCGTTTTCGCCAAACGAACCCGGGCCCGTCAGCGGCTGTAGCGTTTTGCACGAACGAACCCGAGCGCGACCGTGCCGGCCAGCCGACGCAGGAGCGCTTTTGCACGAACGAACCCAAGACCGCCTTCGGCGAGAGCGATTTCGCACGAACGAACCCGAGCGGCGCCCGCAGGCTCGCCACTGCATGCGTTTTGCACGAACGAACCCGGGAGCGGACCGCCCGCCGGACTCCGGCTGCTCCGGCCAGCCGCCGGGATGCCGGCTGCCTGCCCGGCGTCAGCCGGCCAGCACCGCGCCGATCATCTCGCGCAGCTCGTCCTCGGTGAAATGCCGGCAGTTCGCCTGCAGCATCGGCTGGTTCTCCGCCGCCAGGACGGTGGCGTACAGTTCGTCGGTCTGCTCGACGCCGAGCCCGACATCCGACAGGTCGCGGCCGATCTCCACCTCGTCCAGCAGGCGCTCGTAGGTGGTGACTAGGTCCTTGGGCAGCACGCCCATGGCGGTCGCGACCTCGGCATGGGCGCGCGGCGCCGCTTCCTGGTTCGCTTCCAGGGCGGCCGCCAGCGCCAGCGCCACCGCCCGGCCATGATGGACCTGCGCCAGCGTGCCCATGGCATGGCCGATGGCATGCGCCACCCCGGTGCCGGCGTTGTCGATCGCCGTGCCGGCCAGTGCCGCCGCCACCAGCATCCCGCCGCGCGCGTCCAGGTTGGCGGGCTCGTCCAGCGCCGTCCCCAGATGCCGGGCGACCAGGCGGATGGCATGCAGGGCCGAGGCCGCCACCAGCGGGTTGGAGCGCCGGTTGGTCGCCGCCTCGATCGCATGGACCAGCGCGTCCAGGCCGGTCCAAGCGGTGAGCTTGGCCGGAAGCGTGACCGACAGGGTCGGGTCGAGCACCGCCAGGGCAGGGCGCAGTTCCTCGCCCCACGCCCAGACCTTGTGGCCATGGCCGTTGGTGAACACCGCCGTCCGGGTCATCTCCGCCCCGGTTCCCGCCGTGGTCGGCACCGCGATGATCGGCAGCGTGCCGCGGGGCAGGGGCGTCGCGCACAGCGCATAGGCGTCGGTCGGATCCTCGCCGGCGGCGGCCACCGCGGCGAGCTTGCCGGCGTCGATCGCCGATCCGCCGCCGACCGCCACCACGACCTGCACGCGCTGGTTGCGGCCGACCGCGGCCGCCGCGTCGATCCGGGCGCTGTCGGGGTCGCCGATGATCTCGGCATACATGGTGGCCTGATGGCCGGCCATCGCCAGGCGCTCCCGCATCGCTACCACCCGGTCCATCGTGGCGATCGCGCGGTCGGTCACCAGCAGGACCCGGGCGGAACGGCCGGCAAGCGCCGTCACGTCCTCCGCCAGCGCCAATGCCCGGTCCTCGCCGTAGGAGACTGCGGTTCCCCGCTCCAGACCGAAGCTGGCGGACATTCAAAACCCTCCGATGGCTCTGCTTCTCCGTGCTATCCGGGCCTTGGGCGGTCGGCAAGCGCGCGCAGGGAGCAACCTGGAATGAAAATTGCAAAGATCGAGCTTTCGCATCACGCGATCGATCTCGATCCTCCGTTCCCGGCCTCCTGGGACCCCGTCCCGCGCCGCCGGTTCGTGGTCGACCTGGTCCGCGTCGTCACGGACGATGGGCTGGAAGGCATCGGCTCGGGCGATCCGATGCCTGGGCTGGCCGGCAACGAGCATCTGTTCGTCGGCCACGACCCCCGCGACCTTGGCCGGCATGCGCGGATCATCGACAACCTGTCCTTCTTCTACGGCCGTATCTGGCCGCTGGACCTGGCGCTCTGGGACCTGTTTGGCAAGATCATGGGCCAGCCGGTGTGGCGCCTGCTGGGCGGCAGCTCCGGCAGGATCCCATGCTATGCCTCGTCCGGCACGCTCCGCACGCCGCAGGCCATGGCCGCGCAGGCGGAGATGTTCGCCGGGCTGGGCTTCCGGCACATGAAGATCCGCTTCCACGAGCCGGACTGGCGGCAGGACGTCGCCAAGGTCGAGGCGGTGCGCAACGCCGTCGGGGACCGGATGGAGCTGATGGTCGATTGCAACCAGGGCTGGCGGATGCCCTGGGACGCCTCGCCGTCCTGGACGCTCAAGGACGCGCTGGCGGTGGCGCGGGCCCTGGAGCCGCTCGGCGTGTTCTGGCTGGAGGAGCCGCTGCACCGCTCGGACATCCGCGGCATGCGAATCCTGCGCGAATCGACCCCGATCCGCATCGCCGCCGGCGAGCTGGCCCGCGACATGGAAAGCATGCGCGCCTGGATCCGCGAGGGCTGCGTCGACGTCCTGCAGACCGACGCGGTCTGCGGCGGCGGCATCAGCGGCCTGGCCGAACTGTTCCGCGAAGCCCGCGCCGCCGGCATCGCGTTCACCCCCCACACCTGGGGCAACGGCATCGGCCTGCTCGCCAATGCCCATCTGGTGGCGGGCCTCGGCCCCATGCTGCCGCTCGAGTTTCCCTGCGACCCGCCGGAATGGACCACGGCCAGGCGCGACCACGGCCTGGTCTCCACCATCGAGGTGGATGGGGAAGGCTGCATGAACCTGGACGAGACGCCTGGCCTGGGCATCCGGCTGGACGAGGACCGGCTCGCCACCACAAGGATCGGCTGATGCCGGACGGACGCATCGCCGGGCTGTTCATCTATCCGGTCAAGGGCTGCCGCGGCATCACCGTCGATCAGGCGCCGGTGGAGCCGATGGGCCTGGCGCTTGACCGCCGCTGGCTGGTCGTGCGCCCGGACGGGCGCTTTTTGACCCAGCGCGAAGTCCCGGCCCTCGCGAGGATCGTCCCGGAGATCGGGCAAGGGCGGCTCGTTTTGCGGATCGGCGACGAG